>JACCDR010290820.1_pt1 | contig 23759 bp, 42 predicted proteins | sample 7446431 | NCBI WGS metagenome assembly JACCDR01 (sample SAMN15323443, study PRJNA562643) | freshwater metagenome | isolation source: river surface water | place: USA:Blue River Watershed | collected 2017-08-17 | reverse complement strand
GGCACGGCGGAGCGGTCAGGCGGCCGCTGAGCGCGCCTGCGAGGGCGCCAGACACCCAGCCCAGCGCGTCACCGATGGCCGCCTGTGGCCCGTGGTGGACGTCGGACCGGACCATGGGCGGCGGCCGCTCGATCCCCAGCCGGGCGCCCGGGTGCGCGTCGAGCCAGCGCGCGGCGATGGGCGCCACGCGCCCCACGGCGCCGGCAAAGGGGTCGGGCCCCATCACCACGCGGGCGACGTCGAGCACCTGCTCGGCGCCGGGCGCGCCAACTACGAGCGCGAGGCCCGTGTGCTGGTTGTCCATGTCCGCTGCGATCACCACCATGCGGGCCTCCGTGGCCGGCTTCACCGGGAGGGTCGATGACCTACGACGACATCAAGCGCGCGGTGGCGGCGAAGGGCTACGCCTTCTTCGACACGGGCGCGTTCAACCTCAACATCATCGGGGTCCGCTCGGCCAACCCTACGCCCGAGAGCTTCGACGACCGGCTCATCGTCGCCTATCGCGACCACACCGGCGCGAAGCACGTCCAGGCGTGGCCGATCACCTGCGACCCGGGCGTGACCAGCCTGCAGGCTGCCGGTCGCCACCGCGACGGGGCCGCCATCCTGCTGCCCGGCCAGTACCGCGGCATGTACCAGATCGGCATCCACGGCCGCAGCTGGCCCAGCGGCGGCTACCGTGCGCTCGAGCAGCGGCGCCCCGCGCGCTACCACCGCGACGACGACGGCGACGCGCAGATCGACCCCGGGTCGCGCGTCTTCGAGGGCAACATCAAGACGAACATCCACCACCAGGGCCGCGGCGCGGCCGACGACTGGGTCGGGTCCGCCTCTGCGGGCTGCCAGGTCTTCCGGCGCGCCACCGACTTCGACCAGCTCATGGCGCTGTGCGACGCGCAGGTCAAGGCCGGCCACGGCTCGACGTTCACCTACACCCTGCTCGAGGAGGCCGACCTATGCTGACCGCCACCCTGGCCGCGTTCTTCAACCTCATCCTGCCCCGCCACGCCGCGTGGGTCGTGCCCTTGGTGGCGCAACTCTTCGCGCTCATCTTCGAGCTGGTGCGTGAGCATGAGGACCTCACCCACATGCCCGGGCCGCAGCGGCGCGAGTTCGTGCTCCGCGAGGTCGCTGAGGCCATCGACGGGCTTGACGAGGTGCCGGCCGGGTGGGCGGCGCTGTCCGAAGTCCAGCGCGACGCCATCATCCGCGGCATCCTCGAGCTCGCTCTGCTCACCGTGCGCAGCCAGGACGACGGCGCCAGCAAGGCGGTGCAACTCCTGCGCCGCCGGCGGTCGTGATGGACGGCCTGCCCACCGAGGTGCCCGACAGCATCCTCGGCGTCGTGGGCCTGCTCGTCATGGGGTTGCTCGGCACGCTCGGCTACCTCGTGAAGCACGTCACGGGCGGCGACCGCGCCGAGGTCATGCGCAAGCTCAGCGAGCTCGAGGCGAAGCAGGGTGAGCACGCGCTGGCGCTGCAGAAGGAGGCCAGCGAGCGCGCCCTCGCTGACCAGCGCCTTTCGGCCAAGATCCAGGGCGTGTCGCGCGACATCCGCACGATCCACGACCTCATCGAGGACACGAAGTGAGCCGCGCGGCCGGGTGGGCGCGCGGGGCGCCCGCTCGGTGGCGGCCACACCCCGGGGCATCCGCCCCCAAGGAGCCCACCCCATGAGCCAGCCACCGGGCATGGACCTGCGGGCCGTTGCGCCCAGCGATGCGCGCCCGCGCTTGAGCGCCCCACCGCCCTCCCGCCCCTGGAAGCGCCTCCGTGCGCCGCTGCTGCTGCTGCTGAGCAGGGCCGCGACGCACGCCGAGGAAGCCGTCGAACTGACGCCCCCGGCGCCTGAGAGCGCCACCACCCCAACCGAACCCATGGAGGCCTGATGGGCCACGACATCACCAACTGCGGCAGCGACAAGGTCACCGTCGGCACCTCGACGCTCATCGAGCTCTTCGTCGGCATCGAGGACCCGCCCCAGGGCGCCATGCTGCACATCGCCATGGCGGGCTCCGAGTGCCTCACCATGGCGCAGTGGAGCACCCTGCGCTCGAGCGCGGCCGACACGCAGGTCACCACGGCCAGCTGGGCAGACGACCTCGAGGACAAGAGTCCCGACTGGTACGCCCGGGTCATGGGCGCCCTGTCGAGCCGCGGCCTGCTCGCCGCCAACGTGAAGCAGGCGCTGCGCAACCACGCCAAGCGCTACCAGGGCTTCACCTACCCCGACCCGCTCTGAGCCTCTCGGCGGTCTGGCCGTAGAGCCGGCCGGCCGCGAAGGCGACCCGGAGGAGGGCCCCCCAGCGGGGCCCTCCGTGCATCATGGTCAGCAGCAAAACGCCGACCATCAGGTGCATGAGCATCGGGTCGGTCACCTTGGCCGCGGCGAGCTGATGAAGCAGCCAAGCCGCCAAGCGGGGCCGCGGGTCTTCGGGAGGCGATGGATGCACGGACCTCCCGCGCGCCCGGAATCACGCCGGGCGGTGCAGACGCAGCGAGCCTGCCGGAAGGTAGCACGGGGCTCCGGTCGAGCCCTTAGTCGAAGCACTCCGCCCAGGCCCGCAGGTAGCGCTCGGCGGCCTTGACCGGTGGCAGGCCGTACAGGCCGAAGCACGGGCCGCTCCCGGCCTCAACCACCTCCCAGCGCGGCCAGGAGTCGCGCCGCTGGCCGATGTCGATGACGCCCACAGCCGTTTCGCGGGCCAGCGCGCGCCCCATGTGCTCCAGCCACTGCCGGGCGGGCAGCTCGTCGCACGCGGGCTCGCCCCGGTACTGGCCGACGTGCACCACGCGGCCGGCCGCGTCGAAGAAGCAGCGCACCTCGCGGCTGAAGCTTACGACGTCGGCGCACCAGACCTCGGCGTCCTCGTCGATGTGCAGCAAGCCCACCAAGTCGTCGACGGTGCGGAACACCGCGCCTGACAGGGTCTTGGTCGTGATGGACTTGATGAACCGCGGCTTGCCGCTGAGCACCTCGTTGATCGCGTCGCCCATGCGGGCGCGCCAGACCGGGCGCCCCGCGACGCATGCCTCGTTGAGCATGCACAGGCGGCCGCGGTGGGTGAAGGTCACGGCTTCGGGGTAGCTCCCGACGTCGCGGTAGACGCCGCCCAGCTCGTGCACAGCGCGCCTGACCTGGGTCAGGTCGCCGATGACCGGCACGTCGCGGGCGAGCTCCACGCCCCCGAGCGGCCCGCCGGCCGCGTCGGTGGCCACCTCGCTGACCTCGATGTCGAGAGCGCGCATGCCGGTGGCGATGGCGAGCAGGTCGTGGTCGTAGCCGAGCCAGCCCGGATTGAGCACGGAGCGGGCGAGAATGGCGTACCTGGGGATCATCACGTCGCCTCGTCAAGGAAAGTCGCGACCATCACGATGGCCGCCCGCACCGTCCGCCGGCCTGCGCCACCCTCCACCGCGGAGAGCAGCGCGTCGACCAGCCGGCCCAGCGTGCCGCCCGCGTCCTCGTCGAGCGCGGCGAGGATGGCCGGCGCGTGCCGCCGGACCAACGGCTCCAGGGCGGCCTGCGCCTCCACCGCCTCGCGGGCGCGCTCAATGGCCGCCCAGGTCAGCTCAAGCGCTTCGGGCGACTGGAAGCCCGCGCAGGGGCCGAGCACGCGCAGCTTGCCCGCCTTCATGCGCTCGACCACCCCGGCGGCCTGCTCGCGCTCCAGGACCAGCACGCCGTTGCGCACCACGATGCGTGCCGGCACCATCTTCCACCCCGGGCCGTCCACCCACCACCACCCGGCGGTGACCCGCTCCGGGGGCAGACCTCGGCCGGCCACGCGCGGGGGCACCTTGACGCGCACCGGCTCGGGCGCGACGCGCGCGGTCACCGTGGCCTCGTAGAGCAGCGAGCCGCGGGCAAGGTCGGCCGGCCCGGTCGTCGTGGGCGCCTTCATGGGTGCCTCCTGTCGCACGCGGTCAGCACCGCGCGCAGGTCGCCTGCGATGATGTCGGAGCGCTTCATCTGCGCGTTGATCAGCTCGCGGGCCTTGATGATGTGCGTCGGGTCGGGCGCGGCGTCGTAGGCGTGGACCAACAGCCAGGCGGTCGACCGGGTGAGGATCGCCTGGCTCGGCCCTGCCTTCGACAGCAGCAGGGCCTGCTCTTCATGCACCGCGGCGCGCAGGAGTACCGCCGCCGCGCCGGGCTTGTCGCCAGCGCGGAGGAGGGCGTCCGCCTCGTCTGCAAGCGACATGGCCAGCTCGTGCTCTTTGCGCGAGGTCATGGCGCCTCCATGCGGGTGCGCCAGACGAGGTCCAGCGCCCAGCCCAGCCAGCGCTCTTCGGGCATGGCGTCGAGCGCCGACATCACGACGTGGGGCAGGCCCCGGGCGCGCAGGGCCTCGATGATGCTGCGGGCGCCCTGCCGGTTGACGCTGCTGACGCAGATGGGCAGGGCCGGCAGCTCCGGCACCCATTCGAGCCCGGTCCGCTCGGGCATGTCGAAGTCGAGGAAGAGCCCCACGATGGGGCCCGCGGTGACGTTGCCTGCCAGCGCCCACCGCACGTCGCAGACGGTGTGCACGGCGACCACGTCGACGCGGTGCGGGGCCAGCCGGCGCGCGAGGTCCTCGTAGCGCTCGGGCTGGTCGTCGATGGCGAGGAGGCTCAGGGGGCGCGTCACAGGGCCACCCCCGCGAAGAACCCGCACCACGTCACGCTCCGGTAGATGCGACCGCCCGGCTTCCGGTCGCGCCAGAACACCGGCCACGGACGGAACGGGAACTGCTCATCCCACCCCCAGCCGGCAGTCAGATAGGGCCCGCGCCAGATGGCCGCCAGCACGCTGACCATCGTCGCCGCCCGGGTGAAGCGCGCCATGAGGGTGAGGTGCGCGCGGCCATGCCGAAGGCTAGCGACGTGCCCGCCGTGCGCGCGGAAGTAGGCTTCGGCTTGTTCGCCCATCATGCCCCCTGAGCCGCAACCGCGGCCTTCATCATAGCCCCGTGGGCCGCACGCCCCGACGCAGGTCCGCCAGCGCGCGCTCACCGGCAGCGATGATGTCCGCCATCGGCTCCCACTCCGAGGGGTCCACCACGGGCCGGCGGTAGCCGTCGATGCGCCCATCACCGCCAACGCGGAAGATGATGTAGTCCCCGAAGCCTTGGTCGCCGTGGCACAGGAACGCATCGGGCACGTAGTAGCCGCTCCAGCGCGCAACCCGCACACCGTCGGCGTTTTGGAGCCAGTACTCACCAGCATCCGACACCTTGTAGTGCACCTCGGCGACGACGCTCGGCGGCCAATCCATGACCTTGCCATCGGCAAGCCTGATGCGCGGCCGCCAGCGCCCGTTGACAAGAAACGGCATAAGGTCGCCGCTCTCGTCCTCCTGACCGTTGACCGTCGCGTCCTCCGGGTAGCGAACCGGGGTGTCGACTTCCACATACACAGCGTCCATCACGTCTCCTTCGCCGCACCCGCGGCCCCATTGTTGTTGTCGCGAGCCTCCGACAGCTCGTAGGCCGCCAGCGCCTCTGGCAGCACCTCCAGGATGGTCGACAGGCCGCCGTAGGCCCGCAGAGCATACGGGTCGGGCTGGTCAACCCACACCGACAGCGGTTCAGGTTGGTCAGCCTCTATCTCCACCGTCGCCCACCCCCGCGGGACTGCATCCGTCCACACGTCGATGTAGTCCGCCGGCATGACGTGCTCGGCGTGGTAGCCGGCGGCGTGGAGGGCGGCGAGCACCTCAGCGGTGGTCATGGGCCCACCTTCGTGTAGGCGCCGGCGCGCGTTGCAACGGCGTTGTAGGCGGCCCAGGCGTGCTTGACGACGCCCGGGAGCGCGCGCCCCGCGGCCGGGCAGTAGCGGCCCCACGCCCGATCAATGGCCCGCGTGCCCCGGGCGCTGGCCCGCCGGATGCGGCCCACGGCCTCGTGCGCGAAGGTCGTCCGGGTGAGGGTGTGGGGGCCCCACAGGATGATCGCGCGCTCAAGGGCCAGGGTGGCGCGGCGGATGCGGGCGGCGTGGTCGCCGGCGATGGAGGCTTCGGTAGGGGTCATGGGGTTTCCTTGCCGCTCCGGGCGTCTGATTCGGGGCGGTACATGCCCTGCTCGATCCAGTCGGCGAGGGGCAGCCCCTTGCCCTCCGAGTCGCGCATGGTCGGCCCGCTGCTCTCGATCCAGAGCGCCCACGGCTCGGCGCCCGGGGCCGACGCGGCGCGCAGGGCGGCGGCGATGGCCTTGCGCTCGCGCTCGGCGGCGCTCCGCTTGATCTCGGTCACCACCGCCTCGACCATCTCGGCGTTGGTCGCGTCACACGACACCCCGATGTCCTCGGGGCAGATGGTGAGCGAGATCGAGTAGCCCCGGCGGGCACTGGCGAACCCGGCGCCGCAGTGAACGAGCAGGCCGACGTACTTCGGCATCTTCGGCTTTCTTGGCATCAGCCCTCCTTGCCGCTTGCGGCGACGCCCGCGCCGAGCTCACCACGCAGCCGCGCCACCTCGGCCTCGGCCTCGCGCGCCCGGATGGCCAACTTCGCGTAGTAGCCGAAGGGCAGGTCATCCGGCGCATGCCGCAGGCGCTGCTCTTCGATGATGCCGTGCACCGTGAAGCCATCGCCGCTCACCGGGTCGCCGTCGTGCACAGCCCACAGCCCCTCGGCCGTGGCCTTGACCACGGTCCAGCGGCGCGCGGCCTCCCGGTCCGTGACGCCCATCGTGTGGTGCTTGCCGACCTTGCCGGCCGGGCCCTCCACAAGTCGCACTTGATCGCCGATCTTGAACACGCGCGCCTCCAGCGGGGTCGACACATCGCCCCAAAGCAGCTCGTTGACTTGGTCGACAGCGATTGGCTGCCACTTCTCGCGCTGCAGCAACTGCCCGGCCGTGCGCCTGTCGTGCTCGGCGTCGAAGTGCGGCACCTCTGCCGCAAGCTCGCGCCGCAGCCACGAGTCGATGGCGCGACGGGGGTAGCGCTCGCCCGTCTGCTTCGGTGCTGGTGACGTGACGCGCCCCGATGCCGTCAGATGTCGGCCTCCGGCGGTCACGAACCAGAGGCCCGCACGCAGGATGGGGCGTGTTGGCTCGGCGTGCTTCATCGGCCTGCCTGCTGTGCCAGCCAGGTCTCAAGGAAGCCAGCCGTGCGCCCCGCAACCTCCTCCGCGTCGTCGTCCTCGAAGACCTCCACCTTGAGGATCATCTTCGGCCGGCGCGGCGTCTCCTTGACCACCTTGAGCCGCGGCGCCGGCAGCTGCCGAACGACCGTCGTCGGCTGCACCCGAGGCGCAGGCATCGGCAGCAACACGACCTGCGACTCGGCCACCACGGTGCGCAGCTGGGCCGCCTCGGCTTCAAGGTCTGCCACGCGGTCGGACAGCCACAGGGCCGCCATGCGCCGGCGGTAGCGCTCGGCTGCGTCGCCGGTGTCGCGCCAGCAGTCGCAGTAGTGCGCGCCGCGCGCGGTGCGGGCCGAAGGCGCCGGGACCAGCATGCAGCACCCGGAGGCGGTGCAGGCGTAGGGGTTCTGTGGGCGGCTCATCCCCGCCTCTCTTTGAGGTCTGCGGCCTCCTCCAAAACAGCTACCAGCGCCTCCACCTCATCGGGGTAGCCTTTGACACAAAGGTCGGGCAGGCCCGCGGCCCACACGCGCCATTCGGGCACGCCGTCCTCCTCGACCAGCCCGGTGGCGAGAAAATGCCCCTTGTCGACGTCATAGCGGTGGTGCTTTACCTCGCACCCCATCGCGCGCTTGGCCGCGCGCTGCAGGTTGGGCAGCGGGTAGGCCACGCGCGGGATGTGGCCCCGGGCGAGCGTGCCAAACAAGGCGCCGAAGTCGATGCAGTCGGTGACCGCCGCGGCCATGCGCCACAGCGTCTCCCGGCCCTGCTCCGTGTCGAAGTGCAGCACGGGGTGCGGCTGGCCGAACAGCATGAACTCGCCGCGCCTCAGGGTGCGGCAGGCGGCGTCGAAGCGGGCGGCAAGGTCGGCGCTCATCGCCCACCTCCACGCCGCGCCAACCGGCGCCGCTTCTGCTGCGACCGCGGCCGCATGAAGGGTCCGGGCCCGTAGTGCCGCACGGGCAGGGCGGGCACAGGGCCGCCCATGGCGGCGAGTATCGCCATCGCGGCGAGGGCGCCGCGGCTCATCGCCCACCTCCCGCGAGCCAGTCGACGATGGCCTCGCACTCGCTGGCCTTCGCCGTGAGCGCGTCGATGTGGCCGCCGCCGGCCTCGCACGCCGGCATCTGCGCCCGCCGGTTCGCAGCGCGCAGGCGGATGGCCGCGGTGATGCGGATGCGCTCGGCCTCCGCCACCGCATGCGCGGCCAGCGCGAGGTTGCGCAGCCGAAGCAGGGCCGCGGCGGCGCGGTCGTAGTCGGCATGGTCGGGCAGGTCGCCCATCATCGCGCCCGCGATCAGCGCTGCGTCGGCGTAGATGGCCTCCTCGGTGCTGCCGATGGCGTTGGGGCCGCCTTGGCCCTCGGGCTGAACGAGGGTGCCGCCCGCGGCGGCGCCCGCGGCGGCGCCGACGATGTCGATGGACTCCACGGTGCGCCACGCGGGTTGGGTGGGGTCGTTCATGTGTTCTCCTCTCCGCCCGTGGCGGCGCTTGTGTTGCCTACCAGCCGTCAAACTCAGGCATGGCGTCAAACTCGGCGTCGGTCATCCACACGACCTCGATCTCGACGCGCCCGTCATCGCCGTCGACGTCGATGCAGGCTTCAAGGGCGTGGCCGATGTCCCCGACGGTCAGGTCGGAGACCGGGCCCCAGGCGTACCACGCGGTCTGACCAACCGGCCGCACCTGCATGTGCGCTCGCGTGCCCGGCGGCGCAGTCGCTGCGCCCTCAAAGGCGGCGACCGACACGACGGCGTCGATGTAGGCCAGAACGTCGCCCGTGTAGGCGGGCTGGTTCTTGACGGTCGGCAAGCTGCCGATGTTCTTCAGGTCGTAGCTCATGCTCTCTCCTCGCCGCCCGCGGCGGTCTTCATGCGGCGCAACAGGCCGCCGTTCAGCTTGAGCACCGCCGGGTAGCGGTGCGTCATCGTGGCCAGCCAGAAGCCGGCCGGGAACCCGTAGACGAGCTGGCGCGGCATCACCAGCGTGTGGGCCAGCGCCCAGCACGACAGGTCGCCGACGTACTGCGCGGGCCTGCCGACGAACGCCGGCGGCGTGGCCAGCCGGTCGGCGCCGCTGATCGCGCGCGACCACACCTCGGCCGCGTCACGCACGCGCTCGGGCGCGCAGACCGCGCCCTCGTGGGCAAGGCGGGCCGCCTCGATGGCAAGGTGCGCCGCGGCGATGCTGCCGAGCGAGGGGTCGGCAAGCAGCGTCAGCAGGTGTCGCAGCCGGTCGTCGGCGGTCATGCCGACTCCACCGCGCGCAGGGCCGCGCGCGCCGTCGTCTCAAACACGCGCCGGCGGGCCGCCGACATGCGCGGCGGCGCCCACTCGGCGCCGGGCTTGACCTCGTGGATCTCATCGCCCACGCCCACCTTGGCCACGCCATCGGTCGGCGAGACCCACAGCACGCGGGCCTCTGGCGCGGGCGGCGCGATCATGAGCATCTGCTCCATGCTGCCTCCGGGGGTTGGTGGCGAACGGAGCAAGGCCCCGCGCGCCTTCAAGGCTACCACGGGGCCGTCGGGGGTGCAAGCGCCGACGCGCTACCGGATCAGGCTCTGTTGGACCGGGCCGGAGTCCCACCGGCGGATGGCCGCGGCGATCTTGTCGTGCGCCGGGGCGTTGGCCAGGTCGTCAGGGCCGTAGAGCGCCGCCCTCTCCGCGTTGATCGGGTAGCGCACCCGGGGGTCGGGCTTGACCGGGAGCGCCGCCTGGCGCGGCGCCGGGCTGGTCGCGTCGCACAAGGCGAAGAGCGCGGTCAGGAGCCCGTGACTTTCGACCAGCACGCCCCAGGACAGCGCCCGGGTGGCAGCGAGGCTCGCGCGGCTCGGGATGTCGTCGGGGCCCTGCTCCTCTTCCTCGGTGTCGAGGGGCCGGAGCGTCTTGTCCGGCTTGATCGCGGCCAGCTTGCCGGCCGCAAAGCCCAGCCCGTGGCAGAAGCCGTCGTTGTGCTCGGTGAAGACCTCGAAGTCCAGCGCGAACGACTCGCGCGTCTCCCCGGCCGCCTTGATCGCGGCGTCGAGCATGGCGCACTGCTGCGCCGCCTTGACCGTCAGGGCCTCCTTGCTGGCCTCGTTCTTGGCGCGCAGGCCGTCGCCCAGGCTCAGGCGGGTCATGCGCTCGCCGTGGACCACGACGGCGCCGTCTTCGGCGAGGTCGGCCAGCCAGTGCGTGAAGTGCCCCAGCGTGGCCTCGCCGCGCGGGGTCGGGCCGGGCGGGTCGAACGCCCGGGCGTTCCGCCACAGGTCGAAGTCGACCGGCCGGAGGTCGACGTCGGCGCCCTCGGTGGCCACCGACAGCAGGCTGCGCAGCTGGGTCAGCGCCGCGCTCAGCGCCACCCCGTGCGCGTCGACCGACAACAGGCCGCGCGCGAGGTCAACGACGACGGCCTGGGTGATCCGCTTGATCGTCGGGTTGGCCCGCTCAATCTCCCGCTGCCGCTCGCTCAGCTCGGCCTCGTACTCGTCGCCCACGAGCTGGGCGAGCTTCAGCAGCTGCTTGGTGGCCCGCAGGGCCTCCTTGGGCGCGGTGGCCGTGTAGACCACGCGGTCCCAGCTGTAGGTGCTCGGGCCGATCTCGAGCAGCTGGTCGACCAGCGGCCACGGGGCGTCGACCGGGCCAAACGGCCGCGCCTCGGACACCAGCCCCGGCATGTGCCAGCCGGCCAGCGACCGCTCGGCCGTGCCCTGCGCGTCGGTGCGCACCGGCACGCGCAGGTCGAAGACGTGCGGCAGCACCGACAGGGCCCCGTCGTCCTCGGTGGTGGGCCGCAGGGGGTACTCGGCCGGGTAGACCGGGTGGGCCGGGTCGGCCTGCATGGCGGCGGCCAGCGCGCGCACGGTGGGCAGGGCCACGCGGTGGCGCTCGCCGTCGCGCTCGACGGTGATGGTGATCGCGTAGAGGTTCGGGGTCATCGGCTCTCCTGTCGGGTGTAGCGGGTGCTGCGGAAGTCCCGGTCCTTGCCAAGCTCTCGCCGTCGGCGGGACTGCACCAGCCGGTGGAGCTGCGGGTAGCGCACCGCGAACAGGCGGTCCGCGTTGGCGCCCATCAGGCGCCGCCGCTCGTAGGGGTCGGCCTCGATGACCGCGACGATGCGCTCGAAGTGCTCAGGGGCGCCGCCTTGTCGCGTCGGCAGGCTGAGCAGCTCGTGGACGGAGCGGCACCAGCGCGCCCAGGTCTCGTCGTGCGGCTCGCGCTCAGGCATGTCCATCGGCCGCGTCTCGCGCGACACGAGCTGCCAGAGAACGTCCGTGAGCCGCAGCACCTCGCGTGAGCACCATGGGCCCAACATGGCGAAGTGCATGCGCTGGCGCAGGAGCGGCCGCACCGTCTCGGGCCAGCGCCAGCCCTCAAAGGGGGCCACGCGCACCAGCCACGGCGCCCGGATGCCCCGCGGCTCGACGGGCAGCTGAACCAGGCGCCAGCGGGCCAGCGTCTCGATGTGCCCCGAGGCCTCCTTGAGGCCCAGCATCGCGGCGAGGTCCTCTTCCTTGAACTGCGCCCACTCGACCCCTCGCTCGATGGTGAGCTCGACCAGCCAGAGCATGATGGCCATGTTCTGGCCGCTGAGGCGCTTGCTGTAGAGCCGCAGGGCGGCCTTGGTCGCCTCAGCGTGCATGCGCCCCCCAGACCGCCACCGGGGCGTCTTCGAGGGCGAGGCCCATCGTGGTGAGCCAGGCCGTGGGCACCTCGGGCTCCAGGCCGGAGAAGCCTTGCGACGCCACGGGGGCCACGATGTGCAGCTCGTCAGCGGCGCGCGTGACCGCGACGTAGAGCAGGCGCAGGCCTTCTGCGGCGTCGGGCCCCTCGACGGGGAAGCGGCTCGCCGTGGCGCCCAACATCACGACGACGGGGGCCTCGAGTCCCTTGGCGCCGTGGATGGTGCCGATCCGCACCGCGTCAGGGGTCTCGGCGGGCTCCTCGATCTTCTGGTAGAGCGCCAGCTCGCGCAGCGCGTCGGCGGCGCTCCACTGATCGAGCACGGGCAGCAGGTGTCGCACGTCGGGCCCCGCGCCGGCGGCGAGCACCGACCGCAGCACCGTCGCCGCGGTCTTCGCCCGCAGGTGCCGCTGCGTCGTCAGCACGCGGGCCCAGGCGTGCTGCTCGGCGAGCAGCTCCGACAGGCGCCGCCGCTCCGACCGGGCCTTGGCGCGCAGGGCGCCGAGGTCCTCCCGGCCGCCCATGGCCGACGCCACCAGCGACCACAGCACGTCGTCGGCGGGGTTGTTCAGGCAGGCCAGCACGCGGCGCACGAAGCGCCCGGCCGGCTCAGCCCAGGGGTTCACCGGCCGGCCGAAGACCACCGGCACGCCGGCGCCTTCAAGGGCCGCACGGGCCTCCTCCGCCTCGGCCCACGCGGGGGCGATGACGTAGATGTCGCGCCACGCGCGGCCCGCAGCGTGCGCGTCCAGCGCGATCTGCAGCGTGGTCAGGCCCGGCAGCGGCGCGCGGTAGGCGCGCACCACGCCCTCGCCTTCACGGGCGGCAACCATCGGCCGCCAGTCCTGGCCCATCGCCGAGGCCAGCGCGTTGGCGGCGCCCACCACGGCGCCGAGCGACCGGAAGTTGGCCGTCAGGTGCATCGCCGTCCACGACGGCAGCCAGCCCAGCATGATCGTCGGGTCGGAGCCCCGGAAGCCGTAGATCGCCTGCCGCGGGTCACCCACGCGGAAGCGGCGCCCAGGCAGCAGGTCGAGCAGCGTGGCCTGCGCCGGCGACAGGTCCTGCGCCTCGTCGACCATGACCCGCTGGTAGGCGGGCACACCGCCCTCGTCCAGCGCCGCCAGCCGGCGAAGGCCGGCGACCACGGCGAGCTCGAGGCCGTCGAAGGTCAGCGCGTTGGCCTCGACCAACAGCCGGGGCAGCTCGGCGGCGACCTGCTCGCGCGCCATGAGCGTCGACAGGCGCGCCTTGTCGATGTCCTTGACCTTGAGCGCCTTCTCGCCGATGGAGCGCGCGATCATGCGCACAGCGTCCTCGACATCGCCGTCATCCCAGAGCGACACGCCCGGCATGCGGCCGAACGCGGTCGGGTTGAGCTCGACGCGCTCCCACGCCCACGCGTGGAGCGTGCCGATCCAGGGCTCGGGGCCGTCGGGGTTCAGCGGCGCGGCGGGCCCCAGCCCGGCGATGCGGCGCGCGCGGGCCGCCATCTCGCGGGCGGCCGCCCGGGTGAAGGTCACGGCCAACACCGGCCGGTCGGGTTCGAGGCGCACGCTGCACACGAGCGCCTCCGCGAAGGTCGAGGTCTTGCCCGCGCCGGCGCCGGCTACGAGCACGACGTCGTGCGCGTCGCTGTAGGCGGCCGCGGACTGCTCTGCGGTGAGCATGGTTGACTCCTGGGGGTGGTTGCCGACAAGCGGCGAGCGCCGCCACCTATGAGGTAGCGGCGCCCTTGAGCAACAGAGAGACCGCGCCGACCGCGCCGACGGCTGCGGCGGAGAGGAGAACGAGCAGGGCAACCCAGACGAGGGCGCGGCCGACGCGGTAAAACATCAGGACTCCCGGGAGAGCTCGATGACGCGCACGTCATCGCCCTCGATCATGCCACGGGTCACGGCCGCGGAGATGTCCGCCACCGCGCCGACCATCTGATCGATGGTGCCGTTGCGCACCTCGACCGCCACGGCCCGCAGGAACAGCGCGCGGCGGCCCGCGTCGATGGCCTCCAGGTCATCAACGAAGAGCGCGCGCAGGCCCGGCATCCGGCTCAGCACAGCCACGCGGAGCGCGGCGAGGGCCACGATCTGCGGGCTGCGCAGCTGGTCGCCCTGCACAGCGTCGAGGTCAACGTCGCCCAGCATGATGTGGGCCCCGTCGTCCGACGTGGTGATGGCCACGGGCTGGCCCAGCACCGCGCGGGTGATCCGCGTGGCGGGCTCCAGGGCGCCGGCCAGCTCGGCCGAGAGCCACCCCGCCGTCGCGGCGGTGATGGCGTCGACCACGGCCTCGATGGTGTCGAGGGCGGTCTGCGCCGCCAGCCGATCCGCGCGGGCCGACTCGAGGCGCGCCACCTCGCTCGCGGCGTCGCTCAGCCGGTCGGCCGCGGCGATGGCCTCGGCGCGCTCGGCCTGCTTGGCGGCGATGGTGGCGTCGAGCAGGTCCAGCCCGGCGACGACGGGCAGCGAGCCCAGCCGCTGGCGCGCGTCGATGAGGCTCCGCTCGCACCGCTGCACGAAGTTGTGGCGGTTGACGGCCTGCTCGCGGATCTCCCGCTGCTCAGCCACGAGCCCCTGCAGGCGCGCGTTGTGGCCCTGCATCTTGGCGCGCAGGTCACCGAGCGTGCGCTGGCCTCGCTCATGCGTCGCCTGCGCCGTGCGGAGGTCCGCCTGCGCCACGGTGCGAGCCTCGCGCAGCGGCGCCAGGTCGGACACGAGCCCGGTGAGCTCGGCCGCCGAGGCGCGCGCCGCGCGGTAGTCCGCCACCGCGGCGGTCAGCGCTTGGATGCTGGGGCGCTCCAGGAAGCGGGGCGACAAGCCGCCGCGGCTGACAAGGCCCTCGAGGTCGTCGACGACGGCAGCGGAGGCGGCGGCGACGCTGTCCCCGCTCGCCGCGGCGGCCTTGGCCAGCTCGTGGCGCTCGGCGATCAGCGCCGACGCGTTCCAGTCCCCGCTGACGGTGGTCAGGTGCGTCTGGGCGGCGACCACGGCCTTCTCTGCGGCGGCCACCGCGCGCTCGGCGTCATCGGCGGCCTCCTTCGCCGTCGCCCAGGCCTGATTGGCCTCGTCGATGGCATCCTGCAGGGCCTCGGGGGTGCGCCCCGCGGCCACGCGAGCCTGGTTCAGCAACTCGGACGCCTCGACCACGCCGCGCTCGGCGCTCTCGCGGCGGCGAAGGTCCTCCTCCTGTTGCACGCGGCGCTCCTTGAGCGCGTCGATCTCGGTCTGCAGGCCCTCCGCGCGCTCGCGCTGCGAGGCCACGGTGCCGGGCGGCTGCTCGCCCAGCGCGGCGACGCGAGCCTCGAGGCGTTCCACCTCGCCAGCGGCCTGCTTGGCGGCCGCCCGGCGGGTGCGCGCCGCGAGGCGCAGAACGACGCTGAGGACCTCGCCCAGAGCCTGCCCCACCTGCCGGACGGTGGGCACGGGCGGCAGCGGCTCCGGCTTGCTCCGGCTGCTGCGGGGCTCGAGCTTGGCGTTGAGCCCCTCGCGCTCGAGCTGCGCCGCCAAGCGCTCCCGCAGCGCCTGCACCTGCTCCGGGGTCCACGGGCCTACCGGGATGCCCAGCGCCTCCCGCAGGGGCCCCAGGGCGCCCAGGGCGGTCTCAATGGCCGCCGCCAGCGGGGCGGTGTCCGCGCCCGCCAGGAGCGTCCCGACGAGCCAGGACAGCCGCTGCGCGGGCGAGGCGGACGTCAGCTCCGACAGGCGCCAGACGCCGGCCGACCCAGCCGCAGCGCTCACGGACGCGTCGAGGTCGCGCACGGCCACCTTGACGCCGTCGATGCGGCAGGCGTTCGCCGTGCCGTCGCGGCCGCCGCGGGTGTAGGCCTTGCCGTCCAGCGTGATCGTGGCCGACCACGCCCCGGACGGGCGACCCAGCACGGGGTAGACGCCCGCCGAGCCGCCGCGGATGACGAGGTCCGGCACGCCCAACGACGTGCTCTTGCCCGACTGGTTGGGGCCGACAAGCAGCGTGATTGCCGCCAGTTCGGCGACGAAGGAGCGGCCGAACAGCTGGCCGGTGATGTGGGTGATGCGGCTCATCGGGCCTCCTCCTCGTAGTGGTAGCGCTCGCCATCGTCGGCCGGGAACGCCTCGGGCTGCTGCGAGCCCACGTCAGCAAGCCGGTCACGCAGCGTGAACACGGCCGCCTCAAGGTCAGCGATGGGGCCGCCGGCCACCTCGTCAGGCACGAAGCCCAGAGTCAGCTTGGCGTCGGCCGCCTCGCTGGCGAGTTGGTAGAGCTCGGCCTGCAGGCGGGCCCGCAGCTCGACCGCGGGGCTGACGAGCTGAAGCGGCGCGTCGGTGTGGTCCGACTCGACGATGACCACGTCAGGCGCGTCGTCCTCTTCGGGCTTGTAGGTCTCGGTGAGCTCGGAGACCTCGATCATGAGGCCCTGCTTCTGGATGTCGCCGAGGCTCGCCCCGGCGCTGACCATCGCCGCCAAACCCTGGTAGCGGGCCAGCGTGGCCCCCGTGCCGGCCCAGCCGATGATTGCGAGCACCGCCTCGCCCCGCTCGTTGACCTCGACCGACTGGTAGGCGCCAAGCGCCGGGTGGCGGCGCAGCGCGTTGCGCATGGCCACCGTCTGGCATTTCTTGACCATGTTGGTCAAGATGTTGGCGAAGTCGCTGTACATCTCAGCGGCCTTCGGGTGCCGGATGTTGATAGAGTACCCCATCCCGCCGTACAGCGGGACGAACACCGTGGCGGGCCGGTTGGCGGCGTCGAACTCCTGCTCCGTGACGAGCGTGACCGGGCACGTCCCGTCCGAGTCCTTCCACCGACCGAGCATGTTGGCCGCCATGGCCAACAGCTCGCGCTCGGGGCTGTACTCGAGCGCGTAGTTGACCGCGACCGGGTTGCCCGTCGCCGGCACGGCGCCGATGACGACGCAGGCCATGACGATCCGGGTGATGTCGCCCGGCCGGCCGTTGCGACCCGGGGCGCGCTCGACGTAGGGGTTCGAGCGCGGGTGGCCGTCGACCATCACGGTCGGGGGCGTGGCCACCTGGATGCCGGCCACCTGGTTGATGACCTGCATCCCCTGGACCGTCAGGGTGGCGCGCCGCGGGTCGGTGGGGCGGCTCTCCCACCGCACCGTGCCGCGGTGGCCCTTGAGGTTGTCCACCACCTCGCCGGTCGCGACGTCCACAGGCACGCGCTTGGGGATCTGGAACAGGTCGCCGCGGCCGACCGTCAGCTTCACCGGGCGGATGACCTGCCCGAGCGAACCGTCCGGCGTCTTGCGCACGAAGGCCTCGACGTCACCGAGCACCGCGACGTCGGACCGGCGGGTGCTGACCAGCTGCTCCGCAAGCAGCTCGGCGACCTTGCCGGGGGCGATGCTCTCGGCGGCCTTGATGAGGCTGGCCGCGCCATGGCGCGCGGCGGTGTTGAGGTCCCGCTGTTGGGACTTGCTGATGCCCATGATGTTCTCCGTTGGTGGTTGCGGCTCACGCCGCGTTGAGCGCCCAGGACAACGACGTCCCGCAGGCGCGAAAGAGCGCGTCAAGGACGTCGACGTCCAGGCGCGCCTGCTCGCCGCGCAGGAAGCGCGACAGAGCAGAGGCTTGGGTGTGCAGGCCGACCGCCTGCACTTCCCGAACGAGAGCGGCGCCGGTGACGCCCTCTCCGTCAAAGGCTTGCCGCAGAGCATCCCGGGCGATGGTCCACAGCTCGGACGGCGCGGCGAGGTCTTCGCCGTCGGTGGCGGCAAACGCGCTGCCCTCGCCGAACAGCAGGTAGCGGCCGCCCAGCGGGGCCGTGCCCTGCCGGGTCATCCAGTCGAGGCGGCGCACAGGGCCCCACCGCAGGTGATCGCCGTGGTGCCCGATCTGCCACAGGGGGCGCACCATGTAGGCGCGCACCTCGGCGCGCAGGACGCCGTCCACGTCGGGCGCCTTGACCCGGTCGGCGATGTCGCCGTGGAGCTCCAGGGCGCGCGCGCGAACGCCGTCGAGCCACGCGCGGTGCGCGGGTCCGAAGCTCGACGCGGGGGTGAGGCGGAAGGTCAGCATGGCCCCTTCCTACCACCGACCGTGCGACGGTGCAAGCGCCCGACCGCTATCGCCGCGCGCGCCGCTTGCTCGTCCGGCAGTTGGGGCGCCGCCGCAAGCAGCTTGACCAGCGCGTTGGCGAGCAGCCGCTGGCCGGCGCTGGGCAGGCTGTTGGGGCGGCAGGTGAACTCGAACGAGTCGCGCTGCGCCTCTTCGAGGGCTGCCTCGGTCAGCGTCGGGAGCGCGGCGCAGAGCGCGGGCCAGTGCTCGCGCCCGAGCGTGATGCGCTTGCCGCGCTCGACGTCGCCGATGCCCGGGCCGCTGAGGTGCACGCGCCGAGCGAGCTCGTTGACACCCAGGCCGGCGGCCTCGCGGTGCTGGCGCAACAGGCGCCCGAAGGGTGATGGGTGAGCGGTCATGCGCTACTGGTAGCACGTCGGCGCTTGCTGTGCTACCACTTGACCCCCACCACCGGAGGCCGCCGTGTCCGTCGAGTCCGCAACCCAATGGGTCCGAGAGGTCGCGTGCGACCTCGTTGAGGCTGCCTATCGGCCGCACCTCGACGTGCGCTGGGACGGCTCGGCCTGGGTGGTGCGCGCGCCGTCGGCGTGCGTGGGCCTGCTCACCGGAGAAGGGGGACGCACGGCCACGGCCTTGCGGACGCTGGCCTGGGCCTATGGCTCGGCCCGGCACCTCTTCGACGACGACCGCTGGCTCAACCCGGAGCAGTCGCTCCAGGTGATCGACGGTGGCCGCTCCGACGTTGTGGCCTTCCCGCTCGCCACCCCGCCGCAGGCCGCGGCGCAGTCCGCCGGCCGGTTCGTCGAGAAGCTGGCGCTCGCAGTGCTGCGACGCGGCGGCGCGACCGCTGAGGCGCACGTCGACGAAGAGGCGGGCATCAGCATCACCGTGCGCGTGCCCGAGCGCGTCGGCGGTCGCCTGATGGGCCGCGGCGGCCGGAACATCGAAGCCATGCGCCTTCTGTTGCGCTGTCACCTGCGCGCCCATGGATGGCGCGGCGGCGTCCGCTTGGTTGCCGATACCACCCCACCGGAGAACCGATGAACCCGTTCGATGTTGCCCGCCTCCCTGACTGCCGCCGCGCGGCCCAGCTGCTGGTGCGGTTCGGCACCTTGCGCCCACCGCACCCCGCCCTCGCGTTGGGGCAGGCGGTCGACGTGGCCTGCGCAGGCCTGTCGCGCGACCCGCGCACGGCGAGCCCGGCCGCGGTCGTTGAGGTCTACCGCCAGCGCGCCGCCAAGCTGCCGCTCCTGCCGGACGCCCTGGCGGCCTACGAGCCCACCGCCCTGCGGGCGAGCGAGGCGTGGGCCTCGCACTGGAGCGTGGCCGGCATCAAGGCCGGGTCCTGGGGCCGCAAGAGCCCCGGCGGGCGGATCGTGGCGCACCACGTTCGCACCTTCACCTTCGGCATCGGCCTGCACGTCGAGTCGCCCAGCGGCGCCCACCCCGAGACCGCGGTGATCTTCGGCGTGTCGAGCATGCGCACGCCCGAGAGCCAGCTCGTGGCGCAGGCGCAGATCGCGCTGGCCCGCCAGCACTTCGGCGACGGCGTCGAGGTGCGCCGCGTCGACTTGGTGCGCGTGGTCGACGAGACCTGCACGGTGGAGGAAGGCGAGGCGGCCCTGGCCGAAGTGCTTCGCCGTGCCCTCAGCGCCGAGAACGCCGCGGCCACCGACGGGCTGATGCCCGTCCTGGCCGACCCCAAGCCCTGCAAGCGCTGCTCGGTCGCCGTGCACTGCGAGGTGCGGTGATGGACGCCCAGGCCCGTCGCGCCGAAGAGGCGCTGGAAGTCGAGGCCGCCATGGGCGGCGCCCTCGAAGAGGTGGAGCACCCGCTCGCCAGCGTGGTGCGCGACCTGCGCGCCCGCAACGCTCAGCTCGAAGTCGAGCTCAAGGCGACCCGCTCGATCACCGCCGAGCTGATCGAGGAGGGCGACAGCCTGCGCAAGCGGATCAGCGAGGCCCGCAAGCAGGTCGACGGCGCTCGCGCAGAGGTGGCCTCCACGATCCGCCGACTCGAGCGCGAGCTGGTGGTTGCCCGGGGCGCCATCGCCCGCGCTTCGGCGCCGGCCACGGCCCGTGTCGAGCGGCACGAGCTGAGCGAGGCCAAGCGCGAGCTGGTGGAGGCCCGCCGCGCGAAAGAGCGCCTCTCTGGCGAGCTGGCGCAGATGCGCCTCATGGTGGAGGCGGTGACCTCAGCGCAGGACCTCAGCGACCTGCTGTCTGGCGGGTCGGCGCGCTTGGTGGCGCTCAAGGCCAAGCTGCCGCCCGGCTTCATCGACAGCATGCACCCTGTGGCCGTCGCGGCGCGCGTGCTGGCCGCGGGCATCGCCCCGATGCCGCCGAGCAAGGAGCGCATGGCGGCGACGGGCGCGCTCTACGGGATGCTCAGCTCGTTCCTGGCTGGTTGACCGTTGCGATTGACCGGGCTACAAGACCTGTGGAGGAGGACATGGACATCGCGACGATGGTCGCTGAGTCCCGCGGCTGCGCGCAGAAGCGCCTTGCTGAGCAGGCTCAGCGCAACCCGGAGCAGGCCCAAGAGCTGCTCCGGCGCTGGAAGATCCTACGCCGCCGCGCCGAGAGCGCGGCCACCCGCCGCTCGAAGTGAGCGGCCACACCCCAAGGAGAGCACATGAGCCCTGAGCAGGCGGTGGCGTACCTCGCCACCTACATCGACTTGACCTGCCCGCCTGGACATCCGGCGCGGACCGCCATCGACGTCGTGGCCGGCGCCCTTGCGGCGCGGCGCGACGTTGTCCAAGAGCTTGAGGCGCGGCTGGCGCGGGAGCGCCTCGCCGCCGCGGCGGACCGGTCATGACCCACCACAACCAGGGTCGCACCCGTAGCCCGGAGACCCGGGCGAGGATGAGCGCGGCGCAGAAGGCTCGCTGGGCGGAGCGCCGCCAGCGCATGCAGTCCGCTGCGCCTGTGGAGCCCGCGCCCATTGCGGAGACCAAGGCCGATGAGGAGGGCCGGTCATGAGGGGCCGACCGCGCGGCTACAAGTGCAGCCCGGAGACCTGCGCCAGAATGAGCGCGGCGTCGAAAGAGGCTGCGGAGAAGCGACGCCTGCGCATGCAGTCCACGGCGCCGGCTGAGCCCACCGCCCCGGCGGGCGAAGACGAGCAACCGGTTGAGCTGCCGGCGCTGCCCCGCTCGCAGTCGCGAGCCAAGCTGCCGCCGGCACGGGAACTGGCGCGCGTGCCGACACGCAAGCAGCTCAACCACCTGCCGGCCAACTCGGTGACCCTCGAACGCTGGGCTCAGGCGCAGACGGAGTACGAGACGGTCGCCGGTTGGCTCCTGCGGCGGATCACCTGGCCGCTCGGCGGCGCCGACCGCGCGGTCTATCGGTTTCGTCTCGCGGCCCGACTGCATCCCGAGCTTGGCATCACCGATGACCTCGCCGCAGCCGCCGCTGAGCAGATGATCCGGCAGTGGCGGGCGTTCCAGGCTCGCCTTGGGGGTGCGCGGTGACTGACCTCCGCCGCCTCTTTCCGCCCGGCCTGGACCTCCGCATGACCCGCCGCTCAGCCGCGCTCACCTGGGGCGGCACGCTTGGTGGCCGCGCCCTCACGCTGGTCGTCGGCCGCGTCGATCTGCCGCTTGTTGGCTCGCAGGACGGCGAGGACGGCACTTGGTTCCTGCGTCGGCTGGCCTTCGGCTCGCTGAACGTCGTGCTCTGGCGTGTGGTCTTCCCCGCGCCGGCCTTGCTGTGCGAGGGCCCCTGCGACGAGACCGCGCCCCCGTTGCTTGACGACTTCGACGACGACCCGGAGCACGGCGGGCTCTGGCGCGAGGTCGACGGCTACACCGCCGAGACCGTGGCGCGCTGCAGCGTGCGCCGGCCCGTGGTCGCGTGGAGCGACGTCGAGGGGCCCTCGACCATCCGGCGCACCGGCGCGACGACTGCGACCTACCGCCACCCGGGCGGCGCGATCTACCCGATGCAGCGCACGGACGGGCGCTGGTTCATCCGGGCGGTGCCGACGTGACGGTGTCGCTGTTCGGCCGCCTCGACAGCCCCGCCTGCGTCGACCTCTTCGCCGGCGGTGGCGGCGCGTCCGAGGGCATGCGCCGGGCCACCGGCTGCCACCCCATCGTGGCGATCAACCACGACGCGGACGCCATCGCCATGCACGCGGCGAACCACCCCGAGACCATGCACTTCCGCGAGGACGTGTTCAAGGTCGCCCCGGGGTTGGGGTCGCGCGGGCGCGCGCTGGACCTGCTCTGGGCCTCCCCGCAGTGCACGCACTTCTCGCGGGCGCGCGGCGGCGCCCCGAAGTCCGAGCAGCAGCGGTCGCTGGCCTGGGTCGTGGTGGACTGGGCCCGCGCGGTCCGGCCGCGCACGATCATCGTCGAGAACGTGCCGGAGTTCGTGACATGGGGCCCGCTCGGCGACGACGGCGAGCCGATCCGCGACCGCGCGGGGGAGACCTTCCGGGCCTGGGTCGGCGCGCTCGAGGCCGAGGGCTACGTCGTCGAGCACCGCGTGCTCTCGGCGGCGGACTACGGCGCGCCGACCTGGCGTCGGCGGGTCTACGTCGTCGCGACCCGTGGCCACGCCCCAGTGTGGCCGGCGCCTTCGCACGGCCCGGGGCGGCCCCTGCCCTACCGCACGGCGGCCGAGTGCATCGACTGGGACATCCCGGTCCCGAGCATCTTCGAGCGTGCCAAGCCGCTCGCCGAGGCCACGCTCAAGCGGATCGCCGAGGGCGTGCGCCGGTTCGTGGTCGACGCGCCGGAGCCGTTCGTGGTGCCCGGCGGCGCGGCCTGGGTGGCCAAGCACTACGGCAACGGCGTGGTCGGTCATCCGCTCGACCGGCCGCTGGGTGCGGTGACCGCGGTCGACCACCACAGCCTCGCCGTGGCCTTCCTCGACAAGCTCCACGGCTCCGCCCGCGCTGGCCAGCCGCTGACCGAGCCGATGCCGACCATCACCGCCGGCGGCGGGCGCGGCGGCGGGCATGCTGGCCTCGTGTACGCCTTCCTGACCGCCTACTACGGCACGGCCATCGGGCACCGCCCTGACGGGCCCCTGCCCGCCGTGGTGACCAAGGACCGGTTCGGGCTCGTCGTGGTCAAGGTCAACGGCGAGCCCCACGTCATCACCGACATCGGCATGCGGATGCTGCAGCCCCGGGAGCTCGCGCGCGCCCAGGGCTTCGACGACAGCTACATCCTGACGGGGACGAAGTCCTCGCAGGTCGCGCGCATCGGCAACAGCGTGTGTCCCCCCGTCGCTGAGGCGCTTGTCCGCGCCCAGCTCACCACCCCAAGGAGAACGCCATGACCATGACCCCTGCCGCCCTGGAGCGGCGCCTTCAACAGGCCGAGGCCCGCGCGAGCCTCGCCATCGGCGCGAGCGAGCCCGTGCAGCGCTTCATGTCGCTGCTGACCACCCTCGACGCGCACAAGCTGGCGCCCGAGCTGCGTGACGCGCTGGAAGAGATCGCCGAGCGGAGCGGCATGCGGGACGAGCAGGAGGAGTCGCCGAACGTCACCGCCGCCCGGGAGCGGGTGAGGCGGTACGAGGAGGGCCTCAACAGCGGCGACGTCAGGGCGGCGCGCAGGGACATCGAGCTCTACGCCTTCACCGACCTCAAGGTGCTGCTCGAGGCGCTCGACACCCGGCGGGGTGGCGAATGAGCGCCGCCTGCTCTGGCCCCGACCTCATCGTGGCCCAGCTCTGGGAGACCCTCGCCTTCATGGTCAGCCCGTGGATGATCGTGCCAATCGCCGGCATGGCGCTGACCCTTGCGGGTGTTTGGTGGCTTCTGGTGCAGGCCGGCAGCGAGCACATCAGGCTGAACGCCGAGGCCGTCGCCGCCCGTGACGAGGCCCGCGCGGTGCGTGCCGAGGCCAGGAAGCTCATCGCCGAGCTGCGGGAAGGGCTGCGCGCGCACCCGGGCCGAGTCGACATCCTGGCGCACCGTGCGCGCGAGGGGGGTCAGCCATGAGCGAGACCACCATCGAGTGGGCGCACTACACCTTCAACCCG
>JACCDR011434343.1_pt1 | contig 23762 bp, 17 predicted proteins | sample 7446431 | NCBI WGS metagenome assembly JACCDR01 (sample SAMN15323443, study PRJNA562643) | freshwater metagenome | isolation source: river surface water | place: USA:Blue River Watershed | collected 2017-08-17 | reverse complement strand
TGTAGGCTTGTCCTCGGCTGTAGATAAACTCTACAGATTGGTGGCTGTTGTCGTACACGATTTTCTGCTTGGCTGTATAGGTCATGTCTTTTCCTCTGAAATTAAAATTACCAGAACCCGTGCTCATGTCGGCAATTATATTACTGTTGGGGTCGAGCAAGCGGAGATAAATCGTTTTTGCCTCCTTGATTGTGAGCGGGTTTTCTTGCAAATAAAAAGTAATTCTGATTTTATCTACTTTTTTGGCTTTATATACGCCCCCTTCACTTTCTTTACCTTTGCCAGAAACGGCATACACATTGATATTTTCGGCACGAAGCGCTGCCGCTTGGGTGACTTTTTCGTTGAGTTCACGGTTGCGTGCTTCTACTTCTTTGTTATGCTCGGCGAGTTCTTTCTGACGTGCCGAAAGCGTGATAGTAGAGTCGTTAAGGGCTTTCAGCAAACTTTGGGCTTCACTTTTTAAGGAGTCGTTTTGGGCTAAAAGGATGCCATTTTCTTTTCTCAAAAACAAAATTTCTTGGTCTTTTTTACCCAACAAAGCTTCATATTTTTTGATTTTTAGCTCGTATTTTTCTAAAGAAATATTACCATCTAATTTTTCCAAAGCCTTTTTGTCGGCTTCTAGTTGCTTTTTCACTTTTATCAACTCTCGTACATCGCCACCTAGCCTTTTTATTTCTAAAATTTTAATATCCAACTGATTAGCAATCGAATCGAGCTTATTATTGGCATGGAGCAACTCTTCGGCGTGTTCGCTTTTGAGCGTTTCGATGTCTTTGTTGTGTTGTCGTTCTCTCAAATACAAAAAGCCCAATGCGACGGTCAGCATTCCCAGTACGCAGATAGCTATTTTTAGTTTTTGTTCACTTTTTCGATTAGGATTATACTCCATCTTTCAATAGTTTTTGAATTAATACTTGATAATTTACCAAGAAAAATGCACTTGTAAGTAAAAGTGTCAGCCGCACATTCAACAAATGTAGCAGGTTATTTGTTTTACACTTTATTGTTTTCGGTTAATGTTCTTACAAAGCTAAGATATAAACGGCGATTCTAAAAGAACTTATCTCAACTAGCCCATTTTTCAGTCACAACTCTTGTATATTTGTAATCAAACTAAGGTTATTTTAAATCGAATTATGACGCATATCGCAGCCAATATCGCCCATATCAATCAGCAATTAGCCTCTACTACTGCTCGGCTTGTGGCGGTTACAAAAACCAAACCCGTAGCAGATTTAATGGCCGCTTATGAGGCCGGATGTACCACTTTTGGCGAGAACAAGGTACAAGAAATGCTGGCTAAATGGGAAGTGCTTCCCAAAGACATAGCTTGGCATTTGATAGGGCATTTGCAAAGTAACAAAGTAAAATACATTGCTCCTTTTGTAGAGATGATTCATTCGGTTGATTCGTTGCGTTTGTTGCAAGAAATAGACAAGCAAGCTGCCAAAAACGAGCGAGTAATTGATTGTCTTTTACAAATTTTTATTGCTCAAGAAGAAACCAAATTTGGTTTACTCCCCGAAGAAGCACAAGCTATTTTGTGTTCCGAGGAGTTGCAACAATTGCATCATATTCGCCTAGTAGGGCTTATGGGCATGGCAAGTAATACCGATAATTTGGCACAGGTGCGTCAGGAGTTTAAAGACTTAAAAAGCCTGTTCGATACTTTTGCCCTACAATTCAGCAACTTACCCAATGTAGTATGGAAAGAGCTATCAATGGGTATGTCGGGCGATTATCTCCTTGCGGCCCAAGAAGGCTCGACCTTGGTAAGGGTGGGGTCTGCTATTTTTGGCAACCGACTGTAAGTTTGAGTGCTATTGATTTGGCTGTAACTCAGTTTTGTTACAGCCTTTTTTGTAATGTTAGATAAGGTTTTTATTGCTTTGGCACTCGTCTTATTCTTTCGCAACCTTGTCTATGGCTTCCCATTCGCCTTTGGTAAAAAATATGTTGCCATATTTTTTAGAGAAAAACACATAATAAAACGAATTTCCTTCTTGAATCAGTATGGGTCTTTTCCTAAATAAATGGTGTTGAGGCGTGGGCGTTTGTAAAGTTATTTTCGGATTGTTGTTGGTCAAATGGTAAGTAAAAGCCGTTTTGATGGTTTTTACAACCCGTTCGTGTACGGTTACATACAAAAACAAACTATCGTCTGGCGTAATTTCAAAGCGATAATGGTTGTATTGCCAATCGGCTTGTGGCCCTGCAAAACGAGCCCTGTCCACCACATACATCCCATTGAGGGCTTGGCGTATGCTATCGGTATTTTTTTCTACCGAAAAAAGGCGAAACATAAGAAAGACAAAAGCAATGGCACAAGTGGGCATCCAGAAAAAGTACAATAATTTTTTAAAAACTTTTTCGTCTAGCCAGAGCCAAAATAATTCAAAAGCTACTGTTAAAGGCAAAAGCACAAAATACAGTATGAAATCAAAGCCACTTTTCATGAGCTGTGTATCACATTCTTTAGCATGGGCGCAATAAACTACGGTCTTCAGATGGCATTAAACAATTTTGGCTCATTTGCCAACAATGGTTTAAATATAACAAACATAAATGACAAAATTGAGTTGGGACGGCACGTAGCCTTCACAACTTTTAACTTACTTAGGCAGTGGTATAATCCTTTATTTGGAGGCGTTGAGTGAGTCTTGCAACGTTTTAGCCCACGAGGCAATCGCCTGTGTTTCGGCATCAGACAGCACAGCTTCGGGGTGCATACGTGTATAAGACGACATAGGCATCCAATGCTCAGTAACGGCTTCGGTCACTTCTTCTAATTTATGGGCAGCTTTTTTAGCAGGGTAAGCCGCTAAGGCAGAAAAGTTCAACTCTTCTTTTCCTTCCTCTACATGATGGTTGAGCCACCAACCTACGGGCTGAATATTGGCGTACCAAGGATAATTGGTATGGTCGGAGTGGCAATCGAAACAGGCTTTTTGTAAAGCATTATACACTTGGGGCGAAGGCGTGTGCAAGCCCGAAATCGCTGTGGCTGTGGGTACAGCTCCCTCATTGCGGGTAGGGCGAGCCAGTTGGATGACCACAAAAAAGGCAAGAATGCCTAAAAAAACTTTTTTCTTTGACATAACAACCGTGTTGAAAAAAAGCGTTAGCATAACGCATTTGTGCTCTATATTGCACAAATGCGTTATAATTTACATTTTTTTCTACAAAAAATCAATGGAGGGTATCATCTTAGCCTTTAAAATAATCAATTTGTTGTTTAGAAAACAAAACGATTAGGCTAGTAGTCGTAGTCGAGACCAAGTATATTGCGTAAATCGTTGAGTGCAGGATTTTTTTCTGCCAAAAATCTAAACTTTTCGGCTTGGGTATAAATCATCTGCCGTTGTTCTAGGGGCTTGATTTTTACTTCCAAATGTAGGGTACTATTTTGTAGAGCATTACGTAAAAAGGTCAATATTTCGGTACGCAGCGTAGTTGTGAGCAGCTCGGCCTGAATGTCGTTATCGACCTCCAATACAATGGTTGAACCTTTCAGTGTAAAAGTCCGATTAAAAATCACAAACTCATTGAAACGCTCCTTTTGTTCGAGTTGTTGCACAAAAATTTTCCACTGCATTTGCAGCATTTCATAGGTAAAAGGTTTTTGTGCGAGGTTGGTAGCGAGCGGTTGTGCTGGCACAGGTGTACTAGGCGAATTGACCACGGGTTTTCCTAAATTGGCCGTAGATTTTAGGCCAGGTGCTGCTATTTTAGGAATAGTTGCCGTAGCCGCAGAAGCCTGTACTGGCTGAGGCATTGCGGTTGCTTCAACCTTGGCTTGGGGCTTTCCCACACCTCCACCCTCCGCCGCAGGCAAAGATGCAAGATTGAGGGCATGGCTAATATGAGCCATTTTGAGCAAACAAATCTCTACGTGTAACTTTTGGTTTTTTGCTGCCTTATAATGTATATCGCACTGAGAACCAATACTTAAAGCCGAAGCCAGAAACGACAAAGGTGCTTGTGAAGCCTGAGCCATGTACTTTTGTTGCACGTGCGTTGACACCTGCAATAACCGCACCGTAGCCGGGTCTTTGCACACCAATAAATTACGAAAATGCTCCAATAACCCTACAATAAACTGATGTGCGTCGAAGCCTTTTTTCAAGATTTCGTCGAAAAGCAAATACGCTTGTGCCGTTTGTGATTGTAAAAGAGCTTCTGTCATTTTGAAATAATAATCATAGTCCAAAATATGCAAGTTTTCTAGTACTTCGGCATAGCGTAGGGTATTATCTTTGGCAAAAGTCACGTTCAAATCGAACATCGAGAGGGCATCTCGTAAGCCTCCATCTGCTTTTTGGGCGATGAGTTCGAGTGCATCTAGTTCGGCTACAACCCCTTCTTTTACCGCAATATTGGCCAAGTGTTCGGCAATATCTTTGATTTGAATACGGTTGAAGTCGAAGATTTGACATCTCGACAAAATGGTAGGTAAAATTTTATGCTTTTCGGTCGTAGCCAAGATAAAAATGGCATACGCTGGTGGCTCTTCGAGGGTTTTCAGAAAAGCATTGAAGGCACTGGTAGAAAGCATGTGCACCTCGTCGATGATATAAATTTTGAATTTGCCCGACTGCGGTGGGTACCGCACTTGGTCTATCAAATTCCGAATGTCATCAACCGAGTTGTTTGATGCCGCATCTAACTCATGAATATTGAATGAAGCATTATTCTGAAAGCTTCTGCACGATTCGCAGTTGCCGCAAGCTTCTGCCTCGTGGGTAAGGTTCTCACAATTAATGGTTTTGGCAAGAATCCTTGCACAAGTAGTTTTTCCAACCCCTCTTGGTCCACAAAACAAGAAAGCTTGTGCCAAATGCTTGGTACGAATCGCATTTTTTAGGGTAGTTGTAATATGTCCTTGTCCTACAACCGAATCAAACAGGGCAGGACGATATTTTCGAGCCGAAACAACGAAGTTTTCCATAGATGCAAGTTAGGAATTGTAGAACGATTTGGCAAATCATACGCTACAATTCCTCTGCAACAACCCTACCAGCCCATCATGCCACCAGCCAAATTATAGACCTGCGAAAAGCCATTTTCGCCCATAAATTTACAAGCCGAACCGCTACGATTGCCACTGCGGCAATACACCAAGTAGGGTTTAGTTTTGTCTAAAGTATTTATTTTCTGGCTAAACTGAGCGTCCATCAGGTCGATGTTTTTAGCTTTGGGCAATGCTCCTTGCTTAAATTCTGGGGCAGTACGTACATCTAAAATCACTGCTTCTGGGTGGTCTTTCATCATTTGTTTGAAAGCAGTTGCCGATAAGTTTTCGTAGTTTTTCTTCGTTTTGAATATGCCAAACATCTTTTTACCCTTGGTTTTAAGTGAATCAATGGCTCAAATTTCATCGAATGTTTGGCTTTTTTCCGTGATATAAGTCACAAGGAAATGTTTTTTTTCGGTATAAGTTTGTACAAAAAACATAAAGCAAGACAACTATGCAATGGATATTGATGTATAAATGGCAAATCATCGGCACACTTTTGGGTGCAGTAGGTGGATATTTTTATTGGAAAAAAGTAGGCTGTATCACTGGCACTTGCCCTTTACAATCGCACTGGCAAACGATGGTGGCTTACGGCGGTTTTATAGGGTATTGGCTCAGTGATATGCTGGCAAAATGATTGTTACCAAGCCATGCGAGGCATTGGGCTTACGTCTTGGGTACAAAAAAGTCCTTTTTCTGCCTTGAAATGTGCCGCCATTGCTATCATTCCTGCGTTGTCGGTACAGTACTGAAATTGAGGAATATATACCCGCCAACCTAGCTCTGTTCCGAGGTTTTGTAAGGCTTGCCGCAAACCCGAATTGGCCGATACGCCACCTGCAATAGCAATATCTTTGATGTGGTGCATTTTGGCTGCTTTTTTCAATTTTTGTAATAAAATCTTAATCAGCGTGTGCTGCATAGAAGCACAAATATCAGCCAAATTTTCAGCGATAAAGGCAGGATTTTTGGCTGTTTCTTTTTGAAGAAAATACAAAAAAGAAGTTTTGATACCCGAAAACGAATAGTTTAAGCCTTGCATTTCTACCATCGGAAACTCGAAACGCAAAGGGTTTCCCTCCTTGGCGTATTTGTCAATCAAAGGCCCACCCGGATAGGGCAAGTCGAGAAGCTTGGCTGTTTTATCGAACGCTTCGCCTACGGCATCGTCTTGGGTTTCGCCAATAATTTCCATATCTAAGGCCGAGCGCACCAATACAATTTGCGTATGCCCACCGCTCACGGTGAGGCATAAAAAAGGAAAAGTAGGCTGTGGGTCGTCGATAAAATGCGCTAAGACATGGGCTTGCATGTGATGCACATCAATGAGCGGAATGCCCAAGCCCAAAGCCAATGATTTGGCAAAAGAAGTACCCACCAACAACGACCCCAACAAGCCTGGTCCCCGTGTAAAAGCCACGGCATCGAGGTCTTCTTTACTTACCTGAGCCACCGCTAGGGCTTCCGATACCACGGGTACAATGTGTTGTTGGTGTGCCCTGCTGGCAAGCTCTGGCACAACGCCTCCCCATTTTTGGTGAATAGCTTGGCTTGCCACAATATTAGAACGAAGTTTGCCGTCTATAATTACAGCCGCCGAACTATCGTCACAAGAAGATTCTATCGCTAAAATGACCATTTTCTTAATTTTTCACAAAGATAACTATTCGGAAATTTGAAAACGCCTTCATTTTTTATAAAATATGGTTCAAAAGTATTTTATCGGTACTACCGCTCATTTTCCAAATCCTTTGCAACAATATGCCTATTGGGTAAATAAAAGAACTTGTACTGAAACAAGTAAAGCAGGCAAGTGTAGATTAAGAAAAAAATGTATCAAAATACATCTAAATTTTATTCTAAAACGTTAGTGTATAGAAGCTAAATAGTACTAACTTCGGGGAAAGAAATGCCACCCTTAGAAACTATGTCTTTTAGTATAAAATTTTGTATTTTACAAAGCTTGGCAATTGATTTGTTTACTTATTCTTCATGATTTTCAAAGCCCTTAAAATATCTACGAAAACCATTCTTTACACCTTGGTAGGGATACTCTTATTCGTGGTATTATTGGTCTTGCTTGTACGTACTTCTTATTTTCAAACCCGATTAGCCCAGCATTTTGCCCCACAACTATCGAAAGCGTTGGGGTATCCTATCGAAATAGATAAAGTAAAAATCCACTTTTTTGACGAAGCCACCTTTGAAGGCGTAAGAGTAAAAGATTACCAGGGCTTTCAGATGATTAACATAGCTCAATTAGACATTGATTTCGACCTCAACCATTTGGTATTTGATACCTTACAGAATCAACTCGACGAAGCACGGTTGTATCGCCCCAATGTGCAATTGGTAATTGATAAACAAGGTAACTTAAACATCGACGAGTTTATTAGGCGTATCAATAAGCTTACGGCTTCTACAGAACCTCGGCCCAAAAATTACCGTCCTTCGCCCTTTCTTATCAAAAATGCCAGCATCAGCGAGGGCGTGTTTACCTTAAACGACCAAAGCGAAAAACCGCTCCGTAACCCCCAATCGTTTGACCACTACCACTTTACGCTACATGAGTTAAATGCTGAATTACAAGACTTTAAACTCATTAGAGATACCGTTAGCTTTACGACAACCCTGCGAGGAAACGAGCGTTTTTCTCATACCAATATCAAGCAATTACATACCAAATTCTTGATTTGTGACAAACAAATGCGTTTCGACAACCTGTTTTTACACCTCAATAATTCGGTTATACGCAACCAAATTGTGATGTCGTTTGATAGCCAAAGGGATTTTAAATATTGGAACAGCAAAGTGCGTATGCGTGCCAATTTTGATTCTACGGTTGTCGCCTCAGAAGACCTCGGCCGCTTCGTAAACGATATGTATTCGTTTAAAGATACCTATTATTTACATGGAAAATTTGATGGCACAGTTAATCAATTTAAGTTAACACAACTTCGTTTGTTTTTTGGCAGGAAGTCGAAGCTTCAAGGCGATTTTGCCTTCAATGGTCTCCCCGACCTCGACAAAGCCAAAATGGATTTGCAATTGAACCAAGCACAGATTCATGTAGAAGACCTCCGTAATTACATTGGCAACGACCCCGTAAACGCCATCAAAGCCTTTGGTATGCTACGCCTCGATGCCCATTTTGAGGGTACAACCCAACAATTTAGAACGGCTGGTATATTGCATTCAGATTTGGGTTTGCTCAAGACCGACTTTGTCATGAAACTCAATCCGTCGGGAGCAAAATCTACCTATAAAGGATGGGTTGAAACAGAACGTTTTGCCCTTGGCAAACTCACTCAACAAGCTCCTTTACTTGGCGATGTTTCTTTGAAAGGCTCTATTGAAGGCGTAGGATTTAGCTGGAAAGACGCTATCTTAAACTTCAATGGCGATATGAAAGAGCTACACTTTAATCAATATACATACCACAATATACACGTCAATGGAGAATTATTTCTGCGACAATTTGTTGGTAGGGTTGCTGTGAAAGATAGTAATTTGGTGTTTAGCTTGATTGCAAAAGTTGATTTTAGGGACGAAGAAGCACAGCTTGACTTTCTGGTAAATGTACAAAAAGCTAATCTCGCTTCTTTGTACTTCACCAAGCAAGATTGGGCTTTTGCAAGTTATTTAGATGTAAAACTGTCGGGTAGCTCACTAAACAATATATTGGGGTCGGTCGATTTATATAATTCGCAGATTAGCTATGGTACGAAGAAATTTTTCATTGCCGATTCGAGTCGCTTTACTTCTACGCTCGAAGATAAACAACGCACTTGGCAACTTACCTCTAGTCTTGGAAATGTGAAATTGCAGGGCAATTTTAAGCCTTCACAAGCTTTCCAAGATTTACAACAACTTTGGCAAGAATATAAGCTTTATTTTACAGGAGATGAAAAAACAAGAAAAGAGTACTATGCCAAAAAACAGCAACTTGTACCCGTACCCTACAAACTCAAATACGATGTTTTGCTAAAAGATGTATTTCAGTTGGTTCGCTTTATGTATCCAGAAGCTAAGTTTTCTCGTACCCAACTTTCAGGAGAACTGGCGATGGGCAACACCGCTCAATTTTCTTTGGTCTCGGCGATAGATACCCTTTGGTTGAGCAAAGATTACCAGTTTTATCATTCGAGCATCGACCTCAATACATCCAAGTTTTATGACAGACCCGAAGTGTTGGCATCGCTTATTGCCGAATCGGAAAAGCATAAACTGAGTATTTTAGAACCAACCGAACGCCTATCAATCGAAGGAGCTTGGGATACCGACCGCATTCGTTTTACTAGCAGTATCAAGCAACAGAAAACAAAAAACGCTGCAAAGTTGAATGGCGACTTATGGTTTATTCCCGAAGGCATCGCATTACAAATAGAAAAATCTAACATCAATCTGCTTGACCATTTGTGGACATTAACCGACCACAACAAAGTAAGCATTACTACTGATGCCATTACATTTGAAAACTTTGCCTTGGCTGGTAAAGAAAATCAGATGGTATCTTTGAATGGTAAGCTTTCGAATGATAGCAATGAGGAACTACGTTTTAAAGCCCAAAATTTTAATTTAGAAACCATTGCTCCTATCGTAGGCTTGTCGATTGTTGGTAAAATGAATGCCGATGTTTCGCTAAAAGACGTGTATAAACATGTATATGCCGACTCTCAATTGAAAATAGACGGCTTATCTATTGATAATTTTTTGATAGGAGACATCGCCGGAAATGCCATTTATGACCAAGAAAGTCAAATTGTAAACATTGATTACAATCTTGAGCGTTTGCAAAGCAAAGTACTGAAAATTGCAGGCACGTATAATCCGAAAGCAAGCGAAAATAAGCTCAACCTAAATGCCAATCTCAACCAAACAAGTTTACAAATTTTAGAGCCTTTTACCAAAGGGCTATTCTCTAAACTCAAGGGTACGGCTAGTGGTGATTTAAAAATTAAAGGCGACTTACAAAGCCCTGAAATCAACGGTGCAATAGACATAAAGAAAGGGGCTCTTTTCTTTGATTATTTAGGTACAACCCTCAATTTTGAAGACAAAATTGTGTTTGAACCATCTGAAATACGAGCAAAGAAATTTAGGCTAACCGACGAAGAAGGTAATCATGCCGAACTGAATGGAGGCGTATTTTTTAGTGGAAAAGAAATAGCCTTGCAATTGGGCATGAAGCTCAATCGTTTCAAAATGTTGAATACGACTCGGCAAAACAACGATGTTTATTATGGTACTGGCTATGCCACTGGTACGCTCAACATTACTGGATATTTGAGCCACATCAACATTGATGCCAACTTGCGTAGTGACCGAGGCACTCGCTTGTACATCCCTCTCGACCAAGCACAAACGGCTGGTAATAAAGATGAAATAGAGTTTGTCACAGTGACCTCAGCCGAGAAGTTAGCCGAAGAAGTAGCGCTGAAAGCAAGCAGTAGTGATAGCCGTCTTACGATGGATTTTACATTCGATTTTACGCCAGAAGCCTATGGAGAAGTACAGTTCGATAAGCAAACAGGTGACGTAATGCGTGCCAATGGAGCAGGGCAAATCAACCTTAAAATTGATACCAAAGGTGACTTCAATATGACGGGCGACTATGTATTGGAAAAAGGTGACTATACCTTTACGCTACAAAATGTTCTGAATAAAAAATTTGATATACAAAAAGGTAGCAAAATCAGTTGGTCGGGCAATCCTTACGAAGCCATGCTTGATATTAAAGCTGCTTACACTCAGAATGTAAACTATTTAGGCTCGGTGATTGATACCACTCAAGGCGGGCAGTCGTATCGTAATCGTGCCGAATTTACACGCAGATACCCTGCCGATGTGATTATCAATATCAAAGACCGCCTCTTGCAACCAGCCATCTCTTTCGACCTAACATTACATGATTATCCTCAAAACCCTGAGTTCAATTCGAGTGTAACAGCCTTTCAAAATCGTATTCGTACCGATGAGCAAGAACTCAACCGCCAAGTCAGTAATTTACTCTTATTAGGTCAAATTGTTCCCAACAATGGTAACGCATTTGCTTCTGTAAATTTGGCAAACAACCTCATGGAACTCGTCTCGAATCAACTGAGCAATGTATTTTCTAAAATCAACCCAAACCTTGATGTTGACCTCACCTTGAATGGCAATGGACTCAACCAAGATTTGATCAATAACCTACAGCTACGGTTTTCATACAATTTCAACGACCGTTTCAGAGTGACACGCAGTGGAGGGTTTACGACGGCCCTCAACCAAACCAATGCCTTATCGCTCATCGGCGATTGGTCGCTCGAATGGTTTGTAAAAAAAGATGGCAGCGTAAGGCTCAAAACCTATAACCGCAACGTGCAAACTTCTATTTTGGGTACACTCAATACACAATACCAAACCTTTACTTCGGGTGGTATGTCTATTTTGTATTCAAAAAGTTTTAACTATTTGCTTCCCAAGAAAAAGAAGAATATTGTGCCAAAAGAAGCCAATGAAAAACAAGCCGAAACCAATAAAATAGATTTTTTGAGTAACTAAGTACCGATGCAAAAGTGTTAATTAGTGTTTTGATTTTTCAGTTACCTACATTCTATTTCAACCAAAACCATACACAAGTCATTGAAAATAAAATACTTAATTCACAAGTCTGCATTATTACTTACCTTATTTAGCTAATTTCCGATACAGTTCCGAGTTGGTAGGGTCGAGTGAAACCAACAAGGCACTGATTTTTTTTCGTTCGTCTATGGGCGAATCGTTAAAAATATTGGTTAACTCTTGTGCTTTTGCCTCAAAAAACAAACGCATAATCAACTGTCCGGGACGAGTACTATTCACTTGTTTTAAGGTGTTGAGGAAAGTCGTAATTTGTTTTTTGGTTTCAGCAGCATTGGTACTCAGCACATCAAGACCCAAACGATGATAGGCATAAAATCCTTCTCTAACACCCTGCAATTGTTGATTAATGAGATTTTCGGCCAACCAATAACGGCTACGAATATCAGACGAAGAAACCCACGAACCACCAGCACTTTGGGCGATATTTACCACATTGTAGGCCTTTTGAGCAAAATTATTTCCTCCAAATTTGGCAAAAGAATCATAGTCAAAAGCAAGTGCGATATAGGCATAAAATGCCAGCATTTGCGTAAGATTATCGGTGTAATTGTTATCGTTGTAATACAATGGTGAGCCTGATAAATATTTGAATTTAAAGCTTTTATCTACGTAATTCAACAATACTGTTTCATAAGCTGTACCATACACAGGCCGAATCACCTGAAAACGAGCATTGGCTTCGTACTCGCCATTGGCAAGGGCTTTGGTGATGATAAGTGCTAAGGAACAGTTGATTTTTTCTTCGGGCAAAAAATTATCGTTTGTCCAGCGACGATTATTTAAAAATTCTTGTACGACATTTTGTAATTCACCATAAATCTGGGTTGCACCCCGCTGCTCGTTTACCTGAATTTGGTCAATGCTAATCGACACCCTACAGTTTAACTCTTGTGCCATCGAAGCCATACAAGTAAACAAAGTTGCTACCAAACATACAATCCGAATCATCTGTTTCATCGTGGTGAAATTTTGCATTGAATATCTTTCTTATCTAAAATAACGGCTGAGAAAATACTATTCCTCAGCATTTTTCTTGCCGATTTAGTGGGTCGAACCAAACCGCTCTATCGCCAACATAATATCTTTAGCTACATCTGTTTTGAGTTTTAGGTCAAAACTTTCTGTCGAACCATTACGGGCAATAATCGTAATTTTGTTGGTATCATGCCCAAAGCCTGCACCTTTTTCTTGTAGAGAATTAAGCACAATTAAATCTAAATTTTTGGCTTCCAATTTTCCTAGGGCATTATTCCATTCGTTGTCTGTTTCTAAAGCAAAGCCTATCATCAGTTGTGAGGCTTGCTTTTGTAAGCCCAATGTTTTGGCAATATCAACCGTTTTGGTCATTTCGATAGAAAACGTAGCATCTTGTTTTTTTATTTTTTTATCTGCTACAATTGCAGGAGTATAATCGGCAACGGCGGCGGCCAAGATAATAATATCGGCTTGAGTAAATAGCCGTTGCGTTGCTTCATACATTTGAGCCGCCGACTTCACCTGATGCCATTGTACCAAAGGCACTTGTGGCAATGCCGTTGGGCCTGTAACCACCTCCACCAAAGCACCCGCTTGTGCGATGGTTTGTGCAAGTGCATAACCCATTTTGCCCGTAGAATGATTGCTGATAAAACGTACAGGGTCGAGGGCTTCTTGCGTTGGCCCTGCCGTGATAAGCACTTTTTTATGTTGCCAGAAAGCTCTTTTAGAAAAATGACTTTGGAGCAACAATACTACATTTTCAGGCTCTTCCATGCGTCCTTCGCCTACCAAACCACTGGCAAGCTCGCCATAGCCAGCCTGAATAATATGGTTGCCAAAAGATTGGAGCTTTTGCAAATTAGCCAAAGTACTCGGATGTTTGTACATATCTAAATCCATCGCTGGAGCAAAAGCCACAGGGCATTTGGCCGAAAGATACACCGCCGTAAGTAAATCGTCGCAAATGCCGTTGGCACATTTGGCGAGCGTATGGGCTGTGGCGGGTGCAATCAAAAAATAATCAGCCCAAAGACCCAGCTCTACGTGGTTGTTCCAAGTACCCGTTGCGTCTTTTACAAAGGTACTTAGCACGGGGTTTTTCGATAAAGTAGCCAACGTAAGAGGCGTAATAAATTCGGTTGCTGCACTTGTCATCACTACTTTTACGATGGCACCTTCTTTGACAAGCAATCGCACCAAATGAGCTATTTTATAAGCGGCAATACTCCCCGAAACGCCAAGGAGAATTTTTTTATCCTGTAACATTAAATTTTGTATTTATTCTCAATAAAATCTTAGCAAATGCTCGGCAAGCTACAAAAACACAAAAGGGTCGAATGTATGCTATCCGACCCTTTTGTATAATTTATAAATCAATTACTCTTCGCTGTTGCTTTGTCCGGGCAAACGATACGTAAATTTATCTTCGATAAACTCGTCAATGGCGATAGAAGTCGGCTTTGGAAGTCTTTCGTAGAATTTTGAAATTTCGATTTGCTCACGGTTTTCAAAAATTTCTTCGAGGTTATCAACCGAAGAAGCGAAATCTGCCAATTTGGTATTCAATTCTTCCTTCGTTTTCAAGGCAATTTGTCTGGCACGCTTTGAAATGATAGCCACCGCTTCGTATGTATTTCCACCTGCTTTGATTGCAAGTTTATCAACGTCTCTGGTAATGATAGATGGATTGGTTGCCATATATATTATTGAATTTGATTATGAACGATTGTAACAAGGATAAAACAAAACCTGTGTAAAGCACTATATTACAGAGGTTTGCTATATTTTTATTGTTTAGACTGGTCGGCAGCCCCCACTTTTGTGGTATTGGTTTTCTCTTTTTCTCTGGCTTTTTTGTAATCTTCTTCCAATTTAGCCAAGCGAGTACTCTCGTCGATGCTTTGGCTATAGAGTTTTTCCATCTTTTTCAGATAATCGCTATTCGGATATTTATCAATAAATTCTTGATAAAACTTCACTACTTCGTCGTAGCGTTCTCTTTGCTTCGATTCGATGGTACTGAGCGTAAGGTCGTATTGTGCCAGTACTTTCAAATAAGCCATTTCTTCGTTGAAATCAGAATCAGGATAATCCTTTTGAAAGTTGCCAATTTCGATAACTGACGATTTCAACGACATGATGTTAAACGGACTTGTTTTATAATACAACTTCGCTTTTTCATAGGCTTTGCGTTCAAGTTTTTTACGCAATTCCTTAATCAAATCAGTCGATTCAGTCCTGAATTTACTATCAGGATAGTTATTGATAAAACTCTGCAATTCGTTGATAGCCGACAACGTACCGCTTTGGTCGAGGTTGAAAGCTGGCGAATTTTTAAACAACGAATAAGCCGCCATGTACATCGACTCTTCTACATATTCGCTTCGAGCAAAGGTTTCGGCAAAACGCTTGAAACGAAAGTTTGCCATTTCAAAATTGCCTGTATGGTAGTCGCAATAAGCTTGGTAGAATGTCACCAACTCTTGCTGGTCTGTACCAGTCAAACTAGGCAAAATCTCATCAAAAAGAATGCCCGCTTTGTCGTATTCACCTTTTTTGTAGTATTTAACCGCCTCGGTATATTTCTTTTTCTCGTCCGTTGACTTACGGATTTTTTCAAATTTACTGCAAGCGGCAAAGGTAAATGCAAAAAATATGAGTAATAAAAATTGTTTCCGCATAAGAATGCAAAGTTACTAAAAAGTTTTAAGTTTAGGATGTACGTTATTGTTTATTCCTGAAACAATTCATACAAAATTGCATAAAAATAGCCAGATTTCCAGCAAGTAAACGTTGTATGTGTGCTTACTGAAAAATGAACTATCCAAAATTGCTTATTTTAACGACCAAAAACACGCTTCGTTGTGTAGATTTAACATTATTTAACATTGTTATTCCCGACAAAGAAGCATACAGCTTATGAAGTTTTTCTTGTAAATTGTTACTTATTCTAGTTTTAATATAAAAAATACCATACATAAAAACGTCTTAAACCTTTCATTCCCAATGATTAAACAACTTCTCACTCGTGTGTTTGTTCCTAGCTTGCTTGTAGGCGGTACTATTTTAGCCACAGCCTATGAATATAGCCCTCAAACAAAACTTATTCGACAGTATGTAGATTCATTATTGACGGAAGAACAAAAGCGAATGCCAGAAAATGCTCTTGCTGGCGTAGCGATGGGCGAAGGATTAACCGTAACGACCTTTGCCACTGAGCCGATGCTGCAAAATCCTACGAATATTGATGTGGATGCCCAAGGGCGTGTGTGGGTTTTAGAAGCCTACAATTATCGCCCTTCTATTACAGGCAATCCGACGCATAAAGAAGGCGATAGAATTGTTATTTTAGAAGACACCAACCTCGATGGCAAAGCCGATGTGAGTAAAGTATTTTACCAAGGACCTGAGCTAAATGCTCCGCTTGGAATTGCGGTATTGGGCAATACCGTAATCGTTTCGCAAAGTCCTTATGTATGGAAATTTACGGATACCAACGGCGACGATAAAGCCGATAAAAAAGAAATTCTGTTTCAAGGCATCGAAGGCGAACAACACGACCACGGCGTGCATTCTTTTGTATTTGGGCCAGACGGAAAGCTGTATTTTTGTTTTGGCAACGAAGGGCGACAGCTCAAAGACGCTGCTGGCAACCTCGTAAAAGACCAATTTGGCAAAGAAATTTCTCCGAAAAACTACCAAGAAGGCATGGTGTTTCGTTGCGATTTAGATGGCAAAAATGTAGAATGTTTAGGACAAAATTTTAGAAATAACTTTGAAGTGGCTGTCGATGCCTTTGGCACTATTTGGCAGTCGGACAACGACGACGACGGCAACAAAGGCGTGCGTATCAATTATGTGATGGAATATGGCAATTATGGCTACAAAGATGCTCGTACCAAAGCCCACTGGACGTACCCTCGCACCAATATGGAAGAAGAAATTCCGCAACGACACTGGCACCTCAACGACCCCGGAACAATCCCTAATTTACTCCAAACGGGTTCTGGCTCGCCTACAGGCATGGTAATTTATGAAGGAAATTTGTTGCCAAAAGAATTTTTAGGACAAATGATTCACTGCGAACCGGGGCATAATGTGGTGCGTTCGTATCCTATCAGACGCAGTGGAGCAGGGTATTCGGCGAGAATAGTTGACCTTATGAAAAACAACAAAGACCAATGGTTTAGGCCTGCCGATGTATGTGTAGCCCCCGATGGTTCTTTGCTTGTAGCCGACTGGTATGACCCCGGTGTAGGAGGACACCAAGCAGGCGACCAAACCCGTGGGCGTATTTATCGCATTGCTCCGCCCAACAGACCTTATTATATTCCTAAGCTCAATTTAGAAACACCCGAGGGAGTAGTATCAGCCTTGCAAAGTCCGAATATTGCCACACGCTATTTGGCTTGGCAGGCAATTCCGAAGTTTGGAAAATCAATCGAAACAAGCCTTTATTGGCTTTGGAATCATCCTAATTTGCGGATGAGAGCCAGAGGTTTTTGGGCTTTAGTCAAGTTTTTCGATAGTGAAAAATACATTGATATGGCTTTGAAAGACTACAATACCGACATCAGAATTATGGGGCTACGGGCTGTGAGGCAACAAAAAGGCGATGTACTCAAAGCCGTAAAAGCCTTGGCACAAGATTCGATTGCCCAAGTACGCAGAGAATGTGCCATTGCCTTGCATGGCAATACTTCGCCCGAAGCAGCTACGCTTTGGGCTACCTTGGCGGCACAACACGATGGCAACGACCGTTGGTATTTGGAAGCACTAGGCATTGGTGCCGAACAGCATTGGGAAGCGTGCTGGACAGCCTACAAAAAATTGGTGAGCAATCCGCTCGAATCGGCGGCAGGCAAAGATATTGTCTGGCGTTCGAGGACAGAAGCATCCTTGCCTTTGTTGGCAAGTTTGGCTACCGATACACGAGTTGATTTAAAACAACGGCTACGTTATTTTAGGGCTTTCGATTTTGTTGATGGCACTAAAAAATCTGAAATATTACTAGGAATGTTGCAGGGAAATGCAGCTAACCAACAAGAAATAAACCGATTAGCGTTGAGTCATTTGGATGCAGATTTTGTAAAAAACACGCCTGTGGCTAAAGAGGCATTGATGCAATTGATGAACGTTCTTACGGAGAAAGACTTTATTTTGTTACAGGAAAAATATATGTTGCCCGACTATAATCAGCGCCTTGTGCAGATGATAGCCGCAGGTCAACAGACCAGAGAAGCAGGAAATATTTTGTTTAAATCGCCTGAAGGAATTGCTTTAGCCAAAAAAATTATCAACGATACTCAACAAGAAAATACAGCCCTAAAAATATTAGGGGCGATTCGCTGGACAGGCAGTAAAGCTACCCTCGACATGCTGAACGAAACAATGTTTCATTCGCCCAATGCTTCACTCCGAAAAGAAGCCACTCGATTTATGGGAGGAAGTTCTGCTGGGGAAGACTTGATTTTGGCTTATTTGAAGCAAGGAAAAATCTCGAAAGACCTCATCCCTGTAGCTGTAGAGGGCGTAAGCAAAGCATGGCGACGTTCGGTGCGAACGGAGGCAGCTCAGTATTTAGGCACAACCAACAATAATACGAATAAAAAGAAACTACCTCCCGTATCGGAACTGATTACATTGACGGGCAATCCGAAAAAAGGGGCTGTGATTTTTGCCAATAACTGTTCGGTATGCCATCAGGTCAATGGCGAAGGCATGGATTTTGGGCCAAAACTTTCTGAAATTGGGAGTAAATTACCTAAAGAGGGACAGTATCTTGCTATTTTACATCCAGATGCTGGCATCAGTTTTGGATATGAAGGTTGGGAATTAAAAATGAAAGATGGGTCTGTGCAGAATGGCATCATTGGCTCTAAAACCGAAACCGACATTGTGCTGAAAATGCCTGGCGGTTTGGTTCAGCACATCAAAACCAGCCAAGTAAAATCAATGAAAATGCAAACAAACTCTATGATGCCCACAGGGTTAGCCGAAGGCATGAGCCAAGAAGAATTGGTTGATTTGGTAGAATTCTTGATGACTTTGAAGAAAAAATAAAGGTTTTTTGATTAATGCTTAATTATGAATTATAACTTTGGTTTCCAATGACTTGCTCTTTATTTTAACCAAAAACAAAAAACAAGTCACTGAAAATAAAGAACATAATTCATAATTAAGCATTCATAACTTATTAGGCTTTTGCTTCCCAAATGGCACAAAGATGCACAATAGTTTCTACCGCTTTTTCCATATCTTGTATAGAAACCCACTCGTGTTTGCCATGAAAAGCGTGTTCGCCAGCAAAAATATTAGGACAAGGCAAACCCATAAAAGACAACCTTGAGCCGTCTGTTCCGCCACGAATAGACATTTGTTTCGCTTCGATACCAGCCATTTCGATGGCTTCAATGGCATTCTGAATCACTTCGGGGTATTGGTCGAGTATCACCTTCATGTTGCGATACTGCTCAAAAACTTCCATTTTGGCACGTGCATGAGGGTAATTTTTTAGCACTTCGGCTAAAATTCCTTCCAAAACAGCCTCATGAGCTTTGAGTCCTTCCTCGGTAAAATCTCTGATAATAAACGAAACTTTGGCTTGTTCTACCGTTCCGCTCATGTCTGTTGGGTGAATAAAGCCCTCTTTACCTTCGGTGGTTTCAGGCGAAAGTCCGTCTTTGGGCAGTCGAGCCACCACCTCGGCGGCAATTTTTAAGGCACTTTCCATTTTTCCTTTAGCAAAGCCAGGGTGTTGGCTTACGCCTTCAATCGTGAGTAATACACCATCAGCCGAAAAGGTTTCATCTTCGAGCGAGCCAAGTGTTTCGCCGTCAATGGTATAGCCATAATCTGCTCCTAATTTTTGAAGGTCAACATGGTTTGTTCCTCGCCCAATTTCTTCGTCGGGCGTAAACAAAATCCGTACTTTTCCGTGTTTAATCGCAGGGTTTTGTATCAGGTAATAGGCGGCATCCATAATCTCGGCTACCCCTGCTTTGTTATCTGCTCCCAACAAAGTTGTACCACTCGCAGTTATAATATCATTGCCCATTTGAGCAGGCAAATCGGGATGTTCGGCACAACGAATCACTTGCGATGGGTCGTCGGGTAAAACCAAATCTTGCCCTTGGTAGTTGTAATGGATAAGGGGTTTTACGTCTTTGCCTGAGCAATCGGGCGAAGTATCTACGTGCGAACAAAAGCACAGCACGGGTACATTGGGCTTATCGGTATTAGCAGGAATGGTCGCATAAACGTAGCCATATTCGTCGAGTTCAGCGTCGAGTATGCCCATCGCATGCAGTTCTTGCACCAACAATTCGCTTAAATGGCGTTGCTTGAAAGTAGATGGTACAGTTGTTGAGTTTACATCCGACTGCGTATCAATTTGTACATAGCGTAAAAACCGCTCAGTCACAGTATTTTTGTAATTTGTAAGCATATAAACGAAGAATTTAATCGTCGAGGATGTTTAAAAAAAATCTAATAAAATCAAAGATAGCTACAAACCATTGTCAGGTTATGTGAGTAAAAATGGATTTTATTTAATTATTTATAGATTTTTTATGGAAAATTTTATTTATTCTATATCTTTTAGCAAAGGTAATGAAGGTTTGAATTTTCGTGATTATCTTGCATAAACATTCTTTTGAGATAAATAGTTGATTATATTAAAATTGTACAATTTTAATATGTATCTAAATTTACCAAAGAAACAAAGTAAACGTATCTTGACTAAGACAATTTTACCTTAATTTCGCTTCGTCAAAATAAAAACAAAATTTCAAAAGGTTAAGCCAAATAAAATATAGGTTATGTCAGAATTTGCAGAACTATCATTAGGTGATAAACGCATTCAGTTGCCTGTTATCACGGGAACTGAAAATGAGAAAGCAATTGATATTGCCAAACTCCGTGACGAGACTGGATATATCACAATTGATTCTGGGTACAAAAACACAGGAGCGACCAAAAGTGGTATCACTTTCTTAGATGGAGAGCTAGGCATACTTCGTTACAGAGGGTATTCTATCGAAGAGTTAGCAGACAAAGCATCGTTTTTGGAAGTTGCTTATTTATTAATTTACGGCGAACTTCCTACAGCAGAACAATACGCTGCTTTTGAAAAAGAAATCAGAACGCATACGATTGTCAACGAAGATATGCGTAAGATTTTTGATGGATTCCCTGTAAACGCTCACCCAATGGGGGTTTTGTCGGCAATGGTTTGTGCCATGTCGGCTTTTTATACCGGAGAAAAAGCTGGTTCTGACGAGCTAAATATCATCCGTTTGTTGGCAAAAATGCCTACTGTAGCAACTTGGTCTTATAAAAAATCGCAGGGACATCCTGTCAACTATCCGAAAAACTCGTTGGATTACTGCTCTAACTTCTTGCAAATGATGTTTGCTTTGCCAGTAGAGGAGTACAAAGTAAATCCAGTCGTTTCATCGGCATTAAATAAATTATTGATTCTTCATGCCGACCATGAGCAAAACTGCTCTACTTCTACGGTTCGTTTGGTAGGCTCGTCGCACGCTAGTTTATATGCGTCTATTTCGGCAGGAATCAATGCTCTTTCTGGCCCGCTTCATGGTGGTGCTAACCAAGAGGTAATCGAAATGCTAGAAGCTATCAAGGCCGACGGTGGCGATACCGATAAGTTTATTGCGATGGCTAAAGACAAAAATTCGGGCTTCCGTTTGATGGGCTTTGGACACCGTGTTTACAAAAACTTCGACCCTCGTGCCAAAATCATCAAAAAGGCTGCTTACGAAGTATTAGCAAGTTTGGGCGTACAAGACCCTGTATTAGATATTGCTAAAAAATTGGAAGAAGCGGCACTCAACGACCCATATTTTGTGCAACGCAGATTGTATCCAAACGTTGACTTCTATTCAGGTATCATCTATCGTGCCTTGGGTATTCCTACCAATATGTTTACAGTAATGTTTGCGATTGGTCGTCTTCCAGGTTGGATTGCTCAATGGAAAGAAATGCGTGTAAACAAAGAGCCTATTGGTCGTCCTCGTCAGGTATATGTAGGTGCTACACCTCGTGACTACGTTCCTATGGAGCAACGCTAATCGGCTATCAGTAACGCTTGGTATTGGGCTTAATCTTTTTCAAAGCCAAGCATTTTTTAGGCAAAAATTTACCTAATTCATATTAAAAGGATGTGTCTTATCATGAGGCACATCCTTTTTTTGTTGGACTAAAATATGCCGAAAAAATAGTTTATAAGTCCGAAATCAATAATTTTATCTAACTTCATGCCTCCCTCACTATTGAGTGATATAGCCTATAATATTTGGTTTTATGCACAAAAAGCCAAATTTGTTGACTATTTTTCAAAAAAGAACAAAAGCTAATTTTTTGATTGTCAGATATATAATATTTTTTATTATTTTTGTCAAAATAATCCCATCTCATTACTACGAAGTAATGAAGCCTTGCTTATACTGAGTTGTTCTGATAGTACAACTTTCTTAAAAAGTAATCAGCTTCTGATTGCATTGTATATAATCTTCTCACGGTATGCTAGTCATCCTCTAATGCAAGCATACATAAAACCGTTACTCTATGAGAAAATTTAAACATCTGCTCTGTTTTTTATGTATCTTTTCGGTGCTGTCAACACAAGCACAATTAGGTGAAAAATATGTTGGGTTAGCCTCCTATTATGCGGATAAGTTTCATGGAAGGATGACTTCTAGTGGCGAAATTTATCACCGAGAGGAATACACGGCGGCACATCGCTCCTTGCCTTTCAATACCATTTTGGAAGTAACCAACAAAGCGAACAACAAAACAGTAGTAGTAAAAGTAAACGACCGAGGGCCTTTTGTCTATAGCCGAGTAATAGACCTTTCGTATGCGGCTGCCCGAGATTTAGCACTTTTTGCCGAGGGCGAAGCCGAAGTTGAAATGAAAGTACTGGCAATGGACAACCCTGCTTACTCGCTCATCAAAGGCGAATTTGATAAAGAATTCCGACAGTACCAGCCGATTAAATTTGAAATAAAAGACGGTCGCATGATACTCGATACTACCGGAGGGCTACCCGCTCCTGCTCCCAAGCTAGTAGCTTCTACCGAAAAAACAAAGCCCGCCATCATCGAAATACCCGATATTAAGCTCAACGAAAAAAGCCCCAGCGATACCGCCCACAGGCATCAGTACGTCAGAGTAGTGAAAGATGCCAACGGCAACTACAAAGTAATGACGCTCGATGCCCCTATCGCCGCTCCTGATACTTCTGCTTTAGCTACCAACACAACCGACAAAGCCCCTAACGATTCTCCTCTGGCTCTTGTGGTAGATTTGACCATGAAAAAAAATGAGGTTGCTAAAAAAGAAACACTCATGGCTTCGCAAAAAGAATTACCCTCAAACAATAAACCGAAAGAGCCCAGCAAAGACAACAGCGGTGTTCCTCAGCACACGTATTTACAGGTGGTGAAAGATGCCGATGGAAGAATACGGGTAGTGGATACGACTCAACAAAAATAAGTACCCTGCTTGATGTTGATGATGAACAAAAAGTGTGGCTATCAATGCCAAACATTTTGTAGCTTTGCTTTTTGTTCATCTTAACTTTCATCAACATGCTCAAACGCTTTACCTTAGCTTTGTTGCTCTGTTCGCAAGGACTTATCGCACAACAAAAAGAAAAAGTCAAAGTCACCGACCTTACGCTCATCAAACAAGTAGGTTTTGTAAGCCTTGCTCCTAATGCTCAAAAAGTCATTTACGCTGTACGTACCAACGAAACAAGCGAAGAAAACAAAGCCGAATACGACTATCGCACGCATTTGTGGATAAGTGATTTCCAAACAAGCAAACAACTCACCCGTGGTACAGAAAGTGTGGTAAGTGCCTCGTGGTCGCCCGATGCCCGACAAATCACTTTCTCTCGGCTTATCAAAGGAAAACCACAACTTTTTATCATGCCTTTAGACGGCGGTGAGGCTTTCCAACTAACCGACCTCAAACAAGGAGCAAGCAACCCTAGTTGGTCGCCTGATGGAAGCAAAATTTTGTTTACTGTCAATGTTTCTTTGACCGAAATGCTGAAAGATACGCTCTTGAATCCTTACAAAAAACTGCCAAGTTGGTCTTTTGAAAAGGC
>JACCDR010780331.1_pt1 | contig 23766 bp, 43 predicted proteins | sample 7446431 | NCBI WGS metagenome assembly JACCDR01 (sample SAMN15323443, study PRJNA562643) | freshwater metagenome | isolation source: river surface water | place: USA:Blue River Watershed | collected 2017-08-17 | reverse complement strand
TATTTCCAATGTATTGAACTTTTGGAACGTTTCCAGTTGAAGAAATTTCAGTGTCTGAGATTAATTCATTGCCTGTAGATTCGTCAATCATTGATATTCGTATTCCGCCGCGAGTATCTTCCCATGCAAATGTGTTGATTCCGTTTACTGATAGAGAATCAATGTTTGATTGTTGATATGTGTTTCTAATTACTGATTTTGATGTAGGAAATATGTTTGAAACAGTGCCTTTGTCGCTCCATTTTTCTATAGAATCGGAGTACGAGTATAGATTTGTTTTGTTGAAAATTACTAATTCATTTTTATATTTAGAAATACGCTGAGCGTCTTCTATTGTATTTCCGTTTATTATTTCTGTATCGAGTTTGTCATATCCATTTCTTTTTTTGATTCTACCTATTTTATCAAAAGAAATATTATCAAGAGATTCTACTGAACCTAGTTGTTTTTGATTTGGATCAACTTTAGAACTTAATCCTTCTGTGAATGTTACGGCTACTTTTTGTTTTGTTAAAGCCATTAATATTCCTTATGATACGTACCAAGCTGAAGCACCGTCACTTGTAATTATAACAGAAGAGTAGTTGCTTGACAATACAAAAGATGAAGATCCGTCAATTGTATCTGATCCTTGTACTGTTACTGTAATGTTGTAGGCTTCTGAAGATCCTGTAATATCTTTAACTATGTAGAATCTCCCATCTCCTACGTTAGCTGCTAGTGGTAGTGTAATTTCTCTAGCTGCTGAAGTGTCTACGCGTAAAAATACGTAAGTGTCTCCATCATTTATAGTTACGTCAGTTGAAATAGCTTCTGTTTCAAAAACTGATGCGCTGGAAGGAGTCGAAATTATGGAACCTCCGTCAGTTAATTGAATAGCTGTTCCAGATCCATTGGTGAAATATAGGTCACCATTTACTGAATGCAATCCGTTGGCGTATGATGCGCCTGATAATGCAGCACTTTGTGATTGAAGTCTGACTGATTTGAAATTGTAGAAAATATTGTTGTCTATGTTTAAATTTGCGTTTATGCTCATACCTGCTGGAGTGATGCGAGCGCCTTTGTCGCTTGAGTGATCATGTGCGTCAATTGTTTCAAACGCTTCTACCACTTGAGTCGCCCATGCAGGTCCGATTGTGGTTGAAACAGTTGGTAAGGATAAAAGCATATTTACAGTTGTTGACATATTAAAACCTTTTTAAAAAAACCAAATATCTACATACACATTTGCCGAGCATTCTAGTAAAAATGTCTTTGATGCGTTTGTATTTGTATCTTGTGAATCCCATATGTCAGCTTGAGCGCGTTGACGAGTGATAACGTAACCTTGTGGAATTCTATCTAATTTGTGTGAAATTTCATTAACTTGAGTGGAATCTAGTAAAACATTTTTGATTAAAACTCCGTCAATTATTGGAGATTTTACAATAGAATCCAATGATGCTGAAATGTTAGATTGCAGTTTGGTAATATTTTTATCATCGGAGCTTATTGTTTTAAATGCTTTAATATTAGCCATTAGATCCTCTATTTCCGAATAGATCTAGGTTTTCAGCATAAATATCTGAAATTGATTCTGGTTCTGAAGAATCTCTATTTGTTGCAGATACTTGTAATCTATTAATAATACGTTGACGTTCTGCTGCTAGTGCTGAAACGTCTGATTCTTCTTTGTTAAGCATTTTCATTGCTGCACTTAGTAAAACGAAGTCTGAATATTGATTTATGTCGTCAAATTCGTCAGCATCGTCAACTAGTTTAGTCGCTAATGGAACATACCAGATTTTATATGCAATGTTTGCATCTGGAATTGGTGAAAATTTAATTTGTGATCCCATGATTCGGTATCTTATATTAAATAATTCGCCCATGTCTTCGTTTCTGTTACGTTCGTTGAAATTAAATTTTCTTATGTTTACCCAATCTTGACCATTTAATTGCATGTCTACGCCTTTAAGCTTGTAAAAGTCTGCTGGTAGGTCGTAGTCTGCTGTATTGGCGGATGTGGTGCCGCTTTCATATGAGATAAAGTATTCATCTCCGTAAGCTTCTATAAGTATATCGTGTAATTCGGCTATTGCGAAGTTTATGTAATTATTTAATTCTGAATCCGAGATGAATTCATTGTTTTGCATATCTGCCAAATCTCTAGCTTGAGATCTAAGTTGTGATAATGTGATTGACATGATACTCCCTTAGTGTGAAAAAAGCGTATTATTGCTAATACGCTTTTGTGTTTAATCTTCTTTTGATTCTGATTCATCCTCAATCATTGAGATGAGAGATCTTAGTGAGCTTTGTACTGCTGATGCGTCTCTTGAGTGTACTGCGTTAATTAAGCTTTCCGAAGCTGCTTTCATAGCGTCTGAATTATCTTGTTCTGCTCCATTTTCCATTGGTGCTTCTTCACAAGAATCTTGCTCCATATTTGGAGATTTCATTCGCTTCATGATAATAGTAACTAGACCTTTTTTATTATTTTTAAGAAGCATTGGAAACTCCTTATCTAGTTACGCTAGAGTTTTTTACGTCAATTTTAATTAATAAAACGCTTCCGCTTGTTGGATCTGTTTCTGTAGCTGCTGCTTTACATTGAAATTGGATTGTTTTAGCAGATGCTACTGATTCAGCTTCAACTTGGAATGTTAAGTCTTGAGCTGTTGCTTGTAATTGCATTACATCTACGTGTAAAAGTGCGCTGTATTTATCTTGTAATGTTACAATATAAACACCTGCTGAATCTCTAGTAATTGATGCAACACCTAAGCTTTTATTAGCATTAAGTGTCGGCGCTCCTGAAGCTCCGATTGATACGTATGCGTATAGCATTTTTACTTCTTTAGGTAATGCTTGAACTCTATTAAATGATCTATTTGCCATTGTTTTCTCCTTTTAATCACGCTCGCGGCTACGAGGGTGCAGATAAAAAACTTAGGCGACGTAATTGCCGCCTAAGCTGATTGTATTATTAATCTAAAGCTACTCTTGCATTGAAACCAGGCGCTCTACAACCTAATTGAGCGTAATATCCTACTCTCACTTCAACTGCATCTGCACTTGATTCTCTTAACATTTTTAATCCGTCAGAATCTAAGATTTTTGGAGCTTTACCAAGTGAGTAAAGTTTCCATACATCTAATTGTAACATATATGCTACACCTGATGGACAGTTTTGATCTGGAATAACTTTAATTGGACCACGTGGACCATTGATCATGATTCCTCTGAAACCGATGTCAGCAGAAGCTTTTAAATCAACATATTGAACTTTAGATCCTAAAGCTTTTTCTAATTCAGCAAATTTAGAGTAGTTCATGAAACAGTGGGTTGGTTTTCCACCTTCTCTTGCAACACGAGCTGCTGCTCCGATAAGAGCTTCTTCAATTGGTTCAGATGAACCGTCGTATCTAATACCGCCAAGTCTTGATGCATCAACACTTCTGTCAACACCGAAGAACGCTGTAGCGCCTGGAGCTGAAGATGGTAACCATGCAGCTAAACCTTTAAGTTTGCTATCGTAGTCACCTTGAACGAAGATGTAATCGTTTGTAGCTGTACCAGAACCAGAAGCGATTGCTGATTGTGCGTCAACTGTTAAAACGCCTGTATCTCTGTTGATTCCTGTAACTGTAACTGAACCAGATTTGACTGCTCCACCGCCGTCAGCAGTTGAGAAAACGATTTCCATACCAACTTCAAAGTTAGTAACATCATTTGCTTCTGTAAGAGTGATTGAAGTACCAGTTGAACCAGTAGTTACTCTACCGATTTTACCTGAACCTGAACCGTAAAGAGCGATTGCAAGAGATCTAACTGCTGCATTGATTGCTCCGTCGATTTCTGTAGTAGCTGCTTCCATGAATGCGTTTGCATTGCCTTTAGAAGCTTCGATAACTTCATTACTGATTGAAGCTAAAGAGTAGTCTGAGTTTCTTGTAAGTGTAAAAGCTACGATTTTTGAAGCTGTTTTATTAGCTTGTGCTGTTGCGAAAGTAGCTGATCTACCTTGTGGGTTTCCATGAATTACGTCGATTGGTAAATTTTTTCCACCGAATTGCTCATATTTTGGTAATAGAGCTAAAAGTGGGTTGTCTGAGTAAACCATGTTTTCGATTCTGTCGTTTGTGTAGTGTTGTTTTAACGCTGCGTCAAAACTTGTCATGTCCAAAGATGCCATAAATTAATCCTTTTTTGTTGTTAATCGTTCCAGCGTAACAATGAAGCTGCTTGAGCTACTGATTGTTCGCGGTTTAAGTTAGTTCCACTGGGTTTAGACACTGCTGCGGAGTGAGTGTTTGAAAGCGTTGGAGCTTTCGGTGCTGCTTTTGACTCTTGCGGCGCTGGATTAACTGGCTTTTGTTGTCCAAATTTGGACTTTAGTTTGTTCAATTTTAAAAGTTTTTCAACTTCTTCTTCTAGATAGGCTTCAACTTGGTCGGCGGCTTCTTCCTTTGACATGACACGTCTTGTATCATGATAATGCTGCTCGATTACGTCGTATACCACATCTACTGCATCGTTCGCTCTAATTAATTCATATTTATCAGTGTTATTTACAAAGTTTGTTAAATCATGCTTAAAATTAGATACTACTTCGTTATATTTTTCTTCTTCTGACTTTTTATCTCTTTCAAGTAGTTCTTTTCTTAAGTTTTCAATTTCACTAGAGTATTTTTGGTCAATTTCTTGACGCATTAACTCCATTTGCATGTCTGGAGATAGTTTTCCGTCATTAAGTACTAATTGTGTTAGCTTATCATATGATAATCCTAGTTCGGCTAAGGTGTTTAGTGGATCTTTTTTAAGTCTTAATTCAATAGGGATTTCTGGTTTTTTAGGTTCTTGCGGTTCTTGTTTTGGTGCTTCAAACTTGGCTAGTTTTTCTTCTAACATTGCTAGTTTTTGATCAAGTTGCGATTCTCTTTCACGAATTTGTTTTTCTCTTCTGGATAAGGCGGCGAATTTGCTGCTGAATTCATCTTTTTGTTTTGGTTGTTCTTCAACTTCTTGAGCTTTTTTCTCTTCTAAAGCCTGTTCAATTGATTGACTTTCGTCTGATTGTGCATAAGCTTGTTCAGATCCATCAAATGGGTTTCCTGATGGCACTTCTGAAGATTCGGGTGCGTTTGATCCTTCGATTGACATAGATTCTCCTTACGTTAAAGGGCGATATTAGCCCAGTTAATATGTTGTATTTATTGGATTTGCTCCAATATTAATATTATATGATATAATAGTAAGTTTGTCCAATAATTATACAGGTAAAAGCTCCGAAGTAGGTGGATTTTCTGGAACTGCAATCGGTTCTACGGAGTCATTTGGAGCTATTGGAACTTGTGGAGTTGCTGCGCGCGTGATTAATTCATTAGCGTCTTCAATCCAACGTCTTAGCATATCTAATACTTCTTCTGGCGCTCCGAGTGCGCGATATTGTAAGTATGATTGTTGCATCATTTTGATGCCGTTTGTTAAATCCTGATAAGGTTCTGGCGTTGAATATTCTTGTTTATCTACTATTAGTTCGATAGTTTTTTCAATGTCTGATAATCCTGCGTTTTTGCGGTCAATATATGACTTAAGATCTGGAAAGTCTAGTAATTTTAAACCTTCTTCAGGTGAAATCATGCCTGCTTGTAATAATTCTTGAACGTCTTGTAATTTTCCAGAAGGAGTTGATGATAATGATGATGTTGGAAATATTTGCATCATGTATTGATCTTCTGCTAGATCTACTTCTTCCCAATTTATTGTTTCAAGGAATTTGTCGCCTTTAACTTTTACAGTTAATTTACCTTCTTCAACGTAAATGTCTCTAGATAGGTCTATAAATATTTTAGATGCTTCCATGAATGATTCTTCATATCGTTTTGCAACGCTTTGGAATCTTTCAGATTCTATGTTGGAGAATTCTCTTAAAGCGCGTCCGCTATCTAAGCCAGCAGGCTTTGAAGATTGGGCGCTTAGTTGACTTATTCCTGCTATTTCAAAAGCTCTGTTGTATAGTCGATCAAGATGCATGAATAAATCTTGTGGAATAGCACTTACTGATTCGTAAGATGGTTTAGTGCCTACGTATTTTATAATTCCGCCGATTTTATTATTTAAATGAGCTGTTACAACTTTAGAAGATGCTTCTACAAATACTTTTGGAATAGATGTAAGATGCATAGATACTTGTATTGTTTTTAAAATTTTATTTATTTCTAACTGAATACCTGAAAGCTGTTCAGATAGTCCTTGACCGAAAAATCCTAATGGTCTAACTCCCCAGCGAATGAATACGAATGGAAAATATGATTTATTATAAGGTTCTGAGAATAAAGTAACGTTTTCTAAGCATATTGAGTGCTTTCCGTCTTTGGCTTCTTCGCCAGATGGTAAGTGCCAAGATTCTATTACTGGTAGCATGTCTTCAGTTGGTGCTGATGAAGTGTAGAAGTCTTTTGAATTCACTCCTGCTGATTCAATGAAGCCTACTTTGTCAGGAAACATTTCTTTTAACATATCTCTATGAATATATTTGCGTTGGTGCATTTGTCTTGGTTCACTGTAATAAGCTTCTGCGTCGTCTACGATTATTTCGTCGATAAAAACTCTTTCAGCTCTTACTTTGTTTCCGTCTTTGAAGATTTTAATTGCTCCAGTGCCGAAGATGCATGAATCTAAGAAAGCTAATGAAGCGATTTGGTAGTAATTTGATGCGTAAAATTGACCTTCTACGAATTTTGTAAGCTTTTTAGCTTTAGTTTGCATAGACCAGTTGCCGCCGTCGGTTAAAAAAGTGGCTTTTGGTCTTGATTTAGTGATTTTTGACACAACTGTATCAATCATAGATTGAATAACGTTAAGTGTAACGCGATTTATTGTTGAATTTGAATCAGATCTTGTGTATTGAGACGTTTGGAAGCCGAGGATTTCAAAATTTCCGTATAAACGCATGTTTTTTAGGTTATCTGATGATCTAAATGATTGTTTTTCTAGTAAATGAGATACTTTGGCATATACGGATTCGTGAATTTTGTCTTGTTTTTCTTTCCACCAATATAGGTTAGGTTTTTCATAATTACCTTGAATCATTTTAAATCCTTATTTTTATGTTTTGTACTTTTTTATGTTATTATTTGGTTGACCAATATAATAATTCATCATCTTCTGACGACTGAGAAGACTGGTTTAGGGTGTCGACCAGTGTTTCAGTGTTATATTCGCCAAGATTTGATTTTTTTTCAGCTTCTTCTGGTATAAAATCTAGTTCAGATATTTCAAATTTAATATCTCCGACTTCTAATTTCTTGATTTTGCGAGATCGGCACCATTCTATTAGTATTTTTAGCTCGTCTAAGTTCTTTATCATGCTATTTTCTCCTTAAAAAATGGAATCGTCTGACATTAATTTGTCGTATGCGTCTAATTCGTCTTGGTCAAGTTCTATCATGTTATCGTTTTGGAATTTTTTAGCTTCCATACGTTCGGCTTCTCTTTCTTCTAATTCTTTCATGTAGGCGTCTGTATTGCGTGCATGAATTGTTACAGGTGCTTCATATAAAAAGTGTCTTGCTTCTCTGTATGCATATAGAAAAGCGTCGCAAAAATCGGAGTGGTAGCGGTCGCTTATTACGCGTTTATCTGGGCGAGATTTGTCTCGGTCCCATTGAACTAGGGATGATTCTTCTGCGAATATTGAAGTATCTTTGACTTTTATTTTGCCTGATACAAGATCGGCGTTCATTAGTTCAATATATTCGATTTTTCTGTTTTTATCTGCTGGTTCTAAGTAAATTCCATATCTTTGCGATATTTCTTCGTTAATTTTTTTACCTAATGCGCCTGCGTCTATTACTTTTTTAACGCATCCGTATGAAGCATCAATGCGTTTGATAGTTTCGGCAAGTTCTGAAATTGTTTGTTTAGGTTTTACAAATTCGTCAACCAGATATACTTTATTATGATCTTTTGAATATGCCAATACTGCAATAGCGTCTGCGTCGTTGTAACCAACGTCAACACCCATGATGTAAACATACTCGCCTTTGGGTAATACGTCGTAGTCATTTTTGTCTTTATTATATTTGAAAACAAGAGAATCTTCGTCTTTTACCCATACTCCGTATGTTTCTCGCTGGTAGCCTGGATCAGATTCTGTAATGCCTTTGATTAATCGTTCTTCAGCTAGAGTAACGTATAAATCTTTTTGAGGTGGATTATGCATATGAGGATTGTCAAATGCTGTCCAATGGTGAGAATCCCATGTAGTAGATTGAGAACATTCATAATAATAGCCAGTCGGAATAGGTGCTGGCGTGCCGGTTAAGAATAATTCGCCTCGTAAATCTCTTAGTGCTGGTGCGATAATGTCGTCTACTAATTCTTTAATATAAGGACGAAATGACTGAGCTTCGTCAATGTAGCATTTGCGTAATTTCCAACCTCTGATTTTTTCGGCTTCGTTTTTATCTTTGGCGCCTTCCATTGCGATTTTTGAACCGTTGGCAAATACTACGGATAATTCTACTTGGTTAATTTTGCATTCTATTTTGTGATCTGAAATAATTTGTTGAATTATTCCCCAGATGATTGATCTTGCGTTTCGTTTTGACAATGTAAGATATAGGCAGATTACGTTTGATTCGCTTAGACATGTGTCTACCATATCTGCTGCTATGCCTTGCGATTTTCCAGCTCGACGTGAACATACGGCTACTTTGAAACGCGATTTAGTGCCTTTGAAGAATTTAATTTGTGAATCAAAACAATATGCTGAGAAATTGAACTTAGGCACGTCTTCAGCTTTTTTAGCCTGTCTGCGCCTAAGCTCATTAAGTATTTCTTGTTTTTGAATTACTAATTCTTTATTAGGTGATTTCATTTTTTTACTTATTTATATAATTAGTCTTTTGTGACCATTTATATGCAAAATCAGTATTAATTGTGCATATAAGCATAATTAAGTGCTATAGTCTTTTTGCGCCTTGTGGATCGCCTTTAATTTTTGTAACTGCTTGAGCTGCTGCTGGTTTTGCATTATCTTCAGCTCTTTCTTTACGTTGAGCGTCTCTATATTCGTTAGATAGTGAGATTATGGCAATGTTTGGAAATGGTACAATGATGCAGTCTTTTTCGGTTTGCACAAGTGCGCCAATGCCTTCTACTATTTCGACGTTCACTTTTTTGTGATTTGCAGTACCTGTAGTAGTGAAGAATGTTGTTAAACTGCCTTCAAACATTACTGCTTGGTAAGTTCTAAAAGATGCTACGCTTTGGTTAATGTTCATAATTACTCCTTATGGTGCTAATGGACATGCGGAGGATTCTGGTCCTTCCATAGGTCCTAGTATTGTGTTTATAGTGGATTTTTGTTTTTTGTTTAATAAGTTGTCGGAGCATTTTAAGCTTACTAGTTGGTCAACTACGTTTTGCTGAAGTGATTCAGTGCCGTATGTCCACCATTCGTTAACTACTTTTTGTTTATAAGATTTTAAAGATATGCCTATGCGATTTGCGTTTTGTTGTTCCATGCTGCGTACAACTGCTTTTGACAATCTTAATCTAGATTCTAATTCACCTTCTTCAAATTGTCCTTGGAAACCGCCTGATGCTCTATGTGCCATTGCAACATGTTGTTTGGTTCCGTATCGTTTTCCGTTTATGCCTTGTACAATTGCGTGTGCCATTGAGGCGCAAAAAATGCATATGGTGTCAATGTTTTTGAATGAATTAGCGAATTCGATAAATTCCATGCCTGAGTAAATAGATCCTCCTGGGGATTTTAGAACGATATAGATTTTATATGATTCTGAACCTCTGATATTGTTTAACTCTATTAATTTGTTAGATGCTGCTGATATGGAGGCGCCGTCTATTTGGCTATTTATGTAGATAGTGTTTTTTTCGTTTAGTTCAATTTCTTTTGTAAACACTGAAGACTGAAGTAATAGAAGAAGTAATAAGATGAATTTACTCATTGGATTCCTTTTTTTGAGATTCGTCGCTTGATTGCTTTTGTGACTCAAACTTTGATGACAACTCAATTATTATGTCAATTAATTGATTCTTTGTCAATATTTTTAATTTAGGTTTAATTAATTTTTTAAATTCTGCAATAGTGATTCCGTTTTCCATTTGAGTATCTCCTTTAGTCGTTCATACATTCGTCGTGGTATTTGTTTAGTGCGTCGAGTAAGTGTGATAATGTTTCTTGTTCTGCTTCTGTTAAAGTTGCTTCTTTAATTCCAACGTCGTATTTTATATGTTTTCTAAAAACTTCGTCGTAATATGATTCTGCAAATCGTTTATATTTTTGAGCTTTTACTGCTGTTTCAAAATCTTCTCTGTCTTCTGGTTCATTGAGATTAAATTCTAAAATTGCTTTCATATATTCATCTCCTTTTATAATGTGTCGTCGTCTTCTGAAACATCTTCGGCGCCTACGTCTGATCCGATTTTTTTAATTCCGTCTAGTGTTACAGAACGTATTCCTTTTAGAGACATGCGTAATCTGGCGGCGCGTGCGACTTGTAAGCCTTCGTGCGTGAATATTGCTGATTCTATTTCTTTATCCATTTCATCGAAGACGTTGCGGACAATGTGGAATACATGAGTTTTAATTTCTAAAAATAGTTTCATTTTTTCGGCGTGATTCATTTTTTCAACTTTTGTAGTTTTTTTAATATGTAAGAACTTTTGCGTAATATATCATGTATGTGGTATTCAATTATTTCGGCGCATAATTCTTCCATTTGTTCGTGTGTTAAGTCCGGTAGAGAATTTACGTGGCAAGATGCTACGTATGCGTGCATAAGTTCATGAAGTATTGTATTTTTATTTATTCCTGATTTTTTGAAATAGATTTCTAGTTCGCCTCGTTCCGTAGCTCCTTCGGTGTCTTCGTACTTTTCATCAAAGTCTTTATCTTCCAATAATATTACTTTCCACTCTATATCTTTAATCTTTATCTTAAACATGCTATTGCTTTTTATACGTATTAGGACACAACGATACGTATGGATGGTAAACCATTGCTAATTCTTTGGTTATTGATTTTATCGCGTTTGTTTCGTGAGTATATATGCATGCATATTCTGGATTATATTCAAAAGCGTTTAGAAGCATTTTTGCAATACCCATTCGACGGAAAGTGTGTTTGGTATATACATAATGAATTGTTAAAACGTTTTGAGTGAATCCAGCGCACATGAAGCCGTATATTTGTGAGTAATCGTCTTTGTTGCATGCTATGAGAACGTTGTATTGTTTTAATATTTCTTCAATTACTTTATGATGCTCATGGTAGTAAATTTCGCCTTGTATGTTTTTGGCAAAGTCAGAAGATCGGTATGATTTTAGCCAAGCATTGAATATAAACGACACGTCTTCAGCGCTGGCAGGTCTTATTGCAATTGGAAGTTCTTCACTCATTTTAACCTCTAGTGTTTTTTAGCTCGTTTAGCGTTTTTGCTTTTTCAGCTTCTACAGAATTTATCACTGCTGCGGCTTCGTTAAGTGAAAGCACTTCAGCGTGTAAGCGCTCTAGTTCTTTATTATACATACGAATCTTAACTTCGAGATCGCCGATTTTTGCGCACAGTTGTTCGTATTTGTGGTTAATGTGGGTTAGGTTGTTGTTACTCTTCATATTCTTTATCCTCTATAGCTTCTTTTGCCAAGGCAAGCAATTCTTCGTCGCTTAAGTGCTGAAGCTGCTCAGGCTTTTGAGATTCTCTAGCTTCTCTGTGCATCTTGGTCAGGGAGTCAACATAGCCTTGTACAATGCGCGCTTCTTTAGCGTCTAAAGACATGCCTTTGGTGGTTTTGGACTTGTACCTTTGTAATTCAGCGCCAATGATGCTAAAAGCGTCGTCTATGAGTGCTAGAAGCTGAGGCGCTCTAGATACCTTAACATTTGGTGGAGCAACGAGACGGCGCTTCTTTTCGCGTCTAGTGGTGTTGTCAAGTCGTGCTTCTTTGAGGAAATCTTTATCGTCGCTGGAATTACTCATAGTTTTATATTAGCATAGGTGCGTTTAGTTGTCAAATTTTCATTTAGGTGACACCGTTTTAGTGTTTTCAAATACATAGAGTGATTTTACTTTTAACGCGAAAAAAATTTTTTTGGGTGATGCAATTTCGGCAACTTAGGGGGGTGGTGCATTTGGGTGCTTAAGTGAGAGAGAAGGCTTTGTGTATAAAAGGTAGTATGTATATACACACACAAGGGCGGTCACCGGTGGTAGGGTCACTTAAGCGCTTCACCAGCTTCACCAGCTTCACCAGCTCCAGCGCTTCATCAGCTTCGTCAACCGCATCAGTTCATCAGTGCATAAGCACGCTTGTAATTTTCATTTATGGCTTGTGTATTGATGTGCGCTCCGATTTTTGTAAGTGGTTGATAATTGGTATAGGATTTGGGTAGATTTGGGCAGATTTGGCTAAACTTGGGCAGATTTAGGCAGACTTTGGCGATTTTGGGTAGACTGGGGCATTAGATCAGGATTTTGTGTGCTTGAGTGCTGAAGTGCTTAAGTGCTTGGCAAGTTATTGATTTTACGTAGATGCTGAATATTTTGCATTTTTTGCTATGATTTTACAGGATTTGTGGTAGAATGTTATTAAATCTCAACATAAGGAGTTAATATGAAAGTGATTTATTATTTTATTGAGCATAACTTTGAATTTGCTTTATTAATCTTATCTGTGATGTTTTTTATTAGTAGTATTGATGCTTAAAAAGCTCTTTTATTAGTTCGCATAATATAATCTATAGATTCTTCTTGTATTTCTTCATTTGATTCTTCTTTAAAATGAAAAAAAGCGCATTCATTAAGCATTTGATTTAGATGTATAGAAATCCAAAAGATCGAAGGAATGTATTTAATGCTTTTACTTTTCTTTAATCTCTTAATCATATTTCTATATGACACTCCTTCGCAATACATAGCAAATATTTTTTTATGTAACGGAGATTTAAAAGTACCGTAGTTTAAAAAATAGGCGCATTTTGAATAATGATCTGTATGTTCCTTTATCTTTACTTCATCAAACGGAGCGTGTTTATACTTTAAAAATGGTGAATTCTGCCCATATCCTGATTCATGAGTAATCCACTCAAGATCATCGAAGCCTTGTTTTTTTAGTTTATCGTACCAAAGTTTTTGAGTTTTCTTGAACTCTTCTGAACGTTTAGCCATGTTTTTATTATATACGTAATAATTCCGTAAGTCAAGCTATTGCTTTTATTTTTAAATAGTGTATAATATATGCAGGAGGTGCTTTATGGAATACTTATATTTAATGTTTTTAATGAATACTTCTACTTATGAGAAAATTCTAGAACTTAAGCCTGATATTGATCGGGTATATGCCATTGAATTGTCTCAGTCTATTAATAAACATTCAATCGTTTACAATGTTCCTAGTGATGCAATGGTTAAGCTTGCTTATATTGAGTCAAAATTTAAGCCCGATGCAGTTAATAAGCGTACATTAGACTATGGCGTGTTTCAAATAAACATAAGAAATATAAAGGCTTATGACTTAGATAAGAATAGATTATTAATTGATACTAATTATTCAGTTGAAGCAGGTGCTAAAGTGTTTTCGTACTTTTATCATAGATATGGATCATTGGAAGAAGCTATAAGACGCTATAATTGCGGAGTTAAGAAATCTTGTATTAAGCGAAATAATGCTTATTGGAATAAGTATGCGTCAATTTAGAAGGAGTGATGAAATGAAAAAGTTTTTAGTGTTTTTATTTATCGGAATTTATTTACTGTTGACAGGTTATGTGTTACAATATTCAAGAAGATATTTAGCTGAGGCAGTTGAGAAGTCATTAATTGAACATGGTGAAAAAGTGGAAAAGAGAGTTAAAGATAGATTGCGATAGGAGGTGTTTAAGTGAGTAAAAACAAAGACTATGAACGTGGAGAGATTTCTCAATTAAAAGATAAAATAAGAGCGTTAAGAGCTGAATTAGGTGTAAGAGATAGAAAGATAAAGAATTTAAAATCGGAGTTGAAAACATTAAATGCTGCATTGTCTAAAAGTGCTATGTATATTGATGAGCGACTTAGTGATGTTTCTATTGAGACTGTTGTTGATTATTTTAATGACAAAGTTACTGGTCGTATTCAGGATATTGAAAAAGTGCATAAGGATTCGCAAGAGTCGCTGGCTAAAAAATGGCAATGTCACAAATGTGATGATGGTTTTTTAAGATTAGTAATTATTAATAGACATGATGGTAAACATTATTTTAGAAAGTGTACGCATTGTGAAAATAGAACTGGTATGCAAAAGTATACTAATGATGTAGAAGGTATAGTATGATTATAAATTGTAATGGCGTTTATAACGCTTCTAAAGATTCTTTAGTTTTTGTACATAAGATAATTTCTTGTAGTGAAGAATGGTTTACTGCTAATGTTAGTTTGCATTTAAAAAGTGGTAGAATATTGGAAAGTAATGTAACTTATAAAATTTATTATAATAATATTCAACATTGGGTTGAAGAAAAGGAGTGATGAAATGAATGTAAAGGTATATAGGCAGTCAGGGAAGCCGATGAATTATGATAATGCGTTGGCGTATGAAAAAGACTTTAAGGAAGCATATGATGTGTTGTGGAATAAAAAACTTAGTCAAGAAATTACTATTGATCAAATGCGTGAAGAATTGGGTAAGTTGGATAAAGAGTTACAACAAAAATATCCAATGTATGAAGAAGTGAAAATGCCTACTAGTGTGAAGCAATTTAAGAATTTGATCATGTCTTATGAATGTCCTATTACTATTGCAATTACTCAAGAGACTAAAGAGTTGGCGTTGTTTGTAATGGATTCTCAATATACATAAGGAGTGTTTATGGGTAAGATTGTATATAAAAAAGGCAATCTTCTTGATGCAGAAGAACCTATTATAGTTCATCAAGTTAATTGTATGGGAGTAATGGCTTCTGGAGTAGCTAAAGCTATTCGTGATAAATATCCTGAAGTATTTACTCAATATAGATCTGTTTATAGAGAGGAATGTGAAAATGATTTATTAGGAGCAGTACAATATGTAAAAATTAATGGAGTTACTATAGTGAATTTATTTGGACAAAAAAACTATTTACCTAGAGGTATTAAGCATACAAGTTATGATGCTTTGTATAATGGGTTTTCTGATATAAATAAGCAAATGGAAGGTGATATAGCGATTCCTAAAATTGGATGCGGTTTAGGCGGCGGTGATTGGAACGTGGTTGAACAGATCATACTAGAAGTATTTAAAGATTCCGATAGACAAATTACTGTATATGAGCTATAATTTAGACTGGTGAGGTATTATGATTAAATTAGGTAATTATACTATTGTTCCTACTAAATTTCCTGATGGAACTCAGCAAGTTTGGAAAATTCCAGAAGAAGCTTTGAAAATTAATAAAGTAACTTGGTATTATGAAAGTGATTCTGAATTAATCACGTTGTGTCAATTATCTGATTTATTAAAATGTGATTTAAATAATAGATATTTAGAGTTATTTATACCAACATTACCATATGCTAGACAAGATAAACCTGTATCAAATTATAGTACATTTGGATTAAAAACATTGACAAGTATTTTAAATAAGTATTATGACTCTATTTCTACTATTGATATTCATAGTTATAATAGTTTTATAGAAAATATTTCTCCAGATGAAAGAATAAGTGAAGTTATTTATGATTCTGGTGCTTATGTAATATGTTTTCCTGATAAAGGTGCAAGTTTAAGGAAATATCCTACCTATAATCGAGATATTATTGTTTTAGATAAAAAAAGAGATCAATTAACTGGTGAAATAATAGGACTTTCTTATGGTGGAAATCTTACATTAACTGGTGCTTCTGTTTTAATTATAGATGATATTTGTGACGGAGGTAGAACTTTTATAGAAGCTACAAAATTATTAAAAGAATTAGGAGCTACAGAAGTATGTCTTTATACAACACATGGTCTTTACACGAAAGGTACTAAAATATTATTCGACTCTGGTATAGATCGAATATTTAACTATAAAGGGGAGATATTAAAATGAAATCAAATCAAAATTTATTACTAATGACAGATGTTTACAAAGTCGGACACATGAGATTTTACAAAGAAGGAGTAAATAAAGTTTATTCATATCTTTGTGCTAGATCTACTAAAAAAGAACAAAAGGCATTATTTTTTGGATTACAACCTTATCTAAAACTTTTACAAAAAGGCATAACTCAGGATGATGCTAATGAGTTTTTTCAATATTATCAGGAAATTTTAGGTGGAGAAGTTCCTATTGATGTAAAAGAAAAAATCAATAGTTTGGTAAGTTTAGGATATATTCCTTTAGAAATTAAAGCAGTACCAGAAGGTACAGTTATTGAAAATAGAAACGTATTAGCTACAGTAACAAATACTGTTGATGGATATGGTTGGGTTGTTGGATTCTTTGAGTCATTATTATTAAAAGTATGGAATACTATTTCAGTAGCTACTTTATCTTATAAATTTAAACAATTAGTAGTTGAAAGAACTAAAAAAACTTCTGACAGTGATTTTTTAATTCCTTTTTTAGTTCATGATTTTGGTTATAGAGGGGTTTCTTCTGAGCAGACTGCGGAATTATCAGGAGCGGCGCATTTAGTTAACTTTTGTGGAACAGATACAGTACCTGCTGTAAAGTTTTTAAAAGAAAACTACAACGCTACTGGATTAATCGGAGCATCGGTAGCGGCTTCAGAGCACTCTGTACACTGTTCTTTTGGTGAAACGGAACAAGATGAGTTAGATTATGTAAATCGTATGTTAGATGTAAATCCTACAGGCATTGTTTCAGTTGTTTCTGATGCATACAATTACTGGAGAATGTTAACTATGACTTTACCAAAAGTTAAAAATAGAATTTTAGATAGACAAGGCAAATATGTAGTAAGACCTGATTCTGGAGATCCTAAAAAAATCATATGTGGTGATCCATCTGCTCCAGTTGGAAGTCCTGAAAATAAAGGTACTTTGGTATTATTGGATGAATTATTTGGTTCAACTATAAATAGTAAAGGCTTTAAAGAACTAAATCCAAATGTTGGATTAATTTATGGTGATGGAATGTACTTTGAAAGATATAAGGATATTTTAGACACTATGGAACAAATGGGATATGCTAATACTAATCTAGTAATCGGAGTTGGTGGATTATTATTACAACAGCATAATAGAGATGATTTAGGATTTGCATTTAAGGCTACGTATGCTGAAATTAATGGACAACCTAAAGACATTTTTAAAGATCCAATTACAGATCAAGGTAAGAAATCACATAAAGGTTTAATGAAACTAGTTGAAGAAAATGGCATTTATAAAACTATTGACCAAGTAAGTAAAGAAGAAGAACTTTTAGGGGAGTTGTCAACGGTGTTTTTAAATGGTAAAATTGTTAAAGAATACTCGTTAGATGAAGTAAGAAAAAATTCAAATGAGATATAAACATGAATGAATTTGACTACACAAAAGAAGAAGCACTTGAGCTTGGTAAAATTGAAGGACAGAAAGCAATCTTAGCGGAGTTGGTTGAGATGAATTGTACAGATATTAATTATTTGAATGCATATTTAAGAGCTAGGTTAGAATGTATAAATGATAGTGTTAAGTTGGTTTTAAAATTAAGGAGGTTAAGCAATGTTAGTGAATGAAAATTTAGTAGAGATTGTTAAGTATATTTGCGGAACGGTTGTTTTATGTACTTTTATTTATGGTTTATTTAAAAATATATAGGAGATTAATTAATGTTAGTGAGTAATTTACAAATTATAGCTTTAGGATTTTCATGCTTTAGTTTATGCTTTAGTTTAGGGGTTGCTATGTGTGTGATGTGGAGGAGATAATCAAATGAATAATTGTGGTATGAATATAAAACCTAAGTATTGTATTAAATGTGGTGGAGCATTAAAGTTGGATGATAAACTTAAAAGTGATTCTTGGACTTTTTATCTATCTTGTAGTAGTTGTGATTCTGTTTGTGAAGTCGTAATAGGGGATCATTCTCAATTTAAATATTATATTAGCTGGAATTAGTATGATGTTTTTACCTATTGCAATATGTTTATGGTTTATAACAATTTTAATAAACCTATTTAAGTCCTTACGTAAGGAATGTTCTATATTTATTTTAGTTGTTGATATAATTTACTTTGTATGGTTTGTATATACGTACAAAGATAATATTTTATCTAATTTGTTTATTTAGTTATTAAAATTGAGGAGATTAAGTAATGAATAAATCTAATAAGCTCTTAAGCGAAATCGTTGCATATCGTACATATGCCAAACATATAAATGCGTTGAACAGACGTGAATCATTAGAAGAGACTATAAATCGTAACATGGTTATGTTTCTTGATAAGTATCCAAAATTATCTAGTGATATTGTTAAAGCATTTAAACAAGTGCATGATTTAAAAGTAATGCCTTCAATGCGGAGTTTGCAATTTGGCGGTGAAGCAATTCATAAGAATAATGTAAGATTATTTAATTGCTCATTTGCTAATGTTACATACACAAGAGTATTTGCGGAGTCACTTTATTTATTACTAAGTGGTACTGGATTTGGTTATTCAGTACAGCGAAGGCATATTTCTCAGTTACCGACCATAAGAATGCCTAAAGAAGAAAATGTTTTTATTGTACATGACAGCATTGAAGGATGGGCAGATTCTTTAGATGCTTTAATGAATGCGTATTTTTACGGTGCAGTTAGACCGTTGTTCGATCTTTCCAGAATTCGGAGTAAAGGAAGTTACTTAGTCACTACTGGTGCAAAAGCGCCAGGACCAGAACCATTGAAGCAAATGCTTGCTAAAGTTGAAAGCATGATAAAGTCTGCTATTGGTAGAAAATTAACTTCTATTGAAGTACATGATATAGTGTGTGTTATTTCTGATTGCGTATTAGCTGGAGGTATTAGACGAGCGGCGTTAATAAGTTTATTCGATAAGAATGATGATTTAATGCTTAAGTGCAAACATGGTAATTGGTGGGAAAAACATCCTTATAGAGCTAGAGCAAATAATAGTGCAGTATTACATAGAGATGAAACTACTTATGAAGAGTTTAAACATGTGTTTGATATGTGCATAGCCTCTAATGCCGGTGAACCTGGTTTTTTCTGGACAAATGATTATGATGTTTCTACTAATCCGTGTTGCTTTGTCGGATCAACTTTGATAAAGACTGATAAAGGTTATGAAAGATTAGATACTTTGGCAGGTAGAGAAGTTAATTTAGTTAATAAAGATAATAAAATTGCTAAAGGCAAAGTGTGGTCTAGTGGTGTTAAATCTACATTAGTGATAAAAAATACAAATGGAGAAATGTTTCAATGTACAACTGATCATAGGTTTTTATTAAATGATGGAACTGAATGTGTTGCTGAAGATTTGCATGGTAAAAGAATAATGCCTAATGTTAATTTAAACAATACTAATGACGAATTTACTAAATTAGGATTTATTCAAGGTGATGGTAGTTTAACTAGGTTAAATTCTTCTGCTCATAAAGGTTTAGAAGTACATATAGGTCGTAATGATAAGGATATTGCTTCTTTATTTAATATTGAATATGATGAAGATATTAGATCTTATTATATTAACGGTTATAATGATATTTTAAGGGATTTGCAATTTGATGCATCTACGTTAGTGACTAGGGAATTTCCAAAAACTTTTGATAATTGGAGTGATTCTCAAAAACTTTCTTTTGTTAGAGGAATGTATTCAGCTAATGGTAGTATTATTAAACATAATAGAATTGCTTATAAAAGTGTTTCTAAAAATTTAATTAATAAATTATCTTCTTATTTAAAGAGTATTGGTATTACAAATTACATAACTACGAATAAGCCAAAGGATGTTAATTTTTCAAATGGTATTTATGAATGTAAAGAAAGTTATGATTTGAACATATCTTCATTTAGATCTTGTGTAAAATTTGCTGAGTTGATTGGCTTTGTTCATAATTATAAGTCTGAATCTTTGTTAAATTTAATAAATGAAAAAAGTCCTGTTATAAACTCAATAACTTTATCTGGATATGAAACTGTCTATGATTTCAACTTAGATGACGAAACACATTGGGGAGTTATATCAAGTGACGGAGTTGTTGGATATGTTGCACATAATTGTGAGATATCGTTGAGATCAAATCAATTTTGTAATTTGTCAACTATCAACTTAACAGGTATAAAATCGGATAAAGATTTAAATAATAGAGTATATGCAGCGGCACTACTTGGAACATTACAAGCTGGGTTTACAGATTTTCCATACCTAAGTGAAAAATGGAGAGCGGTTACAGAAGAAGAAGCGCTTATTGGTGTAAGTTTTACTGGTATTGCGGATTCAGCAAACTTAAGCGGTGAAGAATTGCAAAAAGCTGCTAAATTGGTTTTAGAAGTTAATGAAAAATATGCTCGAAAAATTGGAACAAATTTGTCAGCAAGAACTACTGCAATTAAGCCTGAAGGAACTGCGTCATGTGTATTAGGATCTTCGTCGGGAATACATGCTAGGCATAGTGATTATTATTTGAGACGAGTTAGAATGAATAAGGATGATGAATTGGCAATGTATTTAAGTAGAGTAATTCCTGATTTGGTTGAAGCGGATTTATTTTCATCATCTGGTGTAGTTGTGACAATTCCGCAAGAGTCGCCTAAGCATGCTATTACTAGGCATAGTGAGTCAGCGATGGATTTGTTTAATCGAGTAAAGCATTATTATGCTAATTGGATTTTACCAGGTCATAGAAGTGGTCCTAATACTCATAATGTTTCATGTACAATTAATTATAAGCCTGAAGAAGTGCCTGAGTTGCTAAATGCATTATGGAATGATAGAAATTCATACGCTGGTATTAGTCTGCTTCCTTTTTCAGATGCGGTGTATCAGCAAGCTCCGTTTGAAGATTGTAACAAAGAAACGTTTGATAAGTATGAAAAGCTGGTTAAGGAAATTGATTTAACTAAAGTGATGGAGCTAGAAGATAAGACAAATAGAGGCGAGCAGTTGGCGTGTGCTGGTGGAGTTTGTGAGTTGAATTTATAAAAAAATGCATATGTATAAACATTTGACAAAGTGCTAAAGTGCTGATATTATAATTAAATCAAGTATATTTTCTTATATACTTAATATCATTCATAGCCGTCATACGATTCTACCTCCCACGTATGACGGTTTTTTTATTGTAATAATTACATAATAAAATTTCTTACAAAAATAAGTATTGACATTTATGATTCATATGATACTATGTAGATATTGAAACACTTTAGGAGGTATAAAATGTTTTTACTAAAATTATTAATCATCATGACAATTATTGCAAATTCCGCTTTAGTGCTAAATTTTTTAAACGGAGCGCGAATAAAACTAACAAGCAAGAGAGGTGCATAATGGATTCACAAAAAATAGCAGCACAATTAAAACGTAAATGGGAAAATCTGGATCATGATTGTGTAGATTTATTAAACATGCAAGATGCGGAGTTACATTATTATAAAAACAAATTGAAGCATTTTTCAGATGAAGAAGCTGATGAAGTGCTTGAGTGCTTAGGGTTTTAACATTTTAACGTGCTTAAACTTTAAAAACAAGAGAGGTGAATCGTGGGAGCATTAATTAAATCAGATAAGTTTCCTAAGATGCAAGAGTTAAAAACATTGGCAAGTGATTTAGTGGAGGCATGGGAACATAAGAAACATATGCTAAAATATGAAGATAAGTCTTATGTAAACATTGATAAGTTAGAAGTGGAGTTTTTTCAAGATGAGTGTGCTGATATGGGTTTAAGTGAGACTGAGACTAATTATGTGCTGTGGTGCATAGGTTACTAAGATAAATAAAATTTGTTTAGCGAAGGAGTAAAAAGTGAGTAAAAATGACATAATGGAATTCTGGGCGTACTTAAGTTTTGGAATATTCATAGGTCTGTTTGGCGGAGCGTTATTAGCGTACATGATTAAGGATTATTTAAAAGATAGATAAGCTGGTATACGGAAAACATACGTAAAAGCATTAAAATGCCAAACGGAGCGCGATAAAGCCAAAGGAGTGAAAACATGAGCATAATTGAAGAATTGAGACAAATTAAAAAAGAATCATATAAGCACTATGAAGACGTTGAATTAGCTTATGAAGAAATTATATTGGCATTAAAAGCTAGGGCAGCTAATGGATTTAATCATGCTGTTGTAAATGCTAAAGATTTTTCAGACAAAGAAATGAATGCTTTGAGAAGTAAGTTAGTTGATGCAGGTTTTAGTGTTGATTTAAATGTGAATTTGTTTGTGATTAAGTGGATTTAGTGTGTTTTTATATAATATAGATATGGGAGGTGAGATATGAAATATTTTGAAACAAAAAACTGGATGAAATATAAAGCCGGAGAAGACGATTACCGTATGTTTTATAAACCAACAACCAGAATATGGTTTTGAATGGGAGATTTTAGGTGTTTGTAACATTTATATTATGGGATTCTAACAAAAGAAAGGAGAAATTATGGAAGCAATAAATTTTGTCTACTGGTTACAAGGTTACTTAGAATTATCACAAGATGTTAGTTTAAATGATGAACAGATAAAGATAATTCAAGAACACATAGCATTAGTTTTAACAAAAGTAACTCAACATAAAGTGGGAATAGCAGTGACAGATCATACTAAGTTACCGTCATTACAAGGACCTTTTTGTTGCAAGGAGTAACAAAGCCTAATAGGAAGATGAAAGATGGATAGAAATGATATAAAGCCAGCTAATCCTAAAGGACTAGATAAGGCTATACAGATTGTTAAAGAACTACAGAAAGAACCGTCGCAAGAGTTTTTTGATAAGATTGAGGAAACTGATGAATATTATTTGGAAAGTGGTGACGTTGAAATACGTGAAAAGGAATAAACCATGAAAAACTATAAAGAAGCGCATCTATATTACGATGCAATGCAAAATGAAATATTTGAGATTCATCTAACTGGTACCATAGGTTTATATAAAGTTTATGATTATTAAGAAATTCTTAACATTGGTAAGTTTCATAAGGTTAAAACATGCAAGCTAGATTTATGCCATTACCTGATAAAGATGCTTATATTGTAGAATGTATATACTGTGGGTTTCACATTGAAGTGCCAGAATCGCATTTTCAATTATACGATAGAGTCGGATGTATGCAGTGCAATAAATCATTCGATGTGAGTAATTTAGTTGTAGTAAATAATGATGCTGAGTTTTAAAAAACATGATAAAATTAAAAGCGGAGTGTTAAAATGTTTAAAAAACTATATAGACTAAGAAAAATATCATACGAGTTTAAGCTTCGCGGAGTAACGGAGCATAGATATTATCCGCAGTTTACTTATGTATTTTTAAAGCATGTAATGTGGTTTAACATGGGTAAGTATTTTTATGATTCGTACGATGCGTTAGTTTACTTAAGAAGGGAAAGATTGGTTAGTGAAGATGCTTCAGTTTCTGTGAGTTATGAGGATGTTTTATGATAATAAATAAAAATAGAGCGTTTATGTTTTTTTGCAAAATTGGAAATGTAGGAATGGTTAAGCATTTTTTGGAATTAGGTGCGGATGTTCATGTTGAAAATGATCATGCGCTTAGGTGGGCAAGTAGATATGGACATGCTGAAGTTGTTAAGTTGCTTTTGAGTGCTGGTGCGGATAGTCATGCTAAGGATGATTATGCGCTTATATGG
>JACCDR010770676.1_pt1 | contig 23766 bp, 24 predicted proteins | sample 7446431 | NCBI WGS metagenome assembly JACCDR01 (sample SAMN15323443, study PRJNA562643) | freshwater metagenome | isolation source: river surface water | place: USA:Blue River Watershed | collected 2017-08-17 | reverse complement strand
TGGGTAATTGCTTCATCTTCCATGATGTACATGCTTTCAGTAAGTAGATCTGGCGAGCCGGCATACATACCTGGCTTGAGCAAGATATGTTCGATGGGCGTAGCCACATCATAGTTGTCGGCAACGGATGCATCAGTCATAGTACTATTCGATGAATATATTGCTTGTGCTCTCATCAATTTTACTCGTTTGATATAAAAAAATATCTAAAACATATTGGGAGTGCGAATGTATGCAATCAGCGGAATGCTTATGGCATGATCTTGCCAGTTGAATGGGCGATATGTCCCATTTGCAATCTCTGCGTATATATCCATACGCGGCTGATAGAGATCTTCTGAATTGTCTGAATCTTCTGGATCCAATCTGAGTGGAGGAACCTGAGCTGTCATATTGATGTATCTCAATCGGGGTTGCTTCTTAGGCGCGCCAGGCACTGGAATGATGCGGGCTGATCTAATCGGCGATCCCAATTGACTTTTTTTGATCGGAATGCTGCGTGATGATTTCGATAATGGTACCTTGCGCGATGGAACGTTTCGCTTACCTGCTTGCACTACATGAACTGGAACCACGTGATCCAATATGATAATGCAACGAGCACGTTGGTTATACATAGATCGCACATTGATCATGTGCTCAGATCGATGGGTAATGCAGAATTGCATACTTAGATCAGACGGATCGCAGAAGTATCCTTGATACTTGCATTCGAATTGCGCACACTTCATGATCAAATAGGGTAGTTTTAGGCTATATCTATATTAATAGGCGAATTAACGCAATTTTGCGCACAATCGCATAATACGTACAAACCGTGCGTGATATAATATAGACATGACGAGATATATTGATCGAGAATGTCTTATCGTTCCAACCAAATATCAAGCACAACTTATGCAATTCTCAATAGATATCCGTGGTACGATGCAGCGCGATGATATCTATTTCAAACGGATAGACTTAGAACATTTGTTTGGATTTGGATTAACAGTGCTTAATAAGCATCGAGCAATCTGGATAGGAATACCTACCACGCGCCGCCAGTACTTCTGCTATAATGAACTAATTGCACAATATAATGAACATCGGCGTAATCTGGATGGTACTAATAAGGTATTCCAATTTATATCGTTAATCAATACTATGTTAGATGATTGCGAATCAGTCGCAAGCAACTGGTCGGATAATAGTTCTGATACTACACAAAGTTATAGTTTGATAGATCATGACGAGTTGTCAGCTTCGTGTGGGTCAATCGAATGTATTCTAAATCGCAGGCTACTCATCCAAACTATCGAGACCAAAAGTTGCGAATTGCAAATCAAAGACCGAGACCTTACCATCACGACACTACATATGAATATGGCCATGACCGAAAAAAATGGAATCATTGCCGATATGCAACGGCGCCTAGAGAAAGCTAATAATCATATAAGTCATCTCGAGACTCAGTTAGCTGATGCATTATCAAATCAGTCTGAATGGGTTTAGTCAAAGGATAGATCGCGGAAGGCAATCATTCGATTGCATTGTGGCTTACCATCCTTTGAGTACTTCTCAAACTGAACCTTAGCCAGTTGTCCGCGAAATTGCTCGAAGTTGGACTCGCACTGTAAGTACAACTCTCGTCGATACTCATACGTACCATTGGGTACAGAATCAAATTCAAGACCTGCTTTAGTTTTGAGTACAAAGATCACACATCCTACATCCTTACCTTTGCCCTCCTTGTATGACACGATCTCAAACTCCTCATCAAAGAATTGCTTGCGCTTGAGATACCAAGAAGATCGCTTCTCCTTATCAAAGGAGAATTCATATGGACGACCCCATGATTTATAGATAACACCTTCGTATCCAGCATCAACCACTCTCTCGTAGTATTGATTGGCAGCATCAGATGAATCTACTTGAATCGTTTCATTTACAATTACCGAACTGTTCTTACTTCCAGGAACAAACTCGCGCAAACGCTCGATGCGCATTTCGATACCGTCTTCTATATTTTTTTGCGTACTAAAGCAATCGAATACCCAGTACTGTAATGCATCCTTCTCATCCATTCGATCATTTTCAGCTCGCACAATCCCAGATATGTCCTGCAGGTTGAGTCCATGAGCATATAGCTCACCATCGAGAATGATGTCTTTGTAAGAACTCGCATCATACAACTGCTGCAATTCACCGCGTAGCTTATCAAATCCGGCAATATCATGAAGGCGGCGAGTCTTGAGAACTACACGACCTTCAGTATCCAACATGGCTATCATGCGAAGACCATCCAGCTTTGGTTGTACATATAGTGGATATTTCAACTTATGTTTGAAATCTTCCCATGGTTTGAGTGCCATTGGAAATGGAAACTGCTTAGGCAATTCAGAGATATGTTTGGGTAGTACTTCGGTATATCCAGACTTGAGTTTCAGTCGATACTTACTTGCACAGTCATTATAGGCTTGTGTGAGTACATTAGTCTCGTTCTTCTTGCCCAGATTCTTCCCAGAAGTAATCACAGTCGGCGCCGAGTTAGTCATCTTCATATCAATTAGACCATTTGTAGTGAAATATTCAGCGGTAGCTCCTTTAGGTATATCCATATTCAAGTCAGAAATGGATATTGGCCGATGCTTCGAGTTGAATAGGCAGATCACGATCTGCCACATCCGCACCTTGTCATTTTGTCGATTGTAGATCGGGCCCAAAGTAATTGAGTTGATAGTAGTAGAAGGCATATTGAATATATTTTATGGGATCTAATCAATTTTGAGCTTACAAAAAAGATTGCTTAGTCCAATGCAAGGACTTGCATACCAGTGAGCATCTCTTCAAGAGCAAGTAGTCCAGTCTTCTGCACTGCAATCATGCGCTTCATCTCTTGGGTTCGCCCAAGTATGGCCTGTAGATTCATTGTCTTTTTGTCCAGCTCTGCTTGAAGTGCAAGTGTATCGATATTGCTATCATCCGCTTTGGCAATGTCCTCTTTGGGGCGCAATGATGCAAGTACTGTGATTATCGAATAGAGAAGTTCCACATCTACTCCAGACAGATAAGCAGTTGGCTTACCATCAATCACACGTATATCAATAGGTGATCGAATGCCATACTCCCGCGCGAATCCATGTTCATTCATTGAAATGAGCATCCCCATATGATAATCGGGCAGACCAAGAGAGCCATGATACTTGTCAATCTCCTTACCTGGAATAGGCTTGGTATAGTTCTTCACCTCAATACAGATTTTATTACCCTTGTACTCGACTGCAATATCGCCATGACCCTTCTGACTCGAGGTATCAAACACACAAAAGTCCGCATTGTTGCGACTAATTGCATTCAAGTGGGATAGAATTACTTGCTCGCCCAGATTACCCAATGCTACAGTAGTCTTTACTTCCGTCGGCGGATCGAATGTTGCGGCGAATAGTTTGTTGATCTTGGTCAAAATCTCATCAGGTAGCTTAGAACGAGCCTTGAGCAGACGAGCGCTTTCAATAATGCCATCAGTGTGGGCCAGCTTAAGGGTGACGGTAAATGATTCTTCTTGCATCATAATATACATTAGTGTGTGCTGATCAATTTTTGCTATCGAATGTCGAGAAGTAATGCCATATACATTCCAGCTCTGACAATTATGAACAAAATTGAGCCATTGATCAATAAATATACTGTCATGTTGTACTACACTGATACGCCCGAACCCACGCTTACAGTACTGGGAGAGACCTACAAAGGAATCTCAATGTTGGAAGCACTTGATCTGATCATCCGCAATCCACATCAGTATCCAACAATCTCTCAAGTTATTGCCAGAAAGTACTTTCAATCAATCGCCATGTACTTCCAACAACCAATCGTACCCACACTTGGATTTAAGTTGTGCTCGCCAGATGCCGTTGTTCCTACCAAGCGAGTGATTGATGTTGGCTTTGACCTCACAATCATTAGCATACATTCCAATATCTCAAACAAGATTACGATGTACGATACTGGCGTGGCACTGAATATTCCAATTGGCTACTATGTAGAACTCGTACCACGTAGTAGTTTGAGTAAGACAGGATACATGCTTGCCAATAGTGTAGGCATTATTGATCCAGGCTATACAGGAACAGTTAAGGTTCCTTTGATAAGAATCGATGATTCTATGCCAGAGATGAAGCTACACACTCGCGTGGCTCAACTCATTCTCAAGCCATATATCTTTGCTCATGCACATAAGGTAGATCATTTGCATACATCATCGCGAGGAACTGACGGATTTGGCAGCACTAATTTCTAAACTTTTGCACTAATCGATCGCCTGGATTACGAGTAGAATATTCTTTGAGCTCGCCATCGTATAAGGGCGAATAGCTGATAACAATTCCGCAATATGGCTGTGCATTTTTTTTGTAATTCGTGGGATTGTAGATATTAGCTATGACCGCTTCTTGCAGCATGAATCTGAAATTATTCCAAAAGGTGGTGTCGTGTCCAAATGATTCGGTAAACAGGTGAGCCATTTCATGAATAAGAACGAATCTGAGTTCATTCACGCCATCCACATCGACGGCATTGTCTCTTTTTGGATCGCGCAGACACATGGCAAACACTTCACCCTTGTCTATTACATATGAGGTATCTCCCCCGGATCGTTCTGGAATGTTCTCTTCCATATTCGCAGTCTTAAAGTTTTTAGCCAACCGCGCGATTCCGCCTTGTACAACATCGCGATATTCAGGTTTGATAGAGTCCAGTCCTTGCTGACTGGAATACTTGTCATTCAAAATCTTGATCAATTGATGGGCAGTACTGTTGAGATTATCCATAGTTTCTGCCGCGAGTTTAGGATTAGATAGATCCTCATGCACCTTATAATCATTTGCCCCAACTCGAATCATCTCAAATGGTTCTACTTGATAGGGCGGATCTATACTTGGCTGAGATGGTTGGCTAACTATAGGCATAACTGATTGAATAGCTGGCTCGACCAGATGTGGTTCTCTCAATACATAGTAGAGTAGGATACCTATAATACCTATCAGAAGTAGGTATGGAATTGGATATTTGCGAGCATAGGCACTTAGTTTGCGGACGCTGGTGTTGAGTATGTGAAGCGCCATTATATTATATTTGGTTTGAGATAATGCGCTTTACATCATGATTCGCATTTTATTTGTGTAGATATAGCAAGAAGCAATGACTAAGCCCAAGATGCTATTCAATTCATTGCCCATCGTGGTAGATATATTAAATATGAATCTACAGGTAGTACGTCGGATATATCTACTGGGCGATCAGCCGGATTCAATCCGAGCAATGATCAAGAAAGAAGGTATCAACTCCTCCAAACTAACTCATCTGATAGGAACCTCTCAAATAGTTATTGGCGGAAATATCGATTGGGAAGAGTTAGATGATGAGGACTTCGAAACTATCATCAATGCCGAACCACCATTGGATAATCATCATCCAACTCAACCAAGCGAAAATATATCTCACGAACCTATTAATACAATCGAGTTGATCGACTATTCCGTAGGGACATATATGGAAGATTCGGTGTTTGATCTACAAAAAAAACTATCCACGATCACAGATATAGAACCCGCCAAACAATATTTAGCCATCGATGGACAATGTATGACGCAACGCGCCAATGACAATTTTGCGGGATATGATCCATTTGATATGATTGAATTCATATCTACATGCGATACTAAAATATCTGGTATTCCCATTGATGAGAACTATGTATTGGCTCAGCAAAGTGCGAACGCAATCAATACGCAATCATATAAATTGAGTACATTTGTTAATGGACATCCTAGCTTACGTATATCAATGATATCTCTTGATACTATCATACCCAATAAACATGCTTTGCAATTTCTACTCAAGTCCGATCGACAATCGTTTGAGATAGTTTATGAGTCAGTCATCATGCGATTCTTTCCAATGTTCTCATCAAGTACATTCATAGAATACCTATCTAATCCAGATGAATCTAATATCATTTCCGAGTATCGCTCAACATTTGCCATTCAGAACAAGCTTGTAAGCCAGCTTAATAAAATCTCGGAGGTGAGTATGGATAACAAAGATGTGTCGATCATAACTACCGCAATTACTCTACAATCCAGATCCAACATTAGTGCGATTCTCGCATTACCCAAACTGTTCAATACAATTTCTATAATGACGATTCCGACTATATTCTACATTGATTTATTTACTACGATAAATGGAAAGCTACTTCAAGCACGAAAAGTCGCCAAATATGCTGCACAAGCTATCAATTTTGTCGAAGGCGTGTCTATGAATATTAAACCAATATTGAGTAATATCCGCGACTATCGATCGCGAGATCGTATGATCATAACTCTACTTCCAGTGGAGTCATTTTCTAAACTGACTATCATGATAGATATATTCGGTCGAGTAGATATTACTGCAAATTCAGCACAATTGTCTGAGACTTCTAAGAAGAAATTTATTAATCAGATCGATAGTTTGGTTCGACCAGTACTATCATATCTGAATGTGCAGACTATTGCATTCATATCACCTCTTAGATTAGATACTCAACTCGATAACTACACGATCACCAAATCTACTTCAAAGCTAATATTCAATCAACATATTGATTACGATCAAACTATTAAGCATATGCTAAATGACTTGGTAGCTGGCGGACTATTGAATGTGGAGCCTATAGATAACAACAATCTGAGATATCGAATCTTTACTATTTTAGATTATACATCGGAAGATAGAAAGACTATCCATGTATTTTCAAATGGGAAACTCGCGCAATTTCTGCTCGTCGATCTGAACATAGAAGAGACTGCATTCTTTATAGATCTCATTGGACGATTTGTACAATATCGCGCGAATTTGCTACAAGTCAAAATTAGTAATGATCATAACATTCAATCAACCGATCCCGTGCTCTTCAAATACTCATCCACGAACAAGATGAATTATAGTCGAATCTGTCAAAAAAAGTTTCAACCAGTGCTGGCCAACTCTACAGATCGAGGCGCATATAAGTATCATAATTTCACATTCAATAGTCCGCAATACTACAAATGCCCGAATAAGACAAATCCATATTTGGGGTTGCTGGCTGGTCATCATCCTCAAGGATACTGTTTGCCCTGTTGTCGAAAGCAGCAACAACCAGACCAGAAGCGAATATTGAATCAGTGCCTATCTACAGATCCATCTGCCGAAACCGCAAAATCCTCACGAGCAAATAGTAAATTGTATGTGATTGATTATCCAAATGATTTGGTATCCAATGATAAGCTGGTTGGCAGATTAGCCAAGGTACCAGACTTTATCAACAAGATACTAACCAAGGGCACACCATTGTACATCAATGGGCTATCTGTTAAATACTCCGAACCAACTATGCCAATGCAGATATTAGAAATTCTCGCGCAATATCTTGATAAGAAATCCACGAGAGAGCTCATATTGGACATGATTGAGTATCTAAAGGATAGAACCAACCATCGTTCAGTTATGACTATGCCTAATATCGCATATGCATTTGACACAATAGACCAATTGCAAAGAGATATAGCTAGCAAATTCCTAAAGCATTCTACAATCGTATCAATCAAGAATTGGAATGATATATTTATTGACATAGCTACTTGTATGGGCATCAACATTCTATTGCTATCTGACAATAGAGTTAAAGCATCTGACTGCGCACACATAACATCGTCGAATCAATCAAACGAATGTTCTACGGATACTATCGCCACAGCTAACTCAATTATCAAGTTAATTAACCTGAGTAATATCAACTTAGATCGGCCGATATTACTCTTATTAAGACGAGTAGATACAGAATATTCGCGCATGCATAACAATCGTAGATACTTTTACTATCCCCTTGTATCAAATATATCAATGAATCCACAAGTGGAAGCAATCTCTACCGATACCGCCGATCAATTACGTAAGATTAAGGTTGCTACTCAACAGTCTATTACAAATACAATCAAACAGAGTTTCGATAGCGAAACCCTGATACATACCATGCAAAAAATTGGAAAGATTCGCACTTGGTATGCAGATGCCGACAATTTTATATCATATAGCGAAGTAATTTTCGGGGGGAGTAGATCTCTTTTGATATCGCTATATAGAACCATAAATTCGGATATACCCACATCCAAGTGGGAAGTAGCCAAGCCATACTCGGGTACGGTTGCGGATGCCTTGCAATTGATTGAACATCACAATAGTTTGCAGATAGCTAAGGCTGATATATCTAAATTTATAATTTACTTAACCAATAATATGCAGATGCTGACTGACCATCGTGGTATAATTTTACCATACACACCTCGACCTTTGCTCAAAGTAGATAAATTTATTATACACGCGACTATGGTAATAGGCATACGCGCATGTGTGGTATTCGAACGTAAATGTATGCATATGATTACAATCTACCACAAGCCAACTCCAATTGCTGCCATATTCAAGTTATTGGCAGCAAAAAAGACAGAGCTGGTCAAGCTGACTCAGACTAAACTATCTAAACAGACTGCTATCCAGATTGCCGAAATGCCTCTCGATTTCATATTGCGTACTTCTGGTGGATTGCCTATTACTGATTTGGGAGAATTTGCTTCATATGGTATTGAATTCATGATCAATCCCTTACAAATGATCAACTATAATTTAGAGCCTATGGAATATCCAACCAACGATAAGTTAAAGCATGCCCACTATATCAGCAGCATATATTCAGTGGCCATTGGATCTATAGTTGAATACTGGCGTACAACGCCATCTATTGAGATCATCTCTGCAATAGAATCACTAATTAAAGCAGCCAATCTCACCATATTAGCTACATTTAGTAATAATCTAATAGAAGATTGGATAGATCAGCTTATTAAGCAATTCTCGCCCCAATATCATCCAAATGTGTTAAGTGCCGAGCTACATGAATGGGCGGCCTATCTTCGTAGCACAGTACCTATTCGCACTCGAGAATCATGCATACAATCTCTATATGCAGTAGATGCGCCTATTCGTGATATCGAACTACATAACTTAACATATGCTAGCAAAGAGCATATTAGAAAACTAATCACATCTACTGCAGATCAATGTATTACGCAGGTCCAGAATCTTAATAATGTCATATTCGATAATCAGGATAATTCGATCGCCTATAAGAATGAGCAGGGTAAGGTTATGGTTCTTGATAGAATATATTCTGAATTGATCGATTTGGCAGTCGCAGATTTGTCAAATCCCTTTCGGCGAGAGTATGTACTAAGCAATTGTATGTTGAGTGGCATGGCGAATAGTATCAATATACAATCACATATAGATGAGTTAGTATATATACAAGAGCTATAGTGATGGACTTCGTACCACTTACCACCCGCAAGTCTTCTCGAAAGCAACCTAAATCTGCTGCCAAAGAGACTTTAGAAGAGCATGACGATTTCGCAGGACTAATTATCAATGCTGGTAAGAGCATCAACGTGCGTGAGATGGTTGTGATCTGGTTGTGGTTTCTGATCATCCACTCGGAAATATTTATTGAGCGATTTCTATCACATCTGCCTGGGGCATGTGATGCGGATAACAATATGACTATGTCTGGAACTCTTTATGCGTCTATCGTCATGATCATAGGCGTAGTTGTAATTGATATGATTTATAGATAGGTCTGGTCAAAAAAAAGAATGCAATTTGCATAAGGACGTGCATGTAAAGTCATAAGACACAAATGCGTAAGCTATTGGTTATAATACACTACGGAATCCCAACTATTCATGATCATGCGGACAATGTAGGCGCGAATGAGCGTGGCTTGTTCCATATTATTCACATGATCGATATTAATCTTACCCGATCGAAATAGTTTGACCGTAGTAAGTTTTTTTTGACACTTCTTGGACCCTTTTGAGTTTTCATACCATTTGGCCTGAGCAACCTTGAACATGCGAGTGATACTACTATCCGAATCATTAAACGAAGGCTTAGCTATACGTGAGCGTGTGGCATTCTTGTAATAGTAGAGACGCACCATTTCGATTAGTTTATCAATCTTCTGATTGCCAGATACGATTTTTGGAGTGCTGAATTTGATGAGCATACCTGAGTATCGTTCAGGATTGAAAATCATGTTGTCAATCGGAAATGGCGGGCGATCCGTAGCAGACATTTCGATAAGCGCCTTTTCAAATTCGCTGAGATCAATAAATGGTATCATCTGATAGTTCTTATTATCTTCTTCCACCACCCTTACTTCGTGCATACAGTCATCCGCAAGTAATGTTCGAGCTTTGAAGTTCTGCAAGATTGGTGTAAGGTAATCAATATGTACCATTCCATGATCTTCTTCGACCATCTCAGATGGTAGCATATTAGGCTCTGGTTCAGATTCAGGCTCTGGTTCAACGTTGCTAATAACTTCTGGCTGAACTCCTTCTTCCAGATCAAGTTTGGCAAAGTCGAAACGAAGACGTTTTGGTGGAAATGTCTTCGGCTGAAACATAAGCACATCTGGATACATCTGAATGTACGAGATCATAATCGACAATATATCATCAAGCAGTTCGTCATTGCCTTTAGAGAGTTTGCCGATTCCTGGAATTTGCACGCGACCATTAGTGAAGAGCTTCACTTGATAAGAGTTAATTACATCATGATCGGTGATGATCGTGAATGTAATCTGCGAATTGAAGTGCGTGCCCAAGCCTTGACTGCGGCGAGTTTTGAGCTCACCACGCTTCTTTTTCTTGGAAATGCGATCCTTATAGCAAGGCATATTCTTGTAGGAGTCCGATATCTTATGGCCAAAGTTGCACCCAATCTCAACTATGCTATCCGTTAGCTTCAAATGCTCAATCGCAGTGACCTTATCAAATTTGACATTTGTGATATACCCATCCAAAGTCATTGTAGATAGGGTAATGGCTGAAGATTCGGCGGGAGCAGACATAGATAAGTCAGTTGATGCAAATCGCAGTTCTCAATAGTATATTCTTAGTGTATAGCCATCAATTTTGCGGAATGGATGACCCAAATATACCTAACCAACATCTATCAATTCCTACCAAAAATGATTTAGATTTGATGTTAGATAAGTGTCAGAGCCTATGCGACCACTCGCTCATTCGAGAATCGCGTATCAGATTCATGCAACAGGCAATCGATTCCTTTCAGCATGCCACAGTTCTACTCGGATACTTCTCGCAATTGCAGAACTTTACAGATGAGATGTGTCAGTTAAATCAGAAGCTTACTAAGCATCGCAATCAGATTTTGAATCGATATATTGATCTATTATCTCAGACCACTATCAAACAACTTTCTATTCCTTCGGCAAATACTAAATCATATCAGAAGGGCATTTATAAGTTTAATCGCGCACGCAACTACATTCTGTACCACTACAACCAGAAATTGTATCGCGAGCTGGAAGTTGAACCATATCAAATCAATGCTATTCGCAAGATTGTCAATACAATCGTCAAGCTAGACAAGCACTATAACATATATGAAGAACTGATTGCGCAACTACAAAAAAAGAACAAGGCCTTCGACAAGATTATGACCAATCATCTCAATGAATTTATCTATATCTAGACCTGCATGAACGCGCAAGAGTCATTGCCTGCCGCGCTGGTAGCCAGTATATCTGCCACATCATTTCCATCAGCATGGAAAGTACGTTTGCCCACTTGGTGCGATCGTACATGAGTCAGTTGCATTTGGACTCCATTCTGCGATAGCAGTGTAGAGTAGTAATACAAGAGCAATAATAGGTCAGGGTTCTTTCTTTTTGTGAGCAAACCTTTGGACACCCATGCGGACATATATCGCGGGTCGTAAAGTACATCCATCCAAAATTTAGAATCAGTCACAATCTCGAATGCGCCTGGTATCGCCGATGTTTGAACTAATTCTCCCGACTGATAGAATAGTTTGAGCGGGCGGTCTTGCTTAAGGAACTTTTGATTCAAATGAATCACAGGATCGATAATGTCCTGTCCGAATACAAACTGTTCGGCATATAGAAACATAGTTGCAATGATGGCAAGTCCCTCCATGCGAATGTTTGTGACTGGAAAGGTAGTAGTCAGATCATGCAATGTTATATGCATGGGTTCGCCTTTGCAATTAATCTTGATCTCTGAACCAAAGCAAGACTCTTTTAGGTAGATACCATAGCCGCCAGTTGCGCCTTTCTTGCCATTCTTACTACATGCGCCATCGGTATAGATTAGGTTTGTAGTCATGATGTTATGTTAATTGGCGTGATCTTTCAATTTTGCCGTAAAAAAAAGACACCTACTTTAGAGTTAGTAGATACCGCTTCTGCTTTGCCAGAAGCTCATATACCGAGTCGTATAGATCGAAGCCATCGGGTTGTTCATCAATCGGCTCCTTTGGTACTTCCTTCTGGATCTTGGTTGTTTTGCCGCGCGTGGTGATGATGCTAACCATAACAATGATCAATACAATCAATAGACAGACAATGTAGAAGGAACTCATGCTTTGTATATTAGTTGGCACAGATAAGTTATTCAAGATCTATATCTGCGGTTGTGTATATTTTCATGTGTGGCAGTTAGGAATATTTGGCCATTAGTTTAGTGGTTGGCCTTTTGCTTTTTGATGAGCTCTTCTTCAGGAGTAAGCTTGCGATCAGTTTGTCGTTCGCGAGGGATCACAAAGGTAGCTTTAGCTGGAGTAGGCGCAGGAGCGGGAGCCGAGGCGGTTGGGGCTTGGGTTTGGTGGCTGAGTGCCATTTCAGCCAAGGTATCATGCGTAGGCCAGCCCGTATCATCGCGAGTGACATTGGTCGAGGCGCCAAGATATTGAAGGCCTTCCTTTTGGGTAAAGGCGCTCTTGGTGACCAAGCTCTTATAGACATTGATAGCCAAAGGCCACATAACGACCAAAGCATAGATCACCAAGATAATCAACATGACCCACAAGACTTTGCCTACATGGCGATAGGTTTGAAGAGTCTTGACCCATTGGTAATTGACTTGAGGCGCATCGGCAGTCTTTTCACGCCACGAATCGGTAGTATCGAAGGTAGCATTCAAGCGTCCGCCCACGGTAAATAGTTCTGAATCCATAGTGATCTCGGATATGTGTGGGTTATCTTATATACACGGCAACATACTATATGAGAATACATAAATTAATTATACTTGACCTACCTATCAAATAACTACCTTGATTACTGTAGCGCATTGGGATACTTAGCACGCTTATCTTCTTTGGACAGATTCAAGTACTCATGCTGTTCATTAGCTGGAAGAGACTTGAACAAATTTAGCTCATTCAAGTAGTTGATTGGAGTAAAGCCACTCTTGGTCGAAACTGCCGCAGGCATATTGGATTGAGTTGGTTGCCCGGTTGCCGATTCTAATACACTTACTCGATGCATAATCATAGATAGATCTGATGAATTCTTATACATGCTGCGCATGCTCATTATATGAATAACAATGATTGCGATCAACAGCAAGACGAATACTGCGCGAATGATCATACGTTTGCGATTCATCTTCGGTTTTGAGTCTTCTGGAATAATAGATTCGTCTCCTCCGATATATGCAGCGATTGAATTATACATGATATGACTTGGCAAAATTGATGCTCTCCTATAGTATATAGAAGAGACTTGCCTAAAGATTTCAATGAATAACACTAACCAACGTCTATTTACAATCTACCAAAATGTGTTTGAGTTCTACAACTATCGCAGACTAGTTGCCCTGGATAGTATGATGTCGCAAGCAGATTTTGCCAAGCGTATCCAAAAGGATAAGTACATTCTACTTTCAGCGGTAGATAAGAAACATGCGGAAGATGTGGCCAATATCACTGAATATATTGATGGATATAATGAGAAGAGTTCGAATACTAATATTCGGCTGACTCATATACTCATAATCTACCCAGGTACCGATTGTGAGACTAAGCGTGCCAATATGCTCAAGTTTATCAATCATGTGCGCTATCCGCGTTCAGATGTAATTATTATTACGGAGACCGAACTCAGTGGTAGTGTGCTTAAGGGATTGCAAGCTCTAACTACGACTAATGAGCATCAGCACCATGCCTTCTATGCATATACTTACGACTTGCTTACATCGGTAATTCCCCAATTTGAGTTGGCACCTCAGAAGTATGAGATATTGACTGATGCCGAAGTGCAAGAGTTTGAAATCGCCACGCTTCCTAGAGTATTTGAAGATGATCCACAAATGGTCTGGATTGGTGCGAAGACTGGGAACGTGGTTCGATTTACATATATGTCTGAAATAACTTTGTTCTCCATCGGATACTGTGTTGTAGTTCCCTCCACGCAGTAAGCGATTATTTTTTTGTATGACCAAGCAATTGTTTAATTCAGCTAATATAAATAGACTCCGAGCCGACTATATAATGGACACTACGCAACCCATGAACCTTGCAGTTGGAGGCAACACTCAGACGAATCCAGCTCTGTACAATGGCGGACTATCACTTGGACGGTTCGTCAGCGAACACTCGAAAACCATCTCGAATGTGATCAAGTTCTTGCTCATTATCGCAATTGTGTGGCTGGCGGTAGTTATGATGCAGAATACTGCGGCTGATATGGAAATGATTGAAACCAATGCATCGCTGGTGGGCGCCACTGCTGCATATATGAATGTAATGTACCATCAGCGCTGCAAGCAACGCGGTGGGTGTTCTAAGACCTGCCCATACATTAGTGAAGACGATCCGCGCGTTATGATTTACAAACAGCTCGAAAGTACCGATATGATGCATGCCCAAATCAAACAAGGGGTGCAAGAAGATATGGATTTGGTATCGAGCTCGCTGTTGAAAGTTGCGGACGATGCCAAGAGAGTCACCGCGGCTACCACATGGAATGGCATTGTCGATGTCGAAAGTGGAGCCAGCCAAGCTATTGGAGTAATCTTGAATCAACTCAAAGACTTAGATCGAGCCTTTGGAGAAGTAGATACTATCGATGTCCCACTTATCGATGCCAAGAATAAGGCAACTGCTTTAGGTGCTGCTGCAGTCATCCAAAAGAACATTATGGTTGTGGCTAGTCTGCACCTCAACTCTCAAATTATGATGCAATACATTATGGATGTGCCGGCCACCAAACAACAAAAGATCATCAACTATGACCAACTGGTCACTACCGCAGCCATGTCTGCCAACACTGGAGAGAAGTCTATTGCGCAGATCTATGCTGCCGCTATTGCACTCCCAACTGATTACATGACGGCATATGCAGCATTGGCTCCCAGCGCTACTACACCATCACAAGACATTCTCAAGTATATGGCTTGGATGCTCTCTCAAGCGCATGCTAGTGATGAAGCTATTACTGGAGTAATTAGCAAATTGGCTAATGTGTCTGAAGCATACCAATCGTGCAAGTATGTGATCGATCGATTCAGTAATGACCTTCCAGGCAAGATGGATAATGACAAGATGACTGCGCTCATTCAAGCAGGCGATTACGAAGGTGCGATCATCGCGACTGCGCTTGAATCAGATGTTGTGTCCAATCATAAGAAGTTTGCCAAAGAACGAGCTTCATTTGAAAGTGGTGGAGGTATCTTGTCCGTGCGCGATGATGATAATGACCTTGTGCCATGGGTTGGTATCTTTGGTCGTCCTACCTATCGTCGATCCAATGGCGATAGCATGGATAAGAATGCCATTGCTGATATCGCAACTGATGTCAATAAGTCTATTCCATCTGACAAACCTGATAGCTTGATGCGTAAGTCATCCCTTCGTCTCTCTACTGTCAATTATGGTAAGTAAGTCAGTTTCTACAATGTATTATAGAACAGATGAAAGCCATATCCGGAGGCATCACTTCACACTCAGATAGAGTTCATGTCAATATTTGTATTGATGGCGGGACCAATCATACTCGGGCGTATCCGAATACTATAAGTTCGGCAATCGATCGTCTTGAAATTATAAATCGCGCCATTCAGTCAATTTCATTAGACGCAATTACGAACGATGCATTCTTAGTCAAAGAACTAATACATTTATTTCAGGAGGCACATATAGATATCTTGCCTGGATCCGGACTCTACCAACAGATACACAACGCACAAGTACTCATTGCCTACCTTCAGATAAATATTTTGGAATTTTCAAACCAAGAGGCCTTGCTATTGTTGGGATCTGGTCGAGCAGTAGATGAACTGAATGCAGATTGTCAAAAGACATTAATTCAGATTAAGGATTGGCCCTTGCATGCTATTCAATGGGATAGCCAATCGCTAAATGACCTATACGCCCAGTTGCGCGAGGTATTTGCCAGCTATGTGAAGCTACTCAAGACCAAAAAAACTCAGCTGCAGGCCGAGTATGATCAGATGCTACACCGCATTAATGCATGCTTGGATACATCGATCTAAATATATTTAGTACTTATAGTATAGATATGCATACGACCAAACGCATATTTGATTCGAATAGAGATCTCGTATCATTTGCGAGCTATGTAGAATCGTGCGTGCGCGTGATTTCTATTCAAGATGTTATAGATAAGATCACGCTTAAGCGCACGCGTGCAGAGATTGGCGCAATCGTATCAGATACTATTGGGCAGGTAAAAAAAGTGCTTAGCTCGTATTGTTAGTGAGTATTTTTTTTACTCATCCAATATACACCATGGGGGCATCAGTAAGTTCTACACAAACAACCAATGACATTGCGAATCAATTCGTAGCCAACATATCCACAGAGGTACTTACCAAAAATTCAACCACAGCTACCGGATCGCAATCAATCAAGATTGCATGTACAGATGCTGCGTTTGCAGCAGCAACTGCAGCATGCTCGGCAGATACTGCAAGTAGAAATGCCACAATTACTGCAATCGCGGCAGCCAATCCCAATAGTAATATCTTGAAAGATCTGATCAGTAGTAAGCCAGATTCATGCTACTTATGCTCGGCAGAGAATATTAGTATGGACATGAATGTAGCTATCGATGTGAAAACAATTAATGATAATACTATTGCAAATAAGATCCAGGCAGAACTGTCCGCCAAGTTAAAGGATGCTGTCGAGAATAAGACTATCGGTGGAATAGGGCTAACGGACTCGCAAGTGGATAGCTACAATAAGATCCAGAATTATGTCGAAAACAATTTTAATACTAAGATTGTTAATGAAACGATCAATACATATACATTCTCACAGTCATTAGATGCGACGAACCAACGCGTATCCAATATCAATATGAAAATGGTTGGTACGGCACTCGGATCCGCAATAGTTTCCAATGCAATCAAGAACGATGCAAGCATAAAGGCTGCGATTGATGCGGCAGTCACAACCAAAAGTGATACTGAAGGTACATCGCTAAATTTATTTGGCGGATTGGGAACCTATATACTTATCTTCATCGGAATTATTATATTTGGAGTCATTGCTACATCACTTGGCGGCGGATCGCCACAATACATACAAATGGAACCTCAATATATGCAACAACCTATGCAAATGACTCAGCCTATGCAGATGCAAATACCACAAATGCAACAGCCTATGCAGATGCAACTACCACAAATGCAACAGCCTATGCAGATGCAACTACCACAAATGTAATCTACGCACATTTTTTGGTAGTTGGGTTGCATCCGGCGCGCTGTAGCTCAAACTTATTAATAACAGATTGAAGAGATGGCGATGGTTTCGTAATCTTGATCGATTTGAGTGCGAGGGCTTGTTGTTTGTATTTGGTCGATGTAATCTCCTTGCTTGATAGGCGATCCTTTAGTTTTTTCAATTCAGAATTATAGCACAGTTGCTCCTGAGCAATGAGTTTCTTATTGACCTTATCATGCATAAGGTACAGCCAAGTAAGCATAGAAATACGCGTGGTAATGTAATCTTTTATAGGCAGCTCTCTGAGAAATTGCTTATACGAATTGCGACAGTAGATGCATGGCAAGGTCTCTTTTAGCGAATTGAACATTTGAACAAATCCACGCACGCGTCGTTGGTGATCCTTATTGCTTGCATCATATCGAACTGGATAGCTACCTGCGATCGTACAGAATAGAAAGTTCCAAGCATGGGGTCCCCAAAATGAGGTCTTGATTCCATTTGCAGACATGATTTAAATTTACAAGCAGATATGCTCGAGTTAATATATTAAACTTGAACATAGTAGCCGCGATTTATAGTAGAATGTCAGTTGCAGATTATCTGGAACCACTCAATCCAATCATAGTCGATCACAACACAGTTGTGCGCAATCATAATGTATATACCCATCTTGGATGTGTGCTACTCAGATGTATGATAGGCGCTGCAATCATATCATCTAATAATGGATCCAACGATGTTGGCATGGGGTGGGTAATCTTCTGCATTATCGTGGCAATCATATTTGCATCTAAATATATTTCTTATTCGTCTAAGAATACAGTCGTATGGAAGACCTACTTACGCACAGTCATAGCTTATAGCTTGGCGGGCGCTGGCATATACAATGGATACAATAAGCAAGCTGGTCTATTAGTTATTGTTGATGCACTTATGGGACTTCAGTCAAGACATATGGCCTTTGTCGCATCGCATATAGTCAAGAACTCGAAATAAAAAAAGTAAGTCTAAGGATAGACCTGGGAGTAAATGCTCTCAAACGCACTCGCGCGCCCTTCTGGAAGATTGGCCTTGATATGCTTGGTATATAGATCGGCAGCTACCTTGGTTGCTTTGTCTGAGTCCTTTTTCTTTTTGACTACGTCATCGCTCGCATAGATCTCATCGATTTCAGCCTGCGTGTATAAGATATCAATATACTTATCTCGATTTTCAAGGAATAGCTTCTTGAAGAAGCTGGGCTTGGTGAGTTTCTTTTCGCTCTGCGTATCGCTAATATTCTCGCGCGATTCCAGATTCAGATTCTTGAAGAAATCTAACTTGGCATTCAAGATCTTGTACATATCTTCTGCGCGAGTATCAGACTGAGTTAGCATCGCTACATTCTCCTTGATCTGCTCGATATCTTTGCTCATTGCCTTAAGCATCTTGATTAGTTCCGCATGGTCGCTACTCATGGTTTCCACTTAATATATTTAGTTTGGTCTTTATCAATTTTATACAAACAAAATTGATTTGCACCCATAATAATATACCAACATGCGATACTGTACCAAATACAATTGCAATAACATCTTAGAGAGCGTTGCGCGTGCTAATGAATTGGTATTCCATTGTTCAATATGCTTTGAAGAATATCCGGCAATGCCTGAAGATACGCTTATGGTAGATGAGTTTCTTCAAGAAAATGATACGACTTATAAGCATCGCAACTACCTAAAGAATGCGCATAATGATACCATATCAGAACTTGCTAAACACGATTGTGCGAATCCTAAATGTAATGAAACTATTGTTCGAGTTATCAAGGTTGCACAAAGCGGGCAAGTATCTTATGTGTGTCCTACTTGCAAAACGCATTTCTGTTAGCCAATTAATCTTTTTTTATCTTGAGTACATTGGCAATACAGGCGCAGGCTGCTGATACATCGGAGCTTGCACTTGTGTAGGCGCCGGCTGCTGATACATCGGAACTGTTTGCTGATATGATGGTTGATACGCCGGGACTGTTTGTTGATATGATGGTTGATACATCGGAGCTTGTGCTTGTATGGGCGCGGGCTGATACATTGGGACTGTTTGCTGATATGATGGTTGAGAGAATCCAAATGGCATACGATTTGACCTACTTGATGAGTTAGATTTGATAGCTAATACAATTAAAAGAAGTAATGCTACGATGCCAACCACAATTCCAATTATTAATTTCGTTTGAGAATTGGTCTGATCACTACTATTGTCTGAATCGCCATCGCCAATATTATTACCATTTGGTAAATCGCTTGCTGATGTATTAGAATTATTTTGATCGCTTGTAGCAGATACTGGTATCGATGTTGCTACAGAAGTTGTACCAGTTGGATCGCTTGTAGCAGATACTGGTATCGATGTTGCTACAGAAGTTGTACCAGTTGAATCGGTTGCCGATGCATTACATGAAATTTTAACATTATTGACTACTTGAAGGTTTTTTAGTTGCGCATCAGTAATACAAAGAGCCTTAGGACATGCGCTACGTGAGGCGAGGGTATTAGAAGTTTTGTATCCTTTGTCAATACATTTCTGATCATAGCAAATAGGATTGTATCCCTGACCCATAATAGTTTTACTATCTCCCGCGGGATTCTTACATGAACAGAATTCATTTACTGCCTTCTGGGTAGATGGATCTTCTGGATATGACTTATCATACCCATCTTGACAAATAAGATCTACTTTGGGTCGAATATAGTTTTGGAATGCTGGATAGTTTGGACTATCCTTACCATTGGGTAGATCTTCAGATAGAAAGATGGCACATCGCGGATCAGTAATCAAGTTAAGGCCAGTCGCGCAGTATTTACCTTGCGCATTCGCAAGCTTAATGGCATCGACAGAATCGCCATACAATTTGGGCGTTGAACAAGGTCGTTCAAATGATTGTTGTACATTCGACAATGCGTTTGCCTGTAATCCAGATGCCAACTTCTGATATGGATTATCTATATTTGCAGAAATCACTGAGATCGCAGGGTACCCGCCTTTATAGCCCTTGTCCCCATAGATTACTGCATACCCATTATCATCAGCTGCCAAAAATACGGAATTCTTATAGTTCCATGTACCAGAATCCCATATTGCCCGACTCTTCTTACTATCGGAGTAGATAACTACATTACCATCAGGCTGGATAGATAGTAATGCATCTGGATGGCCGCTTGTCTTAGAACTGGTATCCCACAACACCATTTCTTTACGAGTATTAGGATATACAGAACCCACACGATTCAGAGAAAGTACTCCATCTGGAGAGAATTTTAAGAAGTACTCCATACTGGGCGAATACCGAATATTATTATCGCTGGCCTTGTAATCCTTATTAGGCATGAATGTATTATATATTTTGATATTGGCCGCATTATCATACAAGCTACCGTCAGTTCCATTAACTGACGACCAGCGAATGATATTCCATGCATTATCTCGCATAACCAACACACCACTCGAATCTAATTGTAGATATCCAGATACACCAATACTTGGAACCATAGTAATTGGTGCTATAGGGTTTGGAATGCGAAATCCTAAGAAAACGATTTCGCGTTTGGATAGCTGATCACTTAGGGAATCTTGGGTATATGATGAAGTGATATATGCCGCGCAATCGTCAGTAATGTATAGTTTAGGGAATACATAACCTACATTTGAGGTATTACTTGACCAAACGGCATCGCCCTTATAGGAATATACTACACAATTACCATCCGGCTGAACAACAAATTTATATCTACTATCAGATGAATAGATAGTCGTACCTACATAGTAAGTACCAGGAGTAAGTCTTGTACTTTCGGGAAGCACACTACTACACTTATCATTGACCAGATTCATGAGATTATTATTCTGAATCCTGGCCAATGATTGAATCGCCGATGGAGGGTCTGGTCCGCGAAAGAATGCCAATGATTGAAGAAGTTTGGGAAGCGTAATGTAAAATACAATCAGATAACAAGAGTACTTGCTACCAGATCTATCTGGATGATAGCCTGCCCAGTTCTGATAGTGATTCAGATTTTCCGGATGAAAAAGTTGATATCCGCGTGCGGCCATAACATCAGTCATCTCAGAAATTCTATTTCGAAGTATAAAAAATTCACTACATCGATCTTGAATATTACTATCGCTACGCTTGGCTGCATCCCAATTAAACCCATCCAGATAATCGCGAGTATTCACATAATCTTTACGAAATGTACTATCATTATTTTCCCATGCGCCGCCTGCATCATCTATAGCTGGACTACATAGATCGTGCATATCATCACGAGATAGTTCTTTGAATGGAATGGGTTGTTCAGAATTGCCCTGACATATTGGTCGCCACGATGCATCCTTTACATCATTATTGTACCCATCGTAGTATTTTTTTAATTTGGCCGGATCTGCGCTATATAGCGTTCCTTTCTTACCCAAAAGCATAATGTCGATTACATCATCAACACCATAGAGGCCATTTGTGACTACGGTTCCAAATGTTGATGGACCGGCAGTATCCCAGTTCAGTTCGTTTCCCTTTCTATCTAGATATCGAACCATTGTATATTAGACCAATCTTAGTTTGTTAATTCAAAAAAATATGCTTAGGCACTCAAGGCAGTAAGCATACTACAACCCGCGTGGATAGCATCAATCCATGGAAGTACTTCCGCAGAACATTGTTGCTGAATAATTTGGCGAAGCAGATTCACGGTGATTTTGAAATCATAATCCGAAATTGCTTCGTAATTTGAGTGCAGCTTTCCACCAAAATGTACAAGCTGACTTGCACTAAAGTCAGGCCCAATGATATTCCAGTCACGCAAGTCCGCCGAACTGATCAAATACAAATCCAAACGATCCATAATCGGCATAAGTTCATGAACCATATCTGTATGAGGAAGTAGATGTGATGCAAATTGCATGATACAAGTATCTACAAATTCTGTACGTAGGTGTGGGATTTTTACCATCAAACCATAGCTATCGCATGCAAATACCTTAGCAAAGTTGGTCAATTGAATGGTCGGCTGAATATGAGCGAACATAATTATATTCTTGCATATAACTCTCCAGATAGCAAAGCTATTTCTATAGATTAAATGACAAAATAATCCAAATCATACACACCAACAGATAAGTCATCTGTACGAACTGGAGAATTGGTATGGGATGATATTGGGCTATATCCGAATTCATTTGGATAGTCAGCTTCAGCAAATGCTCTCAGCACATCATGTCTATCAATACACGCGACTCGCACATTAATCTGACTATTGAGTAGCTGTACTGCCGCATATAGGGCATCGAGCCATACTAATAGGTCGGCGTTATCTTGAGTGCTAATCATCTTCCTAAATAAGGATATAGGAATCTTATTCGTGATGATCTGCCGTGGGCTAATATACTTTTGTTCAGTTTCTGCATAGAGTATGCCACTTTCGCGTAGGTTATCTATTTTGCAACTCGAATACATAATTGAGTTTGATGTGATTGCCAAATCATAAATAGTTTGAGTATGATCGGTATGATTAGGAAGGAACTCACTTACATAAGCAGCCACAAACTCCGATTGTACGTCCATATTATTTCTAAACTTAATCATAGGCATTCCAGCTACATAGGTTCGAGTCCAATTGAGCGCTTGTACAATCGGCGCATAACTATGCATATCCAATTGGGTCAGTTGTATATGTCTATATACTGATATGTTTGAATCAAAAAAATCAGTCTAAGAGGTTGGAACTGTCATCTCATTGACCTCCCACTCCTCGCGCTGACCTCGCACAATTCGCGAGATAGATAGTGGGCATAGTTTCTTATCTATCTCAGCAATAGCAATATCTCTGGCTTCAGTAAGTCCAGTTGTATCTACAAGGATAGGCGCACCTTGCGAAATGTGAGTCGCACGCGTACCGATAACCATTGTATATTCGGCCATGGTCATACATTCTGAAGTGCGCCGCAAGGCGGGTGGTACAATCGTGATCTCTCGCACAACCTTAGCTAAGTAAGCCGCACTATGTTTGATACGGTTGCTTGTCTCTTCATCCAGTTCATCTTCATCATCGCCATCCAGATTGGTTTCTTTGTCATCAAGAGCCTCAG
>JACCDR011820826.1_pt1 | contig 23773 bp, 24 predicted proteins | sample 7446431 | NCBI WGS metagenome assembly JACCDR01 (sample SAMN15323443, study PRJNA562643) | freshwater metagenome | isolation source: river surface water | place: USA:Blue River Watershed | collected 2017-08-17 | reverse complement strand
TACAAGCGTTGAATAACGTGGTGGATACATAGACGTTTGCCATCACAATTTCATCGTTGTGCCATGCAGCCCATGGTATAAATTGAGCTTGCCAAACGGTAAAAATGGCTTTAACAATAACGTGACGACCTATGCATAGCGATAGCAGGGATGATGGGCATTGTAATTAGGAACAAACGGTGGATGATGGATGCGATGTTTTCCTCGATGCGATGGTGTGCCGCCGCGAGGTTGCGCTGGGTGTGTATGCTGTGGCTGATAGTTTGTGGCATAGCGCCAGTATCCGCCAAGACCGTGACCGTGGTGTCGGGCGAATGGCCAGGGTTAACCCATGCCGATGGCTCGGGGCTGCATTTTGAGATTTTTCGCCAAGCGATGGCGTTATCAAATATTCACATAAAAACCCGCGTCAGCAATTGGAAACGAGCCAAACATATGTTTGCGCAGCAGCGTGTGCAAGTGCTGTTGGGCGATTACAAAACTGCCAGTGATGATCTGATTTATCCGACATGGCACCTCGATTACGATACCGCCATTGTTTTATATAGCTTAAAGCCTTTGCCGCGACTGAGTGAATTAGCACAACAGCCGGTCGGTTGGGTATTGGGGTATGACTTTGGTGTGTTTCTACCCGTCCCCGTGGTGCCCTATGAGGTAGCGACGGCGGCGGAGGGGTTTTCGTTGCTGCAGCATGGCCGGTTAGCTGCGCTGATTAGTTCAGATAATAATGTGCCGGCGGCGTTATCGTCGAACTTAACCCGCATTACCTTACAACCGGGCAAAGCCATGTATCCGGTGTTTCAAAATTCGTTTGAAGGTCGTTTATTGGCGCGCGCTTATGATGAAGGCATGCGGCAATTGTATGAAAGTGGCCGGCTCGAAGCACTGTTTCATCATGCTGGTAATTATCAACAAGCCAAATTCCCACCAGCGGCACCTCAGTAACAGCAACATTAACAGCGTCAGCCAGCTCTCACCTATAGCTTTGGTGGACTCACATTGTTGATGGATCAGCAAGGTTGATTGAGCCGCAAGCTCATCGTCGCAGACACGCATGAACGAGGTGCATATTTAACCTTCGTTCATGCCGTGCACCTTACCTATGCAGACTGAAGCTTAAGGCGCTTGCTGCGGTATCACCACATCAGGCCATGCCAGCGCTGCGCTCTCGGTTTTCAGTGGCGTGATAGTGCTATTGATATGACTTTCAAGGCGCTGCAGTGGGTGCTCAAAGGCCACACTCTCCGGCAGTGGCAACACCAAGCCAGGTAAATCACGCCGCAACGGGATGCGCCATGGTACAGATTCTAACTCGAAGGCGCTGTCCTGCGCGGGCGACCTGGCCACTTCAGACGTGAGCACGGATGTCACTGCACTGTTGGGGGCGTCATGTGGCGATAATTTGATTTTGCGCTTGCTCGGCGTAGCTTTATCGTGAATCTTGTCCGCAGGTGTTGGCGTTGCACTGACGGCGGGGGACGGTTGCGAGCTGGCGGTATTTGCTATGCGCTGAACTGACGCCGAATCTTGCGGTGGTGACGCCATACTGTGTGTAGCATTTCGTTGGGTAGAATCTGTATGTGCAGCTTCGATGCGTGAAGCTTCGCGCGGTAGCGCCCCTGCGAATGTGTCAGCCGCATGGCTGCCCGTTACGCCGAGTGACAGTAATGCAGAGACCGGCACCAGCCGGATCCCTTCGCGTTTTAGCCGTGGCAGGTTGCGTTTTAAAAAGCGGTAAGTTTCTGGGTAAGGATGACCTATGGCAATGGCACTACCTTGGCTTTTCGCTTGTTGGATCAGTGCGGTAAATTGACGGTTGAGCGCCGCATCACTTTTGTCATTATCAAGAAAAATATCGCGACTGCGATGGGCAAGCTGGTGGCGCTGGGCTTGGATTGCACCTTGGCTGCGCGCCGAGGTTTTGCTGTCGATAAAATACAGTTGATGCTGCGCCAACACTTCCATCGTCCATGCCATAGGTTCGGCCAGCGTGGTGTAATAGCTGCCCATATGATTATTCATGCCTTTAATGCCAGGCACTTGGGCGATGGCTTGCTTTAACGCGAGTTTCACTTCGGCCTCGGTCATGTGACGACGCAACGCGCCTTTGCCGAGCAAATGATTGTGGGTCGTCGCTTCCATCGGCATATGTAACATCAGCTCTTTGCCATGTTTGGCGGCAAGCTGTGCCATTTCAAGACCTTGCGGCGTGTAAGGCATTACGGCAAAGGTCAGCGCATAGGGCAGTTTGATGAGCGGGGCGTCGACTTTTTGATAGCCGATATCATCGATAATAATGGCCACCTGTGGTGGCAATGATTGTGCTGCCGCATGGTGATTGGCACATAACAGTACAGTACCTACTAAAACAGTAAATAACCGCATGTGAGCGAGAAGCGCAGCGCCTTTGCACAGACGCGTGACGAGGGCAGTATAGTTTGACAGCACAGTGGATCTTCAAGGTGATGGCAGTCGCCGTAATTCAAGCATGGCATTATGCCCGAAGTTAGCGATTTCGCAACCAAAGCAGCGGATCCACCGCACTGCCTTTTTGCCGCACTTCAAAATACAGCCCAGCTTGGCCTTGGCCGCCACTTTGTCCAACATAGGCGATGACATCGCCCGCTTTAATCTCTTCACCGGCTTGTTTTAACAAACTTTGGTTCTGACCATACAATGTCATGATGCCTTGGCCGTGGTCAACCACCAACACCCAACCATAACCACGCAACCAGTCGGCATAGATCACTTGACCCGTTGCGACCGCTTTGACCGCCGTGCCTGGTGCTGCGGCAATCACTATTCCACTGGTGAGCGATTCGCCACCCTGTTGGCTGCCAAAACGTTGCCGCAAGGGCCCCGTCACCGGCCACGGCAGCTGGCCTGGTTTTTTTAGCATCTGTTGCCGACGCATAGCGGCGGCTTCTTTTAGCTTAGCGAGGGTGCTTTTTAAACTTTTGGCATTCTCTTCCAAGTAGGCAATTTGTGCCGCCCGCTCTTTTAGCAGTGCTTTTAGCTCCGCAATTGACTGCTGTTGCTGACGCCGAGCCATCGCTAATGCTTGCTGACGCTGTTCCAGTTCGAGCATGGCGTTTTGTTGGGCAGAGGCTTGTTGACTGAGTTCTTCTTCAAGCGTCGCTATCTGGCCTTCGGTTTGTTTTAATTGCTGCAGTTGGTCAAGGCGAGCTTTATTAAAATACTGATAATAGGTCAGGGTGCGTTCTAGGGTTAAAGCATTTTGTTGGTTTAACAGCAGCTGAGTGTAATCGTGGCCCCCAATTTGATAGGCGGCTTTGAGCTGTGCGGCGAGCAGTTTTTGCTGGTGTTGCCGCTGCTCAAATAGCGCTTGTTGCTGTTGCTGCAGCGCTTGTTGTTGGCTGCTGAGATCTTTTAGCGCTTGCTGCTGTTGACGCACGGCAGCGAGTGTTTCCGCCAGTGCCGTATCGGCTTTTTTGAGTTGGATTTGCGCGTTTTGCAGGGCTTGCTGTTGGGCTTGTTGTTTTTGTTGTTGCTTGGCAATATCTTGTTCGACTTGCTTGAGTTCTTGCCGGGCGCTCGCCGTGTCGGTTTGCGCCCACACCCATGAATGCCACAACAAGCCCACGATGGCCAAGTGCCACAGACGTGGCCATCGATAGGATTTGTTGGGAGCGTTGGATATTGCCAGCACGTTAGCCATTAGTTGAGTTTAAACAATGGTTTGCCTGTCATCTCGGCGGGGATAGGCATCGCCATTAAGCTGAGGATGGTGGGCGCTATGTCACTCAGGATGCCACCCTCCACCGCAGTGGCTGGTCGACCGACATAAATCAGCGGGACTGGATCACTGGTATGGGCGGTGTGGGCTTGGCCTGATTCGCTATCGAGCATTTGTTCGGCATTGCCATGATCGGCAGTAATGATACATTCGCCACCCACAGCCGCTAACGCCTCAATCACCCGGCCAATCGAGTGATCCACTGCTTCCACCGCTTTGATGGCAGCAGATAACACGCCGGTATGGCCCACCATGTCACCATTGGGGTAGTTACAGACGATAACGTCATATTCACCACTGTGAATGGCTTCGACCAATTTATCAGTCAACAAAGGTGCATTCATTTCAGGTTGCAGATCATAAGTCGCAACATCGGGGGATGGGACAAGGATGCGTTGTTCGCCATCAAACAGCGCTTCACGGCCGCCACTGAAGAAAAACGTCACATGGGCGTATTTTTCGGTTTCAGAGATGCGCAGCTGGGTTTTTTGGTGTTTGGCTAGCCATTCGCCAAGCACATTATCCAAGCTGCTGGTTGGAAAGGCGATGCTGCTTTGGATATCGCTGGCGTACTCAGTTAAGCTGACAAAGCTGCAAAGTTTAACGTCACGTTTGCGCGCGAAACCTTGGAAATCGGCTTGGGTAAAGGCATAGCTAAATTGACGGGCTCGGTCGGCACGAAAATTCATAAAAATCAGTGCATCGCCATCTTGCATGGTGATGGGGTGGCCATGGGCGTCCACAATCGCGGTTGCTTTGACAAATTCGTCATTTTCACCCCGTTCATAGGCGGCGGTCAGCGCCGTTTGTGCATCTTGGTACTGATAGCTGGCGGTACCATCGACCAGTAAGTTATAGGCTTGTTCCACGCGATCCCAGCGCTTATCGCGGTCCATGGCAAAATAACGTCCAGACAGTGAGGCGATTTGACCGACACCCAGCTTGGCAAAAGTGGTTTCAATTTTGGCCAGAGATGGCGCAGCACTACGTGGCGGTGTATCGCGGCCATCTAAAAACGCGTGCAGATAAATGTGCTGGGCACCTCGTGCCGCGGCAAGTTCCAGCATGGCCACCAAATGATCTTCATGGCTATGCACGCCACCGGGTGATAGCAGACCCATCACATGCACAGCTTTGCCGGCGGCAACGGCCTGATCCACCGCCTGACATAGCACCGGATTTTTTGCGAATTCACCATCATCGATGGCTTTGGTCACACGGGTAAAATCTTGATACACCACGCGGCCCGAGCCTAAATTGACATGGCCCACTTCCGAATTGCCCATTTGGCCATCGGGTAAGCCAACATCCAATCCCGAGCCTGAGATTAAACTGTGCGGATACTGCTGCCATAGGCGGTCCATCACGGGAGTGTTGGCCAGTGCAATGGCATTGTTCTCTTGGGCTTCACGGTAGCCCCATCCATCCAAAATCAAGAGTACAAATGGTTTTTTCACACGCGACATGACAGCTCCGAAGTAAATCATTGGATGAATAACTTTCAGCATCTTACCGAAAAAAAATCATCACTCCAATCCAAGCTGACTAGTAAATATGCAGTTATCGTCCAGGCTTGGGTAAAAAAGCAGCGCTGGTTTGACCTAGGGCTGTTTTTGAAATCGAAAGTCGTTATACTCGAGCCATTCCATCCTATGCAGGATTTAGACTGTTATGCAACAAATCATCGAATTCGCCGGAAATCATCCGATTTTAACTCTGTTATGGGTTGCGTTATTGCTTGCGTTGATTGTGAGCTGGATCCAATCCTTACTGTCGCCCATTAAAACTGTGGGTACCAGCGAGCTGACCATGCAAGTTAATCGGCAAGATGCCACTGTGTTGGATATTCGGACGGCGGATGAATACCGCAAAGGTCACATTACTGGAGCCCGTAACATTCCGTTAGCGAACTTAAAAGATCAGTTAGCCAGCCTTGATAATGCCAAAGATAAACCCATTATTGTGGTGTGTTTTGCTGGGATGTCGGCGCGTGGCGCGGCGGCAACCCTACGCAAAGCTGGCTTTAGCGCCGTATCAGTCCTCGGCGGTGGCATGAATGCATGGACGGCTGCCAATTTGCCGGTGGTAAAAAAATAACCCAACCAGTGGAGTTGCCATGACGCAGCCTGCAATCACTATTTACACCAAAGTTTATTGTCCGTATTGTGTTCGCGCAAAACAGTTACTCGATCATAAAGGTGTCAGCTACACCGAGTATAAGATCGACGAACAGCCAGAATTGCGTGCGCAAATGATTGAACAGGCAAATGGCCGCACCACAGTGCCGCAAATTTTCATCGGCACCTTGCATATTGGTGGTTGTGATGATCTGCATGCGCTTGATGCGCAGGGCAAGTTAGATCCGCTGCTTAGTGCATAATCTATAACAACAATTTTTAAGGAAGCATTATGGCTGACGAACAATTAAATGGCCTGGCCGCTGAGCAACAGGATCTGCAATTTGCTATTCAACGTATTTATGTCAAAGACATTTCGTTTGAAGCGCCGCATACCCCAGCTATTTTCCGCAAAGAATGGCGCCCGGAAGTTAAATTAGATTTAGATACTCGCAGCGAAAAACTGGAAGAAAACCTGTTTGAAGTGGTGTTATCACTGACGGTTACCGCCATGTTAGGTGAAGAAACTGCATTTTTATGTGAAGTGCAGCAAGCCGGTATTTTCTCAGTGCCAGCTTTACCCGATGCACAAATGGCGCATATGTTAGCGGCGTTTATCCCTAACATTCTGTTCCCTTACGCCCGTGAAGCTGTGTCGAATTTAGTTAATCGTGGCACCTTCCCACAACTGAATTTAGCACCGGTGAACTTTGATGCTCTGTTTGCACAATATGTCCAACAGCGTCAAAGTGAAGCCCAGCCACAGTTCACCAACTAAGGCTGGTTGAACGCATGAAAGCGGCGATTACCGTATTGGGTGCAGGCTCCTATGGCACCGCGTTGGCGATTGGGCTTGCCCGTAATGGCCATCAAACTTTGTTATGGGGGCGTAACCAAGACGATATCGCAGCGATGGCGCACGACCGTGTGAATCAGCGGTATCTGCCGGATATTCCATTACCACCAACTTTGACCGTCACTGCCGATTTAGCCGAGGCCGTGACCGCAAGCCAAACCATCTTGGTGGTGGTGCCCAGTCATGCGTTCGCGGATACGCTGCGTGCGATTAAGCCTTTGCTGTTACCGCACGCCCGTGTTGCGTGGGCCACCAAGGGACTAGAACCCGAAACTGGCCGTTTGCTGCAAGATGTCGCGCGCGAAATTTTAGGCGAGCACGTCGCTTTGGCGGTGTTATCCGGCCCAACCTTTGCCAAAGAGTTGGCCAAAGGCCTGCCCACCGCCATTTCATTGTCGTCGACCGATGCTGAATTTATCAACGTATTGTCTGACTTACTGCATTGTGGTCGCACCTTCCGTGTCTACACCAATCCCGATTTTGTCGGGGTGCAACTAGGTGGTGCTGTCAAAAATGTGATCGCCATTGGCGCAGGTATGGCGGATGGTATTGGCTTTGGTGCCAACGCCCGTACGGCATTGATCACGCGAGGATTGACCGAGATGTGTCGGTTAGGCTGCGCGTTGGGTGCCAAAAAAGAAACCTTTATGGGCATGGCGGGGCTGGGGGATTTGGTATTAACCTGTACCGACAATCAGTCGCGCAATCGGCGTTTTGGTTTGCTGCTGGGGCAGGGCAAATCGGTGGACGATGCGATGCAAAGTATCGGTCAAGTGGTAGAAGGCTACCGAAATGCCAAGGAAGTTTTCAATTTAGCCACCCGTGTTGGTGTTGAAATGCCAATTACCGAGCAAATTTTCCAAGTCTTGTACCAAGACAAGGATCCGAAAACCGCGGCGATAGACTTATTAAGCCGAGAAAAACGCGACGAATAAATTCTGATTCGTCGCTGTGTATTGTTCAGGCCGTTACAACTACGCTTCATGTGCCGAGTACAGCTAGCGCACAGAGCACGTAAAGAGCAAAGAACGACTGCCTAAAGTTTATTGCGTCGTTATCAGCTCTTGAAACATCGCCAACGGCAACTAACCCGTTAACCGCTGTGGTTGTTGCCGCTCTTGCCGTAGCCATTCCATGATGTCATCTTCGCCAAGCCAAGCCGAAAAATATTGCCCACACCCCAGTTGCGCGCCCATGACGTGTAGCAAATAGGCCGTCATTTCGTTCGGCACGCCGCTGACATCCACATCCAAACGCAGATAACTTGCCATCCGGATCAGGCTGGCATTGAGATGACGAATGCGCTCGGAGTATTCAAGCTGTTCACTGAAGCGAGCGGCAAAACGTACCCGGCGAAATACGGGCCATTGCAACAGGTCTAGTTGACCGGCGTGTTCGGCAAAGCTATCCAGCACCATGCAATGGCCCGCGTCCGACAGCTGTTGTAAGGCGGCTTGTAATCGCGAGCTGGCGCTATTGCTAAACACCGGTGATGCCACACTGTTGGAGGCTGGCGCTAGGTGCGATGCGTTTCGCGGCGCAACATTCAGTGACGGTAGTTGTGATAACGAAGCGGAAAGCTCGATATGGATGACTGCCAACACATCGTCCTCACGCCAACACCAGTGCCAATCCAATGGTTTAGTGTCATATTCCCCCAGAATCGTTGCAAGATAAGCTGCAAAATCCGTGGTCAATAATTGGGCTGCCGACCACTGCCATGCCAGTACGGGGACAGGTAAAAACTGTTGCTGCCAGCGCTGTTGATGCTGACATAGCTGTTCAAAGGCGTGCCGCTCTATGCGCAGCCACCAGGCGGAGCTTCGGATCAACTGACACAGATTGGTATATTCGTCAGCGATATCATCGCTGTTGTAGATTGTTGTTGGCGCAGCGCTCTGCATCGCGTCCGATGCTTGCAGCGGTTCGTCAGTCTGTGAGCCCTGATGCGCTCGCGGCTCAGGTAATAACTGGTGCAAGATAGACATCGCCATGCTCAAACGTGGCGAGCTTGCCACATCTAGCCATGGCCACTGCCAGCGGCTTTGAAAGCGTTGCACTAATCCACGTTCCAAGTGATAACATTTTTGATATTCAAACGAGACCGGTTGCTGTGCAATGTGTCGCAGTAATGCTTGTAACACTTTGAAGTGTGCTTGCCAAGCCAGCTGTGCTGGTTCGGGAGGTGGGGAAAATGCGATGTCAGGTGCAGATCCATCACTGCGTAATCGCTCGATCCAAGCCCGTGCCCATGCACTAAACTCGCCCTCAGTCGCAACGGCAATCATCGGATAGTTATCTTGGCTTGACCGCGATGCTGTGGTTGCTAATGGATTTGCGTTGGCGGCCATACATTGATGGACATGCGCTGTGAATTGTTGGTACAGCAAACGATGGCTCGTCGCTGTGTCTGCGAATGCCTCGTTATCAGTTATGTCCAGCGCAGCGACCATCGATGGGCGTTGTAGACTTTCTAGCATGACGGCCAATGGCAACAGCGGCAATGCGGGGCCGCAACGACTGAGTTTTAGTCGGCAATATGTGGGTGGGGATGCGGCTTGCTCTGCCTCTGATATTGACAAGTCAAGACTGAGTTGGCTATCACTAAATCCACGCCAACGTCTCAGCCATGTGTCTATCTCTGCGAGTGTATCTGTATCGGTATGAATAAAAATCAGTAAATGCTGTGGCAAAAGCTGATGCGAACCTTGTGTCGAAAATTCAGCTGCTGGCGCTGAGCGATTGGCGAATGTCCCCTCAGCAGGCACCAACTCGTCGGGTATGGTTCTGGCTTGATGTACAATCCGTTGTGGTGTTGTACCTGTCGACGCATCATGCATATTTTCAGGGATAAACTGACATAGCAACGGTGCCGACGGCTCGCCGACATAGGCCGGTAATGGGGTAATTTTTAGATAGTGACTCGCCATGCTGCCGTCATGGTGTCGAACATAGACAACACCTTGCCATTCGTTACCTAGGCCCAACCGTTGCAAATGCGACCAAACCGCCTGCGCGCCTTCAGCGTCGTGATAGAGCGATAATGCCACTCCTTTTTGCCACTCACAAAGCGCACTTAATGCGGGATTTGCATGCTGAATGATGCCGTTAGCATCGGCAATCCAATAAGGGGTGGATTGGCTTTGGATAAATCGGACCAGCAAGGAAGGTTGACGGCTGTGTTGCTGGCGCAAACTAAAGACCAACAACACCAGCAACAGCATCGCCGCGTTGGCGAGCAATAAAGGCAGCAGTGCTGAATTCATCACCTGCTCAAAGGTGGCGATACTCGCGGGTGGCACTAAGGTACTGGCGGTAGGTTGTGCTAAGGCTGGCAACAGTAGACTGCTCAACCATATGCCCAGCCACATGAGTAGCTTCGAATAAAAGTGGGCTATAGCGCCTCTGCGAGGTTGCCCCGAGGCTGAACATATGGCCGACGAGCCTCTGATTTGGGGGGAACGTCGGGCTGTTTTGGCACCGCGGCTAGTGCGAGGACGGATATTGCGTGCGGTGAATGACGTTTGAGTTTTACATTGGCCTATCAGCATCCATTCACTCCTTGTTCAACTGTGACGAACACCCTTGATATTGACTCTGCCTAGTTCGACACATGCGACGCATGACAGCTTCAGAATAGCTGGCAACGTTTGAATTGCCAGCCTCGTAGAAAACAAGGTGAGAGTTTTCGTGTTCAGGTGCAGCGATGAGGTTATGGGAAGGAGATCGCCGAACTGATGTTCTAGCGCCTAAGTTCGATACCGTCGTGTGTTGCCATGCCCTGAGGCATTCGTTGGCTGTTGTTTGGGATGCTTGATCCGATGCTGTTGTCCTATGCTGTTGTCCTATGCTGTCGTGCAAGACATGATGATAGCGACCCCAAGTTTGATGACAGCGTAATGCTTTTGCCGCGATGAAAAACGCTTTGCTATAATCGGCGTTTTTGCATTGGGGTTATCATGTTTCATATTGCGTTATTTGAACCCAAAATCGCTCCAAATTGTGGCAATATTATTCGCTTAGCGGCGAACAATGGTTGCCATCTACATTTGATTGAGCCATTAGGTTTTGATTTAGAAGAAAAAAAGCTAAGACGTGCAGGTCTTGATTATCATGAATTGGCCAACGTCACGCGGCATGCCAATTATGCCGCTTTTGCCGAAGCCATGGCGGGTAAACGTATTTTGGCCTGTACCACCAAAGGCAGTCGTCCTTATACCGAGGTGCAGTACCAAGCGGATGACGTATTACTGTTTGGCTCAGAAACCAGCGGCCTACCGGATGAGGTGCGTAATAACATTATTGCTGAGCATCGGATCCGCATCCCGATGCAAGCCGATGCGCGCAGTTTAAATTTGGCCAATTCAGTCGCTATCATCAGTTATGAAGCATGGCGCCAACAAGGTTTTGCTGGCGGGAAGTAAACCCATGGGCGTGCCATCCAGCAGGCTGTAGCTAAGTGGCATCATGATGTGGCACAGTGGTGCGAAACAGTGGTGTGAAACAGTGGTTTGACACAGCGGTTTGGCATAGTAATGTGATACCACGTGATGAAAGGTGGCGTCAGCGCCACTTAGCTCCTGCGTGTGAGTCGGCTTAAAAACTGATTGATATAGCCAAAAGCTTGGCCCCGGATCGGATCGGTTTCAAACACTATTTCATGCCGCGCGCCCTGAATTTGCCATGCGGCATGCGTCGTGGCCGTATTGTCCGCCATCCAGCGTTGCCATACGCGGCGCTGCGCCTGATTATCGACCACCGTATCATGCTCTGCTTGCAAGAAAAGCATGGGGAGATTTGGCGCGGCACTTTGCTTTAGCTGCCGACAGACGCCCAATGCCGTTGCCAGCCAATGCCAACTGACGCCGCCCAGTTGATACGCAGGGTATTGTTGATATAACTCGCGAAACAGACGATATCGCACCGCACTGTGGGTCAGATGATTACTGTCAAAGTCGATGGCTTGATAGGGGCCTTGACCGGGAACATAGCGCGGGCCACCTTGCCACTCATTCACGCGTCGCATAACGCCGGCGATGCGATAGGCGATACCAGCGGGCAGTGGAGAGGTCACAATACCCCACATAGGCGCACAAAAAATCGCGGCCGCATTGCTAAGTGCCGCTTCACTGTGTGGCGTATTGTTGTGCAGTGTACTGTTCAGTGTACTGTGCGGTCTACTGTTCAGTGAACTGGGCGGTGTGTTGAGCTGCGTGTCGGGCTGTGTCATCGACAGCGATTGTAAATAACGGCTTAATACCGCGCCCCCCATCGAGTGTGCCAGATATAACAGCGGTCCCTTCACATGCAGCGCAACCAGCTGCTGCATCACGATCGCCAGATCTTGCACATAGTCATCAAAGGCGGCGACATATCCTAACATTGAATCGGCGGTTAAGCGCACCCCATCGCCTTGCCCTCGATGTTCAATAGCAAACACTTGATAGCCACTTTGACAAAGGTCATAGATAAGTTCTTGATATTTATGTGCTGCCTCAATGCGCCCAGGGATCAGCACCAGAGTCGCTTTGGCTGTATCTGAAGACCAATGGCGTGCACGGATATACACCCCATCAGACGCCTGGCGTTGCCACAGCTGCCCTTGGGCAAAGTGCTGTTGCAGTAATGTTTGCGAGGATAACAAACAGGCTTCTGTGGCGTGTGCTTGCCACATGGGAAAGTGCCGAAAAATGCTATCTGATGGGCTGGATGCTAAGGTAAGCGGAGTCTGTGGGGTGGCCAAATGGCGCATAAATGGATCTCTAACGATGAGGTGTACGCGGCTCTGCTTGTTATAGCGTTTAATTGCCACGTCAGCCACTGTTATTGGGTGGTGTTAATGTTAATCGGCGACAACGGGTTGTGTGATAGCCTCAAGCGGAAAACGAATGCGGACACAAAAACCTGGCGCAGCGGTCTCGGTTTTGGTACTCGATTCGGCTGGTGCTGGCCCTATGTTGTCATCCGTTGTCGCGTGCACCAGCATGGCCTCGATCTGCCCGCCTTGTTGGCGGATCGCTTGTGCGGCAATGGCAAGTCCAAGTCCTGTGCCACCCGTTTGTTGATTTCGACTATCGGAAACGCGATAAAAAGGCGAGAAAATAGCACCTAGTGCCTGTTCAGGAACGCCCATGCCCGCATCGATGATGCAGATATCACAATAGTGCGTGTTAAGCGCAAGCTCGACCCTGATGAGGCTTTGTGCCGGACCATACTTAATGGCATTGCGCAGCACATTTTCGATAGCTCGGCTGAGTAAACGGCTGTCTAACCACACAAAATACTGCCACGGAGGGTTTAGACCGAGGCACTGCAAACGAATTTGCATCTGTTTAGCATCGGCATCCAGCCGATTCAATTCAATCAAGGTGTCTACTAAATGCACCAGATCAAATTGTTCTCTCTGCTGTGGGTACTGCCCGGCATCGAGCCGGCTGTAGGTCAGTAACTCCTCCAGTAATGCATCAATTCGGTCCAGTTCGTGTTGCAGTCGAGGTAGCTGTTCACCCTTGGCTTGCCGTAGTTCAAGACCAATCGCAAGCTGAGCACGGGTCAGTGGCGAGCGTAATTCATGTGAGACATCCCGCAGCAAACGCTGCTGATTTTCCAGCAAGGAGCTGATTTGCGTCGCCATGATATTGAAGGATTGCGCGAGCTGGCCAATCTCGTCTTGACGTTGCTCGGCATGTTGTACGCGGCGGCTCAGATCGCCTGCGGCAAAGGCTAAATTGTGCTGCAGCAAGCTACGTAGCGGGCGAGTTATTGTTAATGCCAACGCGATACTGGCAATGGCACTGACGACTAGCAACAGCGCCGGCAATACCCAGGCGGGTAATTCCGCCAGTACAAAGCCTGGTTCACCACTGCGTTTACGAACTTGGTAGACCGCCAGTGTTCGATCTGGATATTGCAAAAAATAGGGCCCAGCCAACGCGAGATCGCGTTGTAATATCAGCCGAGGACGACGTAACTGTGACAATTCCATCAACCATTGCTGGTCAAAGTCGCGTGGCAGTTTATCGGGGTTAAGCACCGTTTGACTTTCCGCATCCAGAATTAACCACTGGTTATGGCGTGACGACGGCAGCCGCGCCTGTGCCAGTAAACTGGAGTCGAGCCGCTGAAGTGGCTTGAGCTGTCGCTCTAGCTGCTCCGCAATGGATGGATGCAGCCGTCTGATTTCTGGGGTGTTACTCAGCGTTTTGGCTAGCAACCACGCACAAAGCACCGCTAAAATCAGCACGGCCCAAAACCAACCGAACAGTCGAATCGCCAGATAGCGCATCGGGTTTAAGCGTGGCAACAGCTGGCGTAACGTTAATCCGCGCATAATAAATATCCACTGCCACGAAGGGTTTGCAGCAGTTGTGCGACATCCGCGTTTGGACTGGCGTGCTGGAGTTTTTTCCGAATATTACTGATATGCATATCCAAGCTGCGATCAAAGGGTTGCAGCGCCCGTCCTAGCACCACTTTGCTGAGCGTTTCTTTGCTGACAATTTCACCACCATGTTTGATCAAAAGCTCCAGAATTTGGAATTCAGTCGCCGTGAGGCTAACAGGCTGTTGTTGAAAATGCACTTGGCGGTTGCTGCGATTGAGCTGCAGCGCTTGCCATTCTATCATTGTGGTTTCTGCCGTGGCTTCGGGTTGTTTGGCCAATTCAACGCGCCGTAAAATAGCTTTAACCCGAGCGGTTAATTCACGAGGATTAAACGGTTTGGCCAAATAATCATCCGCACCGAGCTCTAGCCCTAAAATACGGTCGATATCGTCACCGCGGGCGGTTAGCATCAATACTGGGCAATAATACTGTTGCTGTCGTAACTGTTTTAACACGGCAAAACCATCGATACCCGGCAGCATAACGTCGAGCAAAATCAATGCGTACGATTGTTGTTTGGCGAGCTTTAGACCTTGTAGGCCATCGGCGGCCCAATCCATGCTGTACCCATCCAATTGCAAATATTGGTGGACCAGCTCACTGAGTTCACTGTCATCATCAATCAATAAAATGCGGCCATTGTGCACTAACAACTCCTTGCGTGATGGCGATATAGACTGCAGTTTAAAGGCCAATGCGCTGCGCTCAAGGCTCTTTACTCAACCTTTACGCAAGCTTGGCGTTGCTTTGCATTGCATCGGTTAGTCTTGCTTTACCAACGGGGGCGATTGTCGCCACCCAGCAGCAGGAGTGTGACAAATGCAAACAACATTGAGCAAGCGTTTTCCAAAATCGCATGGTGTCAGTTTAAAACTAAGTGCGATGTTATGCATCGGATTACTCTGTTTTGGTACGGCCAAGGCCGCGCAAAGCAGTGTAACCGCAAACGAGGTGGTGGTGAGTGCGGATCCATCAGATCACCAAGACAAGCGGCATCACCGTTCAGGTGGCCGTGGCGATATGGTGATCTGGTCAGGTATGTCGCTGAAAGGATTGGATCTCACCGATAGCCAGCGCAGTCAAATCCGCGATTTAATGGCCAGTATCAAACCCAACGACGATGATAAAGCGGCGATGTTGGCCCAGAAAAAAGCCATCGATGATTTATTGGCGCAGCCGCAATTTGATGCCACTGCCGCGCGGCAATTATTGGAGCAACAACAGCAGCAACGCTTAGAACTGCAGTTAAAAGCGCTGCAGGTGCAACATCAAATCCGGGCGTTATTGACCGATGAGCAGCGCGCTAAACTGGCCGAGCGGCAAGAAAAACGCCGGCAAAAATGGGCCGATAAGCGTGCTGAGAAGTAACATATAGGTGCGCTAGCGAGCTGACGGCTTTGTTGATTTTAATATCATTATTCGCCTTAGGGCGAGTTAGCTTAGCAAAGATTTCGCCTTTGGCGAGATACTTTCTTTTGCCTTGCCAAAAGAAAGTATCCAAAGAAAAGGCAACCCCGGGATCGTTCGAAAGCCCGGAATTTTGGCCAATTTTGAGGCAAATGCGCGAACTCGCGGTTCGCTAACGTCGAACCGCTCAAACATGCGCATTTTTAAAACCTCAAAACAGGCCAAAACTCCGGCTCACTTAACGGGGCCCCAAAGCAAAAGCGAACATTCGTACAGATTATTCAATGCATTGAAAAAGGCATTTTATCTCTAAATCATGCGTTTGGTTCTTCCATGCCCCCGTTGACGCGAGCCGTTGAAAAATGGTGATTTGAGGTTTTAAGACGGCGGGTGTCTGAGCGGGCTGACGGTAGCAGCCCGCGAGTTCCGCCGGCGCCTCACATCAGCATTTTTCAGCGGGCTTTCGAGCGGCATGGGGTCGCCTTTTGTTGGTTACTTATTTTGGCGAAGCAAAATAAGTAACTCGCCCCCAAGGGCGAAAGCTTTGCTACGCGGTGCAGCCGCGAAAATAAAGAACAATATGAAATAACCAAGCAACGGCTAAACCAAACATCACAATTAAAACAAAGTAATCAGCAGGGCAAAAACGTGACAGCACTCCGCAGGATAATTCCGCTTCTCGCTCAAAGCTGACGAACAACGCAGTGAATGATTGCACCAACTGGCGGTAAGCCGCGAGTGATCGTGATGGTCAATTGGGGGATGTTTTACATCTCCAAGCGATGAGACACCGATGATGGTGGGTGAAGGCTGCTTGAAGGTTAGCGTAGTAAGGTCGGTTTGGCACTGTGGGTTGATCGCCGCATTGCTGTGCGGCTTAAACACAGCCCACAGTGCTAGTTGGTGGAATGTCTCGCACAAACAGAGTCAACAAACACTGCGGCATCACCAAAGGGATGCCACCGCTTCAGCCAAGGTGGGAGGGTAGTTGCCCTTGCTCAGTTCCGGATGCGAACCAGATAAAGTCGAGCTGTTATTGAGATCCTGACTAAACAAGTTTAGGCGTTCATCGGTCATCTTCGAACCATGCTGCAGCGCTCGGGCCGCCGCATGCCTGGCCTGTAGGATCTGTAAAGGTAAAGGCTCAATCCAATCCGCGAGCGAAACCGCCGATGGCAACAGCGCTTGTTTACACAAAAACTGTTGATAATTGTCCAAGGCATTTAGCATATGAAACGCCAAATGTGTGCCCTGGCGTAGATGGATGTCCGCGCCAAACCGCCGCGGCACCTCTGCCGCCGTCATCCCCACAGACTGCGCAATATAGTCATAGGTGGCGTGCGGATGCCGCGCCGCCCAATCTTCTACCGCCAAAACACGTTGTAAAAATCGCAGCACTAAATCGGGGTGGCTGCGCCATAACTGCCGGTCTACCGTCAATGGCATCGGTAATGTTAAAGCAGCGTCAATCTGCGCATCACCTAACTGCTGCAAGTCATAAAACAAGCGGATCTGGGCGGAGGGTTCAATCTCAGGCTGAATCACGCCATGCAATAACACCACATCGACCCGACCTTGTTGTAACGCTAGTTGCAGGGCGTCATTACAGCGCTGCTGGGGTGATAACGCTGGATTTGTGCCGGCGGACTGTGCCTCATCGATGTCAATATCGACCCAATGCAGTGCCGTGACATCCACCCCTTGGTGTTGCCAAAATAACTGCCAGAGTCGCCATTGCTGTGCTCTGAACTCAATATCGACGCCATGCAGCGCCGGTAAGCCAATCTTCACATGATTTAATTCAGACCAATGCTGCAGCGGTGAATCGGCGCGAACCCACAACAAGGCGCGCTGCGGACGCCAATGCAAACCAATCAATAACGAATCACCCACTATCGCTTGATAACGCAATGAGGCGTAGCAACTTTCCTGCCGGAAAATACCATAGGTGGCGGCTTGCGGTTGCACCGGCGTACCGTCAGGCCAGCAATTGGGGCGAAGCCCACAAACGCTAATAGCGTCTGCGGTAAATTCCTGCTCCAGCCACCCAAGCTGCGCCGCTAAACCCAGCGGTGTAGCATCCGCTTGACGGCTGTACCATAGCTGCGCCGGTTTGGGCGCGCGCGCCAACATCCCTTGCCAAGCCGGAGCTGCTGGTAATGCAAGTGAAGAGAAAGGCTGCGGAGTTGGTGTGGCTTGCGCTGTTTTTGCGAGTGTAGCGCTGCTATCAAACCGAGTCATGATGTTACTCCCTGTCGACATTGGCTAGGTGCTGCGTGAATACAGCGTAGATACAGGGGCTATTGGCGAGCTTACAACCCCAAAAAATCGCGCTTCCCCAGCTCTACCCCGTTGTGCCGCAACAGGTTATATGCCGTGGTGCTGTGAAAATAGAAATTGGGCAATACATAATCCAGCAACAAGCGATGGCTATCAGCAAACTCGAGGCCATCCAACTGGATTGGACCGGCCAGCGTAAACACAGCGGACTCAGTTGCGGACGCGGGATCTGAGCTAAGCGCAGGGTCATCTGTGGCATGCTCCGCGTCTAACTTACGCTGCAGCTCGGTCAGCAGCTGCATGCTGCGTTGTAACAACTGAATATGCCCTGCGACTGTCGTCTGCGGCAACGGATTGAGTGGCGCTTCACGCTGTTGCAGCAGCGCTAATGTTTGCAGCGGGATATCCGCCACGCGCTGGATCTGGCGCGACAATTCATACATATCCGGATAAAAACGGCTTTGTAGCAACAGTTCGGCAGGATAACCACGCTGCTGAGCTTGGGTGGAAGCCTTGTCCAGCACCGCCGTCAAATTTCGCAATCCTTTTTGAAAAATGCCTACCACTTCTGTCACTGTGACCAACGCCATATGTTTGCTCCTTTGCGCCACTCTCGATGTTGTGATTCCGCTTGCCGGTGATACCAAGCTTTTTGGGGGACGGTTAGATCCCCTCACCCAAGAACACGCGACTATACGTGGGTTTGAGCCACACTTGCTGTCCAACGGCCAAGCCTAATTGACGGAACTTCTCTTTACTAAGTTCAACTTGCACCACATCAGCGGCTGAATCTGAACGGAGCTCCAACCGCACCGCTGGCCCCACCACTTGGATCAGATCCAAGGTCGCAGCGACCGCATCCTCGTCGGCACTGCGCAGCACGTCGATATCATGCGGCCGCACATAAGCTATACCTGTCGGTTGCGCTATACCTGCTGGATTTGCGATATCCGGCGATGCGGTAAAACCTGATGGAGCGGTGTTATCACTAGACGTCGCAGGCGAGGCGCCGTCCAGCGCCGTCCGAGCTGCATGCGGTGCTGTTCTGGCATGAAATAGATTCACAGTGCCTAAAAATTCATACACAAACGGATTGGCAGGAAATTCATAAACTTGCTCTGGTGTGCCTTGCTGCTCAATCCGGCCTTTGTTCATCACGACGATGTGGTCCGCCACTTCCAGCGCCTCTTCCTGATCGTGCGTGACAAACACGCTGGTGATCGGAATTTCGTCGTGCAACTTACGCAACCAGCGGCGTAATTCAGCCCGCACTTTGGCATCCAGCGCGCCAAAGGGTTCATCTAACAACAGCACTTGTGGCTCAACAGCTAAGGCACGAGCCAGTGCAATACGCTGCCGTTGACCGCCTGATAGTTGCGATGGGTAACGATCAGCCGTCCACTCCAATTGCACCAGCGACAACAATTCAAAGACTTTTTTACGAATGGCGTCCGGGCTAGGCCTTGTTTTTTTGGGTCGAACCGACAGGCCAAATGCAACGTTTTCATACACCGTCATGTGCTTAAAAAGCGCATAGTGTTGAAACACAAACCCGACGCCACGCTCGCTAACATGCTTATCGCTAATATCTTGACCTGAAAATAAAATCTGGCCTTGATCGGCATATTCTAACCCGGCAATTAAGCGTAATAAGGTGGTTTTACCTGACCCTGATGGCCCAAGCAAAGCCGTCAATTTGCCTTTGGCAATTTGCAAATCCAGCTTATCAATCGCGGTAAACTGACCGAAATGTTTGACGATGCCTTGTAATTCAATACTCATATGCGCTCCAAAGACTAAGGTGCCATGACCGCGTCCGGCGTGTTGATGCGGCGTGCTTGTGCGACATGCTTGTGCGACGTTGCTGTTACCTGTGAAACCAAGGTGTTGAATGACCCAAATGGTACGTGTTGCGTTGCCGTACTAGTTGCCGTACTAAATGGTCACCGGTCGCTCTAGACGTAATTTTTCGTGTTTTTCCACTTGGACTAACTTGCCTTGATGAAACACCAATTCCACCGAACCGAACTCGACACGTCCAATTAACTGTTCCAAAACCGCTAATAATTGCTGCGTTAATACCGCTGAGTTATCCGCTTGTGCCATGTCAGATGCTCCGACGTTGTATTTATGTGCAGGCATTTAAGCAGACAATTTTAATAACCCATAAACAATAAATAATTACATGCAATAACTTTATGGAATAAAAGACGCGGCAACTCCGCCACAACTTCAACTCGGACATGCAGCGAATTAGAGGTGAGATAGCCGTACATCATGTAGCTAAAACAAAATTAACCCATAAAATTCAGCTGCTTATGAAAAACGCTTCGCATCTAGTCCGGCCGTTTCCATCCAACCCTCACCGGCAGCGGTACGTGGAATGCGTCGCAACCCCCCCTTCATACCATCGCTCTATTGTTCTATATTCAATTTCGGAATAATGCATAGCATTTCAATTCTTTTTTTCAGTGAGTCGATCCCCTAGTCTAGCGATCATCAGCCGTATATACGGCTATTTGTAGTTCATGGTTACCAGAGGAGCATATCCATGTTGACGACTAGGTTTTACCGTAGGATCACGACGTCTTTTGTGTTATTGGCGGGCCTGGGGTTAACGTCAAGCTTTGCCCCAACGCCGTTGCAGGCCGCCGAATTTACTTTATTGAATGTCTCTTACGATCCGACGCGCGAGTTTTATCGCGACTTCAACGCGGCATTTAGTCAGCATTATCAAGCCAGTACCGGCGATAAAGTTAAAATCGAGCAATCGCATGGTGGTTCAGGTAGCCAATCGCGGGCAGTTTTGGATGGCCTGAAAGCAGATGTTGTCACCTTAGCGCTGGCCGGCGATATCGACCCCATTGCCAGTTTAGGGCAACAACTGCCTGCGGATTGGATTAAACGGCTACCGCACAACAGCGCGCCTTACACCTCAACCATCGTATTTTTAGTGCGCAAAGGTAACCCAAAACAAATCAAAGACTGGAACGATTTGGTCAAACCCGGCGTCGAAGTCATTACCCCTAATCCGAAAACCTCAGGCGGTGCACGCTGGAACTATTTAGCCGCTTGGGCTTATGCCAAACAACAAGGTGGTTCTGAACAAACGGCACAGCAATTTGTGCAACAACTGTACAAGAACGTCCCGGTGTTAGATTCTGGCGCTCGTGGCTCGACCACAACCTTTGTCCAGCGTGAAATTGGCGATGTACTGCTGACATGGGAAAACGAAGCATTTTTGGCCGTGAATGAATTGGGTGCAGATAAAGTTGAAATTGTGGTGCCCAGCGTATCGATCGTGGCAGAACCCTCAGTCGCCTGGCTCGATAAAGTCACCGAACGCAAAGGCACCACAACCGTCGCCAAAGCGTATTTAGAATATCTATACAGCCCACAAGGCCAAGAAATTGCCGCTAAGCATTATTTTCGGCCGCGCGATAGCGCCATTGCAGCCAAGTTCAGCCAGCAATTTCCACAGCTAAAACTGGTGACTATTGACGATTTTGGCGGCTGGTCCAAAGTTCAACCCTTGCACTTTGGCGAAGGTGGCATCTTCGACCAGATCTATCAGTAACCCAAAAGCAGAACCTACACCATATCCATTACCTTGACTTCAACGCTCCCTTCCACCGCGCAGGGCGGGAGCGTTCAGCATCGGCACGAGGGCTTCCGCTGTGACTCTGCGAATAAAACCAAAACGATCTGTTTTACCTGGCTTTGGGCTGTCCATGGGACTAACCACTTTTTACCTCAGCCTTATTGTCTTTTTACCCTTGTCGGCGCTCTTGCTCAAAACGACCGAGCTGAGCTTGGCGCAGTTCTGGCAAGTGGTGGCCAGCCCACGTGCTATCGCCAGTTATCAATTGACCTTTGGCACCTCGTTATTGGCTGCGGCAGTAAATTTGGTCTTTGGCCTGATCGTCGCATGGGTGTTGGTTCGGTACCAGTTCTTTGGCAAAAAGGTGCTTGATGCCCTCGTGGATCTGCCCTTTGCGCTACCAACCGCAGTGGCAGGTATTGCTCTCACCGCGATTTATGCGCCCAATGGCTGGATCGGCCAGTATTTCGCGCAACTGGGTATTAAGGCCGCCTATAGTCCGTTAGGCATCACCATTGCACTGGTATTTATTGGTTTACCTTTTGTGGTTCGCACCGTGCAGCCGGTGCTGGCTGATTTAGAAGCCGAACTTGAAGAAGCCGCCGCCAGCTTAGGTGCCAATCGCTGGCAAATTTTTTATCGCATCATACTCCCCAGTTTGGTGCCGGCATTATTGACGGGCTTCGCGTTGGCGTTTGCGCGCGCTATTGGCGAATACGGCTCAGTGGTCTTTATCAGCGGCAATATGCCGATGAAAACCGAAATCACGCCCTTGCTGATCATGACGCGGCTTGAGCAATTTGATTATGCTGGCGCGGCCGCGCTGGGCACAGTGATGCTGCTCGTTTCATTTGTTTTATTGCTCATCATCAATGCGTTACAGCACTGGGCTAATCAACGTCATGGAGGTGCGGTATGACGCCATCAACGACCAACACGACTGTCACTCAGGAGTCGACGATGACCACACCAACTGCGTTATCCGGTGCAATCCAGCGCCGCGCTACCAGCGAGCCACGCTGGATCCGTTACGGCTTAACCAGCATTGCCGTGCTGTTTTTAGCATTATTCTTGCTGTTGCCCTTGGTGATGGTATTTAGTGAAGCATTAGCACGTGGCTGGTCAGTGTATATCGCGTCTATCACGGAACCAGCCGCACTCCATGCGATTAAACTGACATTGATTGCGGCGGCCATCGCGGTGCCATGCAACGTTATTTTTGGTATCGCCGCCAGCTGGGCGATTGCCAAGTTCCAATTTCGCGGCAAACAATGGTTGATTACCTTAATTGACTTACCTATTGCGGTATCACCCGTGATCGCGGGCTTGTGTTTAATGCTGGTATTTGGCGCGCGCGGTTGGTGGGGCGAAAGTTTGGCCGAACACGATCTACAAGTGATGTTTGCTGTACCAGGGATAGTGCTGGCCACTATTTTTATTACCTTTCCTTATGTGGCACGCGAGCTTATCCCATTAATGCAAGAGCTCGGTCGAGAACAAGAGGAAGCCGCCTTGATTTTGGGTGCGACTGGTTGGCAAACGTTTTGGCGCATCACGCTGCCGTCGGTAAAATGGGCATTGTTGTACGGCATTATTTTGTGTAATGCCCGCGCTATGGGTGAATTTGGCGCGGTATCGGTGGTGTCAGGCAAAATCCGCGAACAAACCAACACCATGCCGCTGCATATTGAAATTCTGTATAACGAATATCAATTTGCCGCCGCCTTTGCGGTAGCATCACTGCTCGCACTATTGGCATTATTCACCTTATTGCTAAAAAGCCTGTTGGAATGGCGACGCCAACAGCACTGATGGTGTTCAGCACATTCTCATTTAAGCGGGGCATCGTGATGCCGCGCCAACGACATAGGGCCAGCATGATTGATGTTCATACGATGCGCATCAATATTGCTGGTACCCGCATAAGCTGCCTCGCAAATAGAGCCCATCGTTTGCATCTAGATTCAGCGCGGCCGTTACGCCGACTATGCCGCTTATCATCAGTGTGTCGCTTATCAGGTGCTTATCTCGTCACCGATTTAGGTTAACTCATCACGCAGCTTACTCAGCACATTGCACCCAAGCCATCAGTAACATGGCCGCATGCCACACCCGCCTGTGCTACCAAACACAACGTCCTCGCGTTCATACCCAAGATTAATGCGCTGCACTGCGGCACAAACGTAACCTTCGCTCGGTCATCATCCACTTGCTCGGCCATCCAGGCATGGCTGGAGCTGTGCGTTGTCCGAATAAACTGGACAAAAAACCGAAAATGTTTCGAAAAAATTCTAAAAATTTAGATGGCCAGCCATCCAAACATCTGTATACTTAGCCGTATTGAAGTTTGGCCGTAGTTGAAGGTGTGTTA
>JACCDR012060355.1_pt1 | contig 23776 bp, 18 predicted proteins | sample 7446431 | NCBI WGS metagenome assembly JACCDR01 (sample SAMN15323443, study PRJNA562643) | freshwater metagenome | isolation source: river surface water | place: USA:Blue River Watershed | collected 2017-08-17 | reverse complement strand
TACTGCAAGCGGCTTCGCTAATCTGGTACAGGCTCCGCTCTCTGAAGTAGCACTACGCGCTGCCATGATTGCTGGCCGGAAGATCAAATCTTCTGAAGGTCAGCGCATGAACATGCATTACGATGCATTGATCCTCCCCGTCGACCTCGTTCCACTGGCTCACGAGATTCTGCGCACAGTACAGGGACTCAACACCCCTGCACTGAACGAGTCGCAAGAGTCTTCTGCCCGCAGTGGTATTCACACCGTCATCGGTCTTCCTTATCTCTCGCGCACCAATATCTGGATCATGGTCAACCTGGGCATGATGAAAGACGAGCTGCACTGGATCACAAGTGAGGATCCGGTCTACGGAAGAATGACTGAATTCAATACTTTGCAGGTAAAGAACCGCGGCTACATGCGACATGGTGTGCGCTCCGGCGACTGGCGTCCCTTCTACGTAGGCCTTGGCTAGTACAGTAAAACAACAGTCTTATGACTGATCATATAGATGGAGATACAGATGGCAGACAAATACTGCATTGTCTACACCAACAGGGCCTCGAAGCGCGGCAGCCTGAACGGCATCCCGAACGATCAGAACGAAGTGAAACCAGAGGTATCTGGAAAGAGCCTCTCCAAGAAGAACACGTCGGATGGCCGGGCGCCCGGCGTCAGCAGCGGCAAGTAGAACAGGCTAGACGGCGCCGCCATCCCACTTGGCGGCGCTCCTCTCTCAGCCTTTGGAAAAGACATTGAAGGATATGTGACACAATGCCCTTTCAGGCCGATACCGCCAATCTCTCACGGCTCACCATTGCGAGTCAAGAGCAAACTGACACCATCGAACATGAGATCCACCGGCTACAGTCCGCCATTGCCGGAAAGTCCATGTTCAGCGCCGATCCGCTGGCCTCTCCCACGGCGCAAGAGCCGAACTACGCCCCGGCCTATACGGACGGCGGCGACGTGGCGCTCCCCGATATCGATCTGCTCATGTCCAATTTGCAGGCCGATCAGGAGACGCTGAAGGTCAACTCCGCACCCGACCTCACCGGCAGCGAAAAGAACGCGGTCTTTCAGTATTACAAGGAGATGTCGAAGCAATACGCCGAGGGCCTGTTGTCGCACGAACAGATGCGTCAGGCGACGTCGGGCAACGTGGAACAGTTCATGTTGCATCAAGAGCAGTACGGCCTGGTCGGCATGGCCTTAAGGAACTGTATCCGCATTCTCGATCCCAACGAACCTTTCAGCGTTGACGCGCTACGTCCCACACAGCCGAACTACCGAAACATGGCCGCGTGGTATCAGAAGTTCGACCAGATCAAGTGGGGCGATGACACGGAGATCGAGCTACAGCGGCGCAATCTAGATGACCAGACCTATCACCCGTTTGTCGTCATGCACGCCAGGGGTGTGGATAAGTCGGTCATCATGAAAAAGCTCGGCATGTCGCAGGTCCTCTACGAGGCCTGTATCGCACGGCTCAAAGACGAGATCGAAGAATTAGAGAGTGATTTACCTGCAACTAGGCCCCCTGATGTGGGAGAGATCATCCCCGATGAAAGCGAACATGAAGTCTTGCCCCCCGAAGACGAAGAAGAGCAAGGCGAAGCGATCCAAGAAAGCCTCCGCCAAGATGTACAAAAGCTGACGAAGTACGAACAGCACATGGTGGGGCAACATGCCAGCCGCCTGGCCCGGCTCATGGGCGAGGGCAAGGCCTTCCCCGTCAAGGCCGTGCGCGCTGCCACCGGCACCAGTGTGAAAGAAGCGCTGGCACTCCTTCGCGGCATGGTGAAAACCGGCTTCTTGCACTACGACCAGCGGCAAAAGCTCTATACGCCCATCTCTCAGAGGGCCGATGCCGCATGAGCAATGAGATCCCACCCTACCCGCAGGGGATGCTCCTGCAGCCGCCCGAAGCAAATGAATCGATGTTCGAGTACTCGGGACTCGTGGTCTTTGCCACCGCTGCGTCCGACATCGCACTCGGCCAGCTCGTCTGTCACGACACGGACGATGCCACGCAGGTAAGACCGCTGCCGACCTCGGGCTACAAGAACTACATCGGCGTCTGCATCGGCACCAGACAGTGGGATCTCAATAACTACTGGGTTGCCCCGGAGGCGGGTGACATCTGCGCCATCGCCGTACCCATGTGCGTCGTCGATGTGCTGCTCGAAGACACCCTGGCGGCTGGCACCGTGCTGACACCCGGCACGACGACAGCCGGGACGGTCGAGGCGTGGGGCGAAGACGACGCCTATGTTGGCGTTCTCATTGAAGGCGGCAGCGCCGGAACACGCGCCAGGGCGCTGATGCGCCCCATGGACCCCCTCTCCATTGCCCCCGGACCCTCGGGCCAGTACGGCTGGGGTCTCGACACGCTCGATTTCGTCACGCCGCAGTGGTTTTACCTGGTTGGCGACGACTGGGCGGTGGCGCCCGTCGACTCGTACAAGGGCATTTTGTCCGTCTGGTTCTACCCCACGGCGGGCTTCTCCGATTCCGAATGGATTCTCAAATGCAGCAACAGCGTCGGCACCGTCCACTATACGGTGGTAGGCCAGACCAACAGTGATCTGCGCCTGCAACTGCGCAACAACGTCCCCGCCGACCTGCTCGACATTCAAGGAACGATCGCGGCGACGGGCAGTAACTGGCACCACTATCTAGCCTCCTGGGACCTCACCGCCGGTACCAACTACGACGATCACATTCACCTCTATCTGGACGACGTCGACTGCAAACCTGCCGTGGCGGGTACGCATACCACCGGCACCAAGGTCTACTGGGGAGAGGCCGCGCCCAGCAACTTCCGCACCGGCGTAGGCGATACGGTGATCACCGTCCCCTCCGTCGCCATGTGCGCCTTCTATCTCAACATGACGGAGTACCTCGATTTTAGCGTCGAGGCGAACCGCAGGAAGTTCATCAGCGCCGCCGGTCTGCCTCAACCCCTGGGACTCGATGGCTCAACCCCTACCGGCAATCAGCCCGCCATGTACTTCGACGACCCCGTCGCCACGCTGCTTGCCAACCGTGGCTACCTCGGCCCGTACACCCTCGGCTCCAACTCCGTCCTGGGGGATGTCCCCGGGCCAAATCCTTAAGGAGTTTTTTAGCGATGGCTGTTTCCACCCCATATGTTGGCGGGCTGCTGTTGCAACCCTACGAGAGCGGCACGCACCCCAAACCCCATTCCTCGATGGTGCTGGTGAAAGAAGCCAAGGCCGCGATCGCGCTCGGTCATCTCATTCAGTTCGATAACACCGATACGAACCAATACATCGCCTTGGACGCCGCTTCACCCGCGAAATTCGTGGGCGTGATGGTGGGCGTACAAAAGGACGGGTTGCTGCACGTGCGCGCTGCCGTGGCCGGAGAGATGGCGGTTGCCGCCGTCCCCTGCTGCGAAGTCGACGTCCTGCTCGGGGAAACGATCGCCGCAGGCGCACAGCTCACCCCGGGGTCCACGGACGGTGAAGTCCTGGAGTGGGCCACGACGGACAACCTCGTTGGATTCCTGATTGAAGGCGGAGACGCCGGAGATCTCTGTAAAGCGTACATACACCCCATGGCGCATGCCGTGGCCTAGCTGTAACTCTATCTATAAGGAAGGCGCCATGGGCTATCCCACGATCTATCCCTCCGGTCTGCTGTTGCAAAAACCCGAAGTCGGCACCGCCGTCGTTCCCTACTCGGGGCTGGCACTCGTCATGGTGGCGGGCGCCGACCTGCCGCTGGGGACCCTGGTGCAAGTCGATCCCGGCGACACCGACACCGTGGTCGCTCTCGACGCGGCGACACCCGAACTGCTGTGCGGCGTGGTGGTTGGATCCGCATTCAACGGCAAAGTCGACTACAACGGCTCACCACTTGAAGGCGGGCGCGCCCTGATCGCCATTCCCCCCTGCCGGGTCGGCGCCCTTTTGGGTGCCAGTGTGTCAGCCGGTGCGGTCCTCATGGTCGACTCCACCGATGGCAGGGTCGCCACCTGGGCGGACGGCAACGTGCGGCTGGGCTATGCCTTAGCAGCCGGAAGTGACGGCGATGTGGTGAGTGTCCACCTGCAACCCTCCGTCGCCTCTACCGCCATCGGCGCCAGCCACGTCTCCACCATTGAAGCGGGTGAGAATCTGGCCATCGGCGACCTGGTGATGCTCGATGTGACAGACACCAGCACGGTGATCAAGCTCGACGCGGCCACCCCGGAGCTTTTCTATGGCGTGGTCACCGGCACGCTGGTGGCTGGCGTCCCCACGGAAGACCCGCCGGGCGCCGCCGATGACGCCGTCATTGGCCTGCCCTCGTGTGTGGCCAGTGTGATTCTCGATGAGACCGTGGCTGCTGGGGCAAACCTCATGCCCGCCTCGGTCGATGGCCGCGTGGTCGCCTGGCTGCCCGGCAATTACATGGTGGGATATGCCATCGAAGGCGGCGATCAGGACGACGTGGTAGCGGCCTATATCACCCCCGTGCAACGGCCCTATAGCGGCCCCGTGCAGCACTTCATTGCGGGCGCGACGATCCCTGTCGGCGCTCTCGTCGAAGTCGAAGCGGCGACGCCTACCGACATTCAACCGCTCGATGCCGCCAGCCCCTATCTGTTTGTCGGCGTGGTCCTGGGTGTGATGGCGGACGGCAGGATCGACAGTGCCACCGCCCCCACCGAGGGCGACATTGCCGCCGTGGCCATTCCGCCCTGTACGGTCGACGTGATCCTCGATGCCACCATCGCAGCCGGGGTGACGCTCATGCCGGACGCCGCCACCGATGGCCGCGTGGACGCCTGGACGGACGGTAATCATATGGTGGGATTCACGTTGGAAGGGGGCGATCAGAACGATGTGGTGAGTGCGCACATCTTCCCCATCAAGCTGTTTGTCAACGAACCGTAAGGATCTCACATGGCCTCCTATGACGACACCTTGCACGAAATTGCGGCGGCAGCCCACGCTGCCGGTCTGCTCTCAGGGTCCGGCCAGGTGGACATCGGGCAGGCCGAAAGCGCGCTGTTGCATGCCTTGAGGCGCATGTCGCAGACCATTGATATCGACACACTCAAGGTGATGGCGGACCCCTTACTCGTCACCGTGGAAGGCGAACACACCTATGCCCTCCCGGCTAACTTCGGGCGCCTGACCATGCCGGATGACGAAACCGATAGCGGCATTTTTGTCTATGATGTCGAGACCAACTCGAATCCCACCGCCCTGCGCTACATGGACCCCAACGACATGATGGCCAGGCGGGACGCGGCGGCGCAGCGCCCCTCTCACTTCGCCGTCCTGTCGAGCAAACGCCTGCGCCTGTTCCCCACGCCGGACGCCGGACCTAACTCAGAACATTACTATGTTTCCATGGTCTACATCGTGGAGATCAGTGCCGAATCCTTTCTGTCCGACACGGATCTCTCCGTCCCCGACCACACCTATTTCCGCGATGCCACGCTGGCGCAAATGGCCACCGAGCTGGGCCACCCCCGCGCCCCGGAACTCTGGGCCTTGGCCACCGATTCCGGCGCCAGACTTCTCAATCAACACCTCCGGGTCGCACAACGCTTTCAATACAAACACGCCCGCTATTCACGCAGCGGCATGGGAGGACGGCACTGATGTGGGTAGCCAACGCCGGGATACAACTTGACCTCCAGCAACTGGCGCAGCGCCTGTCGCACCGAAACAGTCATTCCCAGTCCCTGGAAACCCTGGTGAGTGGTGATATCGCCATCCCCACGGAGACCACCACCGCACTTATGGGCGGAGGCGGCGGGCTGTTCGACGACGTCTTTAGCGCCATTAACTTCATCGCGCTCTTTCCCGTGGAACGCTATTTCCATGTCTATGCGAGCAATCTCACACAGGCCAACAATCCCATCATCATTCTAGAAGACGGTGCCTACCTGGCGATCAACTGCACCGCCACCCACCTGATGGTTGCCAACCCGCACGACGATATCGCCATCAGTGTGCGCTACATCATCGGCGGCGAGGAGTAAGTTAATGGAAAGGTGCGACTGGTGCGAAAAAGAGACGCCTCTAGACGACATTCAGCTCTGGGGCAGCGTCCTCTTATGCCCGAACTGCGACAAGATCATCCTCAGGCAGTACATCATGAGCGAGGGGCTGGAGTTCAATAAAAATGACGACTGAAGAGTTGATGAACCTAGCCTACGAACATCTGGACCTCGACCGCACGCGCTATCCCGAACCCGAGATGGTGATGTCGGGGCTTAATCCGGCGCAAGACCTCATCGAGCTGATGACCCGGCGCCTGCGCCACAGCCATGTGATCGAGGTGCCGAGGCATTCCGGGTTCGTCAACCTGCTGGAAGTCTGTCCGGGTTTCATACGGGTGGAGCGGGTGTTACACGGCGATCAGGCCGCAGACCGCGTCACGCCGGGACAGCACGGCGTGGACGCGCTGGAGCAGACACACGTCGAGTCCCTTCACGGCCTGCGCCCCAACTGGTGGCACCAGACCGGCGCCCCCCGTAGATACTATCTCCATGGGCGCTACCTCATGGGACTCTGGCCCCGGCCCATGTCGACCTGCACCCTGACCCTCGTCCTCTCCACGCTGGCAGAGCCGCTCTCGCACCACGACACCGCAAGAGAACCCGAACTCCGGGACGTCGATCACCAACTCATTGCCGACATCGCGCACTGCCTGCTGCTCGTCAAGGAGGGGGCGGTCGAGATCGACAAGGCCTTTGGCCGCATGGCCCTGCTCATGCGCCATGAAGCCTTTAGCAAGTCCCTGGCCCGCATCCGCAAGCAAAGCCGCGAGTGGCCACGCAGCCACGGCATCAGTGAGCCGCAAACGAGTATTCCGACACCGATAGAGACCCCTGCGGGGAGTAGGTAAGCAATGGCGATCATCACCATACAAGGGTTTGACTCAGACGATTGGTCGACCATGATGTGGCAGGGCTGGAGTGAGGAGGGATCCGTTTCCCACCTCGCCAGCGGCGGCAGAAGGGAGACCGGCGCCATCAGTATGCTCGCCTCCAACGCGGAGGCCCGCTATACCTTGCCGAGCGCCGAGACCGATCTCATCGTAGGCTTTGCCGTCTACTTCGGAGAGGCCACGCTGACGCAGCAGACGTTTTTCACCATGCGCGATGAATCGGCCACGACGAATCAGCTCTCCTTGCGCATTGAAACCACCGGGGCGCTTTCCATTATCCGGGGCGCCAGCACCCTGGTGGAGACCTCGGCAGCGGGCATTATCACGCCGCAGCGCTGGATGTATCTGGAGATGCAGGCCTCCATCAGCAACACCGTCGGACGCTACCACGTGCGGGTCAACGAGTCGAGCGTCCTCAACCGCGTCAACGTCGACACCCAGCAATCCGCCAACGCCACCGTCGATCAGCTCCGCTTTGCCTATATGGGCGGCGCCTCGGACGCCATCGACGACCTCTACGTGCTAGACACCGGAGGCACCATCAACCACGAACTCCTGGGCGATATGATTGTCGACACCAAAACGGTCGACGGCAACGGCACGACGAACGACTGGACGCCGCTTTCCGGCAACAACTATGAGATGGTGGACGAAGCGCTGCAAGACGGCGATACGACCTATTGCTCGAGCAGCACGGTTGGCCATATCGATCTGTTTACCGTGAATCCCCTGACCAACCTGGGGGTCACCGGCACGGTCAACTGCGTCATGGTGTGTAATGCCGTGCGCCACGACGGCGGCTCTCAGGACGTCCGCTCCCTGCTGCGCACGGGTGGCAGCAATTCCGGGGGCGTTTTCTACACGACCACAGGGGCCTACGAGTACTGCGAGGGCATCTGGGAGCGCAATCCGGACACGCTTGCCGCCTGGACCGAGAGTGAGGTCAACGCCCTGGAGATCGGCATCCTGGTCGTGACATAGCTAGTCAAGTCTTCGTGACATAGGTAGTCAAGTGTCATGGCGATCCGCAACACACAGACGATCTTACAGGCCCTCACCAAACCGAACCGGGTGCATAATACCCAGACGGTGATGATGGTGCTGCGCTCGCTCAACCCGCCTGTGGTGACGGAGCCGCCGGTTCCGCCGCCGCCCGATGCCATTCCCTTCGTGGAACCTGCACTGCAAGGCCCAAGTGAAGGCTTAACGCATCTGACGGGACGCGTGCAGCGTCTCATCCAGGACACCACGCAGGCATGCTTTACCGAGGCCCAGGTGAGGAGACAGGTCGTCGCCGAAATTGGCCGCCTGGCCCGCCAGGAGTTGTTTGGCGCGGTCATCTGGATCCAGTCGGTGCGCTACAAGTCTACCTATATATTGGAAGAACACGGCCTCTACATCGCCTCGAGTATTGCCAAAGGCACGCCCGCCTCACCGGCCTCCTTCACCACCCTTGCCGACTCCAGTGCCACGTTTGCCACCTGGGGTGTGGCGGTGGGTGACATCGCCCGCAATCTTTCGACTGGAGCCGTAGGCCGGGTCACCACCGTCAATGAAACCTCGCTCGTCTGTTCCGAGGGGTTCAGGTCGAGAGCCTTGGGCAGAGACCCGGTGGAGGTGGAAGATGGCAACTACTTCGTCATCGAACGCCCGCTTCAACCCCAGCAGATCGTCTCCATCCGGGCGGTGCTGTACGGCGGCAAGCCTATGCATTTCTATGACGTGCAGCAGTTCCAGCGCCTGAGGGTCAACCGCAATCACCAGGCAGGCCTCCCCAGGGCCTGGAGCATCGACGCCCAGGAACTCCCCAACCAGATGTGGGTCTACCCGCCGCCCGCCGTCACCGGTACCGCCAACCTGGTCGCCCCCATGGCGCCACTGGCACTGCCCTTTGAACATAATTTTGTCGTATACGTCTATATCAACCCCTGCCCGCAGAGCGTGCATCAGCTCTCCTACTATGACCACGGCTACCAGACCACGCTAGAGGGCGATCCCTTGACGCTCACCATGCTGCCCAGGACCTTCTACCATCCCATTGTCTACCGGGCAGCCTCTGCACTGCTTGGTAACGAGGGTCTGTGTCAGAACCTTCCCCTGGCGCAGGCCCTGGCCGATCTGGCGGGGATTTACCTCGAACAACTGGGGGTGCCGGATGCCACGTAGTCAGGTCATACCGATCTTTCACGTCCGCACGCCCGATACCCAGGACGGCGAGCAAGAGCGCCTGCGCCGGGACATCGAGGAGAACCTCAACCGCATTTATCAGGGGGCCAACGCGGCGCCGGAAAACGGTGACGTCGTCTTCCCCAGCTTGCATGTACGGGAGAGTGAAGACGTGGAAATGCTCAGGCGTGTCTGCGAACACGAGCTGAAGCAAATCGTGCGACTGGCCAATGAACGTAGAAACCGGGGAACACAGGTCAGCTTCACCCCTCCTAGTCTCCGGTTGCCCGAAACGACGCCGGAGCTGGAGCGGCTCAGGCGGAGTGCCGAGGTGGAAATGGCTCATCTGTGCAGACAGCTACAGGGGTTAAACGATGCCACCACGTAGACAGTTGATAGCGGGGTGGCTGAGTGGATCAGTCACCGCAGGTGTGAGTGAGAATTTGGACAACGGGGCGGTGCGCTTTGCCAGGAATGCCCGCATCGATCATCCCCTGGGGACCATCTCGTCGAGGCCTGGCGCACGGGAGTTGACGCCAGCCATCAACGCCTATCCCGTGCTGCGCCTTTGGCGGCGCGGCGACGACGTCCCCACGACGTATGAGCAGGGCGGCGAAGACGGCACTTCCCTGTGGCGCCTCGACGCCGACTGGGGCAACGTCGTCTGGCTGACCGACGGCGCTGGCCCGACAGCCCTCACTTGCGCCAACATGGTCGATGGCTTTCAAGTGGTCCACGCCTATTTTATTGCCGAGGGCTTTGCCAAGCGCGACACGGGTGTCACGTTTGGCGATATCGGTATCCCGGCCCCCTCACTCTCTGCCACGGAGCAGGCGGCGGCACTGGCGCAAACGGGCTTTGCCCCCGCCGAAAGCTCCGAATTCTTTGGCTCGCCGCTCATTACCGCGCTGGCAGACGAGTTGAAAGTCACCATCGACAACTGCGAAACCACGGCGGGCTGGACCTTTAGCGAGGACTGGGATTCCAGCGGCACGCACGGCACTATCCGCCAGGAGGGGAATGCCTCCATTACCGGCGTCATTCCCGCGCAGACCGTGGTCAGCATGAGCAAGGCCGTCACCCTCGACCTGTCCGGTTTTTCACAGGGCAATGCAGACGTCGCCATCGATGACTATATCGCCTTCTGGCTGCGCGCCGATTTTCCGAACCTGCTCTCCTATGTGCAGATCGACCTGGAGCTGGGGACCAACAACCTCACAATCGCCTTTCAGGAAAACTATTATTCGGTGCGCTTCGATGGCCCCACGACGCTCAACCAGGGCCAGGAGCAATGGACACACGTCAAGGCGAGAAAGTCATCGTTTGCCCGGTTTGGCGGCGCCGAACTCGACTGGAGCAACGTGCAGGCCGTGCGCCTGCGCTTTGCCAATATCTCAACGGACCAGACCTGCACCGTCTACGTCGATGACATCAAAATGTACGGCGGCACCGATCTCGAAGGGGAGATCACCTACACCTGTTGCTATCGCTACGGGGCGACCGGGGCTAGAGGCAACCCCCCGCAAAATAGCGATTTTCTCACCATCTATTCCAAGCCCATTGTCTCGGACCGCTGCCGCGTCAATGTCTACATCGGCCATGTGACCGAGGGTGGGGAAAGCCACCCAGGTGGAGGCGCCATCGATACGATCCTGCTCTACCGCCGGGTCAACAACGGCAACGCCGTCCTGATCGCGTCGTTTCCACACACCACCGCGACCCCGTTTCTGGACGATATCACCCAGCTCGAAACCGCCCTCAGCCCGCTCCTTGAAAACGACAATGACGAGTTTCCGGGCAACGCACACGCTGTCTTTGGGCCTGGTGCAAGCAACCGGCTCTTTGCCATGGTGGGCAGGAACCAGGTGAATTTCTCCAAAGCGTGGGAAGACGAAGAAAATAGAGCGGAGAACTGGCCCAGGAATTTTAACTTCAACGTCGGTGACGGCTCCGAGTATGGGATGAACGGCATCGCCACGGATACCGATATCCTCGTCTGGACGCAGGAGCGGACGTATCAGATCCGCCAGTTGGGAGACGATTTGTTTCTCCCCGTGGCGATCCCCAACTCCCATGGACTCTCGGCCAAGCAGGCCATCGCCCAGGGCGACGGCAGGGTCTTTTTTCTGGCGCCGGATGGCATCTATGAACATGTTGGCCTGACGCAGCGCCGCATCACGGAAGCCATCACCCCGTTTTTTGCAGGCGAAACGGTTTCCGGAATCCTGCCACTAGAGGCGGACTACGCGCATCTGTGCCAGCTCGTGTGGTACCCCGACCCCTATGCGCCGATGCTCGTCCTGCTCTACCCGAGCGAAGGATCGACCACCCTCGATTCGGAACTCGTCCTCAAGCGAAATGGCCGCAACGGCATGTATACGGACATCTTTTTCGATTACCGCGAAACGCCGATTACCGCGATCTATGCCAAGGTGGCCAACCCCATCCAGCTCGTGGGCGGCACCTCGGATGGCGAGGTCCACAAGATCGAGGACCACACGGTAGCCCACGACGCGGGCCTTCCCATTCCGTGGCAGGTGCGAACGAAAGCCTATACGATCGACACCCCGCAGCAGATGAAACGCTTTGATGACCTTTTAATTGATATCGACAGCAACCGCCAGGACGTCGAAGTGGCGGCGGAGTGCGATACCGATGGCACCCTCCACCCCCTGGGGCTGGCAACGACGTCGGGTAACGTGGGGCAGGCATCCTTTGGCACCCTCACCACCGCCCTGGATCCGTGCTACTCAATCGCCTTCGACTTTCAGTGTGCCGTGGTTTCCCGGCTCATCATGCGGCGCCTGTCCTTAACCGGAGAGCCTCTAGCGGCACTCAGAAAGGGCTGGGCGTCGAGTATCATGACCAGCCGCTACATGCAGCTCGTGCGCTACGTATGGCTCGATATCACCGCCTCGGCCAAGGTCGATGTGCAGCTCATCACCGACGAACTCTCTATGCCCATGGCCCCTATTATGCCGAAAGAGGAAAGACAGGCACTGCGCATTTCGGCACCAGGATCAAGTAAAGGCCTCAAGGTACAGATCATCCTGGAGTCCGAGGGCTTCTTCACGCTGGAGTCCATCCGCATCGATGTCAAACCGCTCGGCTCCATGAGCGGCTATCAGTCGATGTCGCTCGACGAGGAGGCACCGTAGTGAAGGAATTGAAGCTCATTTATGTGCCTGCCGGGAACGCGGAACCCAGCCGCATTCTCCAGGCCTATCAAAGCTTTAAATCACAGAACCTGTTGCCGTATATCAGTTGGTACGAAGAGTGGCTGCCTGAAGCAGAGAGAGGCGGAGAGCGGGCCTTTTTACAACTGTGGGAAGACAGTGACGCCGTGGTACTTGGACGCGAAGATCAGTTCTACGGGGTGGTGTGGTTCAACCGGCACGCGACCTTTCGCGCGCACATCTCCTTATGCTACTGCCGCAAGCTCGCCACCAGCCTGCTGACGCACTGCACCCACCAGGCGATCCTCAAGGCGCATGAGATGCACGGCTTTGAGGAGGTGTGGGGCGAGACGCCCTGGCCCTGGATCGTCCGCTCCTGCGTGCGAGGCGGGGCGAAGCTCATGGCCACCATTCCGGATTTTGTCATGGCCCTGGGCAAACGGAGGCCCCTGTACATGCTGAGGTTCGATATCAAGGAGATACAAGGTGGCTGAGTATTGGACCTACGAAGAACAGCGTCGCCGCACCGCTGCTCAGGAGGCGGGGGACCAGATGCTGATAGGTGGCGGATTGGGCGATGCCACCACGTTTGACGACGGCGGCAGCGACGAGCCGATCCGCCCGCCTGCCGAGGACGAGGGTGGCGACGATAGCGGCGAAGCCCCCAAGAAGAAAAAGCGCAAGCAGGATTCCGGAGACATCTTCGACGACAACGGCAATGTCAACATCGACGCCATCGAAGAGTTCTTTATACCAGGCAAAAAAGACTTCGACACCGATACCATCAAGCGCATCTACGGCCTCATCGGGGCGCAGTCGATGCGCAGCCGCAGGGGGCTGTACGAAGACCGCCTCATGCGCGAGCGGGAACTCGCTGCCGGTTCTCCAGCGGCGCTGCTGCAAAAGTTTGGCGCTCAGGTGTCTCAGATGCGCGAACAGCTCGATCACGCCTTTGGCGCCGTCTCCAAACGCCTCGGCCCCAATGCGGGGGGGCAGCGGGAAAAGTCACAGGCGGACCTCCTCTCCCGTGCCGCCAGCGGCCTTCAAGGCATGATGGCCACCGGTCAGCAGCAGGGCGTCGCCGGACTGCACGCGGCACTCGGGCTGCAACCGGTACAGGGCGCCAACATCCCCACCAAGTTCACCCAGACCGAGCCGTTCGATCCGGCGCAACTGGGCCGGGCGCTGGCCGGAGCCGCCGATGCCATCTACGGCTTTACGGGGGGTAACGCCAACAATACGAACAACAACCCGGTCAGCCCCTATCCCTATCAGTATCAGGGTTACTCCGGGATGAATCCTCATACCGGCCAGTTGATCCAAGGCCAAAACGGTATGCTCGGCTCAACCGTATAGGAGGGCGCCTATGAACGGCATGGGAAGTAAAAGTTCATCGAAATTCCATCTCTCGCCCGAGGCCCGCATGGGGATCAGCTCGGAAATGGGAACGATCTTCAACACGCAACCCGAGCGAGAAGCCCTGGAAGGTAACTTTATGTCTATCATGAATCCGGGCGGCAACTCCAGGGACCCGGTCACCATGAACGTCCTCGCCGGTTTGGGAAGGGCGAATCAGACGGTAAAGCAAAGCGGCCAGCAGCGGGGCGTGCAGACAGCCGACGTCAACCAGACGGTACAGGGAATGAAGAGCCTCGAACCCGCCGCCAGGGGGCAGCTCAAGGACCTCTCACACGGTGTCGCGGGACAGGTCGAGTCGCTCGTCGATCCCCGGTTTGCATGGGCCTATAAACCCGACGTCGAAAACGTCACCGAACCCGGCACGGGCGCCGAGGCGATGTCCTATGCCCAGCTCGCCATTGGCGTCGCCACGGTACTCGCCGTCGTCCTATAAGCGTTAGAAGAGGCGCGCTATGCAACACCATGTGTCTGCCCTTGATACCATCGCCAAGCACATCCTGGGGGCGGTCAACCCCGTGGTCTGGGCCAGCGGGGGCAAAGACTCGCTGGTACTCCTGCACCTCATGCGGCCCTATGCGACTGAGCTGCGCGTGTTGCACGTGCAGATGGAAGACGGCTTCCCCGACGTGACGCCCAACCTGGTGAAACAGGCGGAGGCCTGGGGTTATCCCGCGCCGCTGGTCCTGGAGCCGGGGATCGCGATGGATGACTTCATCGACGCCTACGGCCAGCCGCAAGATGCCTTTTCCTGCCGCCTGAGGCGCATCTCGGTGCCGCTCCTGGTGATGACGCAGAGGCTCGAAAGCAACCGGGTCTTTACCGGCACGAAAGCGAACGAAACGCCGGGGCTTCCCGAGACGGAGATGGTGATGAAAGCTGAAGGGCTGTGGGGGTTTGTGAGGATCAATCCGCTGCACCACTGGAGCCACCAGGACGTCTACGACTACGTCGATACATACGCTATTACCCTGCCTGAAACCTACCGGCACCTGCGCCCCATGCACCCGCAGGAGGGCTGGAGTGACTGTCTGTCATGCCCCGTCAAATGGGCGCACTGGCCCTTTTTAAAGGCCTACTATCCCGAGGAATACGAGCGGCGTTGGCCCGACATCCAGGCCTATGTGAAAGAGGGACGCTATGTATAATTACGGATTCAACTATCCCACCGCCAACATGAATAAGTTTGGTCAGGCAGCCACCGCCTTCTCTGCCTTTGTCAACCACCTGGCCGAACTCAAGCGGCACCGTGAGCAAGGCAACCGTGACAGCCTGCGCATCGCGCTAGAAAATCCGGACATGCAACTCCAGGCCGCACCGGGTGCCAAGCGCCGGGGTTTGCTCCCACGCATGTTTGGCGACGAATACGCCAACCAGGACGGACAGCCCGTGGTGGAGATCGGCGGCACTCCCTTTACCGCCTCGCAGCGCCCGACCATCGCCCAGATGTTTCCGGCCATTACCACCCAGAGGTACGCCCAGCTCGCCCCGCTCTATCAGAACATGATCGCCAACCCGGCCAATCAGCAGCTCGCCTTGCAGGGCATGCGGAGCATCGATGACCGCGAGGCAGAGACAACGGCGAGAGAGGAGCAGGCAAAGCGCGACTTCAACAGAGCAAAAGAACTGCTGAGACTGCGCATTGAGGGCCACGAACGCATCGCCACGGCACGCAGAGGCGGCAGAGGCCCCAAGGAAAACGAGACGGGACGCTGGTACCTCAATGAGATAAGAAAGCTGCAAAAGGACATGGCCAAGGGAGGCGAGGGAAAGGCCGAACCGTATGAGATCTACCTCAAGGGTTTGAAACCCGGCGAAAAGCCCAGGAGCAAAGAGGATTACGCGACCGATAAGCTCATGGAACAGCAGGAGATCGAACCCCTTGAGAGCTACAACACCCGCAAGGGCCTTGAGGATACGAACGTCAAGCTCATCGTCGAGTATGGCCGGGAGGCCGTGCGGCGCAATCCCGAGCTGAAGGACGAAGTCGAGGAAATCCTCAAGAGCTATGGTTATACGCTGGGCGATGTCGATGAGATGGAAGACGAGCTGGAACTGGACCCGGAAGACGAAAGTAGCATGCCGAAAATTTTAGACGTCCGGGAGAAATAACCCATGGCGGAAACGGTTGAGACGGCTGAAACGGCGGTGGCGCCAGGCAAGAAGTACGAGCTTGACGTCGAGTATGGCGGCAAGATCGTCACCATTGAGAGTGATACCCCCAATCCCGACCCCAGGGTCCTGCGGCGCCAGTTGGACAAACTCATGCCACAGTGGCTCGAGTCGCGCCAGCAAAGAGGCCCGTCCGGTCCCGTTGATCCGCCCGAGACCGACTTCATGGAACATCCCCTGGATTACCTCACGGAGAAGCTCGGCATTGATGAGCCGCAGCCCTCTGCCCCAGGCCCTGAGGGCGGCATCCCCAGGGTCCAGGAACCCGGCCTGCTCGAGCAGTGGCAAAACCGCAAACGCCATCCCGAGGTACCAGCGGGAGAGGCCCAGCAACGCCAGGCCATGCGCGAGCTTGGACAATATCCCGACGACGATTTTATGTATGAGAGTCCGCAGCCCACGGACAGCGGACTGCGGCTTCAGCCCACCAGCAACCCCCCCGTGCAGGTCCCCATCCCTACCATTCAGGAGGATCTGCAACGCAGGCGTCAAGAGCGCGACATGCTCGTCGATTCCGAGGGATCCTCACTCGAACCCGTCCCTCGTGGCCAGGACACGCCGCCCGCAGGTACAACGCCGCCCGCAGGGCCGCAGCAGCCGGGACTCTTGGAGCAGATTGGCGGCTGGGGCAAGGCACTGGTGGACGAGTTCACACCGGGTGCCAAAGCGCCACAGGGTCCGCCCATGCCAGGCATCCTGGATCCGGAGCTGGGGGATGTGGGCGAAGCACCGCCGCACACTCCACAGACGCCCCAGATCGATTGGGCTGAGGTCATGAAGCCGTCCAGGCGGCCCGAGCAGACGGTGAAGGCAGGCAGCGTCCTGGAGCGCATGACGGACGCCACACCCGAAGAACGCACCCAGCTCAAGGGTATCGACAAAGCTTACCCAGAACTCGGTGTCAGCGCGCTGGTGGCGATGCGCGAATCGAGCCTGCAACCCTGGAAGCACCATAATGACGGCGGCGAGTGGGCCTATGGCCTCTATCAGTTTAGAGGCGGAAGGATGACCCAGTTCGTCACCCAATTGGCGAGCTATAAAGGGGGCATGAAATTCCACAACGCGCTCAAAGACAAGACGGTCGGCACCCGAGCGTTCAACGAGACCTTTGAGCGTTTAGCCCGCCAGGATCCCCAGGCCTTTGGCCGTCTCATGAAGCAGTTTGCCCACCAGGAATTCTTTGATCCCGCCTTCCGCTATGCGGCACAGCAGTGGGGCGTTAAGGAACAAGACATTCCCGCTCCCATCAAGGAAGTACTGGCGAGCGCCTCCATCCACCACGGCAGATGGCGCCAGGTGATCCGGGATATGGGCAAGCACCTGAAGGACGTGAAGAACGCCTCGTGGGAAGAACGTTTGGACGCGTTCTACAAAGCCCGCCGCGCCTACGTCAAAAAGATCGACTTCAAAGAGGGCGAACTCCCCGGCATTCTCAGGCGCTATGATTTTGAAGAGCGCTACGCCAGAGGCGGACTGCGCCAGTGGCGAGAGGGTGGACTCGGCCCTGCCGTTCCTTCTCCAGCAAACGCAGCCCTGGCGGCAGCGGCACCGGGGACGCCACCGGACAGGACCCAAAGCCAAGAGCCGGTGCAGGCCATCACGGCGGAAGACCGCAAGCGCATCGAGACCATGGTCGAGATCATCCGCAATCCCGATCTGACGATGGAAGAAAAGCAGTGGTACCTGAAGGACATTCAGGGTCTGACGCCGGAGCAGCAGCGCTGGAAGACCGCCTTTGAATATTTCAAAAAGATTCCGGGCGTGTACCTGGCTGATAAAATAACCGGTGGCATGACCAGCCGCATGGCTCAGGGCATCTTCCGCACCGGGGTCAACACCGCCTCCTCGCTGCTGAAAACCCCTGAATACATCAATGCCAATCAGCGCACCCGAGAAAACAACCTCGTCAATATCGCGGTGCGTTTGAGTATGGGTACCCTGGGCAGTGCTGCCGAGATGGCAGAGCCGTGGGCGGACCGCGCCTCGGCGCAGATGGAAGAGATCGCCGAGGGGCTTCGCACCGAGCGGCCACCCGCTCTTTTTCCCGACAAGTTTGGCGAGGCCTTCGGCAGTTTTCTCATGTTCATGGTACCGGGTTTAACCACACAGGCGGCACTCGCCCGCATGAGCTGGATGGCACCCAGGCTGGCGACCCTGGCAGGCGTGACCGTCAACACCGCCACGGAAAGCATGACCGAGGCCCTCGATGTCTATAAGAGCCTGAGCGGGATCGTTGGGGAAGAAGAAGCCGCCAGGCGGGCCAACAAGGTCCTGGGCCTGAACATGGGCTTCAACTTTCTCTTTAATTACGTGGGAATGGACCCCGTGCGGCGCGGCATGGGACCCCTGCTCAAGGCCACCGCCCTCAATGCCGTCATCGGGGAAGGCGGCGAGGAACTCGTCCAGTACGAAGTCAGCCGCCGGGCCTTCTGGGTACCCAAAGACCATCCCCAGGCCCAACAGTTTAAACAGTTTGGTTGGAAAGAGGACAAGGACCGGGTCTATCTGCCCTTTGAGATCAAGTCGGCAGCCGAGGCCTGGCTCATCGGCTCCATCCTGGGCTTTGGCGGCAAGATGTATCAGCAGGGCCTCATGCCCGAGGGCGTGGAACTCCCCTACGGCAAACCGATATCCGAGGTCATCAAGGAGTGGTGGGACCCCGACCGCCTGTTGTCTCCAGCCACCGCCAGCGCTGCCACGGTGACCGGCGGCACGACCGTTCCCCCGACAGGAACGCCGCCCGCAGGGACAGTAGGAACGGCGCCTGCCACGGGCGCACCTGCACCTGCCGCAGGAACAACGCCGCCCGCTGGGACCCCCTCGGCACCACCTACGCCATCGCCAGCGGGAACCGCCTTTACCACCTCGCTGGGCAGCACGTACACGGTGAGTGGGACCACCACCACGCGCACCAAAGCGCCGCATCCGGGACACGATCCGGCGGACGTGGGACTCAAGCCCGCTTCCGAACTCACCCTCTACGGTCCGGGACCCGACCTCACGATGCTCTCCATCGGCGGTGTCACCGTGCCGCCTGGGGGACGCTTCGTCTACGAGATTGAGCCGCAAAGCGATGGCACCTTTACTGCCAAGATGCATTACTACAACCCTGTCCTCAAGGCGTGGGGAAGACCCAAAGAGGCCAAGGGGTTGACCATCAACCCACAAGTGGGCCTGCATCCCCTGGAACTGTGGGGCAAGGGGGAAGAGGGCGGCAGGACCGTCTACACCGGCTCGCACGTGGGCAACGACATCACCAGTGTCACCTATGCACCACCTGCTGCCCCTGCGGCAGCGCCACCCGCAGCAGCGCCATCTGAGACCACCCCTGCGGCGACGACCGTACCGATTGAAACCGGCGTTACCCCGGATACCGAACCGCCCGAAGCGGTGGAAGGTGCGGATACCGAAACGACGTCCACGGCGCCCACCACCGTACCATCTGAGACCTTGACGCCGGTTGGTCCGGGCAGCGAGACGACGGATCCCGAGCTGGCCCTGGAAAACATGCCGGTGACGTGGGAAGAAAAAGACGGCACGGTGCGCGAAGGCACGCTGGGGAGCGATGTCTCGGGCCGCATGGTGCGGGTCAATTTGCCGGAGGGCGGCTGGACCTCGGTGCGAAGGGACCAGCTCAGCACCAAGAGCGGCATGCCGCTTCCCGAATCGCAACCCATGCCGATCCAGGGACCGGGCCTCCCCACGCAGCAAGAGCAGTTGGATCTCATGGAGCGCCAGCGCCAGGCGGAGGCAGCAGAAGCAGCGGCCAGAACTGCGGCGGGAGGGTCTGCCGCACCCACCACGACTTCTGCCGCTCCAGAGATTACGGCACCCGAGACCGCACGGCCAACCCTGACGCCCGAGCAGATGCAGACCATCGCGGATCGCTCCTTTGACGGCCACACCGCCGGGTGGATCGCGGACCGCATGGATCTCGACATCGAGCAGGTGTGGGAAGCACGCGATGCCCTGGGAATTCCAAAGAATAAGAAATCCCCTGAATATGGAAAGTGGAAGCGGGACTATCAAAATGAGAAGCGGGCCAAGACCGAACCCGCTGCGCCAGCTCTCACCAAAGACCCGTCCACGCCAGCGGTCGTGGGTGGAGAAGTAAAGGTTGGCCCCAAGGACACAACCTCGGCAGGGCCGCCGCCCGACACCACGACCATTCCCGCGCCAGCGGCCACTGGCGAGAGCCTTCCCGTCCGCTGGGAGTCCACGGACGGCACCCATGAAGGCACGCTCGTGGGCGACGATGGCAAGCCTTTTGTCAAAGTGACGCTCCCGGACGGCACGTGGCGCACCGTGAACCGCAACAAGCTGACGCAAACCAATGGAAAGCCGCTGCCGGAGGCCAAAGCACAGACAACGGCGGCGGCGCCAGCACCGACCGGCGACCCGATCTACGATGCGCTTGAGATCGAGGTGCGAGCGCTCGAACAGGACCCGGCAAGTGCGACCCAGGAACAAATCGACACGCTGTATAGCCGCGTCAGCAGAGCCACCCGAAATTACCTGGATACGGACATCGAACAGGCCAGGCGGATCGCTGACCTGGGAGACCGCCTCGCCGCCGTCAACACCGCTATGCTTCGGGCTAGAGACGAAGGGAGGCGCAAGGGCCAGGAGGCGCGAGAACAACAGGGCATCCCCACCTATCGCATCGGACAGCACGTCCGGGTGGGCGGCGAAGAAGCGATGGTGGCAGAGATCGACCCGGACGACGGGACGCTCACCATCAACTACCGCCACCTCACGCCAAAGGTCAACCGCAGCCTGCTTGCCAACTCGCCTGGCTACACAGAATTTCTCGATCAGGACGGCGAGCCAGCGGCCCGTGGTGTGCATCCCCTCGACGTGCAACCTGTAGAGCCGTCTGAACAGACGGCCATCGTGGACGGCGCCGCCACCAGCCCCGAGGCAGAACGCATCCGGGTCGCCAAGAACCGTATCCAACGCGCCTTGATGACGAAACATGCGCTGATTGACGAAGAGGGCGATATCCACTTTTCCTCTCCTTCCCAGCGCGAGCGCGACGAATTTATAGAAGCCGCAAAGATACTTGGTGGACACGAAGTCAGTAAGAGAAGCCGGGTCAAACTGAATAAGAAGGTGACCACCGTCTACAGCGCTGTGGTGCAAGGCGTCAATATGGATGCCGAAGCTGCGGCCACCACGGCGACCGTCGTGGACGACACCGCCACCAGCCCGGAGGCCGAAGCCGCCGCCGATCAGGCCGTAGAAGAACTGTCGGAAACCGTCTCCACGCCGCAGACACTCACGCTCAACGGTCAGATCTTTGAAGTGCAGCCGGACGGCACCGTGATCCTGGAGCGCAACATCGATGAGTCCGAAACACTCGAAGCGCTGCGTCAGCAAGGCATGGTCAAGATCGTTGGGCAGCGGGCCAAGAGTCCCGAGGATCTGGCGGTCGTCGCCCAGATGCTGCGCGATCCGCGCTTTGAAACCGTCTACGTCATCTTTGTCGACAAGCGCGGCAAGATCCTCGCCATCGAGGCCCTGGCCAGCGGCCTGCCCGGCGCCGTCAGCTTCGATGGCAACATCGCCTTTCCCTACATGCAGGACCGCATGGCGAGCCTGAAGGCCTCCGGCTACTGGATGATGCACAACCACCCCTCAGGCGATCCCACGCCGTCTCAGGACGACTACAATTCCGCCGAACAAATCGCCGCCGCCGTACCCGGCATGAAGGGCGAGATCGTCATCGATACAGGCAAATACGGCTTCATCAAGGCGCCCGGCAGCAACGAAATCTCCGGCGTCTACGACCTGCCCCCTGGTGTGGAGAGTCCCGATCTGGTGCGCCCGAGCGCGCTGGTCCCCGACGCCACCGCCGAAATGCAGGCCGGGTACATGGGACGCATGGCCAGGCAGCTTCAAGTCGACGGGTTCGGCGTGCTGTTCTACTTGGAACCCAAGACCGTCCGCGAGGGCAACTGGGACGTCGTGCGGACCCGCGTGCGCGGCGTGCAGCTCGTTCCCATGCCCGTACTGGAAGATGGGAGGGCGTTTGCCACCATTCTCCTGGAAGGGGCCAAAAGTTTTGGCGGCGGCGCCACGATCTTGCACACCTTTGGCGCCGACCCGGAACTGCGGCAACTGATCGATATGTATCTCCTGCCATCGGGCGATGGCAGGAACCACACCCTGCACGGTCACATCGATCATCAGGGCGACCGGTTCGCCAGCCGCTCGGGCGATCAGTACGAGATCTACGACCCCAAATGGCACGGCATGCCGAATCCGGGCGACCTCCTGATCATCAACGGCGGCACCCACGGCGTCATCGATGCAACCACGGTGAACTACGACCCGGAAACGGGTACAATCAACTTCACCTCAGATCAGTTCCCCGTGGTGATGAACATTCACCCGGAGTTTGTCGTTGGTATCTCCAGATTTAAGGAAGTACAAGATGGCACAGATCTCTTGGGATCCGGACCGCTACGAGATGGTGAACCGCCATCCGGTGAATCAGGCGGCGAAGCGGCTGCTGCAGGACACGGAGGCGCCACAGGGGGAGCGGACGCCGATGTTCGCCCACCAGTTGGCGAGATGGGTGATGAAACAGTACCCGGAGGCGTTCGACCGGGAGCTGATGCCGAGGATGCTGAAGCATCTGGACGAGACGGAGATGGCCTGGACGCCGGAGCAACAACTGGGGTTTCTCCTGAGGGGACCGGCGGGCGAAGACGACGAGGGCGTCCTCGCCGAGGATCTGCTAAACCCGGAGGAACTGGCGCAGATGTCGCCGGAGGACGCGGCGGAGGAGATTCTGGCGGTACTACACGAGAACCTGATGCTGAGCGACGTGACGTACCCGTGGAATCACAGCCAGGATCTGGAAGCGGAGTGGAGCGACCCGCAGGAACTCGAGCAGATGGCGAACTCACTGGCGAGGAGGCTGGGCGACGCCTCCTCGGGATGACGGAGGAAGAACTCGCGGCATTCATGGCTGGCGAAGATGAGCCAGCCGCCCCCACACCCAAAGCCCCGCCCGTCCCCAAAAAGCAGGCCAAGCACCGCAAGCAGGGTGCCACCAAAAAAGAAGGCAAAAGCAAAAAAACCAAGCAGCCCCCTAGGGCCAAAACGCCATTAACCCCTGAGCAGCGAAAAGAGCGCTACCGCAAGGAGCTGGAAAAGAAGGGGTTGGGGCAACACGCCGACGATCTCTCGGAACTGCGCGACCTCTTTGGCGAAGGAGATATCACCAAATCCGCGCCACCCGTCCCCAGACATTTGATGAACAGCCATAACGGCTACGTGATGGGAGCGGTCAAGGAAGCCCGTGAGCTGAACATCATCTTCCGGGCGGAGGCCACGCCGGGTCCTGAGGGCTTGAGACCGGGCGTCGATCCCAAACTCTATCAACGCGCCCTTCCGGCCATGGCGAGACTCTTCAAGCGCATGACCGAAGGAGGCGGTTCACTCGCCGAGTTCAGAGACACGCTGAAAGAACAGATGGGTCCAGCCGCCGCGCCCTATCTCACGCAGTTCATTCTCGATCACCGGGCGGGTAAGATTGACATCGAGGCCCTGGCAAGCCCGGTCAAGCCACCAGAGGACCCCCCGGTAAAACATCTGCCTGTGGCTATAGAACTGGCGGATTCGACCGACGAGATCTATGGCAACGGCATGTACACGCCATACCAGGACCGGCTGGTGTCGACCGGGGCTAAGGCGCATCCGGGGAAGCTCGTCGAAACAGCTTCGCTCGCCTCGGTGCAGGCACCGCCGCTCACCTACCAGCCAGACCTGCCAGCCAGTATCATAGCGGCGGGGGCCGTGTCGCAGCCACAGATCGACGAGGTTGCCGCTGCCGGACAGGCCCATCAGTACTGGCTCCCCGCTGACAAGCAGGGTGTCGTCAGGCGCCAGGGACGCTTACTGGGGGATGGTCCGGGTACCGGCAAAACGCATACCCT
>JACCDR010174185.1_pt1 | contig 23785 bp, 19 predicted proteins | sample 7446431 | NCBI WGS metagenome assembly JACCDR01 (sample SAMN15323443, study PRJNA562643) | freshwater metagenome | isolation source: river surface water | place: USA:Blue River Watershed | collected 2017-08-17 | reverse complement strand
GGAAGTACAGACTTCCGACGGTCGAATGGATGCTTTGATTCGTTTGTCGCACGCTGTTTATTGCATAGAATTTAAGTTGGATGAGTCGGCAGGGCAGGCACTAGAGCAAATCAAGCGAAAGGGTTATTTGCAGGCTTTTGCTGCGGAAGGGAAGAAGCTATTTGCTATTGGCATCAATTTTTCGACCCAACAAAAGAAGGTAGAAGCATTGCAATGGGAGGAACTATTTTTTGACAAATAAAAAATTATTCAACAAACTAAACAACAGCATTATATGAAACTTGTGTTGCACACCTTCGATTTACCACTCAGGCATACGTTTACGATTACACATGAATCAAGAGATATACAGCCAACCTTGATTGTAGAATTGCAAGATGGTAGCTACAGTGGCTTCGGGGAAGCTACCGAAACGCCTTATTATGGGGTGACGATTGAAAAAATGATAACCCAACTAGAAGGCGTAAGACACCTCGTTGAAGCATACGATTTGCAAAATCCTCAAGATTTTTGGGAAATAATGGCCGTACATTTGAAAGACGACCATCCTTTTGCTTTATGTGCCATTGATATTGCAGCCAACGATTTATGGGCAAAAAAACAACATATTCCTCTTTATCAAGCTTGGGGGCTACATCCAAACAATAACCCCATTACTGATTATACCATTGGCATTGATACCATTGAAAAAATGGTAGCCAAAATGCAAGAAGTACCTTTTCCTTTGTATAAAATTAAATTAGGAACACCACACGATATTGCCATTGTACAAGCACTTCGAGCGCATACCGATGCGGTTTTTAGAGTAGATGCCAATACCGCTTGGGGCGTAGAAGAAACGATACAAAATGCAATAGCCCTCAAAAGTCTTGGCGTTGAGTTTATTGAACAACCGATGAAGGCCGATAATTGGGAAGGCATGAAACAAGTGTTTGCCGAGTCGGTATTACCGATTATTGCCGACGAAAGTTGTATTGTTGAAGAAGATGTAGCCCGTTGCTATGGCTTTTTTCACGGCATTAACATCAAACTAATGAAATGCGGAGGACTTACGCCTGCCTTACGCATGATTGCCCATGCCAAGCAGCTTGGTATGAAAGTGATGGTAGGTTGTATGACCGAATCGAATATTGGCTGCTCGGCGATAGCCCAGTTATTACCTCTGCTCGACTACGTGGACATGGATGGTATTTTGTTGGTCGATGACCGCATTTCTACTGGCGTGAGCATTGTGTATGGAAAAGTGCTGTATGCCAACGAAAATGGTACAGGGGCTAATCTTATTCGTTAAATTTATTCCATTTTTCTATGCTTTATTATACTTCGTCGTTGCCCAATAATCACTTGCAAACAGCTTATCAACGCTATCTTTGGTTTAGCGGAACGGCTTATTTAGGTATAGCCCAACATCCTGTTTTTCAACAAGCTTTTGTCGAAGCCGTTGCTCAATGGGGAACATCGTGGGGAAGCAGTCGTAATAATACCATTCGTTTAGAGGTATATGAAGAAGCCGAACAACTCCTCGCACAGCACTTCAATGCTCCTGCTTGTCTGACGATGCCTTCGGGCATGGCGGCTGGACAATCATGTCTTCAATACGTACAGCAACAGGGCTTTACGTGTTTGTACGCTCCTCGTACACACCCTGCTTTATGGGGAAGTGATGCCCAAATTCCGACACAAACTTATACCCAATGGACTCAAACAATTGCCGAGCAAGTACAACAGCACCCTGCCACAAAGCTTTGTATTTGTAGCGACTCGATAGGCTCGCCTTATGTAGAAGCCTTTCGTTTTGATTGGATACAGGCATTGCCCAACAACAAAGAAATCATGGTCTTGCTCGATGCTTCGCATAGTTTGGGCATACAAAATTTTTCTGATTTGTTGGGTTGTAGCACAATATTTGAGCCAAATTCAAATGTAAAGCTCGTGGTGACAAGTTCCCTTAATAAAGCGATGGGAATGCCCGGCGGAATTATTCTGGGTAATGCCCCCGATGTGCAGGCAATGCGTATGCTTCCTAGCTTTGCAGGAAGCTCGCCTATGATGCCAGCCTTGTTGCAAGCTTACATACATGTGCATGAGCTTTACCCTATACAAAAAGACATATTATTAAAAAATATTACCTTATTTAACCAAAACTTACAAGCCCACTACTTTGCATCACTTCCTGCGTATCCGGCCTACTGTACGCAACAAGAAGGACTGCACGAGTACCTGAAACAACACGGCATTATGACTTCTTGTTTCCCGTATCCGAGTGTACACGATAAGCCTGTATCTCGTATTGTGATTAGTGCTATGCACAGCCAAGAAGACATTGCTTTTCTCGCCGAAAAGTGTAATGCGTTCAGTTTTTAACTCTTATTTTTATGAAAAAAATTATTGTCAAAACTTTGATGCTTTTGTGTATGACAGCACCAAGCTTTGCCCAAGCAATTGATTATCAATTACTACCAGAACTAATGCAGTCGAAACCTGAAAAGTTTCAATTTATTTTAGATAATGCCAATAGATTACGGGTACAAATTCTTTATACCCAAATCGACCGAGATGCCCGCAATCATCCTACTTTTACTTCGTATGGTTTTAGGCTGAATGCTCAAGAATACTTTTACCCTGCTAGTACGGTCAAATTTCCGGCGTGCTTGTTGGCTCTTGAAAAGCTTAATCAATTAAATATTAAAGGATTAGACAAAGATACGCCCATGTTTACGGGGGCAAATTACGAAAAACATACGCCTGTCAACAGCGATTCGACAGCCCCTAGCAAACTTCCCTCTATTGCACATTACATCAAAAAAATTTTGATGGTATCTGACAACGATGCTTTTAATCGACTATATGAATGGATGGGGCAAGATGGCTTCAACGATGGTTTGCGTGCCAAAGGATATGACCAAACCCGCATCGTGCATCGCCTTCAAATTAGTATGAATGCCGAGCAAAACAAGCGTACTAATCCTATTACTTTTAAAAATGGCGACCAAATTATCTACGAACAAGCCATGGCTGTGGCAACAAAAAACTATTTCCCCCTTACGCCAATCAAGCTAGGAAAAGGCTATTATGTTGGTGATTCATTGGTAAAACAACCGATGGATTTTACAACTAAAAACTATTTTCCTTTAATAGAACAACAAGCTATATTAAAATCTGTCTTGTTTCCGCAGGCCGTAGAAGCCGCCCAACGTTTTAATCTCAAGCCACAAGATTATACTTTTTTGTATAAATACATGTCGCAAATGCCTACCGAAAGCACTTCGCCTGTGTATGATGCCAAAGCGTTTTATCCTGCCTATTGTAAGTTTTTATTGTACGGAGGCGACCCCAATGCCGCTTTGAAACCTAATGTGCGTATTTTTAATAAAGTAGGCGATGCCTACGGTTTTCTGCTCGATAATGCCTATATCGTTGACTTTGCCAGAGGCGTAGAGTTTATGCTGAGTGCTGTCATTTTATGTAATGAAGACCAAATTTTTAACGATAATCAATACGATTATGAAACAATTGGCTTTCCTTTCATGAAAAACCTCGGCGAATTGATTTATGAATACGAAACCCAAAGACCGAAAAAATATCTACCAAATCTTGCCAAATTTAAGTTAGAATATGACAAAAACACCAAATAAACAGCCTATCAATAAAGCCCCTTACGGAAAACTTGTGCATAAGTGTGTCCTAATGGGGCTTTTGTGTTGCTTCGTATTCGCTTCTGGTATTGCCTTGAGTCAAACGGCTGTTTTGCCTCAGTATAAAGAAGATACGGCTGTTAATCAATTGATTAGCTCTTATGCTCGTAAGTATGCACCCGACAAACGAACAGCGATTTTTCACATAGAAGGATTGGTGCAAAAAGATACCAAGCAAATAACGCTTGCAGGAAAAACCAACTTGGTACAAGCCAAAAACGCCTTGGTCGAACGCCTCAAAAAAGACCAATGGGAAGTAATCGACCAAGTAAAAACTTTGCCGTCGGCAGAGGTGGGCGACAAAACGTGGGGCTTGGTAGAAGTCTCGGTTTGTAATATGCGGTATAGTCCCAAGCATTCGGGCGAAATGGCAACGCAAGCGTTGATGGGAACGCCCGTGAAAATTTTGGATAAAGAAGGAAGTTGGTTGCTGATACAAACCCCCGACCGTTATATCGCTTGGGTTGACCGTGGGGCTATTACGGGTATCACCGCCGAGCAATACCAAGAATGGAAAAAGCAAACCAAAATTATTTATACCCAAGCGTATGGTCAAATCTATCGGCAAGCAGATGACATGGGCGAAACCGTTTCGGATGTGGTGGCAGGTTGTGTGATGATTTTGCTGGAAGAAAAAGAACATTTTTACTTGGTTCGCTTACCTGACACCCGTGTCGGATATATAGCCAAAAAAGAGGCACAGCTCTATGCTATGTGGTTGAAAAACAATAAAATAACAGAAGTATCACTTGTCAAAACTGCCAAACGATTGCTGGGCGTGCCGTATTTGTGGGGAGGAACTTCTTTTAAAGGTGTAGATTGCAGTGGCTTTACCAAAACGGTTTACTTCTTGCATGGTATCCTGTTGCCACGAGATGCTTCTCAGCAAGTATTGATTGGCGAAACCGTTGATAAAACAGGAGAATGGGATAAATTAAAGATTGGCGATTTATTGTTTTTTGGAGAAAAACGAGAAGACGGTTCAGAGCGAGTGGTACACGTAGGAATGTGGATTGGCAATCAAGAATTTATTCATTCGTCCGACAAAGTACGCATCAATAGCATGAATCCCAATGCACTCAACTACGACGAATTTAACCATAAACGATACCTCAGAGCCAAACATCTCAGCGAAAACAACGGTTGGCAAAAGCTTAAAACCGACAGTATTTATTGGTAAAGTCATCTTATTAGATACGGAAGAGAGCATTAGGGGCGGATGTCGGATTTTTAATTTTAAGAATAGCTTTTACATTAAAAATCCAACATCCGTAGTCTTTTCTACTTACCTCCAGTCATGCTTATTCTCCGCCAAACATCCCTTTTACTTTGTTCCAAACACCTTCGGCGGCTTCTTTCGCTTCGTCCAATTTTTCGCTTGCGGCTTCTTGGATTGCTTCAATTTTCTCGCCAGCTTCTTCTTTAAAAGCATCTACTTTTTCTGACACCACAGCCGAAACTTCTTCAATTTTGTTTTCGGCAACTTCGGCAAATGCTTCTAGTTTTTCACCTGCGGCACTGGCTATCGCTTCCGACTGGGCAGCTACTGTTTTTACGGTATCGCTTACGGTGTCGGTGAGGGCTTCTACTTTTTCTACAGCCGCATCTTTTAGGTTGTCCAATTGGCTTTTTTGAGGTTCAGTTGAATTAGTTTCCATTTGTGTGTTTTTATTTAGGTTAAACATTTGCATTGTGCAAGAGTAATCTACAAATAAAAACCTGATTTTCAAGCAAAAAAACGACATATTTGCCGAATTTCTCACCAATTTAATTTATGCTTAATTAATCTGCTACACTTGGGTTGCGTTGGCATCTTTGGTGGGTGCCTCTTTTTTGTTGAAAGCATACCACAAAATTACCAAACCAAACAAAACGCCTGGAATACTCAAAATTTGTCCCATATTGAGGGTCATCCCATCTTCAAATCCTACTTGATTTTCTTTCAAAAATTCATACAAAAAGCGAAGAATAAACAGTATCACCAAAAATACCCCTGTCATGAGTCCTTCACGGGTTTTTTCTTTTTTCATGTTCCAGATGGCAAATAGTACGATAAACAGCACAATACAACTGAGGCATTCGTACAATTGGGCGGGGTGTCGTGGTACAACACTTTCGTAGTCGTGGTGCAACGAAGGGTCGTTGAAAAAGTTAAAAGCCCAAGGTACATCTGTGGGTTTTCCCACGATTTCGGAGTTCATCAAATTGCCAAAGCGAATACAGGCACCTCCAAGAGCTACAGTAGGTACAATTCGGTCGGTTACATACAAATAGCTTTGGTCGGGATGCTTGCGTACATACAAATAAAACGCTAAAAATAGCCCAATAGCAGCCCCATGACTAGCCAAGCCTGCATACGGAGGCGTAACCATGCTAATGAAAAAATGTACAGGGTCGTTGAGTAACGTGGGGTATTCGTAAAAGAAGTAATGCCCCATTCTAGCTCCCAATACCGTGGCAATCATGGCATATAGCAAAAGCTCGTCGGCTTGTTCTAGGGGGCGTTTTTCTTTTTTGAAAAAATAGCTTAATACCTGATAGCCCAACAAAAAAGCCGTGGCAAACATAAGCCCATACCAACGAATAGGAAAACCGCCTATCAATGGAATACTTTGGGGAAAAGTAAATATTTCGGGACTTGTGTGCCAGTCGATGAATAATAACATAGTTTCAGAAGTCTATGAGTGAATAATAAATTGAGCAAAGAACAAAACGGCTTACAAACTCAAGTACGCTTCAAGCCCTCCTTCGAGGTTTCGGGCTTGTGTAAAGCCTTTTTTGTGAAGAATAGTGGTGGCTACTTTGCTTTGCAAACCTGTGTAACACAACACCACAAACTCTTCGTTTTGCCAAGCACTGAGCAAATCGAGCTTTTCGAGTAAAACATCCATCGTAATAAATAGCCCTCCGAGGTTAAAGTCGGCTATTTCGTCGGGCGTTCTGATGTCGAGTAGCTTCAAATGAGGCAGCCTAGCTTTAAAGTCGGCCGCCCGAATGGCTTGTGTCATAGCTACGTGTAAAAGCCTATTCTCCATAAAATTGCAGCTTCATCCACAATTTTGTAAAGAATAGGCTTTCGCTTCATTGGGTGCTAGTCTAATTGATTATAGGCTAAAATACCTCCAAGTACATTGCGAACATTGGTAAAGCCTTGGCTTTGTAAGAAAGCTTGTGCTCTTCCTGAGCGAGCACCCGAGCGACAATGCACTATCAATTCTTCGGATTTCCAAGCGTCAATCTCTCCAAGTCTGTCGGGGAGTTCCATCAAAGGAATGAGCTTTGCTCCAAGATTTTGCTCTTCATATTCGTACTCTTCTCTTACATCTAAGAAGTTGAGTTTTTCGCCTGCTTCTAGGCGTTCCTTTAATTCTTCTACAGTTATATCCATGAATCTGCGTATTTAATGGGGTACACTGGGCATTCGGGGAGAGTTGGTGAACCCACTATTTGATAACTTTAATTTTTCTGACAAAAGTATGATGTTCGTCTGATAGTTTCAACAAATAAATGCCTGAATTAAAATTTTGTAAATCTAATTCGGGTTGGGCTACGGTTGTTTTCAAAAGGGTTTGTCCGAGCATATCGCTTATCTCAACAGATTTCAACAAACTATCGTTCCAGTAAATCATGCCTGTCGTCGGATTCGGATACACCACTAGGGCTTCGTTGTCGGTTGGGTTTTCATTGCCCAAAATCACCTCGGTGACGGTGCCGCCCATCACAGGGCGTATCATAAGGCTACCTGTAGCGGCTTTGAACGTAGCATTGTCTTGAACGCTGGCGAGGTTTTCCCAAGTGGTGCTTAGGGTATAAAAGCATTTGTTTACCGAGGCTGGCGAGTCTTTATCAAGACCAATCACTACGGGGTCGTAATCGGTATATTGCAAATACCCTACATAAAACGTATCACTTACGGCCACAGGAGCAAAGGTATATTCGACAAAACCGTCTTTTATCGAAGCATAATTGATTTTGGTATAAAGCGAGCGTAATACTTTGTCGGGCTTGCCTTGGGCGTTGCTCATGACTTGAATACTGATAGGATTGCCCTCGATATTGCTTACGGCAGGTAATAAATGCAACCGTACCCCCGATACCACATCAGGTTTTTGGTTGATAAATTGCACCGCTACTCGCCCGAATCCTTTGCCCAAATAAGCTCCTGCTTCGGCAGTGCCGTCGTCATAAGCATAATAATCGCCCAGTACTACGACCGATTTCAGGGTATCGTTTTGCTTGAGTCGTTGTTCGTCGTTGGTCACGAGGGCTACTTTTACTTCTAAACGAGTGCTGTCGCCTGTAAGTTGGTTGGCAATGCTCAACGGATGTGCCAAGGTGCTTGCCGCAATGGTGGTGGAGGTTGTGGCAGCGATGGCTTTTGCTTTGACAAAGGCTTGTTGCAAAAGGGTCTTGTTTCGTAGGTCGGTTATGGTAAAATTGTAATCAAAAAAGTTATTGTTGTTAAACAAGTTCGTTACGTCGGTTTTGATAGAATCGGCTAAGGTCTTACTCGGATTTGCCAAGATTTGTCGCAAAGGCATCGCTCTATAAGAACGCAACAAAGGGCTAAGGTTTTGCCGTAATGCCAAATCTTGATAAAAAGCGTTGGTCTGACTGCGTTGGGCTGCCAGGTACACGTAGTCGATATGCCAAACGTCAAATAAGCCCGATTGTCGTCCGAAGGCTATGATTCGGAATTGGAAATTGCGGTGCAAATACAAGTTTTTGGCTTGTACCCGAACAAAGGCTTGCTGAAAATCGACTGCCGCCGTATTGCCTTGTACACGCCAGACGGTTTGCCAGATACCGCCACTGGTATAAAACTGCACACAGAGCGAGTCGGTGGTTTCGGGCGTATCGCCTAACGAACGATTTTGCCAAAAAAAGCTCAAATACAGCGAATCGCTAGGGGCGTATTGTGCCAAATCAATGACTTGCGAAAGTAGCGTATCGGTAGCACCTTGGGCAAGGGCATTGCTGAAATCGTAGGGCTTGCCATCAGATTTGAGTCCGTCGAAGGTGGTCACAAACTGGGTGGGGGCTGTCAAGGTCATGGTATTATTAATGCTTGTGCCGCCAGTATTTTGCCACAATTGCGGATTGAGTTTTCCTGACGAAAAATCATCCCAAAAAGGTAAGCTCAGGCTTTGGGTAGCAGTCAGGCGTGCCTGATTCGTTGTCGGTGGAGGCAAAGGAATAGTAAAGAATTGTCCGACGCTTGTTTGTACATACACAAAAAAGAGTGGTAAAATGAACCACTCTTTTTTGTGCCTTCCGATGCTTGTAAATAAGCGATAAACCTTGAGGGCAAAGAAATTATTCATACGAGAAAAGAATGCGTTGCGATAGATACAATCGGCAAAGGCGCTATTATTGTTCGCTTGGAGGATTTCCAGCTACCCAAAGGTCGATGATTTCGCCCACTTTGATTTCGCCTTCTTCACAACTAGGATTTTGGCGAATGACCGTGCCAGCGGCTTCGCTGGCTTCGGGCACATAAATGACTGTACCTTTTTGTAAACCAGAACCCGTAATAATCAGAATAGCTTCGTCATAAGGCTTTCCGACTACGCAAGGAATTTCTATTTCGGCGTTACCTGTGCCATTACCTACAATCAACGTTACTTTAGAGCCTTTTGGTATTAACGCTCCTGCTTCGATATTAGTACCTTGGTGTTTTACGCCCAACACCTCATTTTCTCGAATATCGTTTTGGTATTCTAAGGCAGGTTTTAGCAAGCCCGCAATGAGTAATTGTTGCTCGGCACTACGCACCGACATCTCAGTAAGTTTGGGCAATTTAATCAATGGAGCGGTTTCGGTATTGATAGTCAAGTAAATTTTACGTCCTTGTTTTACCTTTGAATTGGCAAGTGGATATTGCGAAAGCACAGTTAAGGGCTGTACGCCAGCGGTAAAAGTACTGTCGGTTACTTCGTAGTCGAGGTTGCGTTCGGCGAGTAAATCTTCTGCTTGCTCCATCGTTAAGCCTTTCAAGCTGGGTACGGTGATGGTTTCGCCGTGATTGGTACTCCAAGGAAGGTAAACAAAGAAAAACCCAAAAAACAAAACCATCAGTAAGCATATAATGATACCAGCATGGATAAAAACGTCTTTTTTAGAATCGGTTGGAATTTTTATCATTTTTGTCTTCTTTAACGGGATACAATAAGGTTATGAATGAGCCAACTAGCGATTGTCGCGCTGTTTTTTGTTGCAATTTAGTAAGATTAGTTTGTTTTTGACAAATTGCTTCTGAAAGATTCCGCCATCTTGGTGATTTATTCGGTGCAAGGATAATAAGATATTGGATTGTTTGGTGATGATTTTTAAATAAATCTTGTAATTTGCATCACGAAAAAAACCATTTTTATAACATGAAAAAATATGCTTTATTGTCGGCAGGCGAATTACTTGTCGATTTAATTGGTACAGAACTCGCCGAAAATATTTTACATACCAGTGCTTTTGAGCGTTTTCAAGGTGGAAGTCCAGCCAATATGGCTGCTAATATGGCTCGTTTGGGGCAACCTGTAGCCCTTATTTCTTGTGTTGGTAACGATAACCTAGGAGTGTTTTTGAAAGAAGAAGTGGCCAAAACGGGTATTGATGTGAGCCATATTGCCTTAGACCCGCTACTCCCTACCAGTATTGTGGTGGTATCTCGTACCAAAGGTACACCCGATTTTATTGCTTACCGTACCGCCGACCGTATGCTGTTGCCTGCCCATATTGGCGATGAGCTACTTGCCGAGTCGGCTATTTTTCATACTACTTGTTTTGCTTTGAGCCAACAACCTGCCCAAAGTACGCTTGTCGATGCAGCACGCCGTGCCAACGCTCTTGGCTGTAAAGTGAGTATCGACTGCAATTATGCACCCCAAATTTGGCCCGACCGCCAGCAGGCTTGGCAGATTATTTCGGCTTATTGTAGTCAAAATGCCCTTGTCAAACTTAGCGAAGACGATGCCGAGCGTATTTACGGTTATGTAGTGGACGAAGAAAAAATCCTGAGCGATTTTCATGCGATGGGTGCCGACCTCATTTGTCTGACCAAAGGAGGTGATGGCTCTGTGATTTCGTACAACCAAGGCAAAGACCGTATTTTGGTAGGCGTAAAGCCCATCGACGTAATAGATGCTACAGGTGCAGGCGATGCCTATTGGGCTGGTTTTCTGACGGCCTACACCCAAGGGGCTAGTCCGGCCGTATGTGCCGAGGCTGGGGCTAATTTGGCGGCGTTGAAGCTCGTGACCAAAGGCCCTCTGCCTGCCAAGGTCGATAAGGCGGTTTTGCAGATAAAATAAATGTGACCAACACGTATCTGGTGCTATCGGATGTTGGATTATTGATTTTGGAATTTGTGTAAAAATACATTTTAAACTTATGTATTAAGCCTGCCGTCAAATATCCAACATTCGTTTGTGGCTCTTGGCTCGTTTAACCCTACTTTTATGCAATAAAATAAAGCTTTTTGTTGTCTGCTAAAAAATAATAAAACATCTTTGTTGGACATTGGATTTTCTACACAAAAGCTATTTTTGTGTTTTAGTTAGAGATAAAAATTAATTGCGTAAATGTTTGCAGACGTAGTGTTTCCGAGAATATTAGCAGCCAAAGAACTCGATGCCTATCTTGCCGAAGGGTGGTTTAGAATGGGGCAGAGCGTTTTTACAACTAATTTCTTAAAATTTCATGACGTGCTGTACAGTGCTTTATGGCTACGCATCGACTTGCCACGAGTAGTGCTGCCAAGTACTTACCAGAAGTTGATGAAGCAAAATGCACGTTTTCAACTCAAAATACAACCAGCCCATATTACGCCCGAGCACGAAAAACTTTTTGCCATATATCGGGCTTCTGTAAAATTTGAAACCTCTCCGTCTTTGCAGCAATTGCTGTATGGCGAAAGCCAAAAAAATATCTTTCGCTGTTATGAAATCAATGTGTATGACCAACAAAAGTTGATTGCCACAGGCTTTTTTGACATGGGCGAAAATAGTGTTGAAGGCATTTCTTGTTTCTATGACCCTGCCTACAAAAAATACAGTTTGGGCAAATATTTGATGTTTTTGAAAATTGAATTTTGCCTGCAACGCCAAATTCAATACTTTTATCCGGGCTATTTTGTGCCGGGGTATCCTTTGTTCGATTATAAACTCAGCTTGGCAAAAGCAGGACTAGAGTATCTTGACTACTACACCGACCAATGGCAGTCTATCAGTATGTTTGATGAAAAGAATACGCCATTGAGAAAAATCAAAAATAAATTAGATGAACTATCGTTGTTACTGCATGAAAATCAGGTGTTTAATCAGGTGCTGATTTATGAGTACTTCGATGCCAATTTGGTAAGTAACCTGAATGGCCTAAGCTTGCTCGAATATCCGCTTATCTTGTATTGCTTCGAGTTTACGGAAGAGTATATCAATCCTTTGATTGTGTTTGATGTGAAATACGACACGTATCATTTGATGCTGTGCAATAGTATGTACGAAATGGAATATGCGAATCCTAAGCCAACGCATTACGGCAAACATTTGTTGCAACCTGCCAAGGCACTATTTTCGTGCGAGTCGCCCGAGCTGATGGCTCATGTCGTAACGCATTCACTCAAAAAAGCGGTATCTTCATAAATGAAAAAAAACTCGTAATTTTATATAAAAACTCATAAAAATTAGCTATCTTTTACCTTAGTAAACATCCCAATCCTATCTCGATTACCATTTTGTAAAAGCTTAATTGAAAAAACGAATACCTTTTTCAATAAATTAAACAGTAGTACAGCATCGTGATTTTTGACTTATGAATTTTTAAAATAGTAATCTACTGATTATTAGTTTTTTATAAAACATAAATCAAACCTCGTTATATTTATACCGTATTTTTGTACAAATAAAAGTAGGTATGGCACTATTTTTTGTCTTTGCGGTACGCTATCGAACTATTTATGGGACTTACCCTTAATGTAATTCTTACTAACCTAAATTACAAATGAACTTTCCGTACAAAGCCTTGTATCGGTTGAACTTATGGGGGAAATTTCCTTGTGCTATGCTGCAAGGAGCTTTTTGGAACAATGATCACATAACGCAACAAAAGATTACCCAAATGCTTGGGACGCTTGTCTTTGGATTAAGCCTGTATTTGTATTGCCCAGCCATGTATGCTCAACATACGCCTGGAACGATTGATTTACGTCGAAAAGCCATTACTGCTACGAGCGAAAGTATTCCGCTCGATTCGTCCTGGCGTTTTTATTGGAAGCAATTTTATTCGCCTACGTTTTTAGCAACTCAACAGCCCAAGCCCCTTGCCTATATTCCTTTTACGCAAGTCTGGAATACGCTACCGTCACTTCAGCCGAAACTCGCCCGTAAAGCCTTTGGCTATGCAACTTACAGCTTGGATGTACTGATAGACCACCACAAAACGCCTACGATTTGCTTGAATGTACCAGAAGTGTATTCGAGCTATAAACTTTGGATAAACAACCGCCTTGTGGCCAGCAACGGACAAGTCGCCACGACCAAAGAAAAGTACCGTCCGCAATGGTTGCCACAGCTTGTCAACTATCATGCCCTAACCGACACCTTACATTTGGTGATGCACATAGCCAATTTTGACCATTACAAAGGAGGGGCATTTTTGCCTATCAAGATAGGCAGTGTTGCAGCACTTTACGAAGAGCGAGAACATGAATTAGCATTGGATATGCTTGTAACGGGGATGCTGCTCATGGGAGCGATGTTGTTTTTTAGCCTGTATTTTATGGGCGAAAAAACGCAGGAAGTGCTGTTTTTTGCTATATTTTGCTTGTTTTTTATTTACCGCATCATTGGGGTCGATAACCTATATTATTTGCATCATGTATTTCCTTCGCTAGACTGGCACGTGACCATACATGTCGAATATTTTGCCATGTATGCCTGTATTTTTACGTTTAGCGTTTTTATTCGTAAATTGTATCCTAATGAAACCAAGGATGTTTTCCTCAAAATTATTTTGGGTAGCACCTTGGGCTATATGATTACGCTTGCTGTTGCACCGATTCATGTGTTTACTTACCTTTCCAATTTTTTCTACCTAATTATTCTTCTGTTTGTCACTTATAATTTTATTGTTGTACTCAGGGCGTTTTTCAACCAACGTCAAGGCTCGTTTTTTGCCTTTTGGGGAGTACTGGTTTTTGGCATATCTATCTGTTTGAGTATCTTAGGTTTTTACAAAATCATCCCTTACAATCCGATGTATTTCTTTGTCGGATACATTGGCTTTATTTTCTTTCAAAGCCTTATTTTACCCCATCGTTTTTCCGATACCATGCGCAAAGCGAGAGATTTGGCAGAACAGGGAGGCAAGGCAAAATCTGAATTTTTGGCCAATATGAGCCACGAAATCAGAACACCCCTCAATGGGATTATTGGGTTTACAGACTTATTATTAAAAACAAAGCTAGACGAAACCCAACAAAAATACCTAGCCACCGTCTTTCAATCGGCCAATGCCTTACTGGATATTATCAACGATATTTTAGATTTTTCTAAAATTGAAGCTGGAAAACTAGAACTCATCCCCGAAAAAGTTGACCTGCTCGAATTGAGTACCCAAGTAGTGAATATTATTTCGGTGCAAGCCGACGAAAAACGTTTGGAAGTATTGCTCAATGTGCCGCCCAACATTCCTCGTTTTACGCATATCGACCCTGTACGTTTGCGACAAATTTTGGTCAATTTGTTGGGCAATGCCGTCAAGTTTACTGATAAAGGCGAAATCGAATTAAAAATAGAAATCCTAGAGCATTTCCCCAATGGCGAAACCTCGTTGCGTTTCTCGGTAAGAGATACAGGTATTGGTATTGATGTAGAAAAACAAGAAAAAATCTTTGAAGCTTTTGCCCAAGAAGATGCTTCTACCACCCGTAAATTTGGTGGAACAGGCCTTGGGCTGACCATCTCTAACCGCCTTTTAGGTCTGATGGAATCGCAATTGCACTTGCAGAGCATCAAAGGAGAGGGAAGTACATTTTATTTCGACCTTTCGTTGGTTTGCGAAGAAGGTGAACCACTGCAATGGCAAGGCATTGAGCATATTAACAAAGTATTGATTGTGGACGACAACCACAACAACCGTAATATTTTGCAAGATATGCTTGCCCTCAAAGGCATTGCGTCGCAACAGGCAACCAATGGTATTATGGCCCTTGAAATATTAGAAAAAGGGAATGTTTTCGACGTGATTTTGATGGATTTCCACATGCCTTACATGGATGGCATCGAAACGATTAGACATATTCGTAAAAAAATAAGCTATGATAATCAGGCGATTATCCTTTTGGCAAGCTCTTCCGATGACCCTTATATTGGTCGTGCCTGCCAAGAACTAAACGTTGCTCATCGCTTGTTGAAACCTATCAATATTCAGCAGTTGTATAATGCTTTGGCAAGAATTAAAGAAGTTTCGGCCGATAATACCCTGCCAATATTCGATACGCAAACGCAACAATTGGCTTTGCATTCAGAAAAAATTACGCTGATGATTGTAGAAGACAACCCTGTGAATATGCTTTTGGCACGTACCATTTTTAAAAGCTTGTTGCCCCAAGCAAGTCTTTTAGAAGCAGAAAACGGACAAATAGCCGTGAATTTCTACAAGCAATTTCATATCGACATCATCTTTATGGACGTACAGATGCCCGTGATGGGAGGCTACGATGCCGCCAAGGCTATTCGGGCATTTGAGAAAGGCAACAGGCGTGTCCCGATTATTGCCCTAACGGCAGGAACAGTAAAAGGCGAACGAGAAAAATGCCTCGAAGCAGGCATGGACGACTACGTGACCAAGCCCGTAGTAAAAGCTACCTTGGCACAAGCTCTCAACAATTGGATTGCCCTAGAATGGGAAACGCAAGCCACCGAAGCACCGCCCCAAGTGGTTACAATTGAACAGGAAGACGAGCATTTTGATAGGGTATTGTTTGCCCAACGCCTCGACAACGATGCCGATTTTATGAAACAATTGCTCTCTATTGCCCAGCAACAATTGGGGATTTTTGAACAAGATTTACAACTATTACTCGCCGAGAAAAACCTCAGTGCTTTGAAATCGCTTGGGCATAAAATGAAAGGAACAGCCGTTTCGAGTTGTTTCCCTAACTTGGCGTATTGGTCGGAACGCCTCGAAAGGGTTGAGTCGATAGACCTAGAAGAAATGACAAATATTGTAGCGCATATCAAGGAAGAGTTTAAGATTTTACAGGAAATACTAAAGCATCATGCCTAGCATGGATTTTGAAACAGGTTTGAACGAGCCTGTCAAACTTCAAGAGTTGAGCAATCAGAACCTAAGTCAGGAAGAATAAAACTGTAGGCTAAACTTTTTCCATCTGATAAAGCTGATATAGACGACAAAATCAGAGCTATTCTTGGTAAGAAAAGTGAATTTAACAGCAGCAAATCACATGAGGTACACGCCAAAATAAGAAAGAACTTGTCGGTAATGTTTGTGAAATTATGATAAATTACAAGTTTGTAATAAACAACAAGATATTTTGCAACTGAGGCAAATGTTTAAAAGTTTTGAAAACAATTTTTTAGAATAATTTTGTTTCTTTGAAAAGAATTTTAATCTGATGGAATATGCTTGGTAACTTAGATAACGAAGTGATTTTCAAGAAAGCTTTTACCGACAAAACTGTATTTAAGGCTTTCGTTCGTGATATTTTGGGCATTGAAGTAGAGGTAGAAAAAATAGAAACAGAAAAGAAGTTTGAGCCTAAAATCGGTTACGTCGATTTTGAGTTAGACATTTTTGCTGAAAGTGTAGATAAACGAATTTGTATCGAAATTCAACGCATTGAGTATGACCATCACTTTGATAGGTTTCTACACTACTTTTTAATGCTCATTGCCGAACAGCAAAGAAGCAGCAAAGAATATGATATTGATAGAACTGTCTATGTGATTGTCGTTTTAACAGCCCCCTATAAAATCAGTGAAAAAAACGGCAAACCCATTCTTGACGAAGTTTTGTTGCTACACTTAAACCCGCAAACGTTACAAGGTAAAATCCGAGAATTATATGGGCATCAGTTTGTTTGTCTGAATCCAAATCATCCCAATAACGAAACGCCTAAGCAAATCAGGGATTGGTTAGATTTGATTTACCAATCTATTCATGGGCCTGAAAGACCTGTTTTGAATACACAGAACGAGGGTATAAAAAAGGCTATAGAATTGATAAGTTTTGATAATTTAACCCCCGAAGAAAGAACAAACGCCAAAAATAAAGAAGCTGCGAAAATTGTTCTGACCAAGGAAAGGACAGCAGAGAAAATTGACATTGCTACCAAACTTATCAAACGTAATTTAACAAATGAGGAAATAGCAGAAGATACAGGTTTAACAGTTGAACAGATAGAGCAACTGCGTAGTGAAAAAGACTGAATACTGCACCGAACATTATGTTTGCGAAACAGTACCCCAACCCCAAATATCCTATTTCCCCATCTCTTTGCTCATCCCAAACACTTTTTTTCGCTACTATGTATGTCATAATAAAAGAATTTGGCGTTTTGCTATTAATCTGCAATTTTTGTAGTAGTAAATTTGTTGTTTAAATAGACACAATTCTACAAAAGGCTTGGCTGGAGTAGCTGATTGCAGAAAAGGGTAAGCACCTTGTGTGCGTTGTTTTACAGAATTTATTGGGTATCCAGCATATTTTACTATCAACAATGGCAGAACATATTAAGTGCCTAATTATAGGCTCAGGACCCGCAGGTTATACCGCAGCAATTTATGCTTCAAGAGCAGGACTTACGCCTGTGATGTATCAAGGTAGCCAACCTGGCGGACAATTAACGATTACCAACGATGTGGAAAATTTTCCGGGGTATCCAGAGGGTATTCAAGGCCCAGTGATGATGCAAGACCTTGAAAAACAGGCTCGTCGCTTCGGTACAGATGTGCGTTATGGTATGGCAACGGCGGTTGATTTCTCAACTTCGCCTAAAAAAATTACAGTTGACAATGCTACCGAACTTACCGCCGATGCCGTTATTATTGCTACGGGTGCATCGGCCAAATGGCTGGGTTTACCATCAGAACAAAAGTATAATGGCCTAGGCGTTTCGGCTTGTGCGGTATGTGATGGCTTTTTCTTCCGTAATCAAGAAGTGGCTATCGTGGGTGGTGGCGACACCGCCGCCGAAGAGGCTACCTACTTGGCAAACCTTTGTGCCAAAGTACACATGATTGTGCGTAGAGATGAATTGCGTGCTTCGCTTATCATGCAAAAACGAGTGAAAAATAATCCTAAAATAGAAATCCACTGGAACGCTATTACAGATGAAATTTTAGGCGATGCCAATGGTGTCACAGGTGTTCGATTGAAAGATGCTACTACAGGCGAAACCAACGAAATTGCTGTAACGGGCTTCTTTGTAGCTATCGGACACAAACCGAATACCGAAATATTTAAAGACTACCTCGACCTCGACGAAGCTGGCTATATTCAAACAATCAAGGGTTCTAGTAAAACCAATGTTGAAGGAGTATTCGCTTGTGGTGATGCACAAGACAATGTATATCGCCAAGCTGTAACCGCCGCCGGAACAGGTTGTATGGCCGCCCTCGATGCCGAACGCTGGTTGGCTGCCAACGAATTACATTAATGCCAAGGCTCTTGAATTTCAAACATACCATGACATGAACATACGCCGTAGTTTCTTGACTATATGCCTCACCTTTGTCGGTTGCTTGTCGGCTTTTGCCCAACAAGAAAAAGGTGCATTCAAAAATAATCCTAAAATCAAAGTAAAGGACAACACGGGTCTTTATAAAGAGAAGGATAAAAAACAGGACGATTTGGATGAAGCACTCAAATTGCAGTTCAAAACCGAATTTGAAACGGTTGACAAACAAGTCACTGGCACAACCGATAAGTTTGAACCTGTGCGTGCCGTAAATGCTACGGTGAGCAGTTTCGATACCACTTCTGTTGACGAAAGCGACCCGCTTGTAGTTGAAATGCAAGACGAAATGCGGCCATCAGGGAGTGATGATTTCGTTGCTGTAGCATCGTACTTTTCTATTTGGGATAGCCAAAATATCGACCCTTATGGCATCAATGTCAAAGATTTTGACGATGTGGTTGATTTGGAATTGTTCAATAAAGAACAAGGCCGCTATTGGAGTGTTCCTTCCAATGCACCCAAACTTACGTCTAAATTTGGCCCTCGTTGGGGACGTATGCACGCAGGTGTCGATATTGATTTAGAAACAGGCGACCCTGTGTATGCTGCCTTCGATGGCATTGTGCGGGTGTCGGGTTATGATGGCGGAGGTTATGGTAACTTCTTGGTTGTGAGGCATTATAACGGTATAGAAACGCTCTATGGCCACTTGTCACGCAAAAGCTATGAGTCGGGTATGTATGTAAAAGCGGGCGATGAACTAGGCAAAGGTGGCAACACGGGGCGAAGCACTGGCTCGCATTTGCACTTTGAAACACGTTACGAAGGCAACCCTCTCAACCCAACTTATGTATTCAATTTCGTTGGCGAGGGTACAGAACCTGTTTCAAATCACTTGCTTGTTTCGGCAAGAGTATTCGATACGTATGGCTTGGCGTTGGGCAACGAATACGGCGATGCGGGTAACAAAGTAACTACTCGTCGCACGGCTTGGACTACCGCTCGTCAGGGCGATACGCTTACTTCTATTGCCAATAGAGCTGGTATTTCTGTAGAAAAACTCGCTCGCCTCAATGGTATGCGCATTTCTTCTAATTTACGTGCTGGTCGTCGTTTAAGAATACAATAAATAGACCTAACGTTTGCTCATAAAAAATGCTCTTGACAATCCTATTTGTCAAGAGCATTTTGGTTTATGTAACTGTGCTACTAAGTCATGCCATTAGTAAAACAACAAAATGACTATTTTTCTCGATTAATTATCTTATTGATTGAGTGATAAAGTGTTATAATAGAGGAGGTTATGAATAAAGAAACTGAAATAAAAACCGATGTATCTCCATGATAATAAATAGTATTATATTGTGTTAGGAGCAATAAAAAGTAGATAATAATAATGGTAATTGTAACAATATCATCTGCTTTATTATTAAATTTTGAATATGTAGAGTATATTAAATATATGATTGAAGTAATTGAAAATATACTAAATAGTATTTGTAAAAGACCGCCTGTTAAATTCAGTAAAATTATCAAAAAAACAGGAAATGATAATTTATCTCCAGGAATTATTAACAGTAGCGAAAAAATGATTGTCGGAATTTTATAGTTTCTTTTCATATTATTTTGTGTTTAAATCTATCACAAAATAATTAGTTGTAAAGCTTCTAAAAATTGATACAAATCATTTAATTGTATTTTGAGGCTCGTATTCTACTTAAAGTTTCTGGTTCAATTTCTATAAATGAAGCAATTTTTTTTAATGAGACTCTATTCAAAATATTTGGAATATGATTTATTAAATATCGATATTTTTCTTCGCTACTCTTAGATCTCAAAATAAAATTTCTTTGTATGCTTTCGCAATAGTATTTTTCAGTTAATACTCTCCCATGAAAATTAAATTCGGGAAAATTATCATATATAGCCAATATGTCAGAATAATTAATGTACCACAACGTGCATTCCTCAAGTGTTTCAATAAATTCATACGAAGGTGTTTGGTTATAAAAACTTTGAATTGAAAAAATTAAATCATTTTCCTGATAGAACCAAGTTGTGTGTTCCTTGCCATCTGTTAAATAATAGGCACGAATAATTCCTTTTTCAATAAAAAATATTTTATTTGAAATATTTCCAGCCTCTAACAAAATTGATTTTTTATTAACTCGTAGTTTCTTTATTTTGGACTTTAAATGAAAAATAAGTTTCTCCGAAAGAGGTTTTATAGAGTTTAGAATATTAAATAATTGCTCCATATATGGTGAATATTTTATAATTCAATAGGCTTATTTGCAGCTCTGACTGACTTGTTAAGATAGTACATAAAAGAACCGAAAGCAATTTTTCATCTGTAATATGTAGGGCAAACGTATCACAATTACCCCCCAAGAGCGTATTGACAAATTTCAGAAATTTGTCAATACGCTCTTGGGGGGGGGAAACGATACTTTTGGGTAGGCTCTGAAATTTTGTTTTTTACGAGTTGGAAACTTTTTAATTTGCTTTCACCCGATTATTCTCCGATTCTGAACCTGTCTTGCGGTTACGAGTGGCTTTAAGTTTTTGATTACCAAAAGAATAATTAAACGATAAGCGTACATTGCGTGAGGCTTGGCGTTGATAATAACCGAGGTTGATGTCTTGAAATTCGATTGTGCCACTTACTTTCTCGGTATAAAAAATATCGTTGAAACTGAGCGAAAGCTTGCCTTTTCCTTCAAATATTTTTTGTTGTAAGCCTATCGTCAATGCTCCCATTGGCTTGAGTCGCATGAACTCTTGTTGTGAATGAGTCATGTACCAACCGTTGATTTCTGCTCCTAAGTTTTTCAAAATTTTGATGTTTACATTGATGTACGCCAACCAATTGACACGTCCTTGGTCGAAGGTTGCTCCTAAATAATTGGCGTTGTAGCTGTTGTAAATCAATTGATTACCCCCAAATCCTGAGATTCTTTTACCGATATTTAAAGGAAAATTAAGTTCGACAAAATAATTTTTATAGGTAGCCAAATTTTGTGCCGTCGTAAAAGTACGCTTGGTTTCAAGGTCTTGTTGTGGGGCATTTTCTATAATCACATCGTCGGTTTTGTTATAGCCCAAAGCAAAAAACGGCTGTCCGTCGAAAGTCACTTGCATTTTGATTTCGTTGGTCAATTGTGGCTTCAACAACGGATTGCCTTTGGTATAAGTCAACGAGTCGATTTGGTACTGAAATGGGTTTTGTTGCTGGTAACTTGGTCGGTCGATTCTGCGATTGAAAGAGGTGGTCAATGCCAAGTTTTTGTTGATTTTACGGGTCAAATATACGCTTGGAAACAACTGCAAATAATTACGGTCGAGTACGTTTTTGTTTTCTGCCCGACTGAAACCTGTGGCAATGGTTTGCTCGGCTCGTAGTCCCGTTTGGATTTCCCATTTCTCACTCAATTTTGTATTAAAATTGATATATGCTGCATTGATGTTTTCTTTATAATTAAACACATTGCTGCGAGCCACATCTAATTGTTGGGCTTGGTAAAATTTCAAATCGTTATCAATGGTGGCAAAGCTGACTTTCGCCCCTGTTTCCCATTTGGTATGGGCGTTTACAGGGTAAGTATAATCCATTTTGGCGGTAAAAAACTTCACTGGATTATCTACTTCTTGCGAAGTTTTACGGCTGATGTCTTTGTCGATTACCGTGATAAGGTTTTGATTTTTAAGGTGATACGTTACATAATCTAAGTCCACGTTCAATTCTCTTCCTGTGGTGTCAAAGCTATGTTTCCAGTTGAGGTTATAGCCGATATTTGAGCGACTGACTGGCTGTTCATTGATGGTCTGGAAAGCATTTTTCAGTACTTTACTCGTGGCATCATACACATTGGTAAGGGCTCGGTTTGTACCCGTGCCTTGTCGGTCGAAGCCCGTAAGGAGGATACCAAACGTATTTTTACGATTGATATAAAAGTCGATACCTGCCCGCACATTGTGTACTTTGGCTTCGTTGGGCATCATGGTAACATTGTTGAAAAAGTCGTTACCAATAGTTCGGTCAATTTTGGTGAGTTCGTAATAAGTACGGTCGGCATAAGTATAATTCCCGAAAACGTTAATTTTTCCTTTGCGATGGTTGACCGATAGCGTTGGCGACAAGCCTCCAAAAAAGTCGTTGGCACTGCGGTTTACTTCTCGGTTATCGAACCAAGAGCCACGAGTCGAAAAACCGATTGAGCCGTTTGTTCCTAAATCGGCATTGCGTTTCATTATAATATTGATGACTGCTCCGCCCGATGCGTCATAACGTGCCGATGGGTTTTTGATGACCTCTATTTTGTCGATGGCATTGCTGGGCATATCTCGCAACACCTGATTCATGTCGGTATATTGCGAAGGTTTGCCATCAATCATAATCGACACCGAAGCTTTGCCTGCAATCGTGATGCGTTCTTGGGCGATAATCAAACCCGGTACTTTTTGCAAAACTTCCAAAGCCGTGCTTCCTGCCGCTGTTGGGCTGCTGGCTACATTGACAATCATTTTATCAATGCGTTGTTCTAAAAAAGGTTTTTGAGCCGTTACCGTTACTTCGTCGAGTTGCTTGCTACTGGCTACTAATTGAAGCGTTGGTACTTGAACGGCCTTGTTTTCTACCACAAAAGTAGCCGACAACAAGCGGTTATAGCCCACCATCGAGGCGGCCATGAGGTACTTGCCATTTTTAACGGCATCGAAGGTATAATTGCCATCGGCATCGGTTAAGTTGGCTTTTACCATCGACGAATCTTTTGCCGATAATAAGGCGATTGTTGCAAAGGGGGCTGCTTGTTTTTTCTCATCTAATACTTTACCAGAAACAACCTGTTGAGCCAAACTGAGATTGCCAATAAACATGAGATTGATGAATAGTAAGAGGCTTTTTTTCATAATGCTTGATTAATCAATTTGAAAATTTGGTGATTTGAAAATAGTCTTTATTTAATTTGAAAGTGTGTCAATTTGAAGATTTGAAAATTAAAACTCATCTTCAAATCTTCAAATTGGCACATCTTCAAATCATCTTTCCAGATGCAAAATTCTTTCTTAAAGTTGCATAAGTAGATAATTTTAGGAGATTTTTCTGATTAGCATCGAAGAAAAAATGTGTAAGAGTACCCGTCGAGAAAGGGAGAAATCGTCATTTTCCTTGTTTTTCATCAGATTCTTACTAAATTCAATCCTGATTCAAAACCATCAAACACATAATTTATGTTTATTTTAAGCTCAAATAATTCCATCGCCAATCATTTTATTGCTGAATTACGGGATGTACAAATTCAAAAAGATGCTATGCGTTTCAGAAGAAATATGGAGCGTTTGGGCGAAGTACTGGCTTATGAGATTTCTAAAATTCTGGTTTATGAAAAGACCG
>JACCDR010887336.1_pt1 | contig 23789 bp, 26 predicted proteins | sample 7446431 | NCBI WGS metagenome assembly JACCDR01 (sample SAMN15323443, study PRJNA562643) | freshwater metagenome | isolation source: river surface water | place: USA:Blue River Watershed | collected 2017-08-17 | reverse complement strand
GACCCAGCCCACCGCAGGTCTCCATCCAGAAACCCATACGGATGGAGACTTCGCTTCTTCAATATTGATCTGTATCTGCCCCAGTTGCGCATCGAGTTCCCCCTTAGCCTGCATTGCAATCAGATCAGCCTTAGCCTTCGCCGCAGCATCCGCATCTGGAATCAGTTTATCGATTATGGATGCTATTGGTGCAATCAGAATATCCCAACCCATCATACCCCCCAATCATCAAGGTCTTTGACCACGCCAACAATCAGTACGATGACGCACACTATAACGCTAGCGAAGAGGATGAATTCGATCATACAAGCCTCAGCGTGAGGTAATGCCGCCAGTCGTTGCTAGGCCACGGCGCATCGATGCGGAGTCGCAGTGTCTGGATATGGTGGCGCAGTAGATTGGTCATACCATCAATCTCTTTTCAAGATCAGCAAGTCGATTCATCCAGCCGACAAGGAATACTTTCTGTGACGGGTCTTCTTTCACTCGCTTGAGGTAGTGTTCCTCGCGTAGCGTGGCGTAACGCATAGCTACAACCTTTGGCTCTTCTCGTGTCAGCGCCGCCTTGGTCTGTGGCCCAATGATTCCGTCGTCGTGAATCTGCAGGGCTTGCTGAAGCATCCGATTGGCGCTATGCTGCCCGCGCTGAACAGCCGTGTCAAGCTGGATCAGATCGAGCGGAGGCGCCATGCTCCCACAGTGCGACGGCATCCAGTAGTCGGTGAAGTAGATCGCCCGCATCTCGTCTTCGGTCATCGTGAAGACATCGCGCACAGGCTGGCCGAGCTTGGTTTTGTAGGCAGCGAACGCCTTTTGCGTGATACCTTGATTGGTGCGCCCTCCGGGGTCTTTCGGATGGTCTGATTTACCACCCTCCCACTTGAGAACGAAGTTCAGGCACTCATCAAAGCGTGTCATTTCCCCGGTCCTCGCAGAAAGGCATCCCACAGCGCGTACATCAGCCACGCGGCGCCGGATGCCATGACAATCTTGACGATGTTGCCGACACCGGCATCAACCCATCCAGACCACTTGTCGTACCAACGCTTGCGCATCTTGTGGTCTTGGTAGTGTCCATCAAAATCACGCTTTCCCTTTTCTTCTGGATGCTCAAGAAAAGCCTTTTGCATCTCGACAAGCATTTCCTCTGTCTTGTCACCATAGGAATCTATGGTTCGTTGAAGGTGATAGATTTTCTCGCTTATCTTGCCGATTTCACCTTCCTCGTCATCCATGTGCTTTTCAAGGCGAGCTTGCAATCCGTCGAGCTTGGACAGCACCATCAGTTCGAATTCAGTCATTTCACTGCCCTATAGTTTCGGATGACGACGTAGGCGTAAAGCACACAAAACGCTGATGCGCCGTAGTTCCAATACGGATGCCACATCGAATTGTAAGCTAGGAACAAGAATGCAGCCTTGATCGGCATCAGCGTCGGCAACGGTCCGATTTCATCGAACATTTCGCGCAGGATGGGATTGCCCTCTGGATAGCCTGCTTTGAGGAATCGCAGAGTCGTCCAGATGTCCGCGACTTGCAGGATGGCGAGGAGGATTAGAAGTTCCATTTCCTTAGTCGCCTGTGTCTGGATCGTCAAATGCAGCACCGACTTTATTTGATACCTCGCGCAATCTGCTGACTGCTACCGTAGTTGACGTAATATCAACCAGTCCGGAATCGATCATAGCTAGGAGCGCGTCTACCTCGCCCTTTAGTTCGGCTAACAAATCTTCTGTGTTTTTCATTGTTGCCCCCATCCCGCCGCCTGCACGTAGGCTTCAGCGCCTTCGACTTCAACCAGAAATTCAGCCAATTGATCGGCTGCGTACGCCTTGCGGTGATACTGTTCTGAAATGACTTCACCGTCACGGCAGATCTGGTCAGCCCATTGGACTTCTATGGATTGTTGGATAGGCTTGACGGTTACCGATTTGAGGATACGCTGTTCAGTTAGTGCCACTTTGATTCTCCTTAGATGTTGTAGAAACCCGAGCAAACAATCGAACTTGTGGAAAAGTCAGCGTCGGTAAGTTGTATTGCGCTACCTGTGGACAATTTCGATAAGTTAATAGTGCTTGCTGAGTTAGTTACGAACCCTTGCAGCATCGTGTCTCCAACGCCTGAAGTAACCACATTTATTCTGATATTTACTGAGTTTAGCTGATTAGCTTCACTGGTAAATGGGAGTCCAGTTATCAGTGCGGCGCCTGTCGATGATCCTTTGCTAGACATTACGACGTATGCGCTGAAAAAAACCTGTCTCCCGATTTTTACGTACCTACCGGACTGGCTTGTATAGGTAATTCCAGTCGAACCGCCTCCAAACGTCATTACTGGAGTCCAATTACCTTCTTCGTAATCATCTAGCGTATTCGCATCAGCACTGGCATTCTGCGTAGCGGGGAACTTGATCTGACCGGATGTGCTTGTCGATAGGTCTAGTAACGTCCCGACAAACAGCTTTTTAGCAACTGCCATGCCTCCAGCAGTCTTTGCTGCTGCTGCTGTAGAGCTTGTGGCGTCTGTTGTGTCTGTGCTGTTAAGAGTAGTAACTGTAGCTGCTGCCGGGGTCGTTGCTCCTACCGTGCCATTGATATTGATCGACGCAGTTCCGGTAAGGTTTGTAACTGTTCCGCTTGACGGAGTACCTAGCGCACCATCGAACAACACCGGCGCCCCTGCTGATCCCGTATTGACTGCAAGAGCTGTTGCGATTCCTGTTCCTAGGCCGCTAACCCCAGTGTTGATAGGCAATCCTGTGCAATTGGTGAGCGTTCCTGAGGTTGGTGTCCCAAGAACCGGGGTTGTAAGTGTCGGACTGGTAAGCGTCTTGTTGGTCAGCGTCTGCGTTGCGTCCGTACCAACAAGAGTTGTCGAAGCATCAGGTACCGTTAGCGTCCTAGTTGTACCACCAGAAATACCAGACAACTGAAACTGCATCTGCTTGGTTGGATCTGCATTATCCTGAAACGTAGTGCTGCTATCCAGCGATGTAATCGCTACGCCAGCAATAGTCCCTCCGGTAATGGACACGTTATTGCTGTTCTGTGTGGAGATAGTCCCTAAGCCAAGATTGGTACGCGCATCAGCAGCGTTATTAGCCGCTGTACCTCCATTAGCGACATCAACCGTTCCCGTAACTGAATGGTTGTCATTCCAGTTAGACGGTTGGATAAGTGACGCATCGCCACCATCAGGCTTGGCAGATACAAAAGGATGGGATACTGTTAAAGCCATAGTGTTACCTCTTATATGGTCTGTTCATGCCAGTTGATGATTGCAGCCAAGTTTGACGTACCAGTAATCGCAGTAGCCACAATGCTCACTATTTGCTGAGTTGCTGTCAGGCTATCAATCTGATCAAGTGTGATCGGGTTTCGTATATCAACAGTTCCAGTGGTTGCGCCACGTGATGCACCTGTTCCGGCAGTGACAAATCCCTTGATAACTGACAACCCACCTGTTATGGCAGTTGCAGAAGTATCAAACTCTGCAACAGATGCCGTATCAACAGACGCAAAGGCAGCACCTGTAAGTGTTCCACCAATAACGATTTCGTAGTACGCTGAGTTTGTTGATGCTATCAACTCGAAATCCGCCATCTCGATATGCGTTCGATTCGTTAGAGAGTTGTAAGTTGTTTTTGGACGAATTGACAAAATTGGACGGCGAGTTGTCACGCCAATGGTTGTAGTTCCATTGGATGCAGCGAATGGGAATCCTCTAGCTTCATTACCGTTTTCAGACTGTACTGTGCAGCATATTGCTTGTATTGTTCCTCCTGGCGGAGACACACCAGTCTTATAAACCTCAAGGAATCCACCGTTTGCTGAGTCAAAGTATCCAATACGCGCAGATGTCGTAGTAGTTGTGTTACGCATCTCATACCTCACAGGAAGATTGAATGTCTGTGTGTATGGGACAACAAGAGAAGAATTTGCGTTAAGGAACTGATGACATGGATACAGGATTCCGTTGATGTCAAATCCCATGATCACACGACCAACACCTAACCACTGTGCTTGAATAAACAGGATCTGCGTCTTTGTCAGATCTATAGTTACACCGGATGGTCCGGTGCCATCCATCGGGTCAATGTTCCAGTCTGCTTGCTCTACTTGATTGCTATCGCTAACCGATCCACTGGTACTTGTACGCAATACAAACCGTGCAGATGCTGTGGCGTCGAATCCAAATACTCCAGTCATCAATACCAAATGAGACTTTCCAGGTATGTATCTAGTGTATTGCTTAGACTGCATAACGGCATAGTGGTTAGCCGTTGTGCTGACAGTGATAGGTGTGCATCGTGTGCTACTATTTGTTGGCCCGACAAGATTGCCACCAGATGACACGCTACCATTGGTTGATGACGTGGCTATTGATCCGTTGGCTGTAGCACTCCATACACGGTAGGTATCAAGACCGTACTCTTGCTGCGAGTCGAACAACGTGTAAGCCATGCTGACACGTAAGCGCCCAAACGCATCTAACTGGGCAGTGTCTTTCAGTTCAACTTTGTTTCCAAAGAAACTCATACGATCACCCACTGGCTTGTAGAAACACAACGCAAAGTCAGCGTTGAACCGAGCTGGTCTAGCCTGATTGTATCAGACCCACCGGGAATAATAATCTCGTCTGTTGCGTCTGGAGCAACATCGACATACCCATTTACGTTCTGTACAGTAGTCCATGAGTACCCAATACGCGCCTGAATAGCCTCTGGTAGAGTGATGGTTATTGCAGACGTGTCGGCAATATAGGTTGCGTAGTCATCAGTCATTGTTGTATCTACGCTGACAGTGATTACACCTTCGTTGCGATTTAGGTTATTGAACTGTACTTCAGTAACATGGAAGTATTCAGTAACACCCTGCTGGAATGCCGTTGATTCAAATGCTGTAGGTTCAAATACCCCTGTAGCGATACCGCCTTCAAGGTCTTGCAGCGTGTTGTGCGTTATGTCACCAGACGTTGCAGGGTTACGCCACGTACCATCAGCAGTCAGGTATTTGCGTGATCCAGCATCGGCATCACCAGCAGCAGGCGCAGGAACAGCACCAATGAATCCACCAGTACCGTCGTCTCCAACGAACGGGACCAAGCTTAATGTGTAGGTGCTTCCAGATCCGCCATCAGTCGAGTCAAGTCCTGTATCTAATGCTATTGTCCGTTCATTGACCAGCGACGATGATGTCGATAGAGTCAGGTAGGTGGCGTTTAGAAGATCGGTCTTCTCGGTAGTTGTTAGATGGTTGTACGATGTTGTGTTGATGTTTTGAAGATCAGCATGATTCCGTGTCTCCAGATCAGTCAAATTGCTACCACTGAAATTGAGACTGCTCCACAGTATCTGACCAGCTTGAGTCAGACGGCGCCATAGCAACCATAGCCAGCGATCTTGCTGCTGGTCTTTGGTTGGTGGTGGTGGTGCTAGGGGAACTTGGGTCATTACTGATACTCTGGCGCATTTACCGGAATACTGATTGCGGCTCCTTGCAATCCTTGTTTGTTAGCTTCCTTCATCTTTGCAAAAACCATTTGCATGATCTTGCTGCGTTCAGCAGGTGTAGATTTATCAAGTAGATTAGCCAAATCTTTAGGATTAAGCATGGAGCGATTCAAGATGTCTTCTGCTTCCTTTGTCATTGCAGAACCAGCAACAGCCGCAGCCTTACGGAATGCCGTAACGCCTGCCTTCAACAATCCAGGAGTAACGCTCTCAAGCTCTTCCAACTTGCTTTGCAACTGCGGAAGTTCTCCTTTCCTGAGATTCTTGTAAGCAGTCTCAAGTATCTCGCTCTGCTTTATTGCATTGATCGTAGGCATCTGTTCGCCCATAACCTGCTCAATCGTCTGGAAACGTGGCTCTCCAGCCTTCTTGATAGTCGCAGGAGCGTTTTGCATTGCGTTCAGGAATACTTCGCTGCGTTCTTTTCCTCCAGGTGTCTTGAGTGCTTGCAGGAGGACGTTTGCTACTTCGCCACGGTTTTGTGGAGTTGAATATTGACGGAACAACTCCATCACTTGCTTATAGTCTGGAGACTGTGCAGTCATTGTCTGGTTCAATAACGACCTTGCTTCCTGCAACTGACCACGATAAATCTTTGATGGTGCGTCAGTCACATTTCCAAGATCATTAATCTTCTTGGTCAATTCGTTTTTCAAACCTTGCAAATCAGAAATTGACCTTTGCGGAAACACTGTCATGTATGGTTCATCAGGCATCATCCTGAATGAATCTGGACCACGTGTGGTATATCCTCCCATACCTCCAACTGGAGCCGGATATGATCCACCTGCAAGCATATTTGCTCTAGCCTGATCTGCACTCTTGGCTGCCATAGCATCTAGTGGAGACACCTGGCTGGCGGACAAAACCCTTTCCAACCTTGGATAGATTGATACCTGATTTGATGCAGATGATTCAAACAATGGTGCAGTAACCTGCGACCTCAACGCCTGTGCCGGTGAAGGCAACATCGCTCCGGTAGTAGGATCATAAACCTGCCTAGCCTGATATGCCATTTCCTCCAACGGAGCAGCACGAGCCGCTTCATTAGATATGCGCCGATTCTCGAAAAGGTCAGCCAAAGCATTCTGCGCCTTTTCAGACAACGCTTTGATCTGCGGGAATACCTGCGTACCTGATACGGCAGCACGTCCGGAAGTTGGCATTTCACCTGGTACGTTTCCGCTAAGTTGATTCAGTGTATCTATTGCCGCCTGTCTATTCTGCGCATCAGGAAACACTTTACGAAGGTAATTTGTAACCTGACCTTCTGCACCAGAAGTCAAGTTAGACAAAAAGTCGTAAGTCTTTCCACCTAACTTACCAGCACCGATCAATGCGGGGCCAAGTGCGCCACCCATACCAGCACCAATCAATGCGCCTTCAGGCTCTCCGCTCATGTTACCAGTAGCAGCACCAGATGCAGCACCACCGATAGCAGACTGCGCCAATGGAGACATAGCAGCAATCTTAGGTATCTGCGTCACACCTTGAAATACCTTAGCACCAACTACGGCAGTCGCAGGATCAAGTATGCGACCAAGAGTACGGTATCCATCCTCAGTAGCAACATTCTGCAATCGTGGTGCGTTTTTTAGTAGTCCTCCTACCTCCAACATCCCCGCAGCGGTATTCAGCGTGGATTGTGGAATATTTGGCAATTTTGCAATCTGCTGTTCAAGCCAAGACGGTTCTTTAACCTTGCTGAAATCAACGCCAGAATGCTCGGCAGGTTCATCCAGATAACGGATGGTTTTCTGCCCAATATCCTCGTCATCCAGATAACGTATTCCCATAATCTTTACTCCACTACGGCACGGCGACCGTTAAGGATAATCAAAGTACCCTTTGGCAATCTATTGGCTTCTTCAATAGACTTGACAGGAACTGCTGCGCCTTTTGGTTCAGCAGGAGTTGTAGCACCAGAATTCATAGCCTCAGTATCAACTCCTGTACGTGTCGATTGAATACGCGCATACACATCAGCAAGTTGCTTAACAAAATCCTTCTCGCTAAGGTTAGGATCAATGTTAGCCAATGCTGCTTGAAACTTAGGCCACTCAGCTACGGTAATTGAACCAGGCGAAACACCTGCCGCCTTCAGGTTTCCAAGACCAAACGTCTGCGCTAAAGACTGTAAGCGATCAATGTTCGATTGAATACGTACTGCATCCGGAAGTACCGCAGGAACCAACTGATCGATCCTTCCCACCTGAGGAGCAACAATGGATTGTGCTTTTTTTAAGTCTCCTGAAAGATAAGTAGGCAGATCCTCAACCTTTACACCAAGAATGTCAGACAATGCGCCTTCAATAGATTTCATCTGACCTTCTGTGTAGTCTTTCAATCCTTTTGCTTTTTTCGCTTCTTCTGCTGCCTTTTCTTCAGCTTTCTTTATCTCTGCCGCACCCTTCCTATCTGCTGCAAGAGTAGCAGCATCTGGCCCCAAATCAGAAATTACCTCTCCTGTTGCAGAGTCAATTAACTTAACACGACCATTAACTGTTACTGTTTTTGTTTCACGTTTAGCAGGTTTTGATAACTGCGCCAAAGCTAACTGATTCTGATACTTCGGATCATTCTTCAACAACCCACGATCCTTACGCAGTTCTTCACCCTGCTCCAACTGCGCCAGTTGATTCATCTGCTTATTCAGATTGTCACGCCTAACTGCAAACTGCTCCAACTCAGCAGGTTTGTAGTAGTTTGGATTTTTCTGTGCAAACTGTTCTTCCTGCATCAGTTTCGCATTCGCCTGATCCAACATTGACTTGTATCCTTCAAGCTGTGAGACAGGCTTTGCAGGTGCAGCAGGTGCAGTAGGTGCAGTAGCAGGATTGATACCCAACGTCTTGTTGGTTATCTGTTTGTTTCCACCATCAGCAGTAGGCTCGACGTACAACTGAGCTGCTTGGTATTGCTTGTAGTTAGCAACATCCTCTGGCGTAGAAGGCTTTACGAACCCATCTGCGCCAATCAGCGAATCACCCATAAGCGTGTAGTTGCCATACCCGGCACCTTGGGCTTCGGCAATCAGGTCTGCAAGTGATTTCTTGTAGTCTTCTTCTGTGTAGTCATCGAATGGGTAAGCCATATTGTTCTCCTATTAGAGCGATCCCCACTGTCCAAGGACTCTCCTGGCAGCAATATCCTGATTCACTTGGGCTGCTGAACGTGGTGCGCTATTCCATGAATGTATATTGTTCATATTTTGCTGCTGAGTTTGTGGTGATCGACCCAATGCAGCAGCAGCATTACTTGCAGCCTGATTCCTCTGCTGTGCAATTGCAGCAAGTTGTGCCTGATGTAATCCAAGATTCGACGACGCAAGATCGGCCAATGTACGATTCCCAGTTGCATCGGCGTTCATCCCTGCAATACGCTCAGCAGATCCAGTATTAATCCCTGCAATCTGTTGCGCGTTAGTCAGGGCAGCAAGATCAGACTCTTGCCGCATCTGCGCTTGCTGTATTGCTGATTGTGCTTGTGCATTCGCTGCATCACGTTGCGCGCTGGCATTGATACCTGCAATCGCTTGATTCGCCGCAGCATTAGTTCCTGCAACATCACGTTGCGCTTGTGCGCCAGTAGCTGTACCGTAGGCTCCCCAGATAGGATCAGTACCACCACGCCCCAAAGCTCCAGCTCCTAGTACGCTTGCCAGTGATGACAATCCTTGGTTTCGTGCGTTCAGTTGAGTACCTAGAAGGCTAGACAGTCGATTGAACTGATTGTCGTACTCCTGCGACCCCATGTCCTGACCATACTGGGTAAGAGCAGTCAGTCGATTACCAGACTTCAATAGACCTTTGGCTCCAAGGCTACGCTCAAGAGCATCTTGACCTTGACCAACGCGGAAGTTGTATGCGCCTGTTTGACGTATTGAATCAGGGTTGTCTAGAAGATCAACCAAGCGAGATTCAGCATCCAATCCAGCGCCAGAACCTCCAACACTCATTGATCCAGAGTTTCCACCGCCACCAGTGATGTAGTTAAACATCTGGTCATAGCGTGACTGCGATGCTTGGCGGTCAGCCACATCCAATCCACTTGCGTGTTTAAACAAAGGATCTTCTGGATTTGATGTTATTGCAGGATAGCCGCTAGGCGTTGATGCTTGGCCGCCACCACCTTGAGGCTGCGAATTCTGTTGTTGCTGACGTGGCGAATAGAAGTATTCGTTACCATTTGCATATATTGAGTTCAAACCATATGCTATGTCATTAACACCATACTGCTTTGCCAATGGAGAGAAATAACTTTGTATTTGCTCCTGCGATGCGTTAGGGTTCTGCCCCATCCAAGAATCAATGGTGTTTTGAATGTCTTGGTTATATACGCCGCTTCCAACAGGTGATGACGCCATGATTATCTCCTTACTCGATTTCTAACGCTTCCATGCGGAACAGTGCGTTACCGACATGAAGCACCTCAAACGATCTACGGTTGTAGTTACCAAGGCGCCGGATTCTTGATCGCGTGCTTGATAAATCTACCGACCGGAAGTTTGAGTAGGTTGCAAAATCATCGTCCGTATAACGGATAACCGCTGATGATGCTATCTTATCACCTATCAATTCTGCTGATGACATGAACTTAGGACGTGCTGTATCACTATCGATCTTTGGCGTGCGAACCCTTACTGGCGTTGCTCCAACATGATCTGCATACACGTCCTGCGAGAACTCGTACAGCGCACCGCTTGAAGCATCCTGCATGTACTGGCGACCACCAGACCGTGTAGAAGACACAATCGGAAACCATGTCTCGATGTACTTCTGTGCCGTACCGCTACCGCTGAATGCAGTTCCTGTGGCTTGTATATCGAAGGTGTTCGTTGTTACCGTAGTGACAACATGCCAACCATCAAAGTCGCTATTGGTGCTGGCGATAAGCACGATGTCACCATCAGATAATCCATGTGCAGCCGATGTCACGGTGCCTGTAGCACTGACAGCAGTAACTGTCTTTGCAGCACCGCTGAGTTCAAGATAGGTAAAGAACGACCATTGCTGATTCGGGAAGTCATACACCAATGTGACTTCGGATGTCACCAAGCTAATTCCGTACAGTACGTGAGAACCTACCTGAGCAACCCATGAATGAATGGTAGCAAGGTCATCGGTGTCTAATATTTTCTCGACATTTGGCGTAGATATTCTTTGCAATTGTGTCCCAGTAAGGGACATGATGCTGCGACCGAATCCGTTGCGTGTTTGCGCCATGAACACAATGGCTGCGCCAAGATCCTGCACCGATCCATCAGACGCACATCCTACTTGGATTGCTGCATTCTGCACCGGAGCAAGAATAGACCCGGTAGGATTAGCAGCGTCGTAGAAGAACTCGGTACTCCACTCCTTAAGCGTTACGATGTAGTTCTGATGCTTGGTCAAGAACACACCATTGCTAGGATCTGACTGCGATTGTATGAAGTCCAACGCGCTCCACGACGAAGCGTCTTCCAAGTCCGACTGATAGATTTCACCTAGCGGTGTCATGACGAAGAACCGTCCGTCAAGGAAAGCCACTCCGCGAACTGTATTCGATGGGTAATCTCCGTCCGTGATCTGCGTTACCGTATATCGCGTAGAAGTGTTGGCTGCATAGGTTGTAGCAGTGTCACCATCCTCTAACTGTGCAAACGCCACATACACTTCATCGCCGCTAGTAGTGATCTTTATGCCTGGATAAACCGTTCCACTAAACGAACCAGTCATGTCGTACCTGACCCAAGACGCTGTAACCACGATAGATTCGTAGTTGGTTCCATCGATAGTCAAAGACACCGTACCAGTTCCAGTCTTACGCTTGACGTAGATACTAAACACACGATTCAGCGTACCATCAGCAAGCGAAATCTCCTGATATAGTTTTGCATTACCTGCCGTTGCAGTCAGTGTATAGGCATTTGTTCCAGCGTTTGGATCTGTCTGTCCTGATGTCAGAGTGGCGTTCTGTCCAGTCCATACTGCATTGTCGAACACTTGCGAGTACAACAACTGATTGTCGTTGCGCTCCATGTACCACGCTGCTGTCTTCGCTTTGATTAGTAGTTGTGGCATCGTTATGTACTCTGAGCGAAATCAAACTGCTGATTGGTCAGGGTGGCTATTGAATTAAAGTTTCCCCATACGTTTGTATCACCCCAGAATATGGCTACGTTATCCGACAGACTGTTGCGCTCATATCCAGCAGCAAGCAATCCATCTGTGGTTATCGCCATTAGTTCTCCTGGCAGAAGACCTGTTTCATCACCATACTCAATCATCGTGTCAGACCATACGAAATACACAAATGGACGATAGATCGCATCAATGGTTTGTGATCGTCCAACAATGATGTTCCCATCTGCTGATATTGCCTGTGCGCGTGTGGTTACACCTCCAAGCGTTGGCAACGTAGTCCATCCAATGCCATTCCTCCACAGCAACGTAGAAGTAATCGCTACATCGCATGTGGAATTGACTGCCGTAAGAGTTCTAGCACCAGTATGGATATTTACAGCACCACCAGCTTGAGTCCATCGAAACGGTATTCCAGTAGTCGTATAGCCAATCACTACCGTTCCATCGCTGGAAACAAAGTTACCAGTTCCAGTCGCTATCTCAACCATCCCACCAGCCTGAGTCCATCGAAATGCTCTCAATGTGGTTGATATTGAAGATGTACCTACGATTACAGTTCCATCAGAACTGATCGCATTTGCAACGCTTGTTGTGTGACCTGACAGAACTCCCAGATCAACCAACCCTCCAGCTTCAGACCATTTACAGGCATGGGTAAATCCTGTCAGAAGTTTGTAGCTTCCGCAGACAATAGTTCCATCAGAACTGCATCCAAACGGATTACCTTTGGTCCCGTCTGCTGGCTGCGGGTAAGCCAATTCGGTTCCACCATCAACGGTCCATCGAAACACCTTGTCAGTTGCAGATGAAGGACTACTTGTACCGTAGATTACAGATCCATCTTCTGCTATTACCTCGGCAAACATCTGATCTGATTCATCGAGCGGATCTGGAATGATCAGATCAAACTCGGACGACCAAATGAATATCCTTGATAGTGGATTGACCCCATCGGAATATAGTCCAGTCATTAATGGATACTGAACACCTTCATTGGTAGTTGCCCAAGCAATAAGCAAGCCTTCACTGGTTACACCCGCTGTATCGCTGGTATATATCGCAGTTGTGTCAAATACGGGACCACCATTTACATTCAACTCTGCATCGAATATTGAAACCAACTCACCATCAAAATCAACTAACCCATTACCTGATCCTGTTGTGGTAGCCAATTGATCCAATCCAGGCCTAACCTGTGCAACCGCACCAGTTACCGTAGATTCCTTCAGTGCATTGGTCATCCTGGCGTTTTTGTTTGTCTCGCCGTCTTTGGTGCTTAACTGAGGGACTAAAGGTATCCGCACTATGTACTCTGCGCAAATTCGTGAATCGTGTCAGTCACAGTGCCAACGCTTACGGTATCAACGTACAACGACGTTCCATAGATGTTGATTAGCGACTCACCAAAGTTTGAAATCCCGTTACCGTTTCCGGTGATGTCTTTCGATTGCACCAAGCAAGGCCGCACAGTAGCAAACACACCTTGTTCATCCTGTTCCACCAATGCGTTCTTCGTGAGACAGTCTTTCTCGACTGTACCGTCACGAGAACCTATCGGCGGGACAAGTGGCAATCTCATGGCTAGACATAACCACCAGCAACGATGTCGCTCTTTCCGCCAGTACCAAGCAACGGATACAACTCGGTGTAGCTGATGATAGGACGCTGATTTGCACGCTTCAATGAAGCAAGAGATTCCTGAGCAATCCGATACACATCGGTAGGAGGTTGCTTCTCATACTCTGGTGCTATCTCCAGAGCAAGGTTGTATATCAGCGCACGTTCGTAACCAGGAGGAAGCGTCACAGTCGTACCAACGGTGGCGATCGTTGATACCGGAACCCACATCAGGACATGGATGTCGTATGCCGTATTTGGCACCGGGTACAGGTTCAATACGCCTTGACTGTACGATGGTTCGTAGTACGCAAGCTCAGGAATGTCACTTTCGATGGTCTTGTCAGCAATGGCATACCAGCGGTTCTGATCAACCAGCACCATCGGGTAATCGACATTGTTTGCGCGGATGAACAGATTCTCGATCTTGATCGGGCGCGTATCGATGTCAGGAGTCGTACCACCTAGCGTAACCGTTGGATCGCTAGGGACAAGCGTAAATGTCTTGTCTTGGTACGCATAAATCATCAACCGCTCAAGGTTCCACGATTCAATCATGGAGTTGAGTGCAGCCAACGCATCAGATGATTCTGTAGCAGTTGGAGACTCACCAGAAGCAACTGCGCCGATTAGACGCAGTGCGCGGTCGATTAGACTTTGCCCTGTTGCCATATCACACCTCTTCGGTGTCTAGCAAAACCGCCTTACGCGGACGACCACGCTGCTTAGGAGCGCGTACTTCAATTGTATCAGTTTCGGTAACTGTTGCAACATCTGCAACAAGCGGTTCTTCAACAACCTTCTCCGTAGAGTCACAGGATACCCATCCTGCAGCATGAAGACACTTTAAGTTTTCCACATTGTCCTCAACAATGATGATCTTTCCGTCTTTCTCTAGCGTTGCTGTCTTTTGCATGTCAGTCTCCTTTATGTTCGCTGCCACCGGGTTGTCGTAGCAGGTAGTTGTGGAAGTTTCCGGGATATGGTGTGTCACCATCCCAGTGTGTAAGGTTCAAGTCAGGAATGATCCAAATCTCTTTACCAGCGTCTAGCCAGTTTCGCGAGAAGGCATAGTCTTCACCATACCAGACTCCCTTATGCGCTCCGTGGTTGAATAGATCAACATGCGGCGCACTACGCTCACCGTAGCAAAGTTCTGGATACGCCTCAATGAACTCGTTGATGCACTTGCGTGTAACCTTCAGGAATCCGGCAGGAATGCAGAATCCTTTGACACATCCATCATCACGGACGATTGGAGTTCCGCCAATACCTGGTATCAGTCGCCCCATGTATTCCTCTTCAGGCTTCTTGTACCTGTACGTTCCTGCGACAACATCTCCTTGAGTTTCTATCAGGCGCAATAGATCGTTCGGTTCCCATGACAAGTCATGGTCTATGAACACAATTACATCTGCTTTGGCATCCAGTGCTTGGCGCAGCATAAGTGATCGTGAAGCGGAAATGTATGGGCATCCAACACGCCACACAGCAGAGTGGTCCCAACCATGTTCTTCCAATAGAGGGATAGATGCCTCAAGGCTATCAAGGAATTGCTGGTATGGTTTCTTGATTGTTGGAGTACAGAATACGACCTTCTTCCCAGGTGGATCTGGTTGCCAGATACCGTCAAGTGGTTTTGAGATTATTGTGGTCATATTGTGCAAGTTGAATGATATTTACGTTTAGCTTCAAGATAAGCATTGTACGCATCTTCTGCATTACTAAAACCACCAAGCGTTATTCTCTTACCTTCAGTTTGTATCCTTGCTCTAAACCTGTTTTTGGTTTTATTGTAATCAACACCTAAAAGACCAAACTTTGAATCATAGTGAGATTTTCTTTGGTTTTGTGAGTTTTGTGCATAAGTTACATCTCTCAAATTTTTAATAGCATTATTTAACTTATTTCCGTCAATATGATCAATTTGGCAATCTGGGAATTTTCCATATACATACCACCAAGCAAGTCTATGCGCTCTGTATAGTTTTTTACCGTACTTAATAGACAAGTAACCATCTTTATCTAAACATCCTACAGGTTTACCCAACCTTTGGTTTCTGTAACTTTTAATCCAAGTAAAAATCCCTGTCTCACAATCGTAAGACAGGGATTCTTTGATATTAAAAAGATCGTCCATGTGATATCTCCTAGATAAAAACACTAGGAGTATATCACTTATTGGGCTATGCCGTCCCCCAGATTCCCAACCCTATTAGGGTCTTCTGAATCTCCTGAACAGCAGCAAGCTGCGTAGCGCCAAAGTCACTAGACGAAGCCAGCGCCGACGTAGCATGAACAGCAGACGAGTACGGACGCTGAACAACCGGAACCGCACCGTAGAAGGCAATCTTCTCGGTAGCAGACTTGCCGATCTGGGCGCCATCAGGCGAGTTGTAGGTAACACTTTCATAGGAAGCCATTTGAATCTCCTTTTCTGTCAGATTGATTGGGGATGGCTATTAACCACCCCCGTTTCGTTAAGCAATACGGCAAGCCCATTCAGGACGCAGCGCCGCAAATCCATGAAGGATGTCAAGACGCATCAGCAACTCATCGTTGCGGATGTCGGATGCCATCCAGACACGCATCGACAGACCATCCTGAGTGCGACGGGTGCACTTGTGCGCGTCGTCCATCAGTGGAAGATCGGCGGTAACGAACTGGAATGCGTCCTTGTGATACATGATGGACTGCACATAGTTCGTGGTTGCAGAGCCAGCAAACGCAACCGCTGCCGTGGTCGTGGCACTGCCTGACACGTTCTGCGTAGCACCAGACAGACTGATCGCCGGAGAGAAGTTGATTACCGTCGTGGTGGCCGACGTAACAACAAACTGCTTCAGGTGTGAATACGCAGCCTTGGTCTCAGGATGGCAGTCATACAGACCGGCAATCGTGAATACCATGCCAGCAACCGGAGCCGCCGAGAAACCAGTCACGGTGATGTCGGTATCGCCTTCAACGATGGTGTAGGTGTCCAGCGTACCGGCAACGTCAGCAGAGTTCGGCATCGTCCAGCAACGCTCGTTCTCGTAGTAGTCAGCCATCGAGGTACGCGCAACCATGCCCTCGCGGTACTGCTCAGAGATGGCACCGGACGGGTTGAAGTAAGCGGCCACACCCTTGACCAAACCAGCCATCGTTACAGAGTCCATCTGAATGTTACGGTCGCCCTTGGGAGCGAGTTGCTGATTCAGACGGGCGCGAGCAAGACCAGGAGCGGTAAGATCACTGATCGCAGTTCCGATAGCGCCAGCAGTACCTTGACCAACCATGTTGTAGGTTGCCTGAGTAGCGTACTCAAGATAATTGGCTTCGATAACCGAAACCAGCACCGACGCAGCAGGCTCAATGTAACGCTTGCTGAATGCAGCGACTTCGGACGGGCTGTCCGTATCCAGAGTCAATTCAGCAGAGTTGAATCGCATATCAACGCCGGACTGGGTAGCCAGCGTGATGGTCTGCGTGGCTTCGTTCTGATCCTGAACATCCATCACACGAGAACCTTCGCGGACGGTGTATTTGTTCGGGCTGCGGACGCGCAGAGTGGAGCCGATCTTTGCACCAGACTTACCAAACGAGTCGTCGTATTGACGATCTGTAGTCGCAATGAACTGGGCTTTTTCGTGAGCGATGGCGAGGGCTTCTCGGGCCACCATATCGATGAATTTTAATGTATTCGACATAATATCTTTCCTTTCAATGACTTAGAGTTGGATGTATGCAGCGTAGTTACGCAGCCTTCCATGATTTGCGCCATTTTGCATACTCAGCGTCAGACATCTTGCCTGGGTCTTTCTTGGCAGAAGCGGTCCCGCGAATATCCTTCAACGGCGGCGGAGCGTTGGTACGTTTGGTTTGCGCTGGCTGTTCCAGCTTTGCCTCGATCTTGCCGAGTTCCCTGATTTGCGAGGCAGGAGATAGTCCTGCGATCTTACGACCCTCTTCAGGATGTGTAGCAAGGTAGTAAGCCAACTTCGGCCCTACTTCACTTTCCTTGATCGTAATCTCCATCGCCGGAGTCAGGGGCATGTCCGACGATGCAAGCACATCTTCAAAATCCGGCAGTTCAGCCGTTGCTTGCTCCACCCTTTTACTCCAACTCTCGGAAACAGTGCGGTGGTACTCCTGTTCCCTCGCCGCTTTTTCCCGCTGCTCACGGGCAGAAAGCGTTGCTTCAATTTCTTGCTTGGCTATCCATTTAGCCTTGGCAGCAACATACTGCTCGAAGTTGTCAAACTTGTCAATAGATGGCTCTACATCCTCTTGACGCTGTTGTTGCTGCGGTGCGGAAACTCGTGCTTCAAGACTTGCAAGACGTTCCTCCAGCATCTTCGCACGGGCCTGTGCCTCGTACTTGTCGCGAACAGCACGGTCGATGCGCCGCTGCACGCCTTTCGGCAGTTCAGGCTTTTCAGGTGGCGCTTCTGCGTCTTGTTCAGGCTTTTGCGCCTGCTCACCGATACGTTGCGGAGCGTCAGCTTCTGACGGATTCAGAACAGGATTTGTTTCTGTCCTTGCTGGCGCATGATCGCTGCTGGATTGTTGATCTACTACTAAGTCTTGCTCAATGTCCATGTTGTGTTACTCCATTGGATATCCCGTAGGTTGTGGCCCTACGTTAGCCATATTCATCGGCATCGGAGGAACAGCCATACCATCAGACTCATGCTCCATTTCCTGAGGTTCAGGTTGTTCCGGTTGTTCCTGCACCATCTCTTGGGGGACATTAGGTTGCATCAGATCCTGCAATGTCTGCATCACGATCATTTGGATCTGTTGAGGCGTCATGTATTCCTTGAGTTTTTCCATCCTCTCAGATTCAGCCCTAAAAGCATCTATTTCAACTTGGATAGCCTTCAGCCTGATCTCTTTATCCTTAGCCTCAGACTCGTCTTCCTTGCTATCCAGTTCAGCGCGGATCTTCTGAATCTCATCAGCAGCGCGATTTATCAACGCATCTTTCTGCTGCAACTGCTGGTTAAGTTGATCCATGAACTGCTGCATCTGCGGAGGCAACTTCTGTGCATCCTTGGCTTGTTCTGCTTGCATGATCTGCGGAGGAAGCATCAACTTCAGTCGTTCGCTAAGTTCCTCTGCACCAGGCCAATCCATGTTCTTTACCATGATGTCACCAGCAATCTGCATCAATGCAGGATTTGCCTGTGTCATCTCGATCATGGCACTTACTGCCTCTTGGCGCATAGTCGAATAACTCGGACCAGTGCTAATCGTCACATCGTAACGACCAACTCCCAGGTTATAGACCATCTGCACTCCACGCTGCTGACTGGCAGTCGGAATGTTTGGATCAATCTCTGCCTCACCAACAGCGCCGTCGTAGCCAAGAATCCGAACCACACGGTTGCTGTCGTAGATGTACGGGATCAGATCAACCAGGATACGTCCGCAATGACGGATAGCCCGGTTCAGGTTGTCGTGATAGTGGAATGTGCCTACATCGCCTTCCTTCTGGCGAGCCATGATCGCCTTGCCGCTGCGCTCATTGCTAGGCGCACCAAGACTGGCGTTATACATCCCGATGGCGCCTTGGATGTCATGCTCGGAAACCTGCATGTCAGCCTGGAATCCAGCAGGAATGTCAGCCAGTGTTTGACGCTGCGGCGGCGGGACCGGGGAACCGTTCAACGCTGTAGGGCGATACCGCAACACGGAATGGTTGTCAGTATTCGCGGTAGCCCACTCGTCGGCGTAATCGTCAATCTGCCCTTCAGCAGCAACCCACGGAGCCTTTGGAGTCAGCGCAACACGCTCTGCAAACGCACTACGGGAGTAGTTATACAGTCGCTGGCTGTCCTTGGCAGGACGGATGATTCCGCTGTGACATACCTTGCCCTCAACATCGATTTCATTACCCCATACCACCAGAATAGGAATCCACTTGCCTTTCCATTCTTGCGGCTTCTCCAGATAATCTTTGCCACTCACCAAAGCGTGCTTTACAACGCGCTTCGGTATATCGCGAGTCTCAACAATCTCCGACGTAACGTCGATACCTTCGTCCTTCAACGCTTGCAGCATGTCATCAGCGATGACCTTGCCGTCTTGCAGCATGTGCAACTTGCGCGGCTGCTCTTCAACGTACCAGTAGCGCGCAATACGCACCTTGTCGCCGTACCAGTCGCCGTAGTCGTCGCTAGTCGAGAAATCGTCTGGAGTTTTGCCTGGGTACATCTCTTCGAAATCATCCTTATCCAACTCTTCGATTTCAAAGGCGTACTTCATGTCGCTACCATCTGCCTCCCGGCTTGCAGGATCGATGATGATCGACAACGGGTTACGCACACGCTTGATGACAATCTCTTGGTCAAACGTATCGTCGTGGCAGTATTCTGTAGATACAGTGAAGTATCCAAACCCACCAGTAGCGGCACTATCCAGTGCCGTATCGTAGGCAGCGTCAGCACCAGAACGGTCCTCGATGTGCTTGATCACGCCTTGGAACACCTCGGCAGTAGCAACATCGGCCCCTGAATCTACCGGGCGAACCTTGATACTCGGGCGGTTCTGCCGACCATCATTGACGATCTGCCGGACGTACTGGTTGAGCTTATCAACCGTCAAGCAAGGTCGCTTATCACGCTCACGGTTCGACTTGATCTGCTCCGGCCACTGCTCACCGGAACGGAACTTGATGTCGTCAAGTGCGGCATCGCGGTCGTCTTGCCAGTATTCGGTAGCCTTCTTGTACCGTGTGCGGATATCGTATAAGGGATCGTCTTTGCGGTTGTCGTTGTCCATAACCATTCCTTACGGGTATTGCCCAGTATCTTCAGGGACGTACTTTCCACCACGGTATTCCATACCGGCACGCTCATAAGCCATCCGTTCGCGTTTAGCCATATCACCTGATTCATTTGCTGCACCTTCAACCAACTTTGAAACGGCAAGCAAATCTTGCGGCCCCATGGTAGGCAATGCGCCTAGCAACTCAAGTGCTTTGTCCTGACCATATTTCAACGCAAAACTTGAAAGCAATCCTTCAACATCGTAAGGAACACCTCCAGAAAGATAACCGACACCTGATTCAGCCCTACGCCCCATTTTTGTCCTGAAAGCAGGATTTTTGCTAATCAGATCAGACAGAGAACCTACCGCTTGTCTGCGAGCATTGTCATTCTGATCGTAGTACTTTCCAGGCATGTTTCCGGCGTATGCCGTGCCAATCATTGAACGGGTGTCCATTTCAATTCCTTTCGTAAAGTTGTTCGTTTACTTCTTCGGTGGCTTTACCGGCTTACGCTTTCCGCAACCCATAACAATCTCCTTATACCTAGTTCATCCAACCAGCGTTATTGCTTATATTACTCAGTAATCCAGACTTCCGCAATGCCCTACTCTTCAATGGCTTGGCAGCGTCAGCTAGTCTGGCTACTGGGTGGTAGAACGTCACAGCAATACTGTCGGCAGCGTCCGGGCTTGCAAGACCTCTAGCCTTCATCTCCTTTTTCCCCTCAAGAAACAACGTCCCGGAACTGTGCGGCTTCTTGCGCACACCGCAGAAGTCGTCTTTCAACTGTGTATCTTTAGGGATGCTGGCTGTTTTAAGCCACTCTTTCATTGCAAGCCACATCTCGGCGCGGGCGTTTCCACACATCGTCGGATTCTTGGCTTTCCAACCGAAATTTACCCCTCTGACCTTGTACCGCTGTTCAACAAGGCGGTCTAGCACACCATATCCAAGACCACCTTCGTCGATAACTGTCAGATCAGGGTTAAATTCCTCGATTGCATCGATCACTCGACCGACAATCTGCATCGTGTCTTCACCCTTGTACCTCTTTATGCTAACTATGTCACGGCCCTTGCGAACAGCAATCACAGTGCTGTCCATACCACCACGGGCGGGATCTACGCCAATGATCGTAGGAGCATACGGATCTTCATATGGCTTACGCTTGAACGCTTCTTCAACAACCTCCGGCGAAATGAACTGATCCTCACCAGTCTTCGGAAACTGACCATAGACCTCGACGCGAGCCTCATCACTGTCTTCACCGTACTGTTGAATAATGTTGTCGTAAGTCGTCTTGGAGATTCCCTCCACAGTTCGGCTATCAATCTGCGTAGTCCGCCACAGATTCCGGTTCTTGTGGAAGCACTCGAAGAATCCGCCTTGGCTTACGCGAGGGTTACTGAATGACAACCAGAACCTATCAGGAATGTCCTCTGTGAATACACCTTCCTGCACAGGCCAAATCGAATCAGGAATACCGGACGCCTCGTCGAAAATAGCGAATTCACCATCCCAGTTATGGGCGCCAGCAAACGCATCCGGGTTTTCCTTGCTCCACAACTGCCCTGACACATAATAATACCTTGTGCTCCTATTTAATCCTTGAGGGCTTTCTATGTAGTTCCGGAACCACGTCGCAGGTTGAATACTCAATGAGTTCAACTCAAAAAACTCGCTATTTATACCCCTAGCAACCCACTTACTAATCTCCGGGAATGTCTTGGTACGCAACTGCGGCTCTCCATTGGCGGCAACCCATGTACTACCACCAATCCGCGTACTCAGGAACCAGTGTGCCAACATGCCAACCAGCGCAGACTTCCCAGGGCCACGACCACTAGCAATAGCCCTGCGGTAGAAGTCCGGCAGATCTCCCGATTCCTTCTTTGTCTTATGGGCATCACGTAGATACTGCTCCATATCCAGCATCACATCGCGCTGCCATTTGCGCGGACCATCAAACTGCAATAGGTCGCCTTCACCCCACGCATACGCCTCCATCACAAACTGGTATGGCGACCAGTACAAATCTTCCGATAGCATCCATTCAAGTATCTGTGACTGTTTTTTGTCTATCACTCTATCGATACCTGTAATTGTTTCACGGGATGTTCCACGGACTCCACAACCATACCATCAACAACGTGTTCTATGCGCTGCCTGCGCTGCTCAAGCAACTGTTTTATATCCACACCAATCACTTCCACATCATGCTTTACCGTAGCCCCAAACCTCTTCTTGTCGTAGCTACTCGCAGCCTTGAACCGTGTGTCTATCCGCAGCTTTGCCAATGGCACCTCTTCAATGGTTGCGGTGTCTGCTATCTCTATAGTCTCTGCATGGATGTCGCTGGCGTACATCTCCCAACCGTGGTTGTAGGCACGCATACGCTTTTCGTCAGCACCTAACCATTCCCACATAACCATGAATGGCAGATGCAGATCACGCGCAATGTCGCTTGGCTTGCAACCTTCGGATAGTTTCTCGACTATTAACGACATTAATCCCTGCTCACCAATCTCATCGATTATGTGAGTTAATTGGGAATAACCTAGTTTGGTTTTATATCTGTCGAGGTTCATTTAGTAATAGTAACAAAAAAAATAAAAAATTGTCAGGGGTAACTAGTTACAGAATACACCTACCCCGTCAGGCCCAGGCACCCCCTACCCGGCCCAGGCGATCCCGGCGGCCCTAGCAGCGCTCAGTGTGATGTGGCATCGCATCCCTGCTCAGCGACGCTGAATAAGCTGGCTATCGATCTACCTGCGAGCGAGCGTACACGCATCCGGTCGGCTTGGCATCCATCGGCTATCGAGCTTGGCAGGCCATCGACCATGCCATTGACCGAAGTTATCCACTGATCAGGAGTCCGGATCAGCAGTTACTGCTTCAGAGTGATAGTGCAAACCCCCATAAATCCGTATCACTCTAAAGCCGAGAGAATGTCCGGGAACACGTTCAGAGTGATGCGACATTAGAAACCTGCGCCCTTAAATTCATCCTAGCCTGTGGATAAGTCTAAAAGCCTGTGGATAAGTAGTAAAAAAATATACCGCTCACACGAATGTTTTATCACTCTCAACTCTCCAATTTGCTCAATAATTGCACACATTTTGCTCAAAAGTTGATCAAAAAGCATAGTTAGTGGTCACTAACACGGTCTGTGGTTTTGTGCTTGGAGCGCTGGCATACTCTCCGGTGCCATAGTTGGCTACATTGCTTAGAGTGATACAGCACACCCCATGAAATCCTTATCACTCCGAACCAACATTGTTGCGTAGTCTGCAATACACTATTGCTGCTTAGACAACCACAAAGTTATCCGCGACGCTAGACTGTAGTTGTACCGCAGATCGCGGGAAACAACCAGAAGGAGTCTCAAAATGCTCAGCACACTACGCCACCGTTGCACTATTCGCTCGTTGATGTCCTGGGGTCTGCCGCGCGCAGTTGCTTGCCAGGTGCAATCAACTGGTGGAGAAGACAACCAATTGGCAATCATAGCTGCTTACGCTGCATTGGCTAAGCACTCTGACGATTGCCAGTAAATCAACCAATACAGATTATCAGCCCATAGCGTTACATCACGCTGCCAAACCATAAGAGGCAATCATGAATGCAAAGACTATCTACGGAACTGTTTCACACGGCACTATGCGCCCACAAGACCTTATTCCTGCCTTCCTTGATGCGCTGGAAATCGTCTGGCCGGAAGCATACGAAGGCCACATGATTGCAGCGTTCGGACCGATACCTGCGCACGTACAGG
>JACCDR010732934.1_pt1 | contig 23795 bp, 20 predicted proteins | sample 7446431 | NCBI WGS metagenome assembly JACCDR01 (sample SAMN15323443, study PRJNA562643) | freshwater metagenome | isolation source: river surface water | place: USA:Blue River Watershed | collected 2017-08-17 | reverse complement strand
CGGACATCGGTTTTGTGAAGGTGGGGCAGCCGGTGTTGATCAAGCTTACGGCTTATGAGTACACCATCTACGGCGGCCTGCGCGGCGTGGTGCACAGCATCAGCCCCGACGCCCTGGGCGACCCCGACCGCGCGGCGTCGCCCGACGGCACCTGGTACCGCGCTTTGGTGCGCGCCGAACGCAACCGCCTGTTACCCGACGGCGGCGGCGCCAGGCAGGCGCTGCTGGCCAAGCAGGAAACGGTGCATGAGCAGGACGACACTGCGGCGGCCAGCGCCCCGTCAGAAAAACCTGCCCAGGCCACCCCGGCACAGCACCACACTGGCGCCAGCGGTGCAGACACTCCGGGCTTGCCCGTGCTGCCGGGCATGAACGGCACGGTGGAGATCCGCACCGGCCAGCGCAGCGTACTGGCCTATTTGTTGCTGCCGATGCTCAAGTCGCAAGAGGCGTTCAGAGAGCGCTGACGGGAGCGCTGACGGGCCCGGTGCGGCTGCTGTGTATCTTGCTCCCTCTCCCTCCCAGGGAGAGGGCTGGGGTGAGGGTCGGGCATGCTCTCAGCCCCCGCGAAAGGCGCCCGTGTGCGCCAGTGCACAGTGCAGCGTCACGCACGGGTGCTATGGTGCAGGTCCATCGGCTTTATTGGTTACCGTGTTGCCCCTTGCCCCCACCATGATCGACTCGCTGCTGCTCGCCGCCACCCGCATCGTCACCTTTGAACACGAGCGCGCGCTGACCAACGCCAGTGGTTTTTTCTTCGCCCGCGACAACCGCTTGTTTCTGGTGACGAGCCGGCATGTGTTGATCGACGAGCCCAGCGAGCACCGGCCCAACCGCATCGAGATCGAGCTGCACACCAATGCCGCAGACTTGGCGCGTTCGGTGATGTTTTCGATCATGTTGTTCGAAAACGGCCGCAGCCAGTGGAAACAGGGCTTGGACGCGGCGGGTGATGTGGATGTGGCGGTGATCGAAATCAACCGCCAGGCGCTGCCGGTGCAGGCTGTGTTCAGCGCCTTCACGCCGGCCCATATTGCGTTGCCGGCGGCGGCGGTGGAAATTGGCACGTCGGTGGTGATACTGGGTTTCCCACTCGGCTTTCACGACACCTTGCACCATTTGCCGGTGGTGCGCCAGTCGGTGGTGGCTTCGGCCTGGGGCATGCGTTTTCAAGGCCAGGGTTATTTCCTCACCGACGCACGCACCCACCGCGGCACCAGCGGCGCGCCGGTGGTGATGCGCGACCACCAAGCCTTCGACCAAGCGCTGCCGTGGCGCTTGTTGGGTGTGCATTCGGGCACCCTGGACATGGGTGAACGCGACCTGACCAAGGACGAGTCGCTGGGGCTGAACTGCACCTGGTACGCCGACATTCTGTTGGCGTTGACGCAGGATTAACTGCCGTTGTCTGCGCGCCGTTGAGCCGAAAAAAACACGTGAGCGAAAAACACGTTAACGGAACAGCCCCAACCGCTGCGCTTCCAAAGCCGCTTCGGCGCGTGAGCTCACGTTGAGCTTGCGGTAAATCTGCTTCACATAGTCGGCAATGGTGTGCCGGCTCAAGCCCAGTTGCACGCCAATCTCGGGCAGGGTGTAACCCTTGGCCACGCGCAACAGCACCTCGCTTTCGCGGTCGGTCAGGCTCACGTTGGGCATGGAATTGGTGTTCACCTGCGGCTTGGCCTTGGCGCTGAAGTGGGCCATCACGCGGCGCGCGATGCTCGGACTCAGCGGCGGTTCGCCCTGGCTGATGCGCTGCAGCTGTTCGGTGATCAGTTCGCGCGCCTGCTCTTTCAAGATATAGCCAAAGGCGCCCGCCTGCAGCGCCGGGAACAGGTGCTCGTCATCGTCGTGGATCGTCACCACCACACTTTGTGCGTCGGGCTGCATGTCGCGCAGGCGGGTCACCACGTCCACACCGCTGCCGTCGGGCAAACCCAGGTCGATCAGCGCCAGGTCAAACTTCACCGCCGCCACCATCTCGATGGCGTCGTGCACACGCGCCGTCTCTGAAATCGTCGCGCCCGGGAACACCTGCAACACCAGCTTGCGCAACCAGGCTCGAATCTCGGGCAGGTCTTCCAGCAGCAAAATGGTTTTCATGATGGGCGCGATAGGAGCGTAGGGCACTGCGTGCGATTCGATGTTATCGGCCAGTACTGTTTCCATCATGAGGACTCCGTAGAACGATTCAGTGGAATCGTGAGGCGTATCACGGTTCCATACCCAGGGCCACTTTCGACCAGGCATTGGCCCTGCATCTGCTTGGCCCGGTTTTTCATGCTCGCCAGGCCATGCCCGCGGTCCAGGCGGCCCTCAACCTCGGCAGAAATGCCCGTGCCGTCGTCTTGTATCACCAGCATGAAGTCCCCATCGGCAATGCCGGCGCTGATAGAGCAGTGGCTGGCGTTGCTGTGCTTGATGATGTTGCTGGTGGCCTCGCGCAGTATGCGTGTGGTCTGCACATAAGCGCGTGCGCCCAGCGTCTGTGGCAGGTCTTCGGGCGCTGTCCACTCGGCTTCGATGCCGGTTTGCCCCAGGCGCGAGATGACCTCAGCGCGCCAGTCACCCAAGGCATCGGCCAGCCGCACCGCCTTGCCGGTGAGCCCGCGCACCGACAACCGCATCTCTTCCAGCGCCTCGCGCGCCAGCGTGGAAATGCGCTCGCTCTCGCTGGTGTGCACGATGGTCAGCAGCTTCGCACCCAGGTCGTCGTGCAGGTCGCCGGCGATGCGTTTGCGCTCGCGCTCGGTCACCTGCTCCACGCGCAGCTCGGCCATCTGGCGGAAGTTGCGTTCAATCTCGGCCGTGGCCTCGCGCACCCGCTGTTCCAGCACCGCCTTGCTTTCTTCTGCGTTTTGCAGCGCGCGGCCCTGCTGCTGCACCAGGCGCAGGCCCACCAGCACCACCAAGACGGGCGCCACCAGCTCAGCAATCTGCGCCGCAAAGGCTGGTGCCCGCCCCCACTGCACGGCCGCTTCGATCAGCGCTGCCACCGTGGCCGCTGACAGCAGGCCGCCCATCACCCAGGCCGAGCGGCTGCCGCGCTGGCTCTTCACATACCACCAGGCCGCAGCGGCCACTTCCGCCGCCAAGATCACGTACCAGATGGTGGCCACCGTATTCAGCCGGCTCGGGCCGGCCAGGGCCAGGCTCAGCGTGAGCAGTGCACACTGCAGCGGCAGGCCCACGTCGGCCCAGCGCCAGCGGGTGCCGCTGTAGCGCAACAAAAACTGCACCGCAGCCCAGACGATGAAGCCCAGCAGCGCGCAGACAAAAAACTCGGCGCTGGCGTGGCTGGTGGGCACCGTGCGCAGCCAGGTGCGGGCGGCCACGCCGGCCCAACCCACGCACAGTGCGCCAAAGTAGGCCAGGTGGCTTTCGCGCCGGTTGATGAAACCCAGCACAAACATGAAGCCGCCCATCAGCACCAGCGTGGCGCTCATCGCCTGCGGTGCCGCCACTTGCAGCGCGGTCTGCAAGCTGTGGCGCGGGGCCAGGTCGGAGTGCGGGGCCACCACCAGCGCCGACAACTGGCCCGCACGTGCACGTGAACCCGTGGTGGCCAGCGCATGGCCGCTGACCTTGATGTCCAGCACATTCACCGGCGCGCGCAGCAGCGCTGTGGGCAAGATCACCAACTGCGGGTGGTTGCAGTCGTGGATGCTGCGCGTGCCCGCCGGCGCGGTGAAGGCCGAGGGCACCACAGCCGGCGTCAGTGCGCCGGCACCGCTGGTGTGCAGCAGGCTGCCGTTCAGGTACACCTCAACCGAGCTGCAGACGTTTTCGATGTACAGCGCCAGCACGTCGCCCGGCGCCAGGTGGCTGGGCGGGGGAAAGGGCGTGCGGTACCAGACGCTGCCGGAAAACCCCGGCCGTGACAGCGCCCATTCGTCAGGCAGTTGCACCTGCTGCGGGCTTGAATCGACGGGGAAACGGTCGCCGCCGCCGGGCGCCGACAGCGCAGCGCGCAGCACCAGCGACTGTGCCTGGATGCGCACCTGCACGGGTGTCTGCACCGGTGTCTGCACCGGTGTCTGCGCCCCGGGTTGCAACGGCGTTTGATCTTGCGCCTGCGCCCTCAACCCGGCCGGCCAAGCCAGGGCCAGCACAAGCAACAGCACCACGAAGGCCGCTTGCAGCAGCGCGCGGTGGGCGGGGTGGTGTGGTGGGGCTGAGCGGGGTGGGTTCAAAAGGCAACAGGCGGTGGTGTCGGCCCCAACGCGGGGCAGGTGCAACTGCGGCATTGCGGGCCGGGTTGATGCCGGATTCTGCACGCCGATGCGGCCCCCAGGGGCCCCCCAGAAGCACTGCGACAATGTGCCACCGTGCTTTTTCTGACCATCCCCCTTGATTCGACTGCACCGTTTCGACCCTGAGGACAACCGGCGCCTGGCGCAGGTGTGTGGCCCGCTGGACAGCCACCTGCGCGAGATTGAAGCCGCGCTGGCGCTGAAGCTGCAGCGCCGGGGCGCCGAGTTTCGGCTCGAAGGCAGCCGTGCCGCCGTGGACCAGGGTGTCGGGCTGCTGGACGAGCTGTACGCGCGTGCGCTGTCGCCCATCACGCCGCAGGCGCTGCAACTGCTGTTGGTTGACGCCGTGGCCGGCGCCCAAGGTAGCGGGCCGGCAGCGGGTACCCAAGGCAACGCGCCCGCAAGGGGCGCCAGCACACCGGCCATCGTGCTGCACACGCGCCATGCCGATCTGCGCGGCCGCACGCCCAACCAAACGCAGTACCTGCAGCAGATGCTGGGCCACGACATCACCTTTGGCATTGGCCCGGCCGGCACCGGCAAAACCTTTCTGGCCGTGGCCTGCGCGGTGGACGCGCTGGAACGTCAGGGTGTGCAGCGCATCGTGCTCACGCGCCCGGCGGTGGAAGCCGGCGAGCGCCTGGGCTTTTTGCCCGGCGATCTGGCGCAGAAGGTTGACCCCTACTTGCGGCCGCTGTACGACGCCCTGTACGACCTGATGGGCCTGGACAAGGTGACCCGCGCCTTTGAAAAAGGCCTGATCGAGATTGCGCCGCTGGCTTTCATGCGCGGGCGCACGCTGAACCACGCTTTTGTCATCCTCGACGAAGCGCAAAACACCACCTGCGAGCAGATGAAGATGTTCCTCACCCGCATCGGTTTTGGCAGCCGCTGTGTGGTGACGGGTGATGTGAGCCAGATCGACCTGCCCAAGGGTGTGGTCAGCGGCCTGGTGCATGCGCAAGACGTGCTGGCCGGTGTGCAGGGCATAGGCCTGACACACTTCACCGCCGCTGACGTGGTGCGCCACCCGCTGGTGGCGCGCATCGTGCAGGCCTACGACCGCGCGCAGGCGCTGGCCGAGCGTGCCCAGGGCGGGCGTTGATGCCCGCCGCCCCAGTGCCGTCGTTGTCGCCGCCGTTGCCCCTGCAACTGTCACTGCAGTTTGCCGACACCAGCGCGCGTGTGCACCTGCCGCGCCACCGCGTGCGGCGCTGGCTGCAAGTGGCGCTGGCGGCACCGGCGCAGATCACCGTGCGCATCGTCGGCGCTGAAGAGGGCCTGGCGCTGAACCGCAGCTACCGCGGCCAGGACCACGCCACCAACGTGCTCACCTTCGACTACGAGCGCGCGCCCGTGGTGGTGGCCGACCTGGTGCTGTGTGCACCCGTGGTGGCCGCCGAAGCGCGGGCCCAGGGCCTGCCGTTGCAAGCCCACTATGCACACCTGCTGGTGCACGGCGCGCTGCATGCGCTGGGCATGGACCACATCGAAGAAGCCCAAGCGCAGCAGATGGAAGCGCGTGAATCGCAGCTGATGCTGCGCCTGGGTTTTGCCGACCCCTACGCGCTGCCGCCCCAGCGCGCCATCAAAGCGCCATCAAAGCGCCTGTGAAGCGATCTTGAAGTCGGGGTCTTCGGCAAAGGGCGTGATCTGGAAGCCCAGCCGGCGCATCAGGCGCAGCATGGCGCTGTTGTGGGCCAGCACCAGGCCCATGATCTCGGTCAGGCCCTTGCTGCGCGCCACGTCCATGATGGCCTGCATCAAGCGCGTGCCCAGGCCCTGGCCCTTCATGTCGTCGGCCACCAGCAATGAAAACTCACAGCTCTCGCCATCGGGGTTGGCCACGTAGCGGCTGACACCGATGATGCGTTCCTGCGTGCGCTCGGGCACGCTGGTGCCGTCTGCGGCCCGCACCGGTTCTTCCACCACGGCCACCATCGCCATCTCGCGGTCGTAGTCGATCAAGGTGAAACGCGCCAGCATGCGCAGCGGCAGTTCCTGCAGTGCGCTGGCGAAGCGGAAGTAGCGGCTTTCGGGTGACACCCGGCGCACCAGCGCCTGCAGCATTTCGGCGTCGTCGGGGTGGATGGGGCGGATGCGGTAGACACCGGCCGGGCCCGCTGCGCCCGTTACGCCCACTGCGCTGCCCGCACCCTCGGGCCCCGCGCCATCGGCCGGCGCAGCGGGCCGCAGCGGCCATTCACGCTCCAGGCCCAAAGGGTAGGGCAGGATGGCCAGGTGGTTGAAGCTGCCCGGCCGTTGCGCCGTTTCCGCCACCACCACACGCGCATCCACGGCCATGGCGCCGTGTTCGTCCACGATCACGGGGTTGATGTCCATCTGCCGCAGCTGCGGCAGCGCACACACCATGTCGCTCACACGCAGCAGCAGGTTTTCGATGGCGCCGGCATGGGCAGCTGGTGCGCCGCGCCATTCCTGCAGCATCTCGGCCACACGCGCGCGGCCCACCAGGCTGCGCGCCAGAAACTGGTTCAGCGGCGGCAGTTCCATCGCGCGGTCGTTCATCAGCTCGATCATCGTGCCACCGGCACCGAAGGTGATGACGGGGCCAAAGGCCTCGTCGGTGGTGACACCCACATACACCTCGCGGCTGTGGCCCAAGCCGGCAGCGGCCTTCACCATCGGCTGCACCGTGACGCCGTTGATGCGTGCGCCGGGCTGCGCGCGGGCCACCGCTTGCAGCATGTCCTGGTAGCGGTCACGCACCTGCGCCGCACTGTGCACGTTCAGCGCCACGCCCTGCACGTCGCTTTTGTGCGCCACGTCGGCCGAGTCGATCTTCAGCGCCACCGGGTAGCCCAGCTGGCTGGCAATCAGCATCGCTTCGTTGGCGCTGCGGGCCAGCATGGTGCGTGTCACGGGGATGTGAAAGGCGGCCAGCAGCGACTTGCTTTCCAGCTCGGTCAGCACCTGGCGCCGCTCGGCCAGCACGTTTTCGATCAACAACCGCGCGCCCTCGGTGTCGGGCGCCGGGCCGTGTGACAGCGGCGGCGGCGCCTGCTGCAGCAGTTGCTGGTTGCGGTAGTAGCTGGCGATGCTGAAAAAGGCGTCCACCGCCGCCTCGGGCGTGCGAAACACCGGCATGCCGTGTTGTGCCAGCAGCGCGCGCGCGGGCTGGGCGCTGCGCTCGCCCATCCAGCAGCCCAGCACCGGCTTGCCCGACGGTTTGTAGGCCTGCGCAATGGGCTCGGTGAGCGCCAGCGTGTCCAGGCCGGCTTTGGGCGCATGAATCAGCACCACGCCGTCCACGCCCGGTGCATCCAGCGCCGCCTGCAACTGCGCCGTGTACTGCGCGCCGCTGGCGTTTTCGCCCAGGTCGCTGACCTGGGCCACCTGCAGGCCCAAAGCGCCGGCCCCGTCGGCCGCCAGCACCGCCGGGCCGCCGCCGTTGCTGATGATGGCCAGGTTCTGGCCCACTGGCCGAAAGCGCGACGCCAGGCACTGCGCGGCCGAAAACAGCTGCGTGAACTGGCGCACACGCACCACGCCGGCGCGGCGCAGGGCGGCGTCAAACACGTCGTCAGCACCCACGATGGCCGCCGAATGGGTGAGCGCCACTTTCGTGCCCGCAGGCTGCCGGCCGGCTTTCATCACCACCACCGGCTTGGCGATGGCGGCGGCGCGCAGTGCGCTCATGAAACGGCGCGGCTGGCGTGTGCCTTCCATGTAGACCAAGATGCTCTGCGTGGCGGCGTCGCCGGCCAGGAAGTCCAGCACCTGCGGCAGGTCCACGGCAGTGTTGGGGCCCAGCGACACCACGGCCGAGAAGCCGACACGGTGCAGGCCGGCCCAGTCGAGCATGGCCGAGGTGAGCGCGCCGCTTTGTGACACCAGCCCCAGCGCGCCCGGGGCCGCCAGCGGGCCCAGGCTGCTGGCGTTCAGGCCCAGCGCCGGCCGCTGCAGGCCCAGGGTGTTGGGCCCCAGCAGGTGCACGCCGTAGCGTTTGGCAATCTGCTGCATGGGGCTGCAATGGTCCGCTGGCAGGTCGCTGCCCAGCACCACGGCGGCACGACAGCGGATGCGGCCGGCTATCTCCAGCGCCGCCGGGGCCTGCTCGGCCGGCAGCGCAATCAGCGCCAGGTCGGCACGCGACTGCGCCAGGTCGCCCAGCGTGCCCGTCATGCCGATGTCCAGCCAGGTCACCTGGCCGGTGTAGGCACCGGCTGCGAAGGCCTCGCGCAGGCACTGCGCCTCGCGCGTGGGCGCATCGCTGCCGCGCTCGCCGGCAAAAACGACGATGGCCTGGGGTGCAAACAGCGGGGTCAGGTAGTGGTGGTCCACGGCAGGTGTCCGGTCAGGGTGGTGCGGGCCGGGCCCGTTCCGGGTTTCGGGTAATCCCTAGCATACGACCGTTGTCGTTGCGGTGCTGTGACGCGGCCGGGGCATGCCCGGCGCAGGCTTCAGCCCAGTGCCGAAACCCCAGCGCCCGTGCGGCGCGCCCGGGCAGCGCGCCGGGCCAGCACCGCCAGGCCCAGCAGCAGCAGCACGGCGCTGGCCGGTTCGGGCACCGGGGCGGTGGCGCCGGGGTTCAGGGGCAGCGGGCTGTTGATGATGTTGCCGCCGTTGCCGGCAAAGGTGTTTTGCAGGGGCGCCAGCGGCAGCGGCGGGCCGGCCCACAAACCGCCGCCGCCCGTGCCCGGGGTGTTGCTGCCCGGCGCTGCGGCGCCCAGGCCGAAGGAGCCGGGGCTGTTGACGAGGCCTGCCGCGTTGCCTGGGCCATTGCCGTTGCCATTCTCATTGCCGTTGCCGGCCAGGTTCAGGGGTTCGAAACCCGCCAGGTTGCCGGGCGCTGTGCTGGCGCCCGGGTCTGCGCTGGCTGCGCTGCCTGCGCTGCCAATCCCGCCGGGCAAGGTTGCGCCCAGCAGCAGGGCTGGTGCACCACCGCTGTCGACGCTCACCAGGGTCAGGGCCTGCGGGCCCACCCCCGGTAGCGCTTCGCCCGAGGCGCTGAGTGCACGGCCGGCCCCGGGCGCGTCAAACTGCAGTTCGCCGTCTTCAGGCACTGCGGCCACAGCGGGTGCGCTGCTGCCGGGGCGCTCGGCGGCGCTGCGGGCTGCGGCTGCAGCGGGCAGGCGGGTCACCCGGCTGACGTTGCGGCACACCGTGGGCACGATGATGCAGTGGGCCCCTTCGCAATAGACCAGGCCCCGCTCCTCGGCCTGGGCCGGCCAGCCTTTGCGTGTGACGCTGCGGCACAGGCGGCCGTTGCCGAAGTGCATGTCGCGCAGCTCGGCGCTGTAGCGCGAGCCGCCGGTGATGTGGTCGCGGCCGATGACGGCCATGTCGTCGTAGCGCTGCGCGGCCATGCGTTGTTTGAGCACGGCGCGGGTGGCGGCAGGGATGTCGGTGTAGCGGTCCACGGCAGCGCCCAGCTCGCCCCGGTAGGGGTTGACGCCCGGGCGGTCCCAGGAACAGGTGGCCAGCGTTGTGGTTATCGGTGCGGCCGTTTTGCGGGCCTGCGCATCACCGCCGATGGCCAGCCACAGGCCGCAAACCGCCAAACACCACCCGGCGCAGCGACCGAGCCGTTGTGTAACAGCCCTCAGTACATCAATCGCGAAGCGGCCAGGGTGCAAACGGCGTGTGCTGCAAGGCAGACTGGACGCTGGCGCTTTTGTAAGTGCCCACACCCAGCCCGTTGTGCAGGCTGATGTTGTTTCAAATTGATGCAAATTGTACGCAGTCGTGGGATTGACAAACTGCGAATGAAACAGGTTAACCAGGCATTAATTGGCAAATGAGCCCCCCGCCCGGCTGCTGGACAGCCTTGCCGCTTCTGGGTCTTTGCGGGTCTTTCCGGGCTCAGCCTGGGACCCCTGGGCCCTGCAAGCCGTGCCGGGTTACGGTGGGGTGGCCGCTGTGGCGGCCGGGTACAGGCCACGTTGGCGCGCCATCAGGCGCACCAGGCCCAGCAGGCCGTCCATGTGCGGTGTGGCCTGGCCCAGGTGCTGGCCGATTTCGTGCACCGCGCCCAGCAAGGCATCAATTTCCAGCGGCCGGCCGGCCAGCGTGTCTTGCAACATGCTGGTCTTGAAGCTGCCCAGTTTGCGCGTCACGGCGTGGCGTTCTTCGGGCTTTTGCTCGATGGGGATGCCGATGGCGGCACCGATGGCCTGCGCTTCCAGCATCACGGCGCTGATGAAGTTGCGCACCAGCGGGTCGTCCAAGATGTGGTCGCTGGCCGCGCCGGTGAGTGCCGACACCGGGTTCATGGTCATGTTGCCCCAGAGCTTGAACCACACGTCACGCTGGATGTGCGCCGACACCGTGAGCGCCACACCGGCCTGTTGCAACAGGCCCGCCACGGCCTGCAGCGGCGCGTCGTCGGCGGGGCTGGCGCCGGCCCCGCCCGGGGCACCCGGGGCCGGCGCCGTGGCGCGGCCGATGATGAGCCCGTTGCCCTGCACAAGCTGCGCCACCCCGGGCTCGGGGCTGGCGCTGGAAAAGTGCACCACGCCACCCAGCACCTGCCGCGCCGGCACGTGGCGCTTGATGACCCCGCCGGGGTCTACGCTGCGCAGCGACAGCCCGGCGCAGGGGTTGCCCGCCGGCAGACCGCCATCAAAAAACCACCAGGGCACACCGTTCATGGCCGTCAACACCTGCGTGTGCGGGCCGCACAGCGCGGCCACCGCCGGTGCCACGGCGGGCAGCGCGGGCGCCTTCACCGCCACCAGCACCAGGTCTTGCGCGCCCAGCACGGCGGGGTCGTCGCTGGCCCGCAGCGGCACCGTGTGTTCCTGGCCGCCGGCGCGCAGGCGCAGCCCATGCTGGCGCACCGCCTGCAGCGTGGCGCCGCGCGCCAGGGCCGACAACTGCACCGCACCGGCGGGCAGCCGCGTGCCCAGCCAACCCGCCAACACGCCGCCCACGGCGCCCAGGCCGACGATGCACACCTTCATGGACCACTCCTCACAAGAAACCAAAGGGTTGCAGCCTGGACGGTGCCGCCATTCCACCCTCACCCCAGCCCTCTCCCTGGAAGGGAGAGGGGGCCCATGCGGCCGCCTCTGGCCAGGACGGCGGTGCTGCAATTCTTGCTCCCTCTCCCTGCCAGGGAGAGGGCTGGGGTGAGGGTGAAATCTTCGAACAGCCTGTTTCTTCGCAAACGCCAAGCACCGCCAGCGGCCTGGGATGCTCAGGTCGGCTGCTGCCCCCGCCTGCACAGGCCTTCATGACGGGCTGCAGTGTGCAGCGTGGTTCAACAAGTTCAGCCCGACGGGCAGCGCCCGCATCACCGGTCTTCCTGCACAAACGGGTTTTCGAGCACACCCAGGCCGTCGATTTCGATGCGCACCACGTCGCCATGCTGCAGCCAGCGCGGCGGGTTCATGCCCATGCCGACACCGGCGGCGGTGCCGGTGGCGATGAGGTCGCCCGGGTGCAGCGTGATGCCGCGTGAGCAGGTTTCGATGAGCGCGGGGATGTCGAAGATGAGGTCGGTGGTGCGCGCGTCTTGCCGCAGCTCGCCGTTGACCCAGCAGCGCACCCGTGTGTTGCTGCCGTCCAGTTCGTCGGCCGTCACCACCCACGGGCCCATCGGGCAGAAGGTGTCAAAGCTCTTGCCCAGGTGCCACTGCGCGTGGCGCATCTGCACGTCGCGCGCCGTCACGTCGTTGATGATGGTGTAGCCCAGCACATGCTGCAGTGCGTCGGCGCGGCTGATGTTGCGTCCGGCTTTGCCGATGACGATGGTGAGCTCGGCCTCGTAGTCCACCTGCTGCGACACGCTGCGCAGAAAGCGCACCGCGTCTCCCGGCCCCACCACCGTTTCGGGCACCTTGGAAAACACGATGGGCCAGCTGTCGACGGCTTTGCTGTTGTCCTTGAACACGCTGGCCTGCAGTTCCTGAGCATGGGCGTGGTAATTGCGGCCGACGCAAAACAGGTTGCGCCGCGGCAGCGGCAGCGGCGCTTGCAGTTGCACCGCCGACAAGGGCACCGCCGCGCCTGCTGCAGGCCAGCCGCCGCCGCTGGCAGCGTGTTCTATCAGCGGCAGCAGGCCGCGCTGCTGGTCGGCGGTGCTCAGGCCGCTGGTGTCGAAAAGTTCGATGCCGGGCGCAGCGCCGCCTGCGGGCGGGCTCAGGCGGCCGGTGCGCCGGTGTCCTTGGTACAGCACGGTGGCCAAACGCATGGTGGTGGTCTCCAGTCGGTGGTGCCCCAGATGCTACCCCCGGCGCCCTTTGTTCACGGCCCGTGGTGATGGACGCGGCACAACTCCCGCTTCTGTTAGCCGCAGCAGCCATCGGCGCTGCGCCGAGCCCGGGCCTGCGGCCTGTCAACAGAGTTGCCGATGCCGGCGCAAGAGCTGCCGCCCTACAGTCCCTGCCGTGGTGGCGTCGACCCGACCCACCCGCCAACAGGAGGAGCCGCGCATGTCCAACACTGAAACTTCCGCCGGGCCGCGCTTGCGGGCCTGGGTTCTTGCTGCCGCCGGGGTGGGCGCAGGCGTGATGCCGGCGTTTGCGGCGCCTGTCAGCATCAACTCGCCGTTCATGAACATCGAACGCATGAATGTCAATTCGCTGGGCTTTACCCCGGGTGTGTATTTCAGAATCGGCGCCAACTCGGTGACCCCCAATGGCAGCGCCACCGCCGCTGGCCCGGGCACCACGGGCGTGGGCACCACCACCCATCTGCTGACCGGCCAAACCGTCAGCCGCACGATTGCTTTTAACCCGTCGCCCAATCTGCCCAACTTCTACAGCCGCAGCCTGGCGCTGGACGCCAACCTGCTGGGCCCGTGGCAGCTGAAGTTTGACAACGGGCCCCATAGCGCGACGGCCACGGTGTCGCTACCGGCAGGCACCGGGCCGGCGCCGTTTGTCAACAGCGTCACCTTGTCGGGCACGTCGCGCAACCCCACCTTCAGCTGGTCAGCACCCGCGGGTGAGCAGGTCAACGGCTACCGCATCAACATCTATGACAAGTCCATCATCAACCGTGATCCGACCAAAGGCCCCTTGAACGGCGGCACGGTGTACGGCACCAGCTTGCCGCCGACACAAACCAGCTTTGCCGTCGAGGACCGGTTTTTCACCGTGCCGGGCTACGCATTGACGCCCGGGCGGAATTACTCAATAGAGATCGGCATCATTCAAACCAAGGACGGTTCAAACACCAACCTGAACAACAGCAATGTGAAGTCCGTTTCGCGCAGCTACGCCGACTTCACCCCCAACAACAGCGGCGGCCCGCCGGTGAACCTGCCCGTGGTGCTGGACAACGGCAGCTTCAAGTTCGACATGGCCGTGCAGCCCGGGCAAACCTACTACATCGACCCCGAGGTGGCCGTGGGCTACGACTACGCCACCGGCACCGGCGACCCACGTTTCGGCAGCGTGCTGCTGCCCGCCAACATCGGCGACGGCATCTACGACGTCTTCACGCTGGACGCAGCCGGCCTGTGGCAATTGGCGGCCGACGACCTGCTGGGCGGCCAGGTGTTCAGCTTTGGCGCCGACGGCGTGGACCGCTTTCGTGTGCTGGGCATCGAGACCAGCGCCGCGCTCGACCCGCTGAACCCCACGGCGTTCATCACCGGGCTGACCTTCACCGGCGCTGGCCGCTTTACGGGCACACAAACGCCCCTCACCGTGAACACGTCGGTGCCCGAGCCTTCCACGCTGGCGCTGGTGGGGTTGGCGTTGTTTGCAGCCGTGCGCGGCCGCGGTGCCGCGCAGGCTTGTTGACCAACGCTGCTTCACAGGATCTCAGTCGCCGGCCAGCAAGCGGCGGTAGCCTTCACCGCCCAGCTTGCGCAGCGTGTTGATGTTCTTTTCGTAGATGGTTTCGGGCTCAGGGAATGCCGCCACCGCGCGGCTGATGCTCTTTTCGCGCAGCAGGTGCAGCGCAGGGTAGGGCGCGCGGTTGGTGTTGTTGCCCAGGTCGTTGGCGCGCGTGCCGGCAAAACGAAACTGCGGGTGAAAAGGCGCCACCTGCAGCACGCCTTGCAGGCCCAGCTCGGCCACCGCGGCTTCCACCACACCCTGGAAGTGATTGAAGTCGTCAAAGTCTTGCAGCACCAGCGGGTGCACCAGCAAGGTGGTGTCGGTCTGGCGCGCGGGTGTGGTGGCCAGGTGTTGCAGTTCTTGCAGCAGCGCTTGCAGCAGCGCTTCGGGCGTGGTGGCCGCACTGACCACCCAGCGGATTTGCTGCTTGCTGTGCACCGCCTTGGCAAAGGGGCACAGGTTCAGGCCGATGACGGCGCGCTGCAGCCAGCGCTGCATGGCCGGCAGCGTGTCGGCCGGGGGCGTTTTTTTGGGCATGGCCGATTGTCAGCGGCCGCCGGGCCTTGCCCGTCGGCCCGTCAAGGTTTACTCGAAAAACTCGCCGGGCAGCGGCACCGGCGGCATGGCGCGGGCCTCTTCGCCCCGGCGCAGTTCCACGCGCCGGATCTTGCCGCTGATGGTCTTGGGCAGCTCGGTGAACTGGATGCGCCGGATGCGTTTGTAGGCCGCCAGTTTGCTGCGGCAAAAGGCCATGATGGCTGCGGCGGTGGCGGCATCGGGCGCGTGGCCGGCGGCCAGCGTGACAAAGGCCTTGGGCACGGCCAGCTTCAGCGCGTCGGGCGAGGGCACCACCGCAGCCTCGGCCACGGCCGGGTGTTCGATGAGCACACTTTCCAGCTCAAAGGGGCTGATGCGGTAGTCGCTGGCCTTGAACACGTCGTCGGCGCGGCCGACGTAGGTGATGTAACCCTCGGCATCACGCTGCGCCACGTCGCCGGTGCGGTAGTGGCCACCGCGCATCACCTCGGCGGTCTTTTCGGCTGAATCGGCATAACGCACCATCAGCCCGGTGGGCCGGCCCAGTTGCGGGTCGGCCAGGTGCAGCGAAATCTCGCCTTCCTGCGCCGGTTGGTCTTCGGTGTCGAGCAGCACCACGCGGTAGCCGGGCAGCGGCCGGCCCATCGAGCCGAACTTGATCTTCTGGCCCGGCGGGTTGCCCACCTGCGCCGTGGTCTCGGTCTGGCCAAAACCGTCGCGTATGGTCACGCCCCAGGCACTGCGCACCTGCTCGATGACCTCGGGGTTCAGCGGCTCGCCCGCGCTCAGCAGTTCGCGCAGCTGCACCGGCCACTGGGCCAGTGGCTCCTGGATCAGCATGCGCCACACCGTGGGTGGTGCGCACAGCGTGGTCACTTGTTTGGCCACCAGCACATCAAGCACACGCCGGGCGTCAAAACGCGCGTAGTTGAAGATGAAGATGGTGGCGCCGGCGATCCAGGGCGCAAAAAAGCAGCTCCAGGCGTGTTTGCCCCAGCCGGGTGACGAGATGTTCCAGTGCACGTCACCGGGCTGCAGACCGGTCCAGTACAGCGTGCTGAGGTGGCCCACCGGGTAACTGGTGTGGGTGTGCTCCACCAGCTTGGGCTTGGCGGTGGTGCCGCTGGTGAAGTACAGCAGCAGCGGGTCGTCGGTCTGGGTGGGGCAGCGGGGCGTGTATACCGGGCTGGCGCCATCGGCGTCGGCATAGGCGTGCCAGCCCGGAGCCTGGCCGATGGCGATGCGCAGCACTGGCCCTGGCCCGTGGGCGTCCAGGCCTTCAAACTTGCCCGTGTGCGCCGGGTTGGTGACGACAGCGCGCACACGCCCGCGCTCGAAGCGGTCGATCAGGTCGTCGCGGCTGAGCAGCGTTGTGGCCGGGATCATCACCGCGCCGATCTTGATGCAGGCCAGCATCAGCTCCCACAGCGGCACCTCGTTGCCCAGCATCAGCAGCACGCGGTCGCCACGCAACACGCCCAGGCTTTCCAGCCAGTTGGCCACGCGGTTGCTGCGCACGGCCATCTCGGCAAAGCTCAGCTGGTGCTCGCTGCCGTCGTCGGCCACGATCCACAGCGCGGTGGCGTGGTTGTCACGCGCCAGGTCGTCGAAGTGGTCTAACGCCCAGTTGAAGTGTGTCAGTTGCGGCCAGCGGAAGCCGGCGTGTGCGACTTCCAGGTTGGTGCGGTGCTCGAGCAGGAAGTCGCGCGCGGCGCGGTAGCGGGCCAGGTTGGGGTTGGGCGTGGTCATGGGGCGGTGTTTCAGGGTGGGCAGCGTCAACGATGGGCGCGTGCGGGGCACCATCATGCCCGCAGCCGGTGCACCTGCCCATCGGGAACTGCCTGCGTTTATCGCCTGCGGGCCTGCACAGGCTGTCGGTATCAGGGCCGCACGGCGGGGGCCTCCCAGGGCAGCCCGGCCGCACGCTGGCGCAGCCACAGTTCCAGCGCCACCCACTCGTCGGCGCCGTGGGCAAAGGCTTCGGCGCGCACGCCGTTCATGCAGCCGCGCAGGCGGCGCTGCAGCGGGCCCAGGGCTTGCCATTCCAGCCGGTACAGCGGGTAGCCGGTGGCATGCGCCTGCGGGATGGTGCTGCCGGCCAGGCGGCGGCCGGCCTGCTGGTCGTGGCACTGGGCGCAGCTCAGTTGCAGCTGGCCCAGCGGCTGTTGCCACAGCCGCTGGCCTTGCAGCAGGGCGATGTGCAGCCGGGGGTCTGTGACCGGCAGCAGGGGCAGGCCGCGCGACTGCAGCGCGACAAAGGCTTCCAGTTCCAGCAGGGCCTCGCTGTCCCAGGGCCAGGGGGCCTGCTGCACATGGCGCTGGCGGCACAGGTTGATGCGCCCGGCCAGTGTCACCGGCTTGCCCAGCACCGTGTCAAAGGCCGGGTAGCGGGGCGCCACGCCGCGCAGGCTGTCGGGCGTGTGGCAGGTCTTGCAGTCGGCTTCAAAACGTTGCTGCCCGCCTTGCACCCACAACATGCCGGGGTTGGCGCTGTCGTCGCGCTGCAGCGCTTGTGTGGCCGGGCTCATGAAGTCGTAACCCGAACGGCGGTGGTCGGGGGCGGTGGTTGGCGGCGTGGGTGGTGCCGTGGGGGGTGCCGGCACGCCGTGGCAGGCCACCAGGCCCACCAGCGGCAGCAACCGCAACAGCGCTGCCGCACCGGGGTGCATCAAAGGGCCTGGATGCGCGCCTGCATCTCGTGCGTGAGGCCGCCGTCGGCCACCCAGCGCACGGTGAGCACGCCGCTGCCGGGCACGCGCAGCCAAAACGACACATAAGGGTTGGCCGAGACGGCGGCGTGCAGTTCGGCGCTGAACACGGTTTGGCCTTCAAACGTGGCCACCACCTGGCGCAACAGGTTGCGCGGTTGCATCACGCCATCGGCACCGCGCCGGTAGCCGGTTTCCATGGGGTGGGCGGCGGTGGCGCGAATCTCCACCACCTCGCCCACGCGGGCCTGTTGGGGGGCGTTCAGTAGGGCGCGCAGGGTCATGCCGGCATGCCTTTCAACCGCCTTCCACGCAGGCGGCCAGTGTCACCACCACGTCCAGCGTGTGCTGCCAGTAGCTGCCGTCTTGCAGCTCGGCCAGCGCCACCACGCGCTGGCTGGTGGCCAGCCGCATGCGCGTGGCCACTTCGGCGCGGCCGCTGAACAGCGACAGGTTGAACACGGCCACTTCGGGCTGCGGGTTGCGCTCGGTGAACAGGGCGATGCGGCGCACGTGATCGGCGGCCGTCATGGCGCTGGCCACCCGCACCGACACCGGCACCGTGTTGCCGTTTTCCACCAGCGGCGCCAATTCCAACTGCACGCGGCCGTTGCTGGGCGTGCGGCCGCCGGTGAAGGTGAGCAGGGCCTTTTGCATCGCCGCCGGGTCGCCACTGAGCTGCGCGCGCGCGGGCTGCCAGGCGGCCAGCGCGGCACCGGCCACCAGCACGTGGCGGCGCGGGATGTCGGGGGCCATCAGCGTTGCGCCTTCAAAAAAGCCACCACGTCTTCCACCTGCTGCGCGTTCAGCACCGGCTTGCCGCGCCAGTTGTGGCCCACGTGCGCGGTGGCGTCGTTGGGCAGTTGGGCGGGGTGAAAGCTGGGCATCAGGCTGCTGGGGTTCAGGCGCCGCGCGTCGGCCACGCGCAGCCGCAGTTGGGCTTCGGTCCAGCGGCTGCCGGCGCCGGCCAGGTTGGTGGACAGGTTGCCTTGTGCACGTTCTTCAGGAAAGGGGCCGCTGTGGCACAGCAGGCACAGGCCGGTCTGCCGGCTGGCGACGATGGCGCGGCCGCGGTCGGCGTTGCCGGGCTCGGCGGTCAGCGGGGCAGGGATGCCGTCGTTGACCAGCGTGTAGGCGTGCACGGGTAGGCACAGGCCCACCAGCAAGGCGGCCGCAATCGCGCGGAAGCGGATTTCCTCCCTCTCCCTCAAGGGAGAGGGGGAAAAAGCCCAGTCTCGCTGTCCCAGACGCACCCGCTCAGGCCTTCAGGCTGTGGTGCTTCAGCGGCAGGTCGCGGATGCGCTTGCCGGTGGCGGCGAAGATGGCGTTGAGCACCGCCGGTGCGGCCACCGCGATGGTGGGTTCGCCCACGCCGCCCCAGAAGCCGCCGCTGCCCATGATGATGGTTTCCACCTTGGGCATGTGTGCCATCAACAAAGACGGGTAGGTGTCGAAGTTCTTTTGCTCGATGGCGCCGTCTTTCACCGTGCATTCGCTGAACAGCGCCGCACCCAGGCCGTAGACAAAAGAACCTTCAACCTGCGCTTCGATCTGCTGCGGGTTGACGGCGTAGCCGCAGTCGGTGGCGGCCACGATGCGGTGGATGGTGAGCGCGCCCTCAGGGCTGACGCTGACCTCGGCACAGGCCGCCACATAACTGCCAAAGCCGTGCGTCTGGCACAGGCCGCGAAACACCTTTTGGCCCTTCACGTCAGGCGCCGGTGTGCCCCAACCCGCGCGTTTGGCGGCGGCTTCCAGCACGGCCAGGTGCTTGGGGTGGTTTTTCATCAGCTCGCGGCGCAGCGCCAGCGGGTCTTTGCCGGTGGCGTGGGCGACCTCGTCGATGAAACATTCCATGTACATCGCGTTCTGGTTCAGGTTCACGCCGCGCCAGAAGCCCGGGGGCACGTGCGGGTTGCGCATCGCGTGGTCCACCAGCAGGGCCGGGAAGGTGTAGCCGATCATGGCCTCGCCGCCACCCTGGTTCAGGCCCTGGAAGACCACCGGGTCTTTGCCGTCGCGCACGTTTTGCGGAAAGATGCCGGCCAGTATGCTTTGCCCCGAGATGCGCATGTGCAGCCCGGTGATGTTGCCCTGCGCGTCCAGGCCCGCCGTCATCTTGCACTGTGTGATGGGGTGGTACAGGCCGTGGGTCATGTCTTCTTCACGGCTCCACAGCAGCTTCACCGGCGTGCCCGGCAGCTGCCGGGCAATGGCCACCGCCTGGCGCACCCAGTCGTGCACGGCACCGCGGCGGCCGAAGCCCCCACCCAGGTGGATCTTGTAGACCTCACACTGCGCCGGCGGCAGGCCGGCGGCTTCGGCCGTGGCGGCCAGCGCGGCTTCACCGTTTTGCGTGGGTGTCCAGACCTCGCAGCGCTCGGGCGTCCAGCGCGCGGTGGCGTTCATGGGCTCCATGGTGGCGTGGTTTTGGTGCGGGTAGCTGTACACCGCTTCCAGCTTGCGTGCCGCACCGGCCAGCGCGGCTTTGATGTCACCCTGGCTGTTGCCCACCGCAGCGGTGTCGGCCGTCAGCCCGGCCTTGATGGTGGCGTTGATGGCACTTTGCTGCGCGCCGGCATGCGGCCCCAGGTCCCAGTCCACCGGCAGGGCCTGCACGGCCTTCTGGGCCCGCCACCAGGTGTCGGCCACCACGGCCACGGCGTTGTCGCCCACCTGCACCACCTTCTTCACGCCGGGCATGCCGGCCACCTTGGCCGCATCAAAGCCGCGCACCTTGCCGCCAAACACAGGGCAGGCGCGGATGGACGCGTTCAGCATGCCGGGCAGTTGCAGGTCGGCGCCGTAGATTTGCTTGCCGTTGGTTTTTTCCACCGTGTCCAGGCGCGCCATGCGCTGGCCCACCAGCTTCCAGTCCTTCGGGTCCTTCAGCTTCACATCGGTGGGCACGGGCAGCTTGCTGGCCGCCGCCGACACCTTGCCGAAAGTGGTGCGGCGGCCCGATGCGCCGTGGCTGATGACACCGGCGGCCACGCTGCATTCGGCAGCCGGCACTTTCCATTCGTCGGCAGCGGCCTGCACCAGCATCAAACGCGCGGCAGCGCCGCCCTTGCGCACGTAGTCTTGGCTTTCGCGTATGCCCCGGCTGCCGCCGGTGCTGAAGTTGCCCCACACGCGCTTGCGCGCCAGGTTGGCGCCGGGCGTCGGATATTCGGTGGTGACACGGGCCCAATCGCATTCCAGCTCTTCGGCCACCATCTGCGCCAGGCCGGTCAGCGTGCCCTGGCCCATTTCGCTGCGCGCGATGCGGATGATGATTTTGTCGTCGGGCTGCACCACCACCCAGGCGTTGACCTCGGGTGGGGTGGTGGATGACGACGCGCCTTGCGCGGCGGCTTCGGTGGCAAAGCCGAACACCAGCGAGCCGGCAACGGCACTGATGCCGGCCGTACCCACGGCGGTGGTGCCGATGAATTGACGACGGTTCAGGGTGTTGGTGCTCATGTCAAACGCTCCGCACAACGTGCACGATGTCCAGCCCGGCCGATTTGATTTCGCCCGAGGCCTGCTTGATGGCGGCGCGCACGCGGTTGTAGGTGCCGCAGCGGCAGATGTTGGTGATGGCGGCGTCGATGTCGGCGTCGGTGGGGCGGGGCTTGTTTTTCAGCAGCGCGGCGGCGGCCATCAGCATGCCGCTTTGGCAGTAGCCACACTGCGGCACGTCGTTGGCCACCCAGGCTTTTTGCAGCGCGTGGCTGTTGTCGGGCGACAGGCCTTCGATGGTGGTGATTTTCTGGCTGGGCTGCACGGCCGACACCGGCAGCACACAGCTGCGCACTGGCGCGCCGTCGATGTGCACGGTGCACGAACCGCATTGCGCCACACCACAGCCGTACTTGGTGCCCGTGAGGCCCAGTTGTTCACGCAGCACCCACAGCAGTGGGGTGTCGGCCTCGGCGTTGTGCTCCCGCACCTGGCCATTGACGTTCAAACGGGACATGTTCGGGTTCTCCTGGCTTGGAAGGTTTGCCAACTTCCCGTGCAATGAAAGCCGGCTTTGTAAGAAGCGTTACTCTAGCGGCCGCTGCCAACTTCGCAAGGAGAAAGACCCCATGGCCCAGAACGTGCAATTCAAGCGCCCCGACGGCGGCCAGCTCGCCGGCTACCTGGCCGAGCCGGCGCAGGCCGCCGGTGCGCCGGCGCTGGTGGTCATACAAGAGTGGTGGGGCCTGAACGACCAGATTCGCGGCGTGGCCGACCGCTTTGCAAAGGCCGGTTTTCGCGCCCTGGTGCCCGACCTGTACCGCGGCAAGAGCACGCTGGACGCCGAGGAAGCGCACCACCTGATGACGGGCCTGAACTTTGGCGACGCCGCCAGCCAAGACGTGCGCGGCGCGCTGCAGCACCTGAAAAACACCGGCAGCAACAAGGCCGGTGTCACCGGCTTTTGCATGGGTGGTGCGCTGACGGTGCTGTCCACCGTGATGGCGCCTGAAACCGATGCCGGCGTCACCTGGTACGGCTACCCGCCACTGGACTTTGTGGACGCCGCAAAAATCACCGCGCCGCTGATGGGCCACTGGGCGATGCACGACGCGCCGTTCCCGATTGCGGGCGCGGATGACCTGCGCCGCAAGCTGGAAGCGGCGGGTCTGAAGCCCGAGTTCCATTACTACGACGCAATGCACGGTTTTTTCAACGAAACGCAGGTGGGCGACAAACGCCTGCTGCCGGTGCTGGAATACAACCCCGCGCTGGCCGAACTGGCGTTTGAGCGCACGCTGGGGTTTTTCAACCGCCACCTGCGCTGAGGTGGTTGGCGCGCTGCGCGCTTTGCTCTCTCTCCCTCTGCCTTCCAGGGAAAGGGAAAGGGAAAGGGAAAGGGATTAAACCGCGCGCCGCGGCGCCAACGTGTGCAGCACGGACAGTGCCGCCTGCGCCCAGGCCGGCTGCGGCAGCCCCAGCAGCAGCGCGGCGCAGCAGGCACCCATGGCGGCGCTGGTTTGTATGCCGTAGCCGCCTTGTGCGGCCAGCCAGAAGAAGCCGGGGGCCGGTGATGCGAGGCTCGGCTCAAAACCCCCCACCAGGTCGCCATCGGGTACGAAACTGCGCAGCCCCGCCCAGGTGCGGCGCGGGCGGCGTATGCGCAGCGTGGTGGCCGCTTCGATGCGGGCAATGCCGGTGGCCACGTCCAACTCTTCAGGCAGCACGTCATGTGGCGGCACGGGGTCGGCATTGGCTGGAGAACCCAGCAGCAGGCCGGCTTCGGGCTTGAAGTAAAAACTTTCGTCGACAGCGGCCACACAAGGCCAGTGTGCGGTGTCCACGCCCGGCGGGCCTTCAAACACAAAGGCCGAACGGCGGCGCGGTTGCAGGCCAATGGGCGGCACACCGGCGCGTGCCGCCAGTTCGTCGGCCCAGGCGCCGGCCGCATTCACCACCCAGCGGGTGTGCACGCTGCCGGCGCGGGTGTGCAGCAACCAGCCGCCGGCTGCTGCGGGCAGCAATTGCAGCACCTCGGCGTTGCAGCGCAGTGCAGCGCCTTGCGCGCGGGCGCTGCGCAGGTAGCCCTGGTGCAGTGCGTGCACGTCCAGGTCGGCGGCCAGTGGGTCCAGCACGGCGGCATTGCAGGCCTGGGCCTGCAGCACCGGCACCAGCGCGCGGGCGGCGTCGCCTTCCAGCCACTGTGCGGGGCAGCCGTCTTGCAGCAGTGTGTGGTGCAAGGCCTGCAGTTCGGTGCGCTGCTGCGCGCTGGCGATGTACAGCGCGCCACGCGGCGCCAGCAACGGCGTGCCGCAAAAGCCTGCAGGCGGGTTTTCGAAAAAAGGCCGGCTGGCGCGGGTGAGTGCACGCACCTGGGGCGAGCCATAACTTTCCATGAACATGGCGGCGCTGCGGCCGGTGCTGTGCACGCCGGGTTGGTCTTCACGTTCCAACAACAGCACACGCGCGTGTGCTGCGGCAAAGCAGGCCAGCGCAGCGCCGGCGATGCCGGCGCCGATGATGGCCACGTCCACGGCGGCATCCGCGTTGGCAGCGCCTGCTGGCGGCGTGTTCAAGTGGTCGCCCCCAGCGGCGTCAGCAGTGCATACAGGCCCTGCAGCGGTTGGCCCTCGTGCAGCCGCAGCGGCGCGCGTGTGGTGTGTGCCAGTTGCAGGCCGGCTGCTTCAGCACAGTGGCGCAGGTAGTTTTCGCTGTGTGCGTAGCGCCGGCTGCTGCGCAGTTCAAAGCCGGCGCCGGCAGCGGCTTCTTCCACCGTGAGTGCACACACGCCGCCGGGCAGCAGCACGCGGCGGGCGGCGGCCAGCAGCGGCTGCAAGTCGCCGATGTAGATCAGCACATCGGCGGCCATCAGCGTGGCGTAGCGTTCGGTGGTGGTCTGCAGGTGCTGCACCAGCTCGGCCTGGTGCAGGTGGCGGTAGATGCCGCGCCGGCGCGCCTGTTCAACCATCGCACCCGACAGGTCTACGCCGTCCACCGCTGTGCCAGGGGCCTGCAGCAGCGGGCCGCACAGGCCGGTGCCGCAGCCCAGCTCCAGCGCGGCGCCGGTGCCCGTGCCCGGGTGCGCCGCACGGTGGGCG
>JACCDR012409225.1_pt1 | contig 23805 bp, 12 predicted proteins | sample 7446431 | NCBI WGS metagenome assembly JACCDR01 (sample SAMN15323443, study PRJNA562643) | freshwater metagenome | isolation source: river surface water | place: USA:Blue River Watershed | collected 2017-08-17 | reverse complement strand
CTCTCTCTCTCTCTCTCTCTCTCTCTCTCTCTCTCTCTCTCTCTCTCTCTCTCTCTCTCTCTCTCTCTCTCTCTCTCTCTCTGACTTGGCTGATTGTCGAATACACTCTCGAGTGTGCGCCGTGTATCACAACCCGTCATCCACTGGCGGAATCAGTTCGATCTGGTCACTTGTGTCCTCCGCTTCCATGGCGCGGGATGTGCGAGAAGGAGGCGCGCGGGATTGTGCGCCTCTGCTTGTTTGTGTGCGGGCTGCGGTCGCGCTTGTCGCCGCGGCCACCCTTGATGTCACCGTGACGATGATAACCGGTATGGCAACGACGACGAGCCCGGCGATAACAATGGCTGCGATCACGGGTTCGCTTAGCAGAGGCTCACTCGCCGCCGCCTCAGGAGGGGGGGTGTCCAACAGCGTGGCGTTGCTCCCTGTCGCATTGGGCGTGGGCGCTGCAGTGGGCGTACGGGTCGGAGAGGCAGTTGGAGCGTAGGGTATCATGGGGGTAGGAGATGACGTAGGGCGGGCCGTGGGCCTCCGTGTTACACACGACGAATTGGCGGACAGTGCAGACTCGTTACACGTGGGCACGAGGCAGTAATCGTCCGCGGACCACGCGGGGTCACACACGCACGCACCGCCACTGAACGCAATTGTGTGGTTCACCGAGCAGGTCGTGACGCACGTCGTATTGGGAAGGGACGTAGCGTTGGCGTACAGTCCCGTGCACGAACACTGGCCGTCTTTGCACCTTTCACCGGCGGCGATTGTGTCCAGCGGATGAAGCGGACCGCATACAAGTCCTTCAGACGACGCACATGGATGCGGCGGGCGGCAGCTGGTCGGGCTAATTTGGACGAACGACGGGTGTGTGCATACGCATGCACTCCGGTTGGGTGCAGGTTCTGTGTTGTTTACACACGCACTGATGGTGCAATCCCGAGTGAGAGGGTTGAGCGTGTACACCGACGGGTACGGACACACACACATCGGAACCGACACATTGGATGGGTTATAGGTGCAGATCCCAACCGCGCAATAGCCAGGGCATTGCGAGCTGTCCAAGACGCTACCCGGTCCAAGGGTTGGTACGTTCGTGGGCCCTTGGGTGGGATGCGCTGTGGGCGCGCGTGTTGGATGGGGAGTGGGATCGCCCGGTTGAATGGTGGGCCCTGGGCTAGGAACGGACGACGGAGCCGCGCTGGGCATTCCGGTTGGGATGGACGATGGAGTCGCGCTCGGGGAAACAGTCGGGTCTGGGCTTGGTATCGACGTGGGTTGTGCGGTTGGGTTCCCCTCGAGCACCGTTGGCACGGGAGTAGGGTGCGGCGTTGGTTGACTCGTGGGGCGCGCGGTCGGGCTGGAGGTGGGGATGCGTGTGGGTGCAGGAGTCGGACTCTGCGTCGGGGGGGCTGTGCATCTCGAGGACGACGACATCCCGTTGTTGCATTGGCACGCGTACTCCGTTCCGTTAAACACGCACGGGTTGCTTCCGATCTCACTGTTGCATATGGTATGCATGCTGGACGTGACCTGCACCAGACACGACGTGGCAGCGTCGGCACAGAACGGGCCGACGCCGAGCTGGGTCAAAGGAAAGCTGTACACGACAGGATAGCATCTACACGACTGGGTGGCATTGACACATACGCCGCGACCAGAGCACTCGGTTCCCGAGTTGGGGGCGACGCATGTGCTTTTCTCGCAGTAGGTACCAAAGCGACCCGCATTGGTGGCGGCACTGCAGTCACAAAACATGTCCTGGACCCCGGCGGTTGTATTGGGACGCGAGCGTGTGCGACACACAGAGCATCCATTGCCGTCGACAAGGCCTGAACACATTTGCGTCGCCCCTGGTTGAAGACAGTAGTCTTGTGCGGACAAGTGACACGCACACCCGCCAACGGACGCATTCAGTCGAGGAAACCCGGTTCCATCCGTGGTCAGGCTGCTGATGCACCCCTGCCGAACGCACGTGCCATCGGAAGCCATCCTCTGGCACGAAAAGGGTGCAGATTGGGTGGGTCGAGAGCAAATGCTGTTGCCAGCGCACACGCGCCCGTTGACAATCGGACACAGTGAAATGGAACAGTCCTCGCCACCCCAACCGTCGTCACATACACACCGGATGTCACCAAGTGCATCCACCCCGGACCTTCCGTTGATGCACTGTATGCTCGATCTTGGCTCGGTGCCGTTCATGCCTCCCCAGTATCCCGTGGACTCGTTTCGCACACCCGTGCAATCGTCTCCCCACCGCCCGAATGGGCAATTGCCGCACACGTTGCCGGTGACGCAAGTGCCTCCTGCCGCGTTGCATCTCTGTCGAAGTGCCCCGTCTGTGCATTGGGGAACAGTACACGCACCCGTGGTCTCGTTGATGTCCCAACCCATGTCACACGAGCATACATCGGACCACCAGAGGAAAATACCATTCACGCATCCCGCGCGACCGGTGTGTCCCACAGGCAAAATGCACGTCGTTCCGTTCTGAGAACACGATGTTCCAACGAATGCAACTCTACAGCGCGGTTCGTCGTTTTCGCATGTCCGTATTGTACATCCAACTCCCCCGAGCGAAGGCGGGCAGTGGCACCCATCGGGTTTATCGAGGCAATTCGACGAACTGGTTGAACGCGTGCGCAGTCTGCCCGGAACGGTCTTGATGCATCCGATTATTCCATTCCCTTCGTCTTCTGTGCACAAAACGGATGTATTGTGCATCTCGATACACTGCAGGACTGGATGTCGAACAAATGTGAGTGACAATCCGTTGCTTGCCCATGCGATGTTTTGAAACAATCGCGGATCGACACAACGTTGGTAAAGCGGCGGGTTCGACGAGCCCGTCTGGTATTGCGAGGAACCGCACACTCTCTGAAGATAGTCTCGTTCACAATCCCAGTCGGACGCGCGTATAAGCAAGTACCGTGCACCCGATACGGTTCCTGCGCCGTTTGCCGGTTGTGCGATCCAATCTGCAAGAAACGAAGCCGATGCTGCATATCCAAGTCGTGTGGCTTGGCCCGAGTAGACATCCAGCAACACGTGCGAGTGCTGAACCCACCAGAAATCCTGCATCTCTGCAAAGTAAGAATGTGTCACGATCCGAGTCGGTCCGGTCCGTATGACAGACAAGGGCGTGGGTGGACCTTGGGAAAAAAACTGACGCAGAGGAGTGCATTGATTGTTATTGGCGCCGGTTGACGTCCACAAGATAATCCCAACACCGTTACAGAATCCATTTTGTGTCATTGACGGGCTTCCGGTGACGGGATCACGCCACTTCATGGCTGGTATGTACGACGCGGCGCAATGCGCAAACACGAACCGGTTCGGACCGTCATACGCACCCACGTCGACGTACTCCCTGACAATGTTTGCCATGGGAGGAAATCGAGCGGGGTTCGTTGCCGTGATGTATGGATCATCGGCTCGTGGGAGCGTGGTTTGAAATCGAGAGTCGTCGTTCCCGTAGTTGGCCGGGAGGGATACAGTTCCACCGGGAACAACGCCTTGGGTCATACACAAGCATTCGGGGATGTAAAGTGGCGAGTGTCCCATTGCAGCTTCAATGAGCGGTGGGGTGGAGTTGCCCAACCTCAACGGACTTGACCAATCCCAGTATCCAACGAGGCTCACGGCCGTGGGGACGGACAACGACGAAGGGTCAAAATACGCGGAGACTGCTGCCGCTGTCGTGGGATGCGCCATGAACAGCCGTCGTCTGCACTCGTACGTATTCTCCGTCCCACAGTACAAAAGTCGTTCGTGTGTTGTGCATGGGACATATATCTTTCCGTTGCCAGGACATCGAAAGGGCGTCAGATTATTGACGTCCGTCATGGTATCGCTCTGGCACACGCAATTGGAAAAAGGCGGGACAGGTCCGCTGCATTGTGCCGTCCCAGGGCCACACAGCGACGTGCACGTGGCGGATGGGGCACTGGTTGTGTTCACCGCCACGCTCTGGTTCACACAGCTGATAGAATGGAGTTCGAATAGACTTGGGGATGCCATGTACACGCGCATGGTGCAGACGCAGTTGCACGGTGGCGGTGGACACTCGTTCGATTCCTCTGTTTCCGTACACTTGCGAACGAACGCCCCACATCTCCATGCAGGGACGCTCGTATCCGGCCAGTCGATGGAACCAAGACGGCACGTCACGCTTGCATTGACGCGGCATGCGGCAACGGATGTGTCCTCACATACAAACGTCTCATTGGGAAACACAACGCCTGCCCCAAGAGAGCTGTTTGTGCAGTATACCGGTTGGACGGCGCGTGGCGCCGAGGTTGGCTGTGCCGTGGGCTGGGCGGTCGGCTGTGACGTTGGCTGAGCGGAAGGGGAGGCGGATGGAACGGCGGTGGGATGAGGTGTTGGGACGACGGTCGGGACGGAACTCGGGATTGCGGTTGGATGTACACTCGGTGTGTGTGTGGGCGTTGTTGTCGGGTTCGGGGTTGGCTGTCCGTCGACGACAGTGGGCGCCATCGTCGGAAGCGCGGTGGGTTGCGCACTCGGTTGCAGAGTGGGATGAGCGCTTGGTTGCACCGTGGGGTGTGCACTGGGATGTGCACTGGGTTGAGAGGTGGGCTGTGAAGTGGGCCGCGCACTCGGAGCAGCAGACGGGGCACGTGTCGGACTCGGGGTTGGACCCGCACTCGGGGCGGCGGTGGGATGATGCGTCGGGAACTCAGTTGGTCTTGCGGACGGCTGTGTCGTTGGGAGGGCCGACGGACGCGGAGTCGGGGTTCGCGTGGGCATTGGGGTGGGTGGTGTGGAAGGAATGGCCGTGGGCAGTGGAGTGGGAAGTGACGTGGGAACTGGGGTCGGTGACGCGGTTTGTATGGGGTCCAGGTGAACCACCGCCACACCGGTTGTGCCCAACCGCGCAACGTTGACGAACCATGTATCGGGATGCGTCGGAGACTCTATCGCAAACCCGACGACGGATGTGTATGTACCGCCCGATCCAGATCCCCACGGTCTGACTCCCACGCGTGACATCGGTGGCAGTAAATGAAGGTTTTCCCACCCTGCACCCCCCGAAGGCATGATGCCGGTCGTGTTGATGGTTGCGGTTTTTTGGTCCAGAAGCATCTCGAATGTCGATGGGGTGTAGATGTCGTATCCCACCCCGAACACACGCAATCCGTGTCGACTTGGCCAACACCCGGCAGGCGAAGCCCAGAGAATGGGTTTATCGAACGGATACCGGTTGTAATCGTCGCCGCCTATGAACAAAGTTGTGTTGAACGTGAACACATTGGGCAGATCTGCATCTGAAATGGTTGACAGATCGGGGCTCGGATGGCAGCGGAACCAATTGTAGGGTGATCGGCTGGTGTACTGAGACGGGGGCGCGGATTTCAGCACCAACCACACACGACTATTTGTCATGGTCGTATACGTGTACACGAACCCGCCCAGTGTGTCAAATCCTTGTGGAAGCGACACGCCTGGAAAGTTCTGTGATACCCCCCATACAGGCGAACCGAGCAGCAAGGGGGTGTTCGGGTCTGATGCACCCGGAAGCCGTGCCAGGTGCACGCGGACTCGCTGCAGGCCTCCTTGTTCATCGGCGAGAAATGCATACGCAAAATAGTAACCATTCGGGCTGAGTGTGGATGAATACGGAAGCGGGGCGTAAGACGAAAACACGGGCGCGGGTATCGAGAAGGATTGAACCGTTGGTTCGACCGCGTACCAGTCGAAGGGATCACAGTACGTGGGAATGTAAGCCGGGTTCGCACAGTTGGGATTCGACCAATACGTAAGCGAGATGACCAACAACGTGGACGTCGATGGCGACACTGCATACCAGCGCGGGAATTGACACTCGGTGCATGTGTGCATGGCAGTGATCACGTGGGCGTGGTTTCCCGTGAGAGTGTTCAGGGTGGCAGAGACGCCACCGAACCGAACGTTCCACAGCCTTACTTGCGTCGTGGAGGAAGCAGGGGCTGTGAACGCCAATGCCACGCGGCCATTGGCGCACGTCATGGCCCTGAACACGGTTCCGGATGCAAACGTGCCAATCAACACCCGCTCTGGTAAGGTGCCAGTAAATACGTTCTGGGCGGACGTTGGCTGTAGCCACAGCTCCCTGGCGCCATTGATGTACACAATCTGCGGACGGTTGGAAGCATCGGTTGACACACAAAAGCACGGATAGTAGCTTTGCTGGGACTGCCAGAACGTGTTGCTGGTCGTACAATCCACTTGGGTGTTCATCATGTACGTGCTGGGCGCAGCTTCCGCGCGGAACACCAGACATGCAAATGTCACTGCTGTGAGACACGCCGCAGCGACGTGCATCGTCGAGCGGTCGGAGTGGCTGGACCGGTGCCGACGTGCGCACATATCGCGCAGTGAGACTAAACGACAGGTGATGTGTGTAGCAATGAATGCGGCGAGCCGCTTGCTCTATACACAGGTGCACACCAAAAGGGCCGATACTCGACTGTATACATCACGGACGTGCGTTATAGCGTGAGACGACGCGGTCCGTGACATCGGCCTATGGGGTCGTCGAGATTTCCACCCTTTGCATTTGCGGTTGTGGGGGTGATTTGTCTATGTGCCACGGCGGACGCATTCTGGGGCACCATCAACTCGGCGCAATCCGTGACTGTTCCGCGGGGCTCGTTTACGGATTCGTCGATCGCGGCTGTGTTTAGCACGTCGGACACCACCGGGGGAGTGTTCCGTGTCACCCCGCTGAGTGCAGCAACCACAGCGTGCAGCATTCCCAATGGATACGAATACGGAGACGTTGCGTTCTCGTTTTCACGCGTAGACACAGGGAATCCCACATTGGGATTCACCGTAAACATCGAACTGAATTCCAGCAACGACCGCACGTACTACCGCAATGGGCTCCGTGCCGTTGCGTGTGTAAATGGTGCGTGGACCCCGCTCGAGACGGTGGGGTGTACAACTCCCACAGAGGGTTCCATTGATCGCACCACCCTGAGTACATCGGTGTGCAGATCCAACATTTCCGTGGCACTGCTCCGGACGTCGTGTGCCGACGCGCGATCCGCATCCGACCCTCTGCATCACATTGACTTCCTTTTGACGTGCCATCGGTGTGTCTCCGGTTGGGCGGGCTGTGGCTGTTCCATTCGGTCCGAAGATGCATGGGACAGCAACAGCGGCGTTGTGTTGTCGATGTCGATTCTGGCGGGATTTTCGTACCTCGCTATCGTCCTCTCGCGTGGCTGGGTCATGTCCAGGCCGTACAACTCCACCGCGCGCGGGCAGTTCATCATTGGCTACATTTTCCTTTGCTTGGCACTCCTGTCCTTCCTACTCGGCCGCATGTTCGGCGCACACGATGACATGGAAACGACCGACGTCAGCAACCGAGGTTACGACGTGTTGCGCGCCATGTTCGTGGTGGTTTTCTGTGTGTTGAGCTTCGTCCAAGTCCTGCACGAGCGCTTCATGTCGATGTGTCGAAGCACGGTGTCGGTGACTCCAGACGCGCGCGCGTACGGCATGTGCATGCAACTGGGAGTCCACCTGTTGATGGTCGCGTCCCACTTGGTCGTGTTGCTGGCCATCGCAATCCCGGTGTTCATGGCGCACCACGAACGCGACGCCGGGCGCGTCCCCGACGTGTGGATGGCATACACCATCATCTGCTTCGTGTTCGTAGTGCTCCAGGAACTGGTGGTGTACGCGTGGGTCAACGGCGCGACGGAGGGGCTGGTTCTGGGACACACAGCGGCGACGGGCTGGAATCAGTTTGTTGGGTATCTGTATGTGGCAATGGGAACGGCGGTTGCCGCTATGCTGGGAGTGATGAACTCGCGCATTCCGTGCGAGTGAGGGGGGCGTGTGTCGTGGATGGGTGGAATTGATAAGCAGGCGAATGCGTGCATTGGCGAGCGTGTCCTCAATAAAGTACCAGTGCAAACCATTTTAGTCGGGTCAAACTATTAACGACACGGGACCGGACACTGATGTCACTGTGGCACATGTTGCAATGAGCACGCCAGATTCAGCGAGAGGCACAGTGCGTCGAAGGCCGGTGTTGCACCTGGACGACGAGGAGGAGAAAGGAGACAGACAACTACCCGCAGAGACACCGTCCACATCAACGGTTGTCCGTCGACGCGTTCGTGCACCAGGTAGAATCGGTCGCACGCCGGCCGTTGCCGATGAAAGCAACGAACGCGTCCCGCTCGGCTCGCGGAAGCGAGGTTCTAGCGCCAGAGTTGTGGGAGATGCAATGCTCGAGACGCCGATCGAGGACGATACGTTTGCCCGTCTTGCCGCCATCTGCACATCATCCGCACACGCATCCGCAAACCTGGACGCAGAGGGAGAGTTGTATGCATTGTTGCACACGACGGGTGGAACAAGACCGAGAGGCCGGATCAGTGCGCGTGACGATGTCGCGGTTGCCATGGACATCGAACATGACATCAGGACCAACCTACCTCCAGGTCATGGAGGCGGATTGGATGATGAGGATGGCGACGAAGACGAAGACACGGACGTTCCACCCTACGCACTGGAGGAGAACCGCGAGGACTTCTGGAGATTGCTCGCGTCTCACGAGCTCGCGGAGCGCGCTGATCTTCAACGTGCGATGTTGTTGTTTGTGATGACCAGACCGGCTGGAACACGGAGGCTCTCGACCATCGAGGAGTTGAAGCAGTTCGCCGAGCGCAAGAGTGAGTATCTTGACAATCCCGCAACCGTCCATTTCCTGAACGCGCTTTTGGCGGTGCCCACCGTCGACCAGACACTGGCGTCGTCCGTATGCAGCAAGCTGGATGCAGAAGCGGTGATTGCAACGTTGAACATGCCTGCAGCTTCACTTGGCGAGTACGAAAGCAAAGAGATTTGGTTCGTCCATCCCGATCCACGCGTATCGCAACCCCTGGTCTCTGCAAGTCCTGTCCTGATTCCCAAGGGACTGTCAGGGGCCGAATTGGAGAAGTACGTTGATGCATTCGTCAACGCATGGGCATTCAGCGTATCCGAGTGTGCGGTGTTCCCTCACTTGAAAATCGCGGCCATCCTTCCCTGCGCACGCACGCTGGGTGCTGGACAGACAATGGCAAGTGACACACGCGTCTCGTCGAACCACCTGTCGTTTTCCACGATGACTGAATTTTGCACGGCCTTCAGGGTGTTGCACTCGTTCAATGCCGATCCGCTTGACGTGAACAACACCGCATGTTTCTCCTATCGATGGCCGTTTGTGAGAGTGGACGTTACCAGACCCTTCCCTCCCCAAACGGGGAATGCAGTTAAGGTCGCTGTCGGGCGACTTGTTTCCAATCGGCGCAGAGGCGACGATGCGGATGCCGATGCAGGCCCAGCGAATGTATTGGATACGGGAGCGGATACGGCCACGCTTCAGGAGGAAGTGTCATCTGCGACGGAGGCAGTGGACGCATGGCTTCGCATGGAGTGGGGATATGCCATCGGGCGCATGGACCTGCGTTCCGAACAATTCACGAGCAACGTGTACAACGAGGATCTCCTGCGACGGTTTCTCCGCATTCAGCTCAGCACGGAAGCGGTTTCAAGAGATCCGCTGATACCGGGAGCGATCGCGCGCATGGAAACCGCCTCACTGTTTCACGACAGCGACAAACCGGCTCACTGGCACGAGGGACCGCGGGTTGTGTTCCGTTGCGCCATTTGCGATGTTCCGTGTTGGATGTTCTGGGTCAAGCCCATGCGTAATCACGTGTGGTACTGCGGAGCCACGTGGTGCAAGCAATTGGGTCCTCTGAGTCTGCATCACGAAGGTGTGCTGAAATCCGTGTTGCAGAAACAGACCCAAGAGTCCGATTACAGCCAGTTCCAATTGTGTTGCGTCCTGCCACCCGTGCATCTACCCCGGAGTCTCGACCCGAGCGAGTTTGTGTCACGCGTATACGGAGCAACGATGCGTGCGAATTCCTATGACCTATTGTTCCAGTTCATCCACGGAGACCTGTCCATTCAATCCATCACACACAGTGCCGTGTTTCGCGTCTGTAACCTCACGGCGGCTCCGTCTGCCATAACGGCACACAACGTGGCAATGGAAATGGACGGACAGTTGTCACCACTGGCAATCGCACTGGAGAGGGCCGAGCGAAAATTCACAGACAACGGCATCGAGGAGGGGGAGGTTCGCTCGGTGATACCGGACCCACAGAGGGAACTTGCTGGCATCACGTCCATGCCTTCATTCCAACCACACACAGGGGTCATGATCGCACCCTCCATGCCCATGGACCTCGAGAACGTGGTAACCCACGAACAGGATTCGTCGCTCTCTGCTGTCCATGCAATGGAAACGGACCAGATGCAAGTGCAAGTGGCGGAAACCAACGTTGTGTCTGAGATTGTCTCTATCTCCCCTCCAGGGACACCTCCGCCTGCAGATGCAATGCTCCACCCCGAGGTGCCAGACACGGAGCTTTCGTTCCCTGTCGAGCGGGATGTACTGCGTCGTGTACCAATCGACATGGCCCGGCTGCATCTCGAGCAACGGGCTGGACTTCTCAGAAACCACGAACGAGAATGGGATGAACACTTCAACCAAACCTTCTCTTCTGTCATACCAGACTTCGTTTCGCGTGACTCGCTGAGGGCCATGGCGTTTGGGAGTCGCGAGAGGTTGGTTCTTGGGTGGACCGCGCTTCTGCAGACATGGACACACCGTTCGCACACAAAGGGATTGAGGGACTTCCTATTGGCTAAACGGGAGAAGTACGCATGTGCCATTCGGTCGTTGGTGGACAAACTGATCGTCGCCGCGCCATTCGATAGTCGGTCCCAGCGGGAGAGCAAGGATTCCCAAGACGACAACCGAGCGCTGTACAGTCTGATGGCAATGCGCGCCACCTCTGATCTGCGGGAGTGGGCGTCGTTGGTGTTCTCCGATCCACGTGTATTGGCCCTTAACAACATGGAGGTCCCAAGTGACAGACTCACGCATGCCACCCGTGTGCTCACCGCGTGTTACAAAGAGTTACAGACGGTCGTGAACCTGCACTGGGCCCGGTTTCGGGCCAATTATCAAATACCCGGGCCCCGTGCACAAGTGATCGCACTGCTCCATTCGCGTGGTGAGTCCAAAATTCTCACCACAGAAGACGGATTCGTCGCGTTCCTGCGTGGGTGGCGTACCGCCTCCCGTCACATGCGAGATTACTACACTCGGTCCCAGTCGAGGAACGCCCTGGAGACAATGCGCTCCAACATCAACGTCACCGCCATCAACGTAGACGCATCCCTCGACCCCTTGTTGGCAATACCGCGACGTGCCAACCTGAACGTGTCTACCGCGCGGCAATTCCTTTCGCACATGGAGCGATTCATGAGACAATGTGAGGTGGACGTCGTGTCACAGCTGTCCGTGTTCAGGGCGGCCGTGCAAACCATCCCCGTGCCCGCTGCTTTGAGCAGGTTCACGAGGAGTAGCAAGCGAAGACGCGAAAACGTTGACCGTTTAGTGAAGTCGTTCGCGGAAACGTGGCGTTTATTCCACGCACAATGGGTCAAGGCATGGCCCTCATTGGAACGCACCTACGCAACCGGAGCGGTGGCGGGTGACGCGGACGACGAATACGTTCCACGCGAGGCTTGGAAAGACTTGATCGACAAGTTACGGGCCAACAAAGAGTGGTTTGTGGTACCCGGCGCGTCCTCCGGCTTCTTGGTAACGGAAAAAACGACCAACGCGTTGGTGGGACCGACTAATGCTACGTACCTGGCAGAGCGCGCCTGGATCCGCGCGGAGAGACTACTGTCCACGGGAGCGACTCCCTTGTCCGGTACACCGGCAAAGAGCGCGGTTGTCTACGGGACATGGACGCGCGCGGATGCGTTGTTGATGGATCTGTATCTGTTTGGCGGGGCGGACATCACACAGACCGACGAAGAGCAGACGCTGGGAGCCAGCTACATCGGGCGTCCTCAGCTGTGGAAACTCGCGGTGACAGACGGACCCCCCCGGTTGGTACCTTCATCGAACCCGGGCGGTGCGGGAGATGTCGACTTTTACGATCTGCGGGTGTTCGATCCCAACCTCGTCGAGACAGCAGACGATGCACTCGCGTTGTGTCGAGAGCTGGGAAATCATGCATCCGTTGACGGAATACCCGCTTCTCATCAGCGGTACTTGCCCTTCCACAGTATGGGCATCCCCGCGCTCACCGATGCACACTGTCGGTACATGGTAGCACAGTCTGTGATCTGTCTGTTGTCGGCAATGCACAAGACACCCATGAATGTCCCTGTGCCAATGGTCGACCTGGACGCGGGGAGAAAACCAGTATATGCCCTATTTGCATGCCAGCCAAGCGTGGGTATGTGTACGACTGCCATCGGAGCCGTCGATGGCAGTGCGACGTCGCAACAGCGTGTTCACCTTGCCAAAGCCCTATCTGCTTCCATAGGAACGCATATACTCAAAGGCCGGGACGTGCGCCCGGTGGAGCCCGATCTGACAACAGACATGCAAACCATATTCGCGTACGTCGCGGCGTATGAAGGAGGCAAGATGGCACCTCAGACAGCCAACGGACGCAGGTTGCATTTTTTCGAGGCCTTCGGCATCTCCGAGTTGAAGGATGCACAGAGACTGCTCTCCATAGGCAGTGTCCTGTTTCGATCCGATGACATGTGGAACATGCGGCTGTTGGCCGATGTCAGCCCTCCGGTGGCAAACCCAGATGTCAAGAGATTGCTTGCGCGACACGCGGCATGCGCCCGCGTCGTCGATGGAACAGCGGACGTGTCGGTCAAGGACATCAAAACTCTGGTGCCAGAGCAAACAATCAGATCTCTCATGGAGACGGTGTTGTGGAGAACGTTTATCATCGAGGACGTTGTGAAGAGTGCAACGAGACGCAGGGACAGACGAATGGCGATCGTACCGCTTGTCCCGGAGAGGGACGATGACCTGTTGCGACGCGCACAGGAGGTTCGACAGGACGCGACAAGACGATTCATTTCCGACACGCACCGAGAAACGGCTCCGTTTGCCAGACACGTCGGGTTGCTTGTACAGGCACTCGGAGAGGAAGGGATCGGCGAATGGCATCGAACCATAGGACCTGCCATTGTGAGGGAGTTCGTACGTCTCAATCCCATGCCTTCATACGCACAGCATCCCCCCGACAGGCAGCAACACATGCGACGAGAGTGGCTTCGGGGCGTGGCCGATGGCGCGGTTGATTCTGTCGCAAGCAGCGATGTCCGCACCTCCATACAGCTGTTATTACAAACAATGCCCTCCGCGTCGGGCTCGTACGCCGAACACCTGCGCGCGGTTGTGTCGGAGGTCAACGTGGGGGACAGAATCAGGGCACAGCTGTCCGGGTCGGACCTTGACGTGAGCGGAACCGCGGTGCGCTTCGGCGAACGAACGGCACGAATCAAACAACTCATCGATTCCCATTGGATTCCACAGATTCTTCTGGACCTCACTGCGCATTCCATTGCCACGCGTTCGACGCGATTCGCCATAGACGTGATTCGGTGGGCGGTTGGCAACGACCAGGAACTGTGCAGCACGTACAACGAGTACAGCGTGCAAAGGGACTCCGTTCGCATGCCCTGGCTTATCAACGCACGGGAGCCGTTCCCAACCTCATTCGTGAGTGCATCCTCGTCCAAGAAGGACCAGCTCACACGCGACGCGCGCAGACGCACGGATGCGTTCAGATTGTTCGTCAAGGAACTGCCTGTTTCATTCTGGATGGACACGTCCGTTCACACTGGACACGGGTCTGTGTCACACTGGCTGGACGATAAGCTCCGCCACGCACGTATCCTGCACGACAAACCCACGGGGCCTGTGTATGTACCGAAAACACAGGAGTGGAGTAACTATGTTCGAGAAAAGGCCAAACCCGACGCGCCAAGGCCACGGCGCGTTGTGATCCCACGCGTGATGTACGATGACGTCGTATCTGTTCTGCTCAATCGACCACTGCTTATGGATGTATCCGATGACAAGAACCGGCGCCTTGAGCTACAGGCAATAAGTACCGCATCTGAACCATGGCGACCCATGCGGCGTGGGGGCTTCGACGACGCGGACCTACCCGAAGGCTGCCCGTGGTTGCGCACAAAATGGATGCGTGGTCTGTCTGTTGAGTCCGTCACGTATCAGCGCCTGCTGCGAGGAGGCATGATGGACGTGACTTCGCTTCTTTCGTATCTCGAGAACGTATGTACGCCTTGCATTGATCTATCGCACATCGATGTGTTTGGTTCGGAGGAATCTGAACGTGTGCGCCTTTTGTGGGAGCAGCAACTGGCAGAGCTTATGCAATCGGCTGATGTGGAAGCACGTCTCTTCGGTCGCCTGACGCGCATCGACACGAAGTGTTCGCTGCCGTTTGGTGTGGTACGCGGCGTACTTGCCGGGCGTGCGTGCCACGGCTTGGGTTCGTTCCGATTCGGAGACCATCGCTATGTGTGCAACGACACGGTTGTACAGACAGAGGGTTTTGCGACATCCCCACTCGAAGTGTTTGGGAAAGCGACAATTGCATACGTAGCATCGCTGAGAGACAACACGCTGTTGGCGCAACAACCCGGCGGTGAACGCGACACACCGTGGTTTGACTCGCGAAGGCGATGTGAAAACCAACTCATACACGACGTCTTGAAGACATTGGTTGATCTACCCTTGACTCGTAGATTGAGCGAAGGGGACGTCGTCGAGCTGAGTCATTATCTAATAAGTCTATCGTCAATGAGAGTCGCAACCGGTATGGATCGGATAGAAGGCGTGCTACCGAGTGACGTGGTCGCTGTTATCAAGGCGTGCATCACAGAGAGCATGAACCGTGCGGACAATACATCCGTCGGTGACGTGTGGAAATCCATCCTGCCGCGAGTCACACGGCTGGACGCGGTCCCCCCGTACACATACAGCGATGTCAAGCACGTGTTGAATGCCAACGTGCCAAAGTGCAGCGTGGATGATCGCAAAGCCATCTGGGCGCACCTTCGCATGCTCACCACACGACGCGTCGCCGCGTACCTGTCGTATGTACCAGACGAAAAGCACGTGGCCGGCAGTGTTGTGCATGCAATGGAACACTTCCTGCAAACCGGTGTGGTTGTATGGCCACGTGTCTGGTCAGACATTGGGCGCGGCGCAAACTTGGAATACCAAGTGGATGAATTGTTGTGTGACGTGTTCCCTGTCACCGTCAGCACAAACGAGCTTGCGCGGATCGCTGGTGTTTCAGAGTCGGACAGAGATGGGATTGATGCACTGGACAATCTTCTCTCCGAGCTCCACAGACACAGCATCCATCAATACGAACGCGCCCTAACATTCAATGCCAACCGCATGCAGGTCAAGGATCCGCACATGGTTCCATTCCTGCTGCCATGGTCTGACATTGATTCCGTCAAGCAGTGGGACGTGAACAACGAGGCACTGCCGCTCAAACCCGATGACACATTCTACGAGCGCACCTCGCAGACGGTGGAATCATGCCTCGGGCTTCTGTGTGGATTGTTCTGGAGGCAGATGAACGAATTGGCACGCACGCGAACACTGACCGAGGATTGGGTATTGTACAAGGGCTCGGATCAACACATGGTAATCGAACGAATCGGAGCCATTGAGCACGCCTTGAACGTGCTCATGCCGGATACCTCCGTGGTGAACGAGCCCGTGGACACCAACGTCGCGTTGACGCGAATAATGGACACAGCGCGGCTGTTGTGCACATCGAAGGTCCCAGTGGTCCCGACTGTCTCGTGTTTGGAAGCCATACAAGCATCGTTGAACCAGATCAAACTGACGATGGCCGCCGAACCTTCTCTGTTCGAGTCGACGATCCACTGGAAACGGGCATGGCTGCGCGCGCACGAGCGCATCGATTGCACAGACCAAAGAGAAAGTTGTCTGCACACGGGCGCCGCCGATGGTAACCTTCTGGATCCGGATCACATCCCCACTGCAATCGAATGCATAGACGGCCTCGTGACGCGTGCCGCACAGGCTGCATCCATTCCGGGCGTGGCAAACGCGGAGTGGTTCCGCGCCCTCTCTGTGGATGCGTCTATGTTCGTGGCAGTTGCAGCCGAATACACACACAGAGACGAACGAGAGGACGAACGGCGGGTAGACGCGTACGTCGACGGCATGGACGCTCTGGTTGCGCACCGACTAGATCAATCAATCAGGAGCGCACTCGACTTGGACAGCGGACACGACCGCAGAGAAACCTGGGTCCAGACACTGGAGCGGACGCAGCCCCGTGCGTATATGCAAAGCACCGTCGACGAGCCAATGGATATAGACGATCGCTGTGAACATTGTCTCTTCGCAAGCGGCCGCGCTCGTCTCCGCGTGTGGTCGCACATTTTCAATCTGTCCAACCAACTCCGGAATGAGCACGGTGTCACCAGTGAATTGTCTGCTGCGCATGTTCAGCTGATGGCTCTTCATTCCAGACGCAGACGAGCTCTGTACATAGACCACGTGGTGCGGAGTGCCTACCGATCGGTGTCGTTCGCCGAGGGGGACGGCCCCCAGGCCAGATTGGACACCCTTTGTCGCTTGTACAACGCCGCCGTTGCGTATTCAAACGAGCGCGTCGATCCATCCACGGAAGACGTCAAGGAAAAGGCAGAAACATCAGAAGTCATTCGTGCGGTATCACATGTGCTAAGAACCTTGCGGCTGCGCGTCGAGGAGTCGGGGTGCTCTGCCACGGTAACCACAAGTTTGCACAGGATTATCACGGATCGCATCACGAGTCTGCTTCGCGGGGACGTGCTGCCGATCGCACAACTCTCACAGGATTATGCAGGGTGGGATCAAACGCGTCGTGTCATCAGGAAGCTGGCCCACGTCAGCGGGTTGGATCGACCGGACAGTTACAAGGAACTTCAGCCGTACGCGGGGTTTTTCGTTGATGCATGTGCACGGCTCGGCCAAGATCTCGGCGCGCAGTTTGCAAATGCACTTAGAACGCTCCCAGAAGACAGACGACGCGTCGTTCCTTATCAGCCCATCTTAGCCGTCGCGTACCTATCGGGTAACATGTTCCACAATTGGTGGAAAACCAACCAGGCGGAGTTACAATCGCTTCACTTGGAATACGACGGTGTGGCGGGAGACGCATTCTACGAACGGATTGCACGGACAGGGGCGGCGATCTCCATCGATCCGACATTGACAAATCGGACGGGGTTTGTCATGGGAGTTCGGGACTTCCTGCTGCGACTGACGCGCGTGCAGATTGCTGTATTGATCGAGCATGCTCTCCTGGCTGCGGAAACCCTCGCTGAACTTATGCGGCGCCGCAACTTCTGGATGATTGCATCCAAAAAGTACAAATCCATTCAAACCGCATACAGTGCGTATACATGCATTCGTTCTACGTACGCCCACCTCCTACAGTTCAGCGGTGAGATGGTAAAGGTGGCGCATTTGCACGGCCCATCTGGTCCGCCCTTTGCGGATCCAGTCGAGCTTCTGGGCCGTGTGCACGCCACTCTAATCAAAATCCCGCCTAACGCTACCTCGTCCGAGTCTCAGACAGACGCCGAATCCATGGACGTGCTGCTGCGCGTGCTGTCCATGCCAGCAGACCAGCAGCTGCAAGAGGCCAAGCGCATCTGCGGATGCGACACAATGGCAGAGTCGAGGGAGGACGATACAAAGGTCGTGCAATTGCTAAGGGACGCCGGCGCTGCGGTCAAGGAACACACATCGATGTTATTCGAACTCAGCCACCACGCCGAATCGATTGGTTCGGCAAGTGGAGGAGGCGCCAGCGCCAGAGTGGACAATCGCCTGAGCATAGTTTATAATGCAGCACTGGAGTGCCAGTCTGTGTATTTGGATTACCTACCACGAGCACGTGTTGCCGGTTGGACGTCTGTGACGCGTACGCATACCAAAGATATCATATTTGATCTATTCAAGACGTGGTTTGCTGCCATCATGAAGCGTCCACACCAAGCGACTCGTTCGTCTGCAAGTGGTACAGAACCAACCCAACCAGAAGAGAAATCTGGCAAACGCGCGCCGTTTACCGGCGCAGAGGCAGCTCGTCCGCCAGAAGAACGCGCGCCGGGCACAGAGACGGATCGTCCGCGAGAGGCAAGCGTCCCAGACGCATCGGCTGCGTTGGCTGCACCGTCTCCTCAAAAAGTTGCACCAGTCGCGTCCGCCACCCATACGTCTCCGTCCGCACAGGCCCCTTCACAAGCAGTCGCCGCACCACCGGGGAAATCGGACATGATACCCGCCCGACCCATCATTCCAGATGATGTTGTACAAGAATTGATCCGGAAGGGCAAACAGGCGCGTTTGTCTCGTCTGCAAAACGGACGTCCGGCTCAACACGCACAGGGACCAACCAGCACCACCGACGCGGTGCAACGTCGACTGGACGCCGGCAACTCGTCACGCAAGGCGCGCGAGGCTGGCACGGATTCGCCGTCCAAACGAGCCACACTTGCCCCCTCTGCTGCGGAGGGATCTCCCATAAAGCCCATGGGTGCATCGCCGAAACATCCGGTCACACAAGGAAGCAAACCTAAAGACAACGAACGAACGCACCGTGCGACAGGAAGGGACGCATCCTCGAGCGGTGCATCGGCAATCTCACCGCGACCGACAGTCAATGTCGTCCGGCAGACGAGTGCCGCCGCCGCGGCAGCGCAGCATCAGGAACAGGACACAGATGCACGCGAGAGCAAGTCAGGCGACAGTCACACAAATTCCCGTTCGGCTGTCAGGGACGAAGGAGTGCGTGCGAACGTGCGTTTGCCTTTGCCTGTCATCAACCTCGCAGACGGGCAACGGGACCAACCGCCTGCAAGACCCACTTTTTTGCGCGTATTGACCCCTTGGTGACGCGTGCGTCGTTCAAAACGATTGTACTTGCACCGAGTGAAAGTCGGATGCGGCCGCTTGAATCGTTTTTGACACGTTGTTTGTATCGCATCTTATAGGCAGCAAGTTTGTCGTGTGTGTACATTGAAGTTTGCGGAGTTGTCGTTCCGACCTCATCAGTTGTGTTTGTATTGTCGTGAGACGTTGGACGAGTCCAAGCCACTTGACATATGGATTTTGCACATGGATGAACACAGTGCACGCAGTTGACGCGGCGGCTATGCCCCCCCGTAGATATGTACAATTGGGGTCCTCGCTGGCGCGCAGAACGGTGTACACCCACATCCCGATGGAACAAAGAAGAGAACATATCTCCACCACTTGCCACCTGCATATGCCAGCCGTCAGTCGGCCCATGTGATGCTCGACGTCCGTGCGTATCTGGTCAGCGCTCTAAAGAAATGGATGCACGTGGTATCGAGGTGTGTGCATACCTTCGACGAGAATGCCACTAGCGCGTCGACGTCGCATGCGCATGCATGCTCCTTTGCGGGAGCAGCCTCCACGTTGATATCCATGACACAGTCAATCTGAGTCGTCAAAGCCGCGGTGACATGTGAATCGTTCCGCTCACTATATTCTGGAACGTATGATCTCTCTCTCTCTCTCCCCTCCGTCATGACACGACGCTCTCTCTTTTTCTCTCCTCCGTCATGACATGACGCTCTCTCTCCTCCGTCATGACATGACGCTCTCTCTCTCCTCCGTCATGACATGACGCTCTTTCTCTCTCTCTCTCCTCTATCGTGACATGACGCTCCCCCTCCCCCATGTCGTGACAAGGCAAGTGTCTGCTTTGAACTGTGCGTTTTTTGTGTGCAACGTACCAACCGTGTTTTACACCGCGCGCGCGGTGGAAGTTACCTTCATCGAGGATCGATGAACACAGTCGATGCGCCCGGTGGGTACGTACACGGCACTCGTGTTTATCATCTGCGCTGGCTGAGGAAAAGTGTACAATTATTGGGAGGCAGCCCGGACACGCCGCTCGATCACACATCCAGGAGGTCGCGTCTGTGCGCGGCTATGAACCGCGCGCATGACGTAATTTCGTCTGACCGCCGGGTGAAGTGGGGCATATCAAGTGCAGAGCTCTGGATGCTGGCGCTGTTGCACCAGTGGATCGTAGAACAACGGAACACGAATCACATCGAGGAGGAATTCAATGTGCAATGGAAATCATTGCGTCCGTGACATCGCTTGTGTACAGAAGGGGTGAACAAGGGACGTGCATAGTAAGTGGCTGCATTGAGTTCACTGAAGTAAGTGAACTAAGAGGATCAAAAAAGCCCCTTCTCTTGTCTCTCGTTCCATTTCATGCGGGATGGAATTGGTGGAAAGCCACTGAGGTCTTCCCGGATCCATTTCCGCAAACACATAAGCATAACTCCGAGTTGGTTGTAACCCGTCCCGTCTCCGTTATCGGCCCAGTATGCGTCATTGGTTGTGTGCTCGACCAGCAGAGCGTCCCCTGTGCCAAGGAGAAGTTGTTTCATAGTTGGGTCTCTGAACTTACACATCAACGCAAACGACATAGTAGAATCTTTGACTCTATCCCAATCCTGCAAGAAGACGTACGTCCGCGTGAGTGATCAATCGATGAACGTGCATTTGACCACTCACCCTACGGACCAGGTCGATCATGCCCTTCTCTCTGGTTATGTTGAACGCCTCCCTTGCCGTCGGCGCATTCTCTATCCTTTTGGCCACGAGGGGGTGCTCATTAAACTTTTGGGCTTGGAAGTAGTGCTCCACCGTTTTCCACGTCTTGTCAAAAATGACAACGGGTGTTGGATAGAAGTTCGTGAATTCGTAGTAAGGCTTGCCTCTTTCGTAAAACTGTATGACGCGTGAGTTACGTTTGTTGCGTGTCGCGGCCGGGAGCGGTCGCGGTAACGGAGGGATGGCTGCGGGCTCTTGGGGCACGTGTGTATCTGTGCCAAGGTGCATTGCAGTCGCAACTGGTTTTGCGGTTGTTTGAATCGGCACTCTTCTTTCCTCGTGATCCGCGTGTGCCTTTGTTTCGGTTGGTTCATACGCGATCCACGTTGTCGTGTTTCCCATTGGGATGCGCGCGTGTATCTTCAAACGCATACACACTTTGCGTGTGTGGATATACGCTTCACTGCCAAATCGAGAGAGAGAGAGAGAGAGAGAGAGAGAGAGAGAGAGAGAGAGAGCTTCAGTCGTCCTTCTCTGCGTCTTCATGGCGCTTGATGGCGGTTGCGAGAAGCCGCGTCACCTCCGTTCCCACTTCATCCATCACAGCGCGAACCACACGCTGGCGTTTGAGAGCGCGCTCTCTGGTGTGCGCAACCGCCGCGCCTCCGACCGCACCAGTGCCAGCGCCGGCCGCGTCCGTCTTGACGCACCCGCGCCGCGGAGCCGAGGTGTGTAAATCGGCAAACTCGGTATACGTAAGGCACATGAAGTGAGACATAATATCTCCTCCGTACGCGGCCAGCGTGTGCGGGTCGCGCGACATGGACGAAAGGTACGTGCAGTACGCGTCGAACATGTCCCTTCAACACCAGCCAGTGCGTACAAGAACGATCGCAAGCACGGTGGTGTATCGAACGTACCTGTCAATGCGCGGATCGTTGCCTTCCGTGTTGCGCACAGTCACAGGCGCGGCACTGGGCTCGGTCTCTTTGGCGCTCCCGCCTGCACCGCCGCCTGCTGACGGCGGGACTTTGTCGTCTCCTTCTTCTTCTTCTTCGCCTTTGCGTCCGCCATGGGCGACATTCTCGTCACTTGGCAACAGAACTTGCTCCTCTTGTTTGCGAAATTCTTCAAACGACATGTAGTCCACTTGTGCTGCATACGGCTCTCCAGTCCAGGGGTCCGTGCAAGCTTGGTTTACGTACGCGTTGTACTTGGAAAGAAGTAACGACTCGCCGTCTGTGTCTGCTTGCAATGCAGCGCTCTGCGGTTCACGGGTGACAGGCTCCTCAGGCACGTCCACCGCGTATTCATATACAGACTCGTCCGCAACAGCCATTGTTTTATCCATGGTAGGCTGCCTGCTCGCGGGTGACAACAAAGTTTGAGTTTGTGAGTGATGAACACAGCCCGTTCGATGTACGCGCGTGTTCGTGATCAAACTCGTTTTCTCGTCGATAAATTATCCTCTCACTTTGGCGATCAAAATTATTTCGGATACAAAGGTCGTCAGCGGCGCCCGTGCACAACATCTGCACCAGTTAACCCGAAGTCAACAGAAATCGACACAACGCACGCGTCTACGCAAGACGGTCACTAAAGATTCACTAGACCAAAAAAAACTATACCAAGAGATACGACCGTAAAACAACCACACACACTACACGACCGTAGGACGGCATCGCGTCAATCGCGGTGCGCATGCAGCTGACGCATGAGACTCGTGTTGGACATTGCCACCTCCGTCAACTCGCGCAGCCCAGGAGGAACTTGCTCCAGCCGTCGAAACACAGGATGCATCAACGTCGATGCAATGGCCACGGCCGCTGCACGCACACCGCGACTGGGGCCGTTCTTGAGAATGCGCGCGGACGGAGGCACGCGGCGCGGGGCATTGGGCGCAACCAAATGGCGCGCAGGACGCGGCGGAGTGATTGGTGCGACGACTCCGATGCGAGGGTGAACCACACGAAGGATTCCTGGAACAGTGGCAGCGGCCGGAGGCGGCGCAGAGGCAGCGGCAGCGGCCGGAGGCGGCGCAGAGGCAACGGCAGCGGCCGGAGGCGGCGCAGAGGCAACGGCAGCGGCCGGAGGCGGCTCAGAGGTAGCAACAAACGAATTGCGAAACCACCGATTGACACGCTTGCCGCAGGGAAGGGTACACACCTTCCGAACAAAGCGAGAACGAAACATAGCGTCGGCGCGACGCTCCTGCAGCGATGCGTCGGACATCTCGTCGGCGCGGCGCTTCTTCGTCAGGGCTTCAGACATCAACGCGAACGCCTTGGCCTTGTCAACGGCGCGCTCGTACTCGCTCGAGGCAGAGACCTTCTCCTCTGCGGGCTTGGCTTGTGCATCGCCAAGCGGGGCAAGGCGGAGTGCGGATGCAGCGGCGTGGCACTCGTCCAGTTCCTTGCGACAAAAGAATGGCGCTTCGGTGTAGCTGACGCGGACGCCCTCCGAATCTCGAAGGAAGAGATCGCGGAGTTGCTCGTGCTCGTCACCAGCGCCTGTCTCGATGCAGCGCTCCAGCATGTACCGGCGTGCAAGAAACAGATACACAGCCGAGGGCATGGTACCAGCCATCTCGGACAGGCGCTGAATGGTGCAGTCCTCTTGGCGCTCCCACCCCGCCCACTTAACCCACACCAGATCTTCAACGGGGACGCTGGAAAGCTGAGGATGCTCAACGACCTCAGACGGCAACACGTTACACAAAAGTTGGTGCACAAGGTAGACACCGTCGACGCCAGGAAGGCGTTTGCCGCGTATGTGATTGTACACCTGTCAACATGCAAATGCATACACGCGCGCAGACACACACACACACGCACATGTTCAACGCGATTGGCCTTCTCGCGCGCCAGCCGAAGGAGAGACGAGTCGTACACGGTCTTCGTGACCTCGAGGTGTGCCGTAAGATAAGCGTCCATTGCGGCGTTGTAGGCGTCCAGTATCGCGGAGCTGGACGGCTCGGAGGCTTGGATAGGAGACGACAGTGACATTGACTCTGGCTTGGTTCTCACACGAGACACACGGACTTTGGATTTGTGAGTGACAATGAACCATTCCGCAGTCAATCGCCCACTCCGTGATCAACTCGCAGTATTAACTGGTGATCAAAATAATTTCTCTGTAAAATGGACAACGCCCATGGTGCGTTCAGCCCAAGTGTGTTGCTCTTTCTCTCTCTCTCTCTCTCTCTCTCTCTCTCTCTCTCTCTCTCTCTCTCTCTCTTT
>JACCDR010230562.1_pt1 | contig 23818 bp, 27 predicted proteins | sample 7446431 | NCBI WGS metagenome assembly JACCDR01 (sample SAMN15323443, study PRJNA562643) | freshwater metagenome | isolation source: river surface water | place: USA:Blue River Watershed | collected 2017-08-17 | reverse complement strand
TATCTCACGTATGGAATATCTCCTTGATTTTAATATTGATATTTCCAATCGCTCTGATGCTGAAATATTTGTAAATTTCATATCACTCTATTTTACAAGAGTGTCCTAATACATTTGGGAATGGACAAGCTTCTGTAAGAAGGCAGATTTATGACTACAAGTCTAAGCCTTAGAATCTGTAATATTTTAATTATTAGACTGGCATTTTTTCTGTCTTAACAGATATACCATTCGCAACGAGTATAGACTCGAACTCAGCTCTTTCTATGTTTTCTACTTCAATTAGTCTTTTGGCTATTATGTCTAACACTTTTCTATATTCTATTATTATATTCTCTGCCTTAGAATACGCTTCTTTCATTATCTTCGAAACTTCAGAATCTATAAGAGTACCGACTGTCTCTGAATAATCTTTTTCATCAACACCTCTACCAAACAGTGTTTTACCAGAAGAACTCTCGAGTGCAATAGGACCTATGTCTTCAGACATTCCATATTTTGTAACCATGTCTCTTGCAAGAGCGGTGGATACTTGCAAATCATTTGATGGACCAGTAGTTAAATCTCCAAACACTATTTTCTCTGTAACGTATCCACCAAGAGACATAGCAATGTCATCTAGAAATTCTTTTTTAGATTGAAGTTTTCTGTCTTCGAAAGGAAGTTTGAGTGTATAGCCCGCCGCTCTTCCACGAGAAATGATAGATATTTTATGTATTGGATCAGCATTAGGAAGAAGCGACGCTACGAGTGCGTGTCCCGCCTCATGATATGCAGTTATCTCTTTTTCTTTGATAGACAATATATGACTACGACGCTCTGGTCCTAGCATCACTTTTTCGATTGAACGTATAAGATCGTATTGGGATATCTTTGTTCTATTTTCTCTTGCAGCCAATATTGCACCTTCATTCATGAGCGAATACAGATCGGCACCAGAAAACCCAGGTGTACGCTCGGCGATAACAACCAAATCCACATCTTCTGCAAATGGTTTTTCTTTTGAATGTATTTTTAATATTTCTTCTCTATCTTTTCTATCTGGCACATCGATTGTGACTCTCCTATCAAATCTTCCTGGTCGAAGAAGAGCAGGGTCGAGCACGTCTGGCCTGTTTGTAGCTGCCATCACCACAACTTTTTCGGTCGGCTCGAATCCATCCATCTCTACAAGTATTTGGTTTAATGTTTGTTCTCTTTCATCATTACCTCCTCCAGTTCCACCACCTCTCACTCTTCCAACAGCATCTATCTCATCTATAAATATAATAGCGGGTGAAAATTTCTTTGCCATTTGGAACAAATCCCTCACACGGCTCGCCCCCACTCCAACAAACATCTCAACAAATTCTGAACCTGATATTGAAAAGAAAGATACTCCAGCCTCTCCCGCAACCGCTCTTGCAAGTAATGTTTTACCAGTACCCGGCGCGCCCATAAGTAATATTCCTTTCGGAATACGAGCACCAATGTCGAGAAACTTTTTTGGATTTTTAAGAAAATCGACTATTTCAGATAATTCTTCTTTGGCTTCTTTACACCCAGCAACATCTTTGAAAGTCACTTTTTGTTTTTGATCATCAGGAGAAGTCATGCGAGCCTTCGACTGTCCAAAAGAAAAAGCCTGTACACCCGCCCCCTTTATCTGACGGGTCATCATCCAAATAAATACAGCAATAAAAAGTATTGGGAAAAGTATAGGAGAAAGATTTATAAGCCAATAAAAGAATCCTGATTCTTCTTTCACATTTACCTTAACAGTACTCAATTGTTCTGAAGTGACACCATAAGCAGAGAGAGTCTCGGCAATACTAGAGCCTTGCTCTTTTGTAGAACTCTTTTTTGTATCGTCTTTAAATATTGCTTCTATGTTTCCTTGCGTAACATTTATTTCTTTTACATTTCCCTGTTTTACAGATTGAGAGAGCTCTGAAATACCGATTTCTTCAACCTTTGTCCTATTTGCAACAAGAGAATATATGGATATAACAAAAAATATAATCAATATTCCTGTTACAAAATTATTAAACAAAGATTTGCCTATATTAAATTCTGGGACTTTTTTATTTTGTTTGTTGTTTTTTGCCATGTTACGTATATTATTGAGCCATGATATCACAAAAATGATATCATTCATACATGAGCCTCATACAAAACAAAAAAATCCATTTCAATTATGAAATATTAGAAAAACTCGAAGCCGGCATCGAGCTTTTTGGTTTTGAGGTTAAATCTCTAAAGGCTGGGCAAGGGTCTCTGGAAGGTGCACATGTGATGGTGCGAGGTAAAGAAGCCTATGTTGTAGGTATAAACATCCCACCATACCAAGTCAAAAACACACCAAAAGACTATGAGCCAGATAGGAGTCGAAAACTGCTCTTATCAAAAAAACAAATATATGATTTTGAAGAATTAGAGAAACAAAAAGGCTTGACAATAGTGCCTATTTCGGTGTATAATAAGGGTAGTAAATTGAAACTCGAGATAGCGGTTGTGCGTGGAAAAAAGAAGCACGACAAGCGCGAGAGTATCAAAAAAAGAGATACGGAGAGAGAAATAAGGAGAGAATTGAAAGCATAAAATCAAAAGTTCGCTCAAAATTTATCTGCCCCACTTCACCCTTAAATAAGAAAGGGTTTCGCGGGGTCTAAAATTTGCAACTGCTCGCACGACTCGCAGGCAAATTTTGAGGGGATGACAGGTTTCGACAGATAGAGTCCTTTGACAATACGCGTGGTAGAGCTCTCGTAACTCTTTAAAAGGCGAGAAAACGCACACGGCAAAAACCTTGTTGCACAAGCAAAATCAGTTGTTTCTCCATATTTTGGAGTAGCTGATTTTACTTTCGCTTACGCACGAGCTTAATATTTTAAGTCTCGTCGCCTAAGCGACGGCTCCCCTCTTTCGTCTGATGTGAGGAGTGAGTTGTTATAATATCGGACTTAGTACAAAAGAGTCGTCTCGACTTTTGTACGACACTTAGAGACTAGAGATATGTTTGTTTCGTCAATTTTAAAGAACACACCTCAAATATCTGTCGCAAGATAGATCAAAGTTGACTACACCACGTAGAAGTATTGCCAAAATCTATTTGCATGGGGTTTCGATACCCCCGTCTCCACTCGACTCGTCACTAATTTTTCGCTACGCTCAAAATTCCCTCCTCGCTCGTGGTAAACCACCTTCTCTAAATAAATATGTAGAGTCGAGTGTCCCGAGCGCAGTCGAGGGACTTTTGACTTGTCTCGAGTAAAATCGAGAGATATGATTTACTCATGTTTTATTTATACATGATCAAAAATTCTTCTGACAAGTTGTACACTGGCGTCACAGAAAACCCAGCAAAGCGCCTCACAACTCACAACTCTCTCAGGGGCGCTCAATACACCAAAAGAATCCCTGATTTTAAAATAGTATTTCTCGAAGAATACGATGATTTAAAGAAAGCCAGACAGAGAGAAATCCAAATTAAAAAATGGAGCAGAATTAAAAAAGAAATTTTGATTGATAGATATAAAAACAAATTACCAACAAAAATCTAGCTCTAATTTTGCTTTTACAAATAAAAGGCTCTTATAATTTAAAATACTTAGTAACTGTGGGATCGATGTATGAAATAATTATTTTTATCTATCTATTTGCTTTTTTCATAAAATATTATATAATATAAAAAGAGGATTTTCAATATGACTGCAAAATTGCAGGGAAGAACAATGTCCAAAAGACCAATGACCATCGAGTACGCAGAGAAAGTTCTGCGTGCTGGGCTCAAAAACAAAACCCTGGACTCCGTACATCTCAAGGCTCTGCTTGCCCAATGTAAAGCAGATCCTGTTTTTGTCGGGGATTTCCGACACGTGTTTTGCTACACCCCCAAACAACTCTTCCAATATATCCGTCTCGCCATCAGGCGAGCCGACTATCGGTACAAAAAACGCAACCGCTAACCCACCCCACCAAGGCAAACCCGCCGTGGAGGAGGTGGGTTTTGTTTTATTAATATTTTAAAACTCATTTTTACATAACACTTGAAATATTTGATAATAATGTTATTGTCAGGAATAGAAAAGGTACCAGGTATACTGGAACTTATGGAGAACAAACAATGAAGAAGACAGTAATGATGATTCTTGCGATAACTATCGCCATCACGGCGAGCGCAGGAACGATCTACAACACCAATATCGTAGCCCCGATCATTTGGGGAAGCGGTAATGTGAACGGTGGATTCGCCGTCAACACGACGGCGGTTCAAGGAGGGACCTTGGAGCTAGGCTTGAGAACCGACACACGTTTCATCGGGATCGCTCCGAGAGACAACTCGGGGAACTACTTCCCCAGTCTCGGTCCAACAACTGTTCCAGGCAAGACGGGATCCAGTTGGGGTGTGCCGTTCTCGATCGCAGCACCGAACGTGCTGGCATACAGTTACGTATTATCGTTCACGAATACGGTAACGAACGCAACTTTCGGCTTCAACCCTCTCCTGCTCCCCGATAACGCGGTAAGCGGACTTAGTGTAGTACAGAACTCCCAGGCGCCGTCGTTCTCGTACATCGCCATACCTTTGAGTTTCGACGTCAACTCAATGGACCCGATTAGGGTCACTTTGAGTGCAACGCCAATTATCGGCGGTGACAGCAGTTCCGTTTCAATCCTGGTTAATCCAGGAGGATCAGAAGTTCCTGAACCGACAACCTTCGTACTTCTCGGAACAAGCATTATCGGCCTAGGCTTCATCAAAAAACGCAACCGCTAACCCACCCCAACCAAGGCAAACCCGCCGTGGAGGAGGTGGGTTTTGTCTTCCTTGCCTTTTCAAGTAAAAAATGTTTTAGTAAATCCCAGAAGGAGACCGCAGAATGACTTACAATGACTTGGTCAAAGGTCTTGACCAGATGGAAAAAGAAAGAAGAGAACTGGTAAGGGCTCTAAAATTCCTTACTCCATTCTTAATGAAAATCGGATCGACTGATGCCAGTAGAAACCGACCAGAATATCTGGATCAAAAAATAACAGTCTTTTCTGTTGGCGACATCAAGGTCGCAAACGAACTGAGAAGCACCGGTGTCGTTACACTTACGGAGATAAGGATGGGTTCCTCATACGATACACTAATCAGTTCAGACAGGGTGTCGTGCATCACAGACGAGATGATCCCAATCTTGCTCCCACTAATCGGCGAATTTATCTCGGCCGTGACTAATAGGTCGGCCGAACTCCGGAACAAACTCTTGCTGGTGGAAGCCGCCGCCAAAAGAGCCAACAAGTAGTCCCATCCCGGTCCCCACCCTCATAGGTGGGGACCTTTTGTTTTTATATTTTTATTTAAATATTTAAGAAATTTTCAAAAATTTAAATTTGACCAGTTTTTGTTTATACTATATTATAGTACTAAATAATAGTAATCAAAAAAACAATGACAACCATCACAATCCCTCTAGACAGCGAGCTAAACGGATTCATAAATGAGCAAGTCAAACTTGGTCGAGTATCGAGCAAGGCTGATTTAGTGCGACAAGCAATCATTAGATTCAAAGAAGAAAAGTTTATCGAAGAAATATTGCTTGCAAAAAGAGAGGCTAAAGAAGGCAAAATTTTTAAAGGCGATTTGGACAAACTAGCGGAGGGTTTTTAGATTTAGATATTCTAATATTTATAAATTTCTAAACTTTCAAAAATGCTTACTATTTTTTATACCCCTCAATTTATAAGACGTTATAAAAACCTCACCCCTGCTCTCAAAGAAGAAGTGAAAGAAAAAATAGAGGAATTTAAAAACATTAAAAGTCATAGGAAGTTAAAAGTCCATAAACTAAAAAATATGGGAAGTACTTTCTCGTTTTCAGTAAATTTTAAAATACGAATAATTTTTGAATATCAAAAAAATAAAAGAAATGTAAACATGCTCTATGTCGGAGATCACGATAATTCATACTAATACTGTTGCTTTGGTCTATACGAAATAGCCTCTAAGATGTGTGCAGGTTCTATTTCCTCCCTTGCCTCCAAGTCGGCAATCGTCCGGGCTAGTTTGATAAGCCTATGATAACTTCTGGCAGAGAGGTCTAAAGTACGAGCTGATTGATTTAAAATATCTTTTACTTTTTCGCTCACTTGTATCACGCTCACAATGTCGCGCGCATTCATCTCGGCATTTGTATTTATATTTCTACCAGCTTTTTCAAAACGTCTTTTTTGTATTTCTCTTGCTTCATTTACTCTTTTTCTAGATGGTACGCTCTCACTCTCTCCGCTTTTCTCCGTCAATCTTTCGTGATCTATTCTTGAAACTTCAGTCCACATATCTATACGATCTACAATGGGACCAGAAAGTTTGCGTTTGTATCTCTCGATATGACTTGCACTGCAAGTACATTGTTTGCCCTTTATTCCAAAATTACCACATGGACATGGATTCATAGCGGCGACTAACAAAAAATGTGCAGGAAACCTCACTGTGCCTTTAGCACGAGAAACAGAAACAACTCTTTCTTCGAGTGGCTCACGCAAAGACTCTATAACTTTTGTATCAAACTCTGGAAATTCATCTAAAAACAAAACACCTTTGTGAGAAAGGGTTATCTCCCCCGGTCGAGGATTGGTACCTCCACCAATTAAAGCGACATAAGAAGAAGTGTGGTGTGGGGAACGAAAAGGTCTCTCGGTCACAAGATTACCCGAAAGTGCACCAGAGAGAGAATGTATTTCTGTAACCTCCAAAGCCTCTTCGTAAGAAAGTGGTGGCAAGATACTTGAAAGAGCACGGGCAAGCATTGTTTTCCCTGTGCCCGGTGGACCATAGAGAGCAATATTGTGACCACCGGCCGCAGCTATCACAAGAGCCCTCTTAGCACTCTCTTGACCTTTAATATCAGAGAGATCGAGTGAGATATTGTTTGAATATATTATTTCACTCTTTTCTTCTGGTGTGATTTTATGTTGAGGTTCACTCTCGACAGAAAGATGTCTTAGTAATTGAGAAAGTGACTCGACAGGAAATACTTTTATACCAGAGACCAGAGAGGCTTCTTTTGCATTTAAAGCAGGGACAAAAACTTCTTTGAAACCTTCTTCTTTTGCTTTACGAACAAACGCAAGTGTTCCACGCACAGGACGCAATGTGCCATCAAGAGACAGCTCGCCTAGAAACACTCTGTCTTTCGCATCAAAAAGCACTTCCCCACTTGCAAGCAAATACGAAAGAGCGATAGCCACGTCTAATCCCGAACCTTCTTTTTTTATCTCAGCAGGAGCAAGAGAAACAATAATTTTATGATTTTTAGATTTTGGAGATTCAAAACCAGAATTTTTGACAGCGGAAGATATCCTGTCTTTTGCTTCTTCTACCGCCTTGTCCCCTAGTCCGACTATAGAAAAAGAATGTAATCCACGAGAGAGGTCTGCTTCCACATCAACAATGTAAGGTTTCAGAAGATGAGCTTGAGCACTATGCACTTTTGCATAAGACATGAGAGTAAACGATTAACTAATAACAAGTAACTCGTAAAAACGTAACCAAAAAATAAAAAATGGAAATACTATTTATCATTATATACCCTCTTTAATTTTTGTACTCCTTTCAGTCATCCGCCTTTAAATATTATTTCGTATTTATTATATGAATATATTCTACCACAACAAAAAATGCCCAGCGGGGCATTTTTTGAATTTATTTCCTGTTACTAGTTAAGTGTTAAGGGTTAATTCTTTTCCATATGCATCTTACAAGTACGCGCAGCTGGATTTGCCTCTAGCCTATCGCCTTCAATAGGAAGTTCGCAAACTTCACACATCCCATATGTATCACCATCTATTTTGTCGAGTGCCGCTTTTACGTCGTTGTATCTTATTTCTAAATCTTTCACAACTGCTGTATTTTCTTCAAATTCTTCTATATTGTCAGCTGTCTCATTTTCATCTGCGCTGTCTTCGTTCATAAGTGTCGGCTCCGCTTCCCAATCAGAGCTATTTAAAGGGTTTTGGTGACCTATTTTTGACAACTCCTCTTGTAATAAAACCAATTCTTCTTCTAATTTTTGTTTGTTTTTGTCTATATTATTCATAATTAGGATTATATCACTAACACACTAGCGAGCAAACGACCTAGAAGCATACATAGAAGACAAGTCAGCGATTGCTTCGATTGAAGAGACTATGAGAATAGTGTTTTTGTCTAAAAATGTATATCCAATGATACTATCTTCTTTTGAATTTATAAAACCTCTAGAATCTTTGTTTTTTATAATCACATCTTTCCATTCATAAATACTTTCATCCTCTTCTTTTTTATCTTTAGCTATAAATTTTAGATCATCTTGCATGGTAGCTTCCCATTCGAGCATTCCACTAAACGCCTGACCAAAATCTTTGACTGTTATTATGAGGAAATTATATTTAATGCCTTTCTGATTAAAAACACCTATTTCATATTCACTATTAATGGTACGGTTTAATTTTAGTGGAGTTATAATATTGCTGTTTTTGAAAACAGTATTTATATCAGATATTTTATTCATCGCCTCATCCTGTAACAAAAGGACTTCTACCCCATCTGTACTAGATATTTTTTGTAATTCATTTTTTATATCAACAGAAGGATTAAAAGAAATTTTAGTACTTCTGTTAAAAGGTATTATTTTTGATGTCTCTGCAACCTCAACACCACTAGGAGAATCTTTTAGATATTTAAAAACATAAAAAGATACAGCCCCTCCGAGAAACAACAATAAAATGGCAACGGATATCATTTTGAAATTTGCCACAAAATTATGTTCAGATTTTATTTTCTCTGGTCTCAATAAAGGATCAGCTTCTCTTTTTTCTTGTCTTTCTTTTTCTTTTACGGCGATAGATACTACTGATTCTTGTTTATCTTTTACATATTCGGCTACATCTCCCTGATAGGTACGCAAAGAAGAGAGTTTGCTTTTTGTGTGCAAAGCATCTATTACATGACCAAAATCATCTGGCTTAGATTCATTTTGTTCTTTTGTTTTTTCTTCATCCATCAAAATAATTATACTATTTTTTCTTTACGAAGTCTGGGTCTGCGTCTTTGATAGAAAGTTTTATTCTGCCCTTTTCATCTACACCTTTTATAACAACGGGCACTTTCATACCAACAGATAAATATGTCTCTACTTTTTCTATACGAAAAGGTGCTATTTCTGATATATGAACAAGCCCGTCGCTCTTTGGTCCAAGTTTGACTATAGCCCCAAAGTCCGCAACTCGAATTATTTCTGCCATAAGCTTGTCTCCTGTTTTATATTCTCTCACTATATCTTCGATCAAAGATTTGGCTTCACTCGCCCCAACAGCTTCACCTGTTATGTATACAGTACCGTCTTCTTCTATATCTATCTCAACTTTTGTTTTGTCTTTGATTTCATTTATTACCTTGCCTCCCGTACCTATCACCATGCCTATTTGTTCTGGTTTTATTTTTATAGAAATAATCCTAGGAGCACGCAAAGATAATTCTGCTCTTGGCACACTTATTTCACTTGTGATTACATCTATTATTTTAAGTCGAGCAACTTTTGCCTTCTCAAAAGCTTCTTTCAAAATATGAAGTGGTATACCATCAACTTTTACATCCATCTGCACAGCAGTGACACCTGTTTTTGTACCAGCTACCTTAAAATCCATGTCTCCATGTTCATCTTCTGGACCTTGAATATCAGTGAGCACTTTGTATCTGTCTCCCACCATCATAAGACCGGAGGCAATACCACCAACTGGTTTTGATATGGGCACACCCGCATCCATGAGTGCCAAAGTAGAGGCACACACCGAGCCCATAGAGGTAGAACCATTAGATGCTAAAGCTTCTGATACAAGTCTTATTGTATAAGGAAAATTTTCTTTTGGAGGCAAAACTGGTACAAGAGCTTTTTCTGCCAAAGCACCATGTCCCACCATTCGACGATTGAGCCCTCCCACTCTTCCAACTTCACCGACAGAGAATGGAGGAAAATTATAGTGATGCATAAATCTTTTATCTACCTTTGTATCCATACCGTCTATAATCTGAGCGTCGGAAGGCGCACCCAATGTGGCAACAGAAAATATATGTGTGCCTCCACGATAAAATATTCCAGAACCATGAAGCACAGAAGAAACTCCACCCGCTTTTGCATACAAAGAACGAAGATCATCCATTCCCCTTCCATCAAAACGCACGTTTTCATCTATCGCCTTTTTGTGTATAAAATCATTTATGGCTTCATGAAATAGTTTTTTTGCTATTTTTGTATCAGCCTCCGGCATATTTTCTTTTAAATATGTAAACCAAGATTCTTCAAGTTCGTATATTTTCGCTTTCCCTGCTTCCCCTATCACACTCTCAAGTTTTAGAGTCACCTCCTTTTCAAACGCATTTTTTAAATCTTCCGGCACTTCTTTAACCTTAACTTCTTTTTTTGTAACCCCTATCTCTTTGACTATATTTTCTTGAAAGATTTGGATTGAAGAGAGTACTTCATTTGCTTTTTCAAGTGCCCTCATCAACAATTCTTCACTTACTTCATATGATCCGACTTCGATCATGTTTATAGTGCCATCTTTACCACAAGCGATCACATCCATTTCATAATTAGAATTTTGTCTATCTTCGTATGTCGGATTGACTATAAAATCATCTAGATCTTTCATCTTACCAATACGGACAGCAGAAACAGGACCATTCCAAGGTATGCAAGATGTCGAAAGTGCCAAAGAAGAAGCAATGACTCCCAAAACATCTGGATCATGTTTATCAAGAGAAAGCACTGTAACCACCACTTGTATTTCATTTCGCAAATTACTATCAAAAAGCGGGCGTATAGTGCGGTCTACAATACGTCCAGAGAGTATCGCCTCGTCTGATGGTCTACCCTCACGACGCATAAACCTGCTTCCCAATATTTGTCCCGATGCATAAAATCTCTCCTCGTATTCGACAGAAAGCGGGAAATATTCCAGATCCTTTTCTCCTTTAGACATGACTGCGGTCGCAAGCACTGTCGTATCTCCGAGGCGGAGCATTACCGAACCATGAGCATTTTCTGCCAAATCAGTGAATTCTGCTGTTAAAGTTTCGCCCGCCAAATTTAGAGTGTATTTTTTTGATTTCATACTAACAATATATCATAAGGAATATCTTTTTCACGACTACTTGACTTTTATATACATATTGTGCTATAATATAGAGCAGAAGGAGCACCTCAACGTGCATATTTTACATCTAATCAAATCCTTGAAAGACCGGTGGTACAGACCTCTTGCAAGAGTGGAGGGTATGATGCCTGCCCTCTTGGAGTTTCGCCGGAAGATTATCATGTCGGGCAAGCAGCTCGATCTCGATGCGATTGTCTGCTATTTTGACGTAGTGTCCAAGTGGCATGACAACCTCGACGAAACCGTCCGTCCGGCTATGAAAGACCTGAAGGAAGTCGACTATGGGCAGTACACCGCCCTGATCGGCCTGCTTCAGAAGCTCGCGAACGCAATCGTTATCTCTGGCCGGTGCCAGCATGGCTGGAACCGGACGAAGAAGGGACAGGTTGTTCTGCCCGAAAATGTTTTCCTCGGAAACATCTACGGGTTGTTAACTCACCCGGTTCCTTACTGGCAGGGGCAAAGGCACGACACAAATCGCAACAGCTGGCAGAGTGGCATTTATGCGGCCACATGTGTCGACACCACCCCATACGAGGTGGTATGCAAACAGGCGCGCCGTTTCCAAACTGAGAAAGGTTCGGTCATCTGTGACCGGATTACCGATATCGAAAACCTACTCAATCTGAAGTAGGTCGAACGTGTCACCCCCCAACCCCCGCGGACCAGAAATGGTCTGCGGGATTTTGTTTGTGTTGTTTACTTTTTATAAAAAATGTATATCCTTGAGACAGAAAATCATCCAGAAAGGATTGTGTGGAAATCGGATTTTTCTTAAGAAACGGTAATATCTGCTCCACTCTCCGTAACTGTGGAAGCATGCAGACTCTCCAGCTAAACATCGCCACTGGAGAAAAAGCGGTGGTAATTGTACACATACCATCAGATGATCTTGACCAAAACGGTACAGCTACGGCAGGACTTGTTGCCTTAGCTGAAGTAAGAGAAATTCGGTTAGCACTCGAACAGATGTTCACCGAATGTTTCCGTGCTGGGCAAAGATTTGGCGAGGAGGAGGCAAATAAAAAATAACTAGCACCGAAAGCGGGTGAACACGAAGTGTCCACCCGCTATTCTTTTTATAATTTTATTTTTCTAAAACTACTTTCTAGACTCTGCGATAGCATTCGCCACATTTGGAGGAACGATAGCATAGTGATCAAACTCTATGTTTGCACTACCTCTTCCTTCTGTCATTGAGCGAAGAGTAGTCACATATCCGAAGAGTTCTGAAAGAGGTACTTTTGCTTTTACAACTTTTAGTCCTGCTCTATCATCCATACCTTCGATAAGTCCACGTTTTGAAGAAAGATATCCTGTCACATCACCCATGAATTGTTCAGGTACCACAACTTCTACTTTCATCACAGGTTCAAGAATAACAGGATTTGCCTTTTTAGCAGCCTCTTGGAAAGATTGTGACGCTGCTATTTTGTATGCAATTTCAGATGAGTCAACATCGTGGTAAGAACCGAATGTAAGTTCACAAGAAACATCTGTCATCTTGTATCCAGCCACAATTCCTCTATCCATCGCTTCTTTTACACCCTTCTCAACTGCAGGAATAAATTCTGCTGGAATAACACCTCCTTTAATAGAATCGATAAATTCAAATCCTTCTTCTCTGTGAATATTCTTTTGTTTCTTTGCCCCCTCTTCTTCTGGTTGCAATGGTTTGATATTGATACGTACGTGACCGTATTGTCCCTTACCTCCTGTTTGTTTGATGTATTTTGTTTCTGCTTCTGCTGTACCTGTGATTGTTTCTTTATAAGCAACCTGAGGTTGACCAACATTTGCTTCTACACCAAACTCTCTTTTCATACGATCGACGATAATATCAAGGTGAAGCTCACCCATTCCTGATATCACAGTCTCGCCTGTATCAGAGTCCGCTTTGATACGGAATGTTGGATCTTCATCAGAAAGACGCTTAAGAGCCATACCCATTTTTTCTTGGTCAGCTTTTGTTTTTGGTTCGATACGTAGAGAAATAACTGGTTCAGGGAAAACTATCTCTTCTAGAATTATAGGATTAGCCTCGTCACAGAATGTGTGAGAAGTCTTTGCTGTTTTGAGCCCCACAGCAGCGGCGATTTCTCCTGCGAAAACTTTTTTCACTTCTTCTCTTTGGTCTGCTTGTAGGCGCACGATACGTCCAAGTCTTTCTTTGTCTCCTGTTGTTACGTTATAGATATATGATCCAGCCTCGATACTTCCAGAATACACACGGAAGAATGTAAGCTGTCCTACGAATGGGTCTGCTTGGAGTTTGAAAGCGAGAGCAGAAAATGGCTCACTGTCGCTTGCATGTCTTTCTGTTTCTAATCCAGTCTTTGGATCTATACCTTTTATCGCTGGCATATCAACTGGAGATGGTAGATAGTCAACCACTGCGTCTAGAACAAGTTGTACTCCTTTGTTTTTGAGAGCTGATCCACAAAATACAGGGAATATTTTGTTTTCTATAACAGCCTTTCTTAATATTTTCTTTAATTCATCTATTTCAAATGTTCCTCCTTCGAGATATTTGTTCATAGCAACCTCATCGTTTTCTACTATTCTTTCTATAAGTTCTGCTCTGTATTTTTCTGCATCTGCTTTTAGATTCTCTGGTATAGCAACTTCGACAACATTGTCTCCTAATTTACCTTCAAAGTCATAAGCTTTCATTTTGAGCAAATCTATCACTCCCTCATGCTTATCTTCTTCTCCTAGAGGGATTTGCATACGAACAGCTTTTTTAGAAAGTCTGTCGAGAATAGATTTGTAAGATTTTTCAAAGTTTGCACCTGTACGGTCTAGTTTGTTGATGAAACAAAGACGAGGCACTTGAGCTTCTTCTGCATAGCGCCAGTTTGTTTCTGATTGTGGTTCTACTCCAGCCACACCATCAAACACAGTGACTGCTCCGTCGAGTACACGCATAGAACGCTTTACCTCTACAGTAAAGTCAATGTGACCTGGGGTGTCAATGATATTGAAACGGCATTTATTGTCTTTATTTTTTCTGTCTGCTTCAGAGAGGTATGTAGGTGCCCAAAAACAAGTAATAGCAGCAGCAGTGATTGTGATACCGCGCTCTCGCTCTTGTGCCATCCAGTCTGTAGTAGTCTCTCCTTCGTGCACTTCACCTATTTTGTGCTGACTACCTGTGTAATACAAAATACGTTCTGATGTAGTTGTTTTACCTGCATCAATGTGGGCAATGATTCCAAAATTTCTAACTCTTTCAAGTGGATAATCTCTTTCCATAATAAAAAATTAAGACAATTATTAATGTTTCTAAAATCAACACGAGTTAAAAACCGTAAGATGATTTGATAGACAAGACTATATACTAAAATATAGCTATATGCAATCAAAAACTCGCCTTAAGGGCGAGTTTTTGATTATTTTTAAAACCAGAAAAATAATTGCAAAATAGCTTTAAATAACATATAAATATTAAGGAGGCATACATGCTAAAGAAAGTGGTAGCAACACTTAAACCAGGAGTTGATTGTGACTTGCATGTTTTAATGCTAATCGCAGTAGAAACTGAACAAGGTATAAGGTACGATACCAAACAACGCGTCCTGATTGCGGACCGACGAGACAGCCTTAATCCATCAGGAAGCGAAAGCAAACTCAAGGATTTTCTTGAAAAAATCGAAGCATTGAAATGCTTTGATATAATAACAAAGAACGACTAAGCACCCCCCAAACAAGAACCCCGGAGCGATCCGGGGTTCTCTATTTTTAAATATTTTATTTTTATCGGACAAAAAGACCAGCTAGATTACCAAGCAAAGTGAGCAAAGGCCTTGTTCGATTCTGCCATCTTGTGAACGTTTTCACGTTTCTTGATAGCTTCACCTTCGTTTCTGCTTGCAAGCAATATTTCTTCTGATAGTCTTTCTGCCATATTTTTACCTTTCTTTGCTCTTGCTGCATCTATAATCCATTTCATTGAAAGATAGTTTCGGCGTTCAGCGCGTACTTCACGAGGAACTTGATAGTTTGCACCTCCAACACGACGAGAACGCACTTCTACTGTAGGGCCTGTATTTTTAAGGGCCATATCAAAGATTTCCATAGGATCTTCTACTTTTGCTTTTTCTTTTATCAAATCAAAAGCATCATAGACAATAGTTCTTGCTGTATTTTTCTTTCCTTCCCACATGATGTAGTTTATAAACTTCTCAACTTTTTGAGAGTTAAACATTATGTCAGGTTTTACTATATTTCTATTTTTTACTTTTCTTCGCATGTGATTTAATTATTTATTGTCTTTAGGGCGTTTTACACCGTAACTAGAACGAGAAGTTCTTCTCTTATCTACACCTGTCGCATCGAGTCTTCCTCTAACTATTGTGTATCTAACTCCAATGTCTTTCACACGGCCTCCTCGAAGCATTACAACTGAGTGTTCTTGTAAATTGTGCCCTATACCTGGGATGTATGCTGTAACTTCCATACCATTTGTAAGTCTTACACGGGCAATCTTTCTAATAGCTGAGTTAGGTTTACGAGGGGTCTTTGTTGTTACCTTTGTACATACACCTCTTTTGAAAGGACTTGGATAGTACACAGGTCGGTTTTTAATACTATTGAAACCACGCGCCAAAGCCACAGCTTTTGATTTTGCGTGTGTTATTTTTCTTTTTCTCTTTATGAGTTGATTGATTGTTGACATTCTTTATATTTAAAAACCGCCAAAGCGGACAGTCATTAATCTAATACAAAGTGGATAAATATGCAAGCTTTTAGTGTGTCTCAAGTAACAGTATTGTTAATTTAAAGGAAAACCAGTCAATAAAGAAAAAGCATACATTATTACAGGATCCAATATTTGCCATATAAAGAATACGAACAGGAAGACAAATATCATTCCAAATTGCTCAAAAGTCCTTAAAATACCATGCCATTTATAAGGCAAGAAGCTAAAAAGTATTTTTGATCCATCAAGAGGAGGGACCGGTATGAGGTTAAATATAGCTAAAGTAAGATTTATAAACACTACAGAAGATGCTATGGCTATAAAAGGAGTATTAAACGAAGCGGAACTTTGTAAAGCAAAACGTATCATCGTCCCGAACACTGTAGCTAAAATTATATTTGAAAGGGGGCCAGCAAAAGCAACAAGCGCATCTCCAAAACGAGGACTGATTCCCCACTTTTCTGGATGCAAATTATATGGATTAAATGGTACTGGTTTTGCCCAACCGATTATAAATCCTCCAGCCATGTATCCGATAAGAGGCAATATTATAGAACCAAATGGGTCTATGTGTTTAATAGGATTTAGAGTAAGTCTATCTTCATATAGGGCAGTCTTGTCCCCCAAGGCAAGCGCCATATAACCATGAGCCACCTCATGAATTACGATAGACATTATTAGAATGATGACGATAAAGATGAATTCCATAATAGAAAGGCAAAATACCAAATTCGAAATAACAAATATCAAACAAACACCAAACTAATAAAAACTTAAATAAAGTATATCAAATATTAAAAATTATTGAATTTTACTTTCTGATTTATTAAATATTGAACTCAAAATGAGTATGAGTTCTTTAGACTCTTTTAAAAGAAACATTCGTGTCTCTTCTAATTCCGAACTATCTCCAACATCAAGTAAATTTAACCGAAAAGTTGTTTCTTTAGCTTCTTTTCTTGATATTTTAACCCTCATAACAAAATCTTTCTTACCCAAAGACTCATTTGCTTCTATATAATTTGCACCAATAGAACCACTCGAACGTACAATTTGTTCAATATCCTCAAAATTTGTAGTGTGTCTTGGTAATTTTTTAACAAACATTCTTATTATTTTTTGCAAAAATAAAGGTTCTTTCCTCTAAATCATATAGTTTATTATTTAGCATTTTTGATATTTTATTTGTTTATTATTTGAGATTTGATATTTGAGATTTAACTATCGATATTGCCAATATAATATCACTATGTTAGTATACGTAACACTATGGCAAAAGCATGTGCAATAACAGGTAAATCATCAATGATAGGTGGACGATACTCAAACCGTACTCGTGCTACTCAATTCAATCCGTGTGGAAATGGGCGCCGTTTTGCCAACCTCCAAAAAAAGAAAATATTTGTTCCTGAAATAAACAAATCTGTAAATATTTTACTATCTACAAAAGCAATCAAAACTATCCAAAAAAACGGCGCTTACGCAACTCTCAAAAAAGCTGGTCTTATTTAATCTTTAAATTCACTCCATCACTCTCAAAAACTATTCTGCCTTCTAGGGCAGTATTTTTTATAACAACATTATTATTTTTAAATACTTCTAAAACCTCTCTATGTGGGTGTCCATATTTGTTGTCCTTGCCAGCAGATATTACAACATAAGAAGGATCAACGGCTTTTACAAATATATTGGAACTAGAAGTTTTTGATCCATGGTGCCCCGCTTTTAATACATCGCTTTTTAAATCCACTTTTTTATTAACCAAATACTCTTCTATTGATTTAGGAGAATCTCCAGTAAGTAAAAATTCTGTCTCACCATAAACAAGTTTTGCTACCACAGAAGAATCATTGGTATCCATACCTTTTGGATTCCTGTCCGGAAAAAGTATACGTAGCTCGACACCGGAACCTAAGTCAACCACCATGCCAGCTCGCAAAATTATCTGCTTTATTTTATCTTTACTCACCCTATCTTTTACAATTCTTTCTAACTCATCGTAAGAAGAAGATTTACCAGCTAGACCATTCTCTAAAAAGACAGGTACATTATATTTATTTAAAACATCAGGAAGACCTCCCACATGATCTTGATCAGCATGAGAAGCAAGTACCACATCAATAGACCGATCATAAAAAGGCATAGATTTGGAAAGTTCTCGGAGAACTGCCCTCCCAGCACCACCATCAAGTAAAAGCTGGTTGCCGTTTGGTGCATCTATAAAAATAGCGTCCCCTTGTCCTATGTTTAAGAAAGAGACAGTGAGTATTCCCCGTCTATCTTCCCCTAAAAGCACATATACACAAAAGATATTTAATAAAAACAAAACCACAATCAAAATAGATTTCCAAAATTTTGTTTTCTTTAAAAAATCCATATTTAAAATATGATGTTATAATACAATTATACAGTAATAATAAAACAAACCATGAAAACATTTGAAGCAAAACAATTTGAAATAGGAGAATTAAAAGGTATCTCAAAACAAACAATCGAAGAGCATTTGAAGCTCTATCAGGGTTATGTAAACAACGCAAACCTAATAGGAGTAAAGCTTGGTGAGATGTGGATGGAAGACAAAGACAAAAACCAATATGCAATGAGCGAACTTTCTCGCAGATTTAGCTTTGAGTACAACGGCATGCGAAATCATGAAGTGTATTTTGATTCTCTCTCAGGTGGTGCGACATCAATAAAAGATGGTGCCCTAAAGAGTGCAATCGAAGAAAATTATGGAAGTTTTGATACTTTTATACAAATATTCAAAGCACTCGCTATGACTCGCGGTATTGGATGGGCAATGCTTTGGTACGATAAGAAACAAAACAGCTTAATAAATAGCTGGGTGGACGAGCAACACTTAGGACAACTTCAAGATTGCAGGCTAGTGCTAGCTCTTGATATGTGGGAACACTCATTTGTGGCCGACTACAAACCAAGTGGCAAAAAACAATATATAGAAGATTTCTTTGAAAATTTAAATTGGGACAAAGTGGAGAAAAATTTTATAGGATAAAAAATAATTCATTCATCAAAACAAAAACACACTAATTTAAAAAGTGTGTTTTTGTTTTGTTATTTTTAAATATAAAATTCCAAACAAAAGATAACAAATAAAAACAGACCAAAGAGGTATATGTCCGACGGAGAGAACTGCAAAAGGTATTGAATTAGCAAACTCTACAATCCACAAAACAATCTGACTAGATAAATATGCAAGCATACCAAAAGGTAGAGCAAGATACTCTGATACAAAACCAAAAATACTAGTAAGAAAACCAAACAACATCACAAGTGGCACAAACGGCAACGACACAATGTTAACCAAAAAAGATACAGGGGAAAATATACCAGACATCTGAACAAGAAGAGGTAATAAAAATATCTGTACAGAAAAAGTAGACGAAACCACTTCTCTTATGTTTTTGTGTTTACTAAACCAATATATTTTTTCAGATAAAAACTTTTCTAATATAGGACTAAAAACTATGAGGCCAAAAGTTGCCATCGCAGAAAGTTGAAAAGATGGATCATATAACAAAAGATGAGGATTCCAAATCAACATCAAAAACAATGTTACAAAAAGTGCTCTTAATGCGTCATTTGGCCTTCCTAAATATTTAGCCAAAAAAGCAATACAAGTCATCAAAAGAGACCTTATGATTGTTGCACCAAAACCAACCATCAAAGAAAATAAAATAAGAAAAATTACGGATAAAATTACTCCCAAATTTCTTTTATCTAAAAATGAAGTTAGATAAAATATACAGACGGATATTATTGTGAGATTGTATCCAGACAAGACAACAACATGAATGAGTCCTACGTTCTGAAACATATTTAACAAATCTTTACCCAAAGACTGTTTTGTTCCTAAAAGTACTCCTGCTATAAAAGATGCATTTGGTTCTACCACAACATTTTGTATATTTTCTATGTTTGCATTTTTGAATTTTAAAAGCTTCGAAACAAATCCGCCACCACTCTCTACCTTTTCTATCTCTGGTCGATACATTACAAAATGTATCCCATCTTTAAGAAGAAAAGATTTGTAATCAAAAACCCTACCACCCTCTGTATCAAAATTTTTTGGAATCTGGAGCGTTCCAGTAATTTTTAATTTATCTCCATATCCATACAAAGGAAATCTGTCTCCGACAACAAGTACTTTTGTTTTTATGTTTTGTTCTTCCAGAGACAACGTGTACCTCACAGAATCATCTCTGACGTCTGGTTCTTTTACAATTGACGCATCGAAAGTTTTTTCTTTATCTATGTAACTATCTAAAACAGGAGTGTATCCAAAAGAAGAGAAATATACTCTTGAGACACCAAACAGAAAAACAAAAAATATTAAGCTGATTTGAGTACCTTTTATATTAAAAATATTTTCTACATTCTTATTTTCTTCTTTAAAAGATTTAAAAAATAAAAACAGAACTATAAAAAGAAGTGTTAAGAAAAGTATAAACGAAAAACTGGCTCCCAAAAAATACTGACAGATAATACCTAAAACAAATGAAACGAAAAAAGTATAAATCATTATTTTATGTATGAAACATAAATATGTATTTATTATAGACCAATTTTATCAAACAAAATATAAATATTTTAGAATTTAGTCTTAAATACTTATTGTGTAACTTTTTCTAGGTCCAACATAAAGCATTAAATCTTTTTTCATTGCCATACTTGTAGCTATCTCATCACAACGTTCATTGAGTGGATCACCGGAGTGACCTCTTACTTTTTTCCAAGATACATTTCTTTTTTCTGTCTCAGATAAAAGAGCGAGCCACAAATCTTTGTTGAGTACATCTTTTTTATCTTTGGTGCGCCAATCATTTTTTTGCCAATTATGTATCCATTCTGTGATGCCTTTCATTAGATATTCAGAGTCAGTGTAAATCAAAACATCAGATGAAACTTCTGTATGTTTTAAAGATTCTATTGCAGCGAGCATCTCCATTCTATTGTTTGTAGTTGTATCCTCTCTTCCCCCTATCTCTTGTACAATATTGTCACTTATTACTATTGCAGAATAACCACCAGGTCCTGGGTTTCCACGAGACGATCCGTCAGTATATATTTGAAATTTTTTCATATAATAAAGTATACAAACTTTTTACACCTATTCAAATTTAATACAATACCCCATCCTAAAACACATATAAATTCGAAAATCAAAAACGGAATTTATATGTGTTCGGATTAAACAAAAAAATCTACGATACGAAGACGAATTTCAGAGCGCCCATTGTAATAGGAATCTTCAACATGAACTATTGCATTTGTTTTTATACCTTCAACGAGCGCATCGCCAAACTGATCTGGGGATGCAAAAAAAGATATAGCCTTGGAAGTTGTACCGTCTTGTCTCAAAGAAACAGAGAGGTGCTCTTTTGCTTTGCCGAAGCGAGCAATTTTTTCTGGCAAAACGTCACGAATCATAAAAATTGGTTTTTCATTTCCCACCCCAAAAGGAGAGAGTGTGTTTAGATGATTTACAAATTCTCTATTTATATCAGAGAGCAATATTTCTTTATCAACTTCTATCACGGCATCATCTAAAACGGTGTGCCGACTCGCATCAATAAGAGCATCTTCTAGGTGATGAATTTTAGTGTGGTCCACAGAAAATCCTCCGGAGAGTTTGTGTCCACCAAACTCTAGCAAATGATCTTTTGCTCTCTCCATAATTGCTACCAAATCTGTAACACCATCAGAACGACATGAACCTTTTATGAATTCTCCACCTTCTCTACCCCAAAGAAAAACTGGTCTCCCGTACATCTCTGCTATTGAGTTTGCAGCAAGTCCTAAAAGTGCAGGCCTCCAATCGGGATTACCCAAAACAATTACAGGAGTCTCTCCTGTGTCTTGAAATTTTTCTTTTACTTTTTTGTGAGCTTCTTTTACTATCTGAGCGACTATCGTTTTTCTTTCTTTGTTTATGTTGTCTAGATGATGGACAACCTCATGTGCTTCTTCTTCATTTTTAGCGACCAGCATTTTGAAAGCATCCCTCGGATGTCCCATTCGAGAAGCAGCGTTTATGCGCGGTGTCACAAGAAAACCTATGTCGTCTTCATTTAAATATTCTTTATTTATTTTTAGTAAAGAAAAGAGTTTTCTAAATCCTGGGCGACGATTTTTTCTTAAAACAGAGAGCCCAAACTTAGCAAGAACCCTATTCTCCCCCACAAGAGGGACCATGTCAGATAAAGTAGCGAGTCCAACCAAATCAAGCAGCCATTTTTCTTTACCAACTGAAACATTCAAATCCTCTCCGTCTTTTTTAAAATCTCTTTTTGTTTTTAGTATGGCTTCTATAAATTTCCAAATAACGCCAGACCCGCAGAGTATTTTTTCTGGATACTCTGACGAGTTTAATTTTGGATTCACTATTGCATAAGCCTCTGGCAATATTTCACCCTGTTCATGATGATCTGTAACTATCACATCTATTTTCAAATCATTTGCGAATTTTATTTTATCGATGTCGCGAATACCACAATCTATTGTAATAAGTAGTGAAACCCCCGCCTCTTTTAATTCTTTTATACCTTCTATATTCAATCCATAACCTTCTGTGTGTCTATCAGGAATATAATTTATGAAGTTGTAATAACCAATCAAATTAAAAAAATCGTGCAGTATCGCACCTCCTGGTATACCATCCGCATCATAATCGCTCCAAATACCTATTTTCTCTCCGGTTTCAATCGCCAAAAGTATTCTAAGGACAGACTTTTGCATATCAGGCAGAAGAAATGGATCGTGAAGATGATTATCAAAATCAGGATTTAAAAACCTATCGGCATCTTCTCTTTTTTTAATATTTCGATTATATAAAAGTTGAGAAACAAGAGGGTTTAATCCTTCAAATTCTTTTTCTGATTCTTTATCAAATTTTTCTTTAACCCCATATTTCTTGGACATGAGAATGATGATACCATAATATTACTTTTATATTTTAATACTTAATAAAATCAAATGGAAAACTGTATATTCTGCAAAATAATAAAGAAAGAAATCCCGAGCCACATTGTATATGAGGATGATGAAACACTGGCTTTCTTAGATATAAACCCAAAATCTCCTGGACATATTCAAGTGATACCAAAAAAGCATTATAGATGGGTGTGGGATGTAGAAAATGTAGGTAAATATTTTGAAGTTGTAAAAAAATTGGCAAAAGCACAACAAAAAGCTTTCGACACAGAACTTATACACTCAAAAATAGAAGGTATGGACGTACATCATGCACATATTTGGATATATCCAAATGCAGATGTCTCGGGAGATAAAATGGATTTTGAGACAAACAAGACAAAAATAAAAGAAAATATATAAAGAGAAAGCCGGCGTCTGCGACGCCGGCCAAACTAGAAAGAGAAGATCTCTGCTGGCGTAACATACACCTTCTTCGGCTTTTTGGGCCGAAGATCGATGCCGGTCTCCTTGATCCATGTTGCGCAAGCTTCTCTATTTCGATACTGGATAACATGTGCTTCTAGAATACTATCAAAATCATTACCGGGTAGTTGTGGTTTTTCAATTACCACAATACCTCCTTCTATGGTCAACATTTGATACATGGAGAGCTTTGGGGCTTTCGGTACTTCTTCTCCCAAAAACACATGAGTTATTTTCCCAAACACACTCACACTACCGTATATCTCATCCGATTTAGAACACGGCCCAGTACCCCATCTTGCAGATCTGATTGCGTGGTCATATGCTACTAGTAACATCATCACCATAAACACAACAAGAAGAGACATCATAGTGACAAAAATCAGCCACCCATTTTTAGGCATATTCCCCCAGACACCTTTGAAATAGGACAGTTATAATTAATTTTTAGCAAAGATTTAATTTAATTGTCATGAAAAAGAAATATAATCATCTGTCATTTGAGGAAAGGTTTGCAATTGAAGTTATGTATAG
>JACCDR012138704.1_pt1 | contig 23820 bp, 11 predicted proteins | sample 7446431 | NCBI WGS metagenome assembly JACCDR01 (sample SAMN15323443, study PRJNA562643) | freshwater metagenome | isolation source: river surface water | place: USA:Blue River Watershed | collected 2017-08-17 | reverse complement strand
CTCAGAACTTTGCTCGTATTCAGGCTTTTGTTTCTACACTTAGAAAACAAAAGATGAATGTCTTTCAAAATTTAATCTCCATCTTCAATCAAATGCCTATCGTATTTAACTATGGCTAAGCTGTTACCTGGAAACAATAAATGACCTGACTATACGAAAAACAGGTATCATTATATATCTTTGACCTGTGGTTACATCTTACTTACTGTATTTGCTTATTGTATGAAAAAAATTGTATTTCTGCTTTATTTATGTAGTTCCTGTCTTTTTGCGCAAACTACTCAACACCAGATACCTCTGCAAAAAAGAGAACAACTGCTCACCTGTGTACAATTAGGTTCACATGGATTTGTTATACAAACAGGTATGTTATTTAGTCTGAGTTCTCAAAAAACCAACTATACACTCGCCTATTATACTGCTCAGGCAGAAGCTGGCTGGCAAATACAGGTTCCAGGACAATATAAAGCTGGCACCAATACGAATATAGTGGTTGCGGCTCCCGATGCCTCCTATGTATATAACATAGAAGGAAAAAAGATGTCTTTCCTGAAAGAAAGGCAGTATCTGACACAAGTTACCAAAAAAGGAGAAGTCAAGAAATTCGAGCTTCAGATGACAGAGGATTACGGAAAAGAGATTCTATCTGTATTCTGTGACGATACCTATCTGTATTACCTGACTACTACAGCAGATAAGAAATCAGACAAGCTGGTTTTAAATCGCTTCAGTCATGCTGGACTAACCCGCAAAAAAATACTGCTGGATCTACCAGTAGATACCAAAAATGCCATGTGGTCATTTGCAGGCCAACATACAAAAGACAAATACCTGGTGTCCAAATACTTAGACCCAGAGTCTACTACACAATCTATGGAAGTAGTCACCTTTGATCCAGAAGGTACTATTACCCAGAAGCTTTCCATTCCTTATAGTACCGAGCCTGTGTATCTCCGCCCTGCGCGTTGTACAAGTACAAGCGAAGGTTTGACTTTACTTAATCAAGGTAATACTACAGTAAGCAATGTAAATTTTATAGAAGGTGTAGATAACCTGATATACACCAACTCTGCCTTTGGGTACATGTGGATAGATGCGCCGCACAATGCTATGTATATCTACGGCCTTTCGGGTACAAAGCCATTCAAGAAACTTGGTCCTGGGTATGGAGGATTTTATGTATATAAATATGACCTGAAAGGCAGCCCGATATGGAAGCTACAATCTCCAGGTTCCAAGGAATTACTAGATGTACCCTTTTATACTACGCATGGATTGCCGTCTCAACGGTATATCAGTTTAACTCCTTTTTCAGGACAAGATCTTGTATTCTCTATTAGTTTTAGCAAAAATATGTCATTCTCTGAAAGTTTATTTCTATTTCCTGTTTCAGACAAAGGACAAGCAGCACCTGGCCAGCAACGTATTCTCACCAGTAATGATGCTGTAGACTGGATGTCCACAGGTATACTTACCCCAAAGGCAGAAGCATATATGAAAATGCAGGATAAAAAAACAAGACCTTTATACCCAGTCTCATTTCCCACCACTGGAGGAGAAATTTTGCTGACCGTAGATCCTGATTATAAGAAACTAAATATTCTCTTCTTTAAGGAATAAAAATGAAAGAGGCTGTCCCAGAAAAGACAGCCTCTTTCATTTTTATCTATACGTAAATATCATCCTTTTTTGAGAGCAATTACACTATCGTTAGAAATAATATCTACCGTATTGCCACCCCCAGCTACCGAATGGGTATTTTTCTGCATCCGTTTGCTTTTCCCCTGATCCATTACTGTCCGGTCAGCCAGTTTGTTCATCTGCCCAAAATCAGACGTTGTGGTTTGAGTAGCTGTATTTTCGGGACTAGAGAGTTGCAAGAGTGAAAAGTCGGTGCCCATGCCTGCTGGCAGGTACAGGGCCAGTTCACTGTTGATCACCGAAAGTTGGATCCGTTTGCCTTTAATCTCTTTGTCACCCTGCCAGTAGACGCTTGCTTTGCCACCCCGCACATTGCCCTTCAAGTCACCTTCTTTCACTTGCACTTTCAGCAAGGCTTCGCTCAGTGTAGCTACTACTGGCTGTGTGGGAGAGGTCAACTGAAAGTCTGCTTGGGCTGAGGCAATTCCAAAACTCCCCTTGACCTGATCAATGGTCAGGGTGCCTTTGCCACAAGCTACCGAACCGCCTAGCGTGCCGCCTTGACAAGTCACATTACCATGGGGAGCATATAAGGATACCGTTCCTGATAGGTTCACTGCCTCAATATCCCCATTCTGGACATGGGCTTTGATCGAGGCAGTCAGGTTCTTTAGGCTTACATTGCCATCCCAAAGATCTACCTCTACTGAGGTCTGGGCTGGCAGTTGAATGCGTACCAGACCCATTTTAGTTGCTTCCTTGCCTGGTTTTTCGTAATAAGAAACCAACTGCATCACCTGTGAAAGCTGCTTGAAGTCTACCACCAAGTACTGGCCTTCCATTTGTAGTTCTACCTTGCACTGGCTACCAGTAGTAGCGGTAATCTCTACCCGGGCAGGGGTTTTGAGTTGAATATGTAGTTCACCATTGGCTGGAATGGTAATGGTTTTGTTCAGATTAATTTTTCGGTAGGTCGTATCCACCTGTGCTACCACGGAAGGGGTAGCCAACATGCCTATCACCACAAGCAGGGTTAGGCTTGCCAGACGAGTCTGGCCAAAATAAGAAAGAAAAGCAGAGAATGGCATATAGTAGTCAGATAAAACGTTCATTGAAAGTACAAAAAGCCAAGACAACCCGCTGGCATATAAGTTAATAGGATACCGTTAGGTTAATAGAGTACTGTATCATCCGTTTGGTTAGCCATTTTTAGCATTCCACTCTGGGCCATGTTCTTTAGGATCACTTTGCCATGAAAGGTATTTCCCCCATTGCTTAGGTCGTCTCCATTGGCCGTTTTAGTAAACGTTACTGGCATTTGGAAGCTAGAGCCACTCAGGTAGATATGTGGAGCAATGGCGTCCAGATTTCCGGCAAAGGTGGACTGATGCACCGTGCATTTGCCTCCCCCATCCATTTTCCATTTTTGTGGGGTACTGGTTTGGAAAATGCAATTGGCTATACGCAGGTTGGGGCTTTTGTAGCTGGCATTGGGATCGGTCTCACTGCCAACGGTTAGGGTGGAGAGAAAGGTTTGTTGCCCACTGGTACTGTTATCCCCAAAATAGACTCCACTTAAATAAGTGCCAACCACAGGTGTAGATTGCACACTGACCCCTTCTTTAAAGGTACAATCTCCATGTGGGCCAAAGAGGACATAGCCTGTTCCATTGGTAATTTCAAGGCCTTTTTCGAAGATAGTGGCAAAGCCATCAGTGGGAGAAAACCGGGTATAGGCATAGGTGTCATTGACTGTGTTCTGGGTAATTTTCACCTTTCCTTTAAAGGTGATGTTTCCATCATTGGCAAAGAAAATATAGCCTTTATCCAGGCTGTTAATTTCTACCTCTCCCGGAAAGGTAAGCGCAGCCAAGCTAATTGACCCACTGGCGACATTGAGTTTGAATTTGGGTGATGCTACCGAAGGGTTGGTACTAGGAACGATGTAGGAGTTAAAGTCAATAAAGGCCTTGCCGATATTAAGCGAATAGGTTAGGTCTCCATAGTAGTAATTGGAGTTATGGGACTGATAACCCGACAACTGAGCATTGTTAAAGTTGAGTGTAATGGATCCATTAATTGTATTTCCGAGCCAATACTGCCAGGCAAAATCAAGGATAGCCCCTTGGCTGTTGATGGTCACATATTGAAATTGAACGGTAATAGCGGTAATATGTTTTCCAGCCATATCCATCTTCCCACCATTGACAATCAGGTGATCGAGGGTAATGTCGGAGGTCAGGGTTGGGCAGGTAGTACAATAATCAATGCGGGCGGTATGTCCACTGGCAGGTACGGTACCTTGGTCCCAGTTAGCGGGGTTGTTCCAGTCGGTATTGACGGGTGTATTCTTCCAGGTGTGGGTAGGTGTTTGTGCAGTAGCTTGTCCCACCATCAGACAGATCCCCAGTAAACAAACAAATAAACGTATACAAACGTGTGTCATAAGAAATAAATAGGTTTGATTTTAAGAACCCTTGGCCATTAGGCTGCCAATCAGATATTTTTTTTTTGTAATTGATATATTTTTCATTCATGTCAGTTTCCACATTTCTTGCTGTCACCTTACGTTACTGCCAACAGTAGAGTTTGACACAGGCTTCAAGCATATCAGACTTGCGAGAAAAACAGATGCTTCTGCGGCTCAACCGTTTCAGATGGGTACGCAACGTCAAGTTCTTCCGTTCAATGTGGTTGATCTGATGCTTTTTACGTACATGTATATTTGGAGGGATCAAACTCGGATATACATGTAAGCCGTCAGTATGCACTTTCGCAGGAGAAAACGATAAAACACGTTCGGTAACCTTTTGCAAGTTTGCTTTGCTACGGCTGCCTACGCTCAGGCTCACCACCTCTTTACTATCTTTCCGGAGAGCATAACAGACCCAGGTTTGGTTTTCTTTCTTGCCCACAAAGGTATGAAGTTCATCTACTTGATACTCACCGCCCAAAGGTAGGTTTTCAGGGGTGGTGACCTTGGCTGCTTCCCGGCGAATCACAGCAATAACACTCGTAGCTGAGATAGTGAGTAGTCTGCCGATACTGCGAATCCCACACCCTTCTTTCACATGAGCTACTACCTGATAGGCCGTATCTGCTTTACATGCTTGATACACATAGTGGGCTTGCTGGTATTTGCTACATCCCTTACAGTGGTATTTTTGCACCCCATTCTTTTGTTTCCCTGCCTTTTGACACCCGACACCACAATAGTGACACTCCATCTCTATACCTAAAAAAAGTCTACCTCAATCCGTACCTGATAATCTGGTGCATTTAGAAGGAAATAAACCCCTCAAAGGCTTCTACAGCACACACCCAAGTACAAAGGTAGACTTTTTACACCTAACTACAACCTTAAAAATCCCCTAAAGCTAGCTCCTATGCCAATAATTCCGTAAAACAGATAATGTGTAGCATTACCCAATACCTGCAAAACTGTAATATTACCAACATTACCGTTTAAATTTTTTTTGTAGCTCTACAGGTACTTCTGATAAGTTTACAGAATGAAAAAAGAGTAGTTTACCATGTTTATGAATACAATCATCTATTAAAAGATAGAAATTATTGAGGCTATTTATAAGACTGTCTGTGTCATTATAAAGATTTAGTCTTACATTCTTGTTTAATATTACCTTGTTAAAACCATGTTTTGACGAATTATTATTTCTACTATTAAGCAATAGAGATAACTCAGATTCTAGTCTTCTATGTATAAGAATCAAATTATCATCAGATACCTCAATATCAGTATTTAAATTTAAGCTATCATATACAATAGGAAGCTCTTGCATAATTTCTGCAATCTTTTTGTAGGTATCTGTTATTTTGCTCAAACCCAAATAATGGGCTGAGACTTCTGAATATATATAGACCCCTAGATTTGACTTTGAGTCAGCTAATGCAAAATTATTGTGTACCATCACGTGTAAAAATTACTTTGACTTCATCTGCTTCATCTTTAAGTATTTTTGGAACACCACCGAATCCATTCTCCCGAGCCCATCTGCCCGTTGGCGTTTCGAAAACAGCTTTAATGGGTTCAAGCACCTCTTTTGCTTGCTTATATTCTACTAAATTATACGACGCACCTCCTGGATACTGATCACCCTTTACCCATTGTCCTAAAAGCCCATCAAACTCATCTTCAAACTCTTTCAAAGCTTCTTTAAACATTTTAGTACCGATACCTTTCTTTTGAAGGTCTTCAGGTACATTAAAATACAGTTCTAATAGGCGATCTTTAATTTTTGCAGAGCCTAGATCGCTAAGCTTACCTATACCATTTTTTGCAATAAATAATATTTCATTTCCTATTCGAGTAGTTCTAAAAAGTTCTATTCCTGTACCTACCGTTTTCCCAAGTATTTTTCCAAAAGGGATTATCTCCATAGCGGCGGCTGTACCTGTACTTATTAAAGCATCCTTTCCTGATTTCTTGCCAAGTTTATAGTCAGTAACATCAAAAACAGGCTGCATCCAAGGAGCTACTATCTGCATAGCATCTTTCTCGGCTTCATATAGATTATTTATACTTTCCGAAACATTGATAAATGCAGCTTGTCTATCAGCAGTCTCTTGTTGCATTTCAGCATCTTCTTCTACATCAGTACTAGTTGTCCTATGAAAAATTTGATCAAATCCAATCAGTTTTAGTAAAGACATAAACCACTTAGGTTCGGCTCCATCCAGATCAATATTAGCAATAGGAGAATTACCAGCAAAGTGATAAGGTGAATAAAAAGCGAACTGGCTCGACAACGGATCTACTGACAAGAACTTACCTAACCTTGCATCATAAATCCTAAACCCATAATCATAATTATTGCTAAAATCAGTATCCTTTTCCTTGCCATTGAAGCCGTAACGACCATGATTACTATTAAACTGCCGTCCTGGCAAATTCTCCCCAAACGCCCCATAATCAACAATTGACAAAACCGTAGCCAAGTAGGTATCAGCCATGCCATCACTGTTCTGGTCTAAACCCAGCTTCAAGTCCGAAACAATCACCCTGACATTACCCAGATGGTCTTTAAGTTCATACTCCTTCTTGCCTCTCTCGGCAATCAAAGAACGTTGTACCACACTACCTATTACCAAGTTTAGTCTATAGATTCCAATTCGGTCAGAACCATAAATGGGCTGCTCGGTCAGGGTTGTCACTGCCGCTTTCTTCTCATAAATAGCCATGATGTTACCAGATGCATCACGCACATAAAACGTACTCTTTGGATCAGAGCCACCTGTAATGGATTTACCTACCCGGTTGCCAGTGGCATCGTATGAATAGGTGATAACCTGATTGCTGCCATCAGTCTTTGTGACCTTAGCTACTTTACCATAAACCGTCCAGTCAATCTCAATATGATCCTGTGTATCTCTGGTCAGATTACCAATCCCATCATAGCTATAGTTATCATCTACCTGACTACCAATATCATCCCCAAACTTGCCTGCCCCATCTTTCACATGACGCAGACGGTTATTCACTAGCTGCTGATTAGCATCCCGGACATAGCCATAACTCAACTGGTCTATCAAAGCTGCTGTGGCACCTGCCCGCTGCAAAGTTAAAATATTGCCGTTTCCGTCATAACTAAACTTGCTGTCATAAGCTGCTGTAGCTTCAATATTTCTTTGCTGCCAGTTACCTGTTCCATCTCCGAAGAAATTATAGCCAGCTACCAGCCTGTTCAACTGATCATACCGATAACTCATCTTCCTGAGTCCCTGCACATTATTGGGCTGCTGCATCTTCTCCCCAAACGAACGATAATTAGTGACCCAACTAGCTATGTTGCCATTGTACAACCCGTTTTGAAGAACTGCATTACCCGGATTAGCCCATGCCCCAGCTCCTTGGGGGGCCGCATTGCTGCCAATAGGCGTATAGTCATTCTGATAGTACTGCAAAGCCATTGAAAACTCATCTTGGGCTACCCTGCCATCAAAACCGTTTTGTCCGCCTAGTCCATCTTTGCCTATATCCAGCGTATTAAGAGCATAGCTACCCGTCTGGATCTGGGCATGTGGGGTGTTGATGCTCTTGAGCCAGCCTTGAAGCGTGTAGCTGTAGTCTACACCCTGCACTTTATCCTGAGCTAACTCTACCCGTGCCAGTGGCCCATGCAGGTAATACTGATAATGGGCTTCTTCCTCCCAGATGATCCCATTTGGACTCGTCTCTACCGCCTTCAAACGATTGTCTGAGTCATATTTATAGCGGTGCAGCCACTGATCGGATTTGCCTGCCTGATAACTCACCTGGTTCACCTTCCCACTAATCAGGTCATAGCTGTAATCCATCGTAAACAAGCCACTGGGTCTATTGCTGCCTTGCACCATGCCCGCCAGCCATTGCCCCAGATGGTCTACATTGCCATGCTCGTCATAGGAATAATAGGTTTCGGTTTCGGTACTGCTTTCACTCAGGTGCGTCGAAACCATGCTGACCCGGTTACGTAAATGCTCCTGACGGGTAAAACCGACATTCATCGCACCTGATGAACGGCTATCATACTGGGTACGAGTCAGCTCAGTGAGTTCATAAGCGGAGACTAAAGGAAAATCTACCGCATTAATCAGCTGCTGATTGGCCAGATAGGTAGCTACATTACTACTATAAAACGCTGTCGCATCAGGCAAATAACCCTGCACCTGTCCTACCTCTATGGTTCTGCCCTGCCCATCATAGCGGGTATAGGAATAGACTTGTCCATTATTGGCATTGCTGGCTGCCTTCTGACGACCATTCTGGCTCAGCCGAAGCTGCCCTTTGTCATTGTAGACAAAGTAGCTTTCTCCCCCATCAGGCGTAGACTGGTAAATAGGCTGGTTCACATGAGTGTAGCACAATAAAAAAGCCCAGACTTTCGCCTGAGCTTCTACCACCTGAATTTTTGTCACCTTACCCTGATGCGTCCCATTCGAAATACCTGCTGATTTGTAACATTACCAATCTTACCCTACATTTTCACCTTCAACTCATCATCAGTAAACCCTAAATCTTCTTTTAAGATTTCCAAACCTTGCTTATTTTTCCCCCAAATAAGCTGATTAATTGCATCTTGCCAAGCAGGATTTGACTTATCAATCTTTGCTCCTGCTTCTAATAATGCCCGCACGATTGCCTTATTTTTTCCTCGAATAGCATTTATTAAAGCCGAATACTGAGTATCTTCAAAGGCATCATTGGGATCGGCTCCATGTGCAAACATAAGCGATAGCATGTCTATATCTATATTTGAGGCTACACTAGCCAACGCATACTTCATGGATATTCCTTGCTGAAGTAAATATTTAGCCATTAAAGGTTGTTCAAAAATAACAGCTTCGACAAATAAGCTTCTTCCAAACGTATTTTTATAATTAATATCTCCACCTTGCGCCAAGAATTCTTGCATTTTATCTATCTGCCCTTTGCGAACCATTTTAGTAGGCTCATCTAATCCACTATCGTCTAATTCTGGTTCCTGATATGGAGTAAGTCCATCCCAGAAGTCGGTAAAATCATTCGCTACAAATACCCATGCCGCTGGATCATCCTCATAGGCATCATGATACCAAAAATAAATAGCCCCAAACCTGTCTTTTTCAATGGAAATACAGACCTGATTCCCAAATACATCACCCGCAATAGGGATCATTGTCTTGCCTAACCTATCTTGGAACATAATAAAATGCCCTTCCAGATCACAGTAATATTCATTGTCACCAAGCCGGTAAATGGTTTGAAGTACGGTTTCATCTATCATTTCTCCTTCATCATTTTTGAGAACAAGTACTTTCAATCCACTCACAGAAGTTGTATCGTGGGTACGCAAAAAATCCATATATGAACTTGGCAAATTACTACCTATTAACCGCTCAAAATCATGCAATATATTTTCGTTTTTGTGCAAAGATTCTTTCATATTTAAAATACTTATAAAACAAAAAAACCTTCCTAGTAGATTTAATGCAACTTGCTTACTATTAAGATTTGCTAGCTAGGCATTGGGTCATAGTGTAGTTGCAGGAAGAATTCTTCTAATGTATTTGCTTGAAAAGTAGCTCCAAAATCAAAATCTACTACATATATTTTTCCATAATTTTCTTTAACATAACCTATTCCTACAAATGTAGCTCCTAAAGTAGAAGCAAAAGGAATTACTTTAGCATCCGTAAAAAGATCATATTCGCTCCAGTTTGTCCAATATTCTGTTATTTGCTCAATATTCAAAATCTCATCAATAGCCTCACTTACACTATCATTTATACCATTTATAACTATGCTTCTGTTAAAGGAGTTGTAATATACTTCTCCGTACCCTTCTGTCATTAAGAACTTACTATAAGACCCTGGCAAAGAAACTTCTAGTATTGCTTCTAATTGTTCTATATTTTCAGAAGACAGCATTTTATTAATACCTCTATAGTTTACCATAAATAAGCATTTATTACAATTAATATCATTGAGTACGATTTTTTGTCAAGGAACTTCCACCAACATGAGGAACACCTCCTTTTGAAGGATTATTTATTACAGCAGGTACAAGTTGCATAGTTGTCATATCTTCATGATGATGCCATTCAAAATCCTTATACTTTCCACCATCAGCCCATTTGTGTACCCATTTGGCTTGTTCACTTGTTGGATCAATATTATGCTGATCAAAATATTTTCTAAATGTTATATAATTAGCTGCTGCATAGTCTACCTTTCCTCCTTGCATACCAGTTATCTTAGCACTCTTTGCGGCAAAAGGAGTAAAATCAGGAAATCCATTTTCTTTAACAAATACCTTATGTCCACTTTTAGTAGTATAAAACCGTCCTACCCATTCTCTCAATGGATTTTTATGATTACCAACACTCTCAACTACAGGTCTTTTTTGAATAGCAGTTGTTTGTTTAGCCTCACAATCATTATGGACTATGATTTTATATTTAGATACATAATAGCTATGCAAATCCTGTACTTCAAAGTTATAAACCGCTACTAGTGTATCCTTTGTAACTAGCTTTCTAACAATTGCAAAAGAATTGTCAAATCGTTGCAGTGTATCCCCTACTTGCAATTCCCCTGCTGTTACCCACTTACCCCTTATAAAGAACGGATGTTGCGGAGTTGCTTTGATTACCTCTTCATCTATGGTTATCTCTATAATTTGTGTTGCCTGATTACGGAATAGCTTGACTACAGGCTTTAACGCTTTCTCTCCTGTCTGTTCATCATAAGACCAAACTAAGTCTCCTTCTTTTATATCTTCAATCGAAACTAAGCCATGCTCAGTATAAACCTGTGTGCCTGCAACGAAACAAAAATGTTCATCTAAACCTAACTGCTTTAATACTTTTTGTACTTTCTTAGTACCATACTTAGCCACAAGCTCACCCATACCACCGCCTGCCAAATCACTGAGTATGCCCATCATAAACGTCTTCAACGCCTGTTCATCGGTATACTCTTTTCCATCCAGTTTATGCCGGGCAAAGTCTTGTATCACATCGCCCACAGCCGTACCTGCTGCTCTTCCTAACCTACCTCCAGGCGTTTTCCATGGAATCAAGCCTTCTGCTGCCGAGCGGGTTACCTGTAGCCAGTCTATCTTATCAACTGCTTGTTCAAAAGTAGTTACTTTGTCGTCAAAGAAGTAGTTCATTGCTACTTGGAGCATCATGTCGGCTGCCCCATTGGCGGCTGCTTTCAGCAACAACGGAATCAACGGGCACTCCCCATCGCTGTCTACCAACACAATCGGGTTATTGCTAGCAAATGAATAGGTTGATATCTGCGGCATGATCCCTTCCAAATCATCCGGTCCTAAGAATCGCCCGATTTGAGGATCATAAATACGTGTAGAATAATCGTATTTATTTTCAAAATCACTATCTCGTTCTTTGCCTCCAAAGCCCCAGCGGCTATGTCCACTGTTAAACTGTCTACCTGGCAAATTTTCTCCAAATGCGCCATAGTCTACAATAGAAAGAACACTGGCAATATAGGTATCGGCTCTGCCATCTGCATTGTGGTCTATACCCAGCTTGAGGTCACTTATTACCACACGGACATTGCCCAAGTGGTCCTTGAGTTCATATTCCTTTTTGCCTCTTTCAGCAATCAAAGAACGTGCTGTACTACTGCTCAGTACTAAATTAGGACGATAGGTACCAATCCGGTCGGTACCATAAATAGGTTGTTCGGTTAAGGTAATAACTACACCTTTCTTCTCATAGATGGCCATCACATTGCCTGAGGCATCCCGAACATAAAAAATACTTCTCGGGTCACTGCCACCTGTAATTATCTTAGCAGTCCGATTTCCCATCCCATCATACACATACTCTACCTTCTTCCCACTACCATCGGTCTTAGTGACGCTCTGAACTTTCCGGTAGACATTCCATTCGATATGGGTCTTATCATGATTATCTTCTATGATATGCCCAATCTTGTCATAGAGATAGTTATCGTCTAGCTGATTGCCAATATCCTCCCCAACCTTACCCGCTCCGTCTTTGACGTGTCTGAGTCGGTTGTTGACTAGCTTATCATTACCATCTGTGTTGTACCCATAGATCAGATTGTCGATCAAGGCTGCCGTCGCTCCGGCCCGTTGCAAAGTTAAAATATTTCCGTTTCCGTCATAGCTGAATGTAGCATCATAGGCATAGGCCGCTATATTTCCAATCGTTCGATTCTGCCAGTTGCCTTGTCCATCTGAGAAGAAATTATAGCCTGCCACCAGGCGGTTCAACTGATCGTACCGATAGCTCATTCTGCGCAAACCCTGCACATTGTTAGGCTGCTGCATCTTCTCCCCAAATGAACGGTAGGAAGTCACCCAACCAGCTATATTTCCATTATACAAGCCTGTCCCCAACACAGCGTTGCCTGGGTTGCTCCAGGCTCCCACACCTTGATTAGTACTCTGAAGCGGGGCACCAATGGGAGTATAGTCTCCCTCGAAATACTGCAAGGCCATCGAAAACTCATCCTGAGCCACACGGCTGCCATCTATTCCATCCTCTCCTACATCGAGTGTGTTCAAGGCATAGCTGCCCGTCTGGGTCTGGGCATGAGGCGTGTTGATGGCTTTCAGCCAGCCTTGCATAGTATAGGTGTAGTCACAGCCTTGTACCCGATCTGCACCCAGTTCCACCCTCGCCAGTGGCCCATGCAGATAATACTGATAGCTGGCTTCCTGTTCCCAGATCACCCCGTCCCGGCTGGTATGTACCCGTTTGAGACGATTATCCGAATCGTAGCCGTATCGATGCATCCACTGCTCAGCTTTGCCTGCCTGGTAACTCACCTGATTCACCTTGCCCGAAATCAGGTCATATCGGTACTGGATCTGGAATGCCCCATCCAGCGTTTTGCTTGTACTCAACCCCTGTATGTACTGAGCCAGCCGTGCCACATTGCCATGTTCGTCGTAGTCATAAAACGTTTGCGTATCGGCAGTAGTCTGAGCAGCACTCTTGCGGGTACGCACACTTACCACCCGGTTACGCAAATGACGGGGATTAAAATCAGGCAGATATTCTGCCGTAGTTGCCAGCCTGTCGTAATAGGTTTCAGTTAATTCAGTAAGCGTATAGTCGGTCACTTTAGGGAAAGTAGCAGCCCCAATCTGCTGCTGGCGGACTACATATTGCTGCACATAGGTCATATAGGCTTGCAGTTGCTCTTCCTCAGTACCCGTAGCAGTGGGTGGGGTGTAGTGAGTTACCGGACTAAACATGGATCCATCCATTTCTCCTACCACTGTAGTACGTCCCTGTTCGTCATACTGGGTAAACGAATAGACCTGATGCGTAGAGTTAGATTTACCTGCCTGCCGCTGATTTTGCGAAATCCGTAGCTGCCCTTTCAGGTCATAAATAAAATAACTGATGCCACCGTCGGGAGTAGACTGGTACACAGGCTGGTTCAGGCTATTGTAGCGATACACTGTACGCAACCGATGCTGGGGCTTAGTAACCCCATCATATACCCCTGTCGCTGAAAAGGCAGCCGTTCCCAGCTTGTCTACGCCTTCAGGAGGTACGGTCTGTACCAGAGTACCTGCCTGGTCATAATAATACAGGGTATAATGATACTCATGTGCCTGGTTTGTCTGGTAGTAGAAATCTTCCGAGAAGGGAGCAGCAAAGCAACGGCTCATATACTGTCGCAGTACCTGGCTACGGTATTCTTCCAGTGCCTCCTCGTAGGCGTATGCAGCTTTGGTTTTAGCCTCTGCGTCCAGTTTATCTTTACAAATAGCTTTATAACTACCCAAATCCAGTATCAGATCACACCCTGCTTCCTGAATAGGACTGGCAGGGGGTGTAAACACCGATTGAGGCACAGCACCCTGAGATTGCGGTACCGCATCGCGGCAATTAGGACAGTCCACAGGAGCAGGCGGAAAATCAAGCAATGAGGTAATACATCCACCTATACATACACCATCCATCTGAATCGTTTCTATAGCTGGATAATTGCATGGATAATAGCCATTGTCACATGCTGGAGGAGTTAACCATTCCATTGCAGGTGTTGCTTCATAAAAAACAACGATCTGTCCAGATGGCAATTCTACCTCACATCGCAAACGGTTTCCAGTAGTAGGATCTACCTGAATATTCCGAAAACCCTTAATTGTCAATAACGTATGCCCAGTCTGAGCATATAAGGCATCTAACAGAAACCCTACTGATTTGCAGTTTCCTGAGTATCCGACACAGAATACAGCTCTTCCTTCTGAGCTACCTGGTGGATTGAATTTTACTTTCGTATATTGATAGGAAAGGTTGGTTATCTTGGCAAATAACTCCGCAGAAAAAGCCTTATAATCAGGGAGGGTATAGTATGTTCCATACTGTATACTTCCATTCTGTAGACGCATATCCCGCAAAATCTGATTATACAGATCAGCCAATGCCCAACTGGCTGAGGAGGCTATAGGAAAGCTGTAAATCACTCCGAAACGTTTCACCTCACAGTTCTGAAGGAAATCATCCGCTTCCAGACATTGGTAGGTATTTTTCAATAGATTTACTACCTGATGCAGCCCCAGATTTGCAGTACCAAATCCATTCAATGTCAGCAGTGGATTACTGGAGGCACAACTGACTGACGCATAGCGGCGTAACTGATCTATTACCCATTCCCGGTCGCCAGGTTGCCACTGAATCGGACATTTGTCTTCTATAACAGCCATCCATGCTGCCACTGCTGCCTCTATCCGCTCAGGACTACACATGGTAGTAGTGACATGATTGTTCTGCCACGTATTACCTCCAGAAATAACCGGATTAGGAATGACTGGTTTGCGGACAATGGTGCGTTCATCTTCATCCGGGAAATAGACACAGCCACCCTGCTCGGTTAAAGAGGTCTGTATACCTACCCGAATGCCCAGATACAACGTTCGGAATAGCTCCCATTGATGATCAGGAGTATTTGGATACTCAGTGGTATACAACTCTGTATTTTGTGCCAGATACGCCCACAGTGACAATCCATTCCGATAGTTCCGCAGTACATTTTCCATGGCTGTACGACTGCCTGCCCCTCTTCCAGGAGCTGCTGTGCCTTGTGCATTTACATGGCTTGGATTAAAAAATGGATCTAAACCACTGGTAACACTACTAGGAATACCACTTCCGCTTATTCCCAACGGGTTCATATATCCTAACTCCACAGCCTTGGCATAGGTAGTAGCCAAAGCAATCTGCTTTTCATATAAGGAAGCTTCTTTGTCCTGACCACAAATCTGATAGTGACAATATTCCGGATGTAATGGAAGTAATGCTTCCGCCCAACTTGGCTTAAACACAGCCGGATTCTGCATATCGGATACGGTCACGGCAGTGCCATCTGCATGGGTCAATCCACCAATACGACTATCTAACCAACCAGGCAGCATGTTGTAATACCCATTAGGGCTCAGTTGCTGAACCATCTGTTCGCGCAATGACTCACACTGTCCCTCTACTATTTCCGTCAAAAATTCTCCTGCCAACAACCGACAGAACTCAGCAATATATTCGGCAGGTACCAGTTCATCAGGTGTACCTGGATGCTCTTTCCGATAGGCATCACGTGCGTAATCTTCACAGGCCAGGTTACACTGGCTGTAATCATTGGCTTGTAAAAAGCGTAGTTCAAATTCTTCCCGTTTAGGTGCTTTCTCAGAAGTAAGCAGTGTTTCTTCCAGCAATTGTGCCAGTGCTTGTCCTGATAAGGTCAGTTCTTTAATCACTGTATATTCGCCAATGTCTGCAAAGACAGTAGTTAGCGTGACATTTTCTGCTGAAAACTCATCTGTACTACATAGCTCTCCATCTCCAAATACCTGCGAAGGTTTGATATCTCTCTTTATCTGAGAGGCAAGTGTATTTCCATCCGGATCTATAATCTGAATCTGCACATCGTACCGACAATCTGCACAGAGTTTCAGGTCATCTTCTGCATCATTGGTATCTCCATCCCCATTGCGGTCTATCCGCAACTGATTCACCACACCCTTCATTGAATAATGAAAGGTATATTCCTGTCCAGGATTACTATTAAGTATTTTGGTCACCGATCGGCTGCTGCCTGCCTGCACATCCAGGATATTGTTGTCATTCAGACTAACAGGTACTACTGGGTGACTTGTAGGATTAGAAGCCAGACGTACTAGATTGGCAGGTTCGTTGCCAGCCAGAGCTGTAGCCACAACCCGTCCTTCCTGATCCATGTAACTGATAGATGCCTGCCCGTTGGGATCTACAGCTAAGTTCTTTTTATAATGACTAGCCTTACCTACATTAGAGCCAAACAGCTGATGCAGTTCTGTAGAAGTAGGCGTACCATAAAAGAACCGGGTCACATGGGCATTATCTGTTTTTAGTCGAAACGTCTCCCCCACCCCCGACTGACGCGCCAAGCGTCCGGTATTGTCCCGCGTGTACACCGTCTGGCTATACGGATACCCCTGGGCATCAGGCAGGTATTTTTTGTGTATACCTGCCAAAGTATTGCTAGGAGAGTAATACTGCGAAGCACCGCTACTGGTAGCCAGTGAACTACTATTTACAGGTCTGTCGTATACTACTTTTTCAGAAAATCCTGCTGTAGACTCGGTAAATGTATTCAGATGAGGCTGATAGCTCAGTTCATTTCCTTTATCCGGTTGCAGAGGTACAGGCAATACACTTACTACCCCTCGCCCTTCGTAATCGTATTTGGTTTCAGCGGCCAGTGTTACATTTTCTGAACTCAAATTGGTCAGTACCTGTCGATTGCGAAGGCTGCCGTCGTAATAGCTGATTACTTTCTTGTATTTTCCTTCTTCGGCAAAAGAAGTAGTTACCTGCCAGTTTTTATCCTTTTCAAAATCTTCACTCAGTGTATACACAGCTGTTTGCCCATTGGCTTGATAAGCCCATGGAGTATATAGATAATAAAAATAGTGTTCACTGGCATTGTTGGTAGTTCTGTCAGCATCCAAAAGCTTTTCCATGCCTCGCACCCGAAAATACAGTTTTCCTTTTCCATAGGCAGGTAGCAGATCAAACCATGTCTGTGAGGTAATTACCCGGGCGGGTTCTTTGGCTGCGAATACGTCCGCAGGATTGGTCAGTGTAGCATAGTCTTCATCATAAGCATCTAGGTATACCCACTCAAGCTGGTAAGAATCCGCTCCAGGCACATAGATCCACCATATCTGATGCACATCTACAGCGTATCCAATCTGTGCTGGAGCAAAGGTAGCATCCATAGAGATTCCATTCCGGCACGCAATACCTAATTCCAGTTGAATGTCATCTGGTACAGTTCCTGTCACATTCACAGCCTGGATCTGTACCTGTACATTAGGGCTAGGCTGATTAGTAGAAGGAGGGCCAAATCCTGACAGTACTTCCAGTCCAATCTGCTGATAGATAGCTTGTCCACCTGTTGCATAGCTTATTTGCAGTGTTTTAGTTCCACTACTGCCACTGCTGCCATCTGCACGAGTATACAAAAGCACATAGGAAACACTATAACTCCATGCTCCTTGGCTAGCCAGGTCTGTCTGCTGCTGACGACCGTACCGCAATACTACCTGAGCCTGATAGTCAACCGCAGTAAGAGCCTGAGGCATAGGCTCCCCATCCGCTAACCAACTCAGTACTTGTCCAGTCTGAATAAAAGGCAGTCCTGCCTGAGCAGGTACTCTAGGAAGTGGTGCTGTCAGCCAGGTAGGAGTCGGCGAATCCAGAGGTGATACCTGCTGGGCATAGCCACCTGTATGTACACTGAATAATATCCCAATGACCCACAGTAGCAGGCGCAATGTTCGGAAAAAATGTATTCCTGATAGGTATAATGGGCTATGCATGATTTGTCGTAGTATACACATTTTTTTACCTGTATTTTCTCGTAATACGTATATTTTCTACCTGTATATTATTATTCTGATTCCTTACTCTACTACCTCCAGACTATAGTGCTGATAGGCTGGTGTGAGTGTATACGTTTTACCTTTAGCTACCAGATAAGTATGTATGGCAGGCGTTTTGAGCATTGCCAGTTCTGCGGTGGCTATATGTGTAAAAGCGATATGTACCTGATAGTTCTGTCCGCTTTCTTTCCGATAGGTATACTCTATAGAAGAATAGGCATGCGTTTGCGAATCCAGTACCAGAGTAGTATGGGCTATCATACCTTTGTCATGGGAAACCTGATAGGTTTTTTTCCCACCTGACTCCCCTACAAAGGTGACAGAACTATAATTCTTCATGACACTATCCAGTTGAGAAGTAAGCAATTGGCCTAACAACTTCTTGTAGTCACTGGCTGTATGCTTTCGAAAAACCATACTTTTTTTCTCTGTATCAATCATAAGTACACCTTCTTCTGTCACTACCATCTGGGTTTCATCCAGTTTGTACTGAAACCGATTCTTTAGTTTACTCAATTGTGCCTGATAGGAACTAACCAGTTGCTTGTTGTTGGTATACACCTGAATAGAAATTCGGGTAGCAAAACGTTCCACTTGCTGATAATGATTGGCAGCCTGATGCAAATCAGCTTTCAGATCTTGGGCTTTGGCTACACAAGAGAGTAGCCAAAGCAACATACATATATACTGTGTATATAGCTTCATATTAACGTACCCGTTGATGACCCATTGATTCCTGTATTGTTTCAATACCCCGTTCTGTCTCCCGTTTGGTCAGAAATAGATTTCCCTGAAAGTCATAATAATAAAGTTGAGAGAAATTATTATCATCTAATACAGCCCGCAGTTTGTAGTCTTTGGTATTATACACATACGTTTTCATAGCTGCTTTTTCCGGACAAATGCGTACATCATCCAAGTACACAGTACTATACGTACCAGGATTAAATACCAGGCTAATACCTGTCGCCCCTATTGGCATGGTAAAGGTTCCTTCCACTTTCTGCCAACCTTCAATAATACTTCCTACAGGTTCAAAGGTAAATGTCACATTGTTAGACGTTTTCACCTGCACAGACAAACGGTTGGTACCTGTAGTGGCATAAGTACTTTTGACTGGAGCTACAGTAGCCGCTTTGACCCAGGCGCTGAAAAAATATTGCTTCTTTTCCTCCAACGCCAACTTAGGCTGAATAAAAGTATTTGTTGCGGTCAGTCGTAACGATTGTTTACCTGTGTGGGCAGTCGTATTGTCCAAAAATACAGTAGGTGTGGTAGGTATTTCTATGTTGCGTGTCACAGCCACACGCAATGTACCTTCCCAGTTACCACGTGCAGGATTGTAGAAATCATTCAGAATCAGAATAATTTTTCCTCTCAATGACAGAATCCAATCAATTCTATAGGTTCCGGAAAATGGCTGTCGGATAAAAATATAATTTTCCTGCTCACGAGGCGAACGAATTCTTTTTATATAGGTTCCTTCTATTTGTATAGTAGCACCCCCTACTACCCCTTCTACAGATCTATCCAGTATCACGACTGCCTCATTGCCTTGCACAGAAGCGGTATTCCAGGAAATAACAGGTTTGGTAATAGTAGGAGACTTGGTAAAGACGTAGATATTTCCGGCGGCCGTATTATCCTGTGCAATCTCCCCAGCATATTCTTCAAAGCTTTCAAATCCAATTTCCTGCTGACGGGCATTCGCAGCGACTGCTGTACTCAGCCGTCCCTGATACCCATACAACGCTGCCGAATAGTTACCCAGAATATCCTGATTTTCTAACTCATAGCCATATGGACTATATCGAGTCATGGTATTTACCTTTCGCCAGAACGGGTAACATTCTTTTAGAATAGGATTTTCCGGATCAAAAAGCGGTACCTTGTCAAAGGCACCATCGATTTTAATAGCTGGCTCAGCTGCAGTCTGTTGACGTTCAGTTACATAGACATATGATGCCTGTGGCCGCCAGATACCTTTATTTCCATTGGCATACCCATGTGCATTCTGTAGGCCAGCCGCATTGGTTTGAAGAAAATCTTGTATCCAGTTTTGATTATAGGTCATTGCGGAGGCAGACAAAATACGATCTATGTAAGTAGATTTATAGGTAATAGGCATAGTACTTTCATCTATATCTTCATATAACGGATTAGAAAATCCACTACCACCAGTTCCTGTACCTGCCGAAGATCCACCACCTGTAGTATAACAGTCCGAGTCTGTATTAAATATAGTCCAATTTTGATACAAATTACTTACCAAATAACCTTTCACAGTTTGTATATTTCTTCCAGCATCATCATCCTCTATCTGTAGAGTCATTTCGACCCCCATTAGTTTAAAAGGGGTTGAGCTTACCAAATTATTTCCTGGAATACTTAAAAAATTCAACGAAGGCAACTCCTGAGGAAGTCCATTCACACAGATATCATCAATCTGTATTAGTCGTTTGAGATTAATAGCTCTGTATTCACCTGGACGATCTGGGTCTTTTCGAACGAAATAGTTTCGTATAGATAGAGGGAAGCCTGCAGGATTTGTACCCTGGGTTTTTACTTCAATAATATAGGGGTCTGGCGGAAAACTTCCTTGTGGAATTCCAATATCTATACTTTGCAAGGAATAATCTGCCTGCGTAGAACTAGTATGCAAGAATCCTTTTCCTTCACCTGTAAACCTACATAGGGCTTCTGAACGAATAGGAGGTCCATACTCTGGAATAATATTATTAAACAAAACTTGTGGGAACAAGTCTTGCTCTGGTGATAGCTCTGGGTAAGTATCATCGTGGTATTTACGCAGATATGCATTGATGGCTCGTAGCATCTCTTCATTACATACCACGTTACATATACAAGCAGCACCTCCACTTCCATTGCCATTACCACCACTACCGCCATTACTACCTCCTGTGCCACCACTACCCCCACCTGTTTTCGTAAACGTAATAGTACTCACTGTTTTTGTACAACTCATGTCTTTGCGTTCCAGCGGATTTTTCAGGGCTGTAATACTTCCCGCACTAGCAGTAAGCAGATTTCTTTTTCCAGAACGTACCAGTGTAAAGGTAAGTGTGGTAGAAGAAGGTGGTCTGTCAAAATAAAACAACCGATAGTTTCCATACTCCTCTGTATAAATAGCCTTGCTGTTTCCTGCAATAAACTCATCGCCTGGTACTAGTTGGGTAGTCCAGTCAGGGAGAGGAGAAGGCAAAACTATTGCATACTGCTGTTGGCCTGTAGGCCAGCCTTGCACACTTGCCGTAAATTGTAACCCCGTATTTTGATATGCTGCTCCCATTCCATCATACACACCATGAGCCAGTTGGGTATAATTATAGATAGGGTCATCAAAATTATTGGTCACAGTTGTCAGTACGGGTTGTCCGGTCTGAGCATCAAACAGTTTATTTTCTGTCTTCACACGAGAACTTCCGTCATAGGCTTCTGTACTCATCAGAATGCCTGAACGATGAATAATTTTATTGGTAGCAGCTGTCCGAAGCTGCGTTTCTGAATAGCCAATAGTCGGCCAGGGTAAGGGAAGAGGGATGGGAATAAACGCTATCACAAGCAACTCATTATTTACATGTATACCCCCTAACTTTGAAACTGTTTTGTTTTCCCGCATATCGGTAAAAAACTCATGTTCCTGTCCTAAAATACGATCTTCGGTCACCGCTACCCCATTACGGTCGCTTACCAGTACTGTTACTTTATTTGTTAATACCTGATAGCCCGCACGCGTACGGTTTTGGTAAGCTGCTTCCGCCTGATAGTTATATTGTACCCAACTAATAGGTTCGGCAGACAAAGCACCACTATTATCCTGTTGATAATTACTGGTACGTTTGGGCTTACCATGCATATCATTAAGAATAATAGAATATCCTTGCGAAGCTGTCAGACGATTAGAGGTTATCTGACCAATCAGTGGAATAGGTATTACCAGATTAAAGGTTTCGCTCTGAATAGGTGTTTGTTGGGTAATAACAGGAAAATCTTTTGCGGTATAAAACTCATTGACCACCGCACCTGTAGTCAGAATACCAGCGGGAATGTGGTAAGGGTCATCTGTTCCCTCTTTGCGGGCATAGTGAGTAGCCAGACTTTTGACAGTTACTTTACTATACCCAACCGTAGCTCCCGGAAAATATTGCTCATTAGCTGGTTCCTCAAAAAACAGATTGTTAGAGGTCAGGAAAGGAATGTCTTCAGTATATTTTTTAGCTTTACGGAATGGATTTTCTTCGCCCCCCATCAAGGGTTCATATGAAGCTACACCACTACTGATTGTTACTCCGTTTTCCTGTGTGGTATAGTCATATACCTGCCCATACACCGCATCTGATTCTGCGGCAGTTCCTGTACTACTATTCCAGTTGTCCCGAAGTATAATCTGTTTTACCCGTATACCCCCACCATATTTAATCTTATCTGGGCTGTTCAGACGTATGTATGAACGATCCACGTCCGCAATCTGAGTTCCAAGTTTTTCATCAGAAGCATGCTTATAAAAGCCCTTGAATATAGTAAGAATCCGAGGCAGAAAGTTTATCAGGCTTTGAACCTTGGCTCTTTTCTGTGCTTTGCTGCTATTAGGTGCAAGATCACCAAAATTTCCCACTGTGTTCAGTTGAGGTACGCTGGTACGTAAATACTGCCAGGCAGCCATTGAAAACGGATGGTAATCTGAGAATGTTTTACCTCCTACTTTTGGCGCAGCCAGTTCCACATACCCATGCGTATACTTTCCATCTTCAATAGAATTTTCATCTATTCCAGACCCTGCAATATCTGCATACCCAGATACATAATCATTCATCTGTGTATCCGTAGGTTTTCGGACACGCATGTATATCTTAAAAAACAATACTTTATCTGCTGGGATGTACTTTTTCACTTCTGCCTGAGCGGCTAGTAGATTGCCTACTGGTATAGAATTTTCCAGTTTAAAATACACCTTACGATTGTTCCCTTGCAGTGTCATTGTCTTCTCTGTAGTACTGCCATTAGAAACAGGCATCATTTGCATGGCTGTTTGGTTCTGCACATAGGCATAGTCGTCAGATTCATAGTCCACATCAATCGTTCCACCAGAAGGTAGGGTAATTCGTTTCAGACTCCAGACAGCAGCCTTCTTTTCGGACTCTGCTTTAGTCTGAGTCTGACTGACATATGGGTTATTGATATTATTAAAGTAATTTTCAGAGTTTGTATAATTACCCCATCGATCGTATTTATGGGTGTTATAAGGCGGGTTTTCGTCATCAAGTGTCTGGTGATAGTCAAATGTATAGGGACTCACAGAGGCTCGCTGGTTTTTCTCATAACTAAACCAGAGTTTCTTCAGGGTTAACTTACCTCCATTTGTATTAGCATTATTCTCCACCCCTAGACACAACTCATATCCATATTCAAAGTGTACCGTTTGCAAGGCCAAGCGGTTTTGAGCTTTGGCATATTCATCCCGTGTAAACAGCTGAATCTGACTCAGTTGATAGAGCCGGTCACCAAAACGGTTGTTGTCAGAGGCATTTTGCAGCTCACTGGCAGCCCCACGTGCATCTTCCCGAGGGTTAATTGAAAAAATAGCCACATGCGATTTAGTTTCAGCCTTGCTCAGATACCATGGCAATCGCCTTTAAATATTAAGTATATTTTTGAGGTATTTGTCATCCCATCCAGCTCTCAATCTACGGGTTTTGATCCCTTGCTTACTAGTGTTATCGTTTCGGAGTAGATTGAGGGCTAT
>JACCDR010264669.1_pt1 | contig 23820 bp, 26 predicted proteins | sample 7446431 | NCBI WGS metagenome assembly JACCDR01 (sample SAMN15323443, study PRJNA562643) | freshwater metagenome | isolation source: river surface water | place: USA:Blue River Watershed | collected 2017-08-17 | reverse complement strand
CTTTTTGCACCTTGTTGGATTGGGCAATCTTCCACGCCAAAGCGTGCTCGCGGCCACCGCCGCCAATAACTAATACGTTCATAGTGCTGCGTTGTGATAGACCTCTTGCACATCGTCAAGGTCTTCCAACGCGTCCAGTAGTTTTTGCATCTTCGCAGCGTCATCACCCTCGAGTTCGATGGTGTTGTCTGCACGGTAAGTCACCTCGGCCACTTCAGGCTTGAGACCCGCAGCTTCCAAAGCGTTTTTGACAGCTTCAAAGCTGGCAGGTGGCGTCAGCACTTCAATCGCGCCATCGTCATCGGTGATCACATCGTCTGCGCCCGCTTCGAGCGCAATTTCCATGATTTGGTCTTCATTGCTGCCCGGCGCAAACACCAGTTGGCCGCAATGCTTGAACTGAAATGCCACCGAGCCTTCGGTGCCCATGTTGCCGCCGTTTTTGCTAAAGGCAAAACGCACTTCAGCCACGGTGCGCACGCGGTTGTCGGTCATGGTGTCCACGATGATGGCGGCGCCGCCCACACCGTAGCCTTCGTAACGAATTTCGTCGTAGTTCACACCGTCCAAGTTGCCTGTGGCCTTGTCAACGTTGCGCTTGATGTTGTCGGCGGGCATGTTGGCGGCTTTGGCTTTTTCAATGGCCAAACGCAAACGGGGGTTCATGCTCAAGTCTCCGCCACCTTGGCGCGCCGACACAATGATTTCACGCGTGATGCGTGTCCAAATCTTGCCGCGCTTCTCGTCTTGACGCCCTTTGCGGTGTTGAATATTTGCCCATTTACTGTGGCCAGCCATCAGAAATCCTCGTGAATTGAATTAACCTTATCTGGTTATTTTACTTTTGCCCGTGATGGAGAACTTTGGATGTCTGAACCCATGCTGATTGCGCGCCGCAACAACACCGAATGCTTCATGCTGCCAGCCTTGGCCAACCGCCACGGTCTCATCACAGGCGCTACTGGCACTGGCAAAACGGTCACGCTGCAAACCTTGGCCGAGGGGTTTTCCAAAATCGGCGTGCCCGTCTTCATGGCCGACGTCAAGGGCGACTTGGCGGGCATCAGCCAAGCGGGCAGCATTTCCCCGAAGCTGGCTGCATCCATCCAAGAGCGCGGCTTGCCTACCCCAGAACCCATGGGCTGCCCCACCACGCTGTGGGACGTGTTTGGCAAGTCAGGCCACCCCGTACGTGCCACCATCACCGACATGGGGCCGCTGTTGCTAGGCCGCATGCTGAATTTGAACGACACCCAAGCCGGCGTGCTCAACATGGTCTTCAAGATTGCAGACGACCAAGGCCTGTTGCTGCTCGACCTCAAAGACCTGCGCGCCATGCTGCAACACGTGGGCGAACACGCCCGCGACTTCACCACCGAATATGGCAATGTCAGCGCCGCCAGCGTGGGGGCGATTCAACGCGCTTTGCTAGAAATTGAAGCCCAAGGCGGCGACCAGTTTTTTGGCGAGCCCATGCTCAACATCCAAGACTTTATGCAAACCGACTCGCGTGGCATGGGCGTGATCAACCTCTTGGCGGCCGACAAGCTCATGAACGCGCCACGCCTGTACGGCACGTTCTTGCTGTGGATGCTCTCAGAAATGTTTGAGCAACTGCCAGAGATTGGCGATGTGGAAAAGCCCAAGATGGTTTTTTTCTTTGACGAAGCCCATTTGCTGTTCAACGAAGCGCCCAAGGTGCTGTTGGAACGTATTGAGCAAATGGTGCGCCTCATTCGCTCCAAAGGCGTGGGTGTGTACTTTGTCACCCAAAACCCGCTGGACGTGCCAGAAACCGTGCTGGGTCAGCTGGGCAACCGCGTGCAGCATGCCTTACGCGCCTTCACGCCACGCGACCAAAAAGCAGTCAAGGCCACCGCACAAACCATGCGCGGCAAAGCGGGACTCGACATTGAAAAAGCCATCACCGAACTGGGGGTGGGCGAAGCGCTGGTGAGTTTGCTAGATGCCAAAGGCCGCCCCTCTGAAACAGAACAGGTTTACGTGCTGCTACCAGGCAGTCAGCTGGGCCCCATTAGCCTAGAGCAGCGCCAAGCCTTGTTGGCCAATTCGTTGGTCGCTGGGGTGTATGAACAGACCTTGGACCGCGAATCGGCTTATGAGCGGCTGAAAGGTGCGGCGCCTGCAACGGGGAACGTGACCAGTAGTGCTGCAGGTAACTCGGCAGGCAATGGCATGGCGCCAGCCAACGCCCCCGCTGGCCCTGCGGGCCAAGCGCCAGCACAGCCGTCCGTCACCGATCAGGTGCTGTCGGGCTTGGGGGAAGCCTTGTTCGGTAGCACTGGCCCGCGCGGCGGTCAGCACCAAGGTTTGGCGCAAGTGATGGTCAAGTCAGCCGTGCGCAACATTGGCTCGGCGGTGGGGCGTGAGATTGTGCGTGGGGTGATGGGCAGTATTTTGGGTGGGCGTAAACGCTAAACACCATCAAAGGCTCATGAAAAAACGCCGTCTGTGACAACACAGACGGCGTTTTTGTTTCAACGGTTGAAACCAGCAACCAAGCGGCAAGTTAACTCGCTGCTGGTTCCTCAGACGCTGCATGCTCGCCCTTCACGCCCTTTTCCTTCTTGGGCAAAGGCGTGATATCGAGTAGCACTTCTTCTTTGTCGTCAATGTCCACGCTCAAGCGGCCACCATCTGTGAGACGACCAAACAGCAGCTCGTCGGCCAAGGCCTTGCGAATCGTGTCTTGGATGAGGCGTTGCATGGGGCGTGCGCCCATGAGCGGATCAAAGCCCTTCTTGGCCAAGTGCTTGCGCAGCGTGTCGCTGAAGGTGACTTCGACTTTTTTCTCAGCCAATTGGCCTTCGAGTTGCAGCAAGAACTTGTCGACCACGCGCATGATGACGTTTTCGTCCAAGGCCTTGAACCCCACGATGGCATCCAAACGGTTGCGGAACTCCGGCGTGAACAAGCGCTTGATGTCGCCCATTTCGTCGCCGGGTGCGCGGGGGTTGGTAAAGCCAATGGTGGCCTTATTCATGGTCTCCGCACCCGCATTGGTCGTCATGATGAGGATGACGTTGCGGAAGTCCGCTTTGCGACCGTTGTTGTCGGTCAAAGTACCATGGTCCATCACCTGCAACAGCACGTTGAAGATGTCGGGATGGGCTTTTTCAATTTCGTCGAGCAAGAGCACGCAATGCGGCTTCTTGGTCACCGCCTCGGTCAGCAAGCCGCCTTGGTCAAAGCCCACATACCCGGGTGGCGCGCCAATCAGGCGGCTCACAGCATGGCGCTCCATGTACTCAGACATGTCAAAACGAATCAAATCGATGCCCATGATGTAGGCCAACTGCTTAGCCGCTTCGGTCTTGCCCACGCCCGTAGGGCCGCTGAACAAGAACGCGCCAATCGGTTTGTCGGCTTTACCAAGGCCTGAACGCGCCATCTTCACGGCAGACGCCAGCACTTCGAGGGCCTTGTCTTGGCCAAACACCACGCTCTTCAAGTCACGTTCGATGGTTTGCAGCTTGCTGCGGTCGTCGTTGGACACATTGGCGGGCGGAATGCGCGCAATCTTGGCCACGATGTCTTCAATCTCGGCCTTGCCAATGGTTTTCTTGCGCTTAGACGCCACCAAAATGCGCTGGGCCGCACCGGCTTCGTCAATCACGTCAATCGCCTTGTCGGGCAAGTGGCGGTCGTTGATGTACTTGGCGCTCAGCTCGGCAGCGGCTTGCAGCGCGGCCAAAGCGTATTTGACATTGTGATGTTCTTCAAAGCGAGACTTCAGGCCTTTCAGAATGTCCACGGTTTCAGGCACGGTGGGCTCCACCACATCGACTTTTTGGAAACGACGGCTCAGGGCCGCGTCTTTTTCGAAGATGCCACGGTATTCGGTGAAGGTCGTCGCGCCAATGCACTTGAGCTGACCGCTCGACAAAGCGGGCTTCAACAAGTTGGACGCATCCAAGGTCCCGCCCGATGCCGCACCTGCGCCAATGAGCGTGTGGATTTCGTCGATGAACAAAATCGCGTTGGCTTTGCCTTGCAGCGATTTGATAACGCCTTTCAAGCGTTGCTCAAAGTCGCCACGGTATTTGGTACCGGCCAGCAATGCGCCCATGTCCAGCGAGTACACGATGGATTCAGCCAAGATCTCAGGCACATCGCCTTGGGTGATGCGCCATGCCAAGCCTTCAGCAATGGCGGTTTTGCCCACGCCGGCCTCGCCCACCAACAACGGGTTGTTTTTGCGGCGACGGCACAGAATCTGGATGGTGCGTTCCACCTCGTAGTCACGGCCAATGAGCGGATCAATCTTCCCGTCTTTGGCGGCTTGGTTGAGGTTTTGGGTGAACTGCTCGAGAGGCGACGCTTTTTCGTTCTTTTCAGAAGCGCCAGCGCTGCCCTCCTCTTGCTCAGCTTGGGCGGATTCACTGCCTTTGACTGCCTCAGGTGGATCGCTCTTTTTGATGCCGTGGGCAATGAAGTTCACCACATCCAAGCGCGTCACGCCTTGTTGGTGGAGGTAGTACACCGCATGCGAGTCTTTTTCTCCAAAGATCGCGACCAAGACATTCGCACCCGTCACTTCTTTTTTGCCATTGCCTGTGGACTGCACATGCATGATGGCACGTTGAATCACGCGCTGAAAACCCAACGTGGGCTGGGTGTCCACCTCTTCGGTACCCGAGACTTGGGGCGTGTTGTCTGCGATGAAATTGGAGAGCGACTTGCGCAAGTCGTCAATGTTGGCTGAGCATGCACGCAGCACTTCGGCGGCGCTGGGGTTATCTAGCAAGGCCAGCAACAGGTGCTCGACCGTGATGAATTCATGTCGTTGTTGACGGGCCTCGACAAAGGCCATGTGCAAGCTGACTTCTAGTTCTTGGGCAATCATGTGTTTTCCTTCGGTGCTTGCAACTGAGATTCAAATGTATATGGAAACAAAAGCCATTTATTCAATAGGTCTGTTTCTTTAGTGCAAACGATAGGTGAATGGTTGACTCGGGGGGCTCTGTTAGGCGACAGGCTCTGCCACGCACTGGAGAGGGTGACCGGCTTTACGAGCAGCATCCATCACTTGGTCCACTTTGGTGGCTGCTACGTCTTTGCTGTAAACGCCGCACACGCCTTTGCCATCCAAGTGGATTTGCAACATGATTTGTGTGGCGGCTTCACGGTCTTTGTTGAAAAACTCTTGCAACACCACCACCACAAACTCCATAGGCGTGAAATCGTCATTGAGCATGACCACTTGGAACATTTGCGGTGGTTTGGTGCGCTGTGTCAGGCGCTCTAAAACGACCGATCCGCCATCTTCACGGTCAGGCAGTTGGACTTTGGGAGTTGATTTTTTGCTTGGCATGGGCTTTACATCTGCTCAATCATCACGTTGCCAAAAGCCGAGCAACTCACCTGCTCGGCTCCGTCCATCAAACGAGCGAAGTCATAGGTCACACGTTTGGTGGCAATAGCTGCCTCCATCGCGTGCAAGATCACATTGGCGGCCTCAGTCCAACCGATGTGGCGCAGCATCATTTCGCCGCACAAAATCATGGAGCCAGGGTTGACATAGTTTTTGCCCGCGTATTTGGGCGCCGTGCCATGCGTGGCTTCAAAGCAGGCCACGGTGTCTGACAGGTTAGCGCCAGGAGCAATGCCAATGCCGCCCACTTGCGCGGCCACGGCATCAGAGATGTAGTCACCATTGAGGTTCAGCGTGGCCACCACCGAATACTCAGCAGGACGCATCAAAATTTGCTGCAAAAAGGCGTCGGCAATTACGTCTTTGATGATGATGCTCTTGCCTGTTTTCGGGTTTTTCACGCGGCACCATGGACCACCGTCGATCAAGGTAGCGCCAAACTCTTTCTGAGCCACAGCCAAGGCCCAATCGCGAAAACCACCTTCGGTGAACTTCATGATGTTGCCCTTGTGCACGATGGTGACGCTGGGCTTGTCATGGTCAATCGCATATTGGATGGCTTTGCGCATGAAGCGCTGCGTGCCTTCAATAGACACTGGCTTGATACCGATGGCCGAAGATGCAGGAAAGCGAATGGTGGTCGCGCCCATTTCGGTCTTTAAAAATTCAATCAACTTTTGCGCTTCGGCGCTTTCGGCGGCGTATTCAATGCCAGCATAGATGTCTTCCGAGTTCTCACGGAAGATGACCATATTGGTTTTCTCTGGCTCTTTCAGGGGCGACGGTACCCCCTTGAAATACTGAACGGGACGCAGACACACGAACAAATCTAGGGCTTGACGCAGCGCCACATTGAGCGAGCGAATGCCGCCACCAACAGGGGTGCTCAAGGGGCCTTTGATAGAGACTTTGTAGTCACGCAAGGCTTGCACGGTTTCGTCTGGCAGACGCACATCAGCCCCGTAAATGCCCGCGGCTTTGTCACCTGCAAACACCTCCATCCACTGGATTTGGCGTTGACCACCGTAGGCCTTGGCCACGGCTGCGTCCACGACTTGGCGCATGACGGGAGTCACATCACGCCCCACGCCATCGCCTTCGATGAAAGGAATGATGGGCTGGTCGGGCACGTTCAACGAGGCGTCTGCATTGGCGGTGATTTGTTGACCTGCAGCGGGCACTTGGATGTGCTGGTAAGACATGGGCGAACGGTTCCTGTGATGTGTGAGTTCTTGTCGGATTTTAGCCAGCGCTGGCGAGGCTTTTAGGCAGTTTGCCTGTCACAGAGGCGATGGTCTTGCGCTACAGTCATCGACATGAAACGCGCCCTGCTCACCCTCCTCTTTTCGTCTTTGGCTTTTGCAGCCATTGGCCAAGACACCCCACAAACCAACTTGCCCCGCATCAAGCTACAAGCGGGCATGTACCAAATCGACACGCAAGTGGCGCAAACCCCCGACCAACGCAGCATAGGCCTGATGTTTCGCAAAGACATGCCGCAGCACGAAGGCATGTTGTTTGTGTTTGAGCAGCCTGCCACGCAATGTTTTTGGATGAAAAACACCCTGCTGCCGCTCACCGCCGCCTTTGTCGCCGACGATGGGACCATCGTGAACTTGGCCGACATGAAGCCCCAAACCACCGACTCGCACTGCTCAGAGAAGCCCGTGCGTTTTGTACTGGAAATGCACCAAGGTTGGTTTGCCAAAAAAGGGCTAAAGGCGGGTAGCCGTTTGAGTGGCGTCGCGTTTAAGCCTTAGAGACAGACGCACCCAGCAAGCCTCCACACAGCTTGGGATCATTCACAAAAGAGCCGCCTAAGTAGGCGGCTTTTTTGCGTGAAAACGGGCATCAAGCCCGCGTCAAGGCTTGAACTTAAGCGAAGTTGGCTTCCGCGAAAGACCAGTTCACCAAGTGGTCGAGGAAAGTCTCGACAAACTTAGGACGCAGGTTGCGGTAGTCGATGTAGTAAGCATGTTCCCACACGTCCACGGTCAACAAGGCTTTGTCGCCTGTGGTCAAAGGTGTGCCAGCAGCGCCCATGTTGACGATGTCCACAGAGCCGTCGGCCTTTTTGACCAACCATGTCCAGCCAGAGCCGAAGTTGCCCACGGCGCTCTTGACGAAGGCTTCTTTGAACGCGGCGTAGCTGCCGAATTTGGCGTTGATGGCAGCAGCCAAAGCGCCTGTGGGTTCGCCGCCGCCTTGTGGCTTCATGCAGTTCCAGAAGAACGTGTGGTTCCAGATTTGGGCTGCGTTGTTATACACGCCGCCGCTGGACTTCTTGACGATTTCTTCCAAGGCCATGCCTTCGAACTCAGTGCCTTTTTGCAGGTTGTTCAGGTTCACAACATAGGCGTTGTGGTGCTTGCCATGGTGAAATTCCAAAGTTTCTTTGGAGTAGTGAGGGGCCAATGCATCGATGGCGTAAGGCAGTGCGGGGAGCGTGTGTTCCATGAAGTCCTCTTATGTAAAAACGTGCATTGTAAAAACTAAATGCGGGTGGGTGCAGCGACACGCAAATCAACCACGCCGTCGGCAAGGGTTGCTTGCAAAGCTTGGCCTTCTTGCGTCTGCGAGACCGAGGTCACGGCCTGGCCATTGGCATCGCTGAGCCACGCAAAACCGCGCTGCAGCACGAGTTTAGGGTCAAGCAGCTGCAAACGCAGCTCAGCGCGATGTAGCCGTTCGCGAGCGGTGGCTGGGGTTTGTTGTACACCACGCGCTAAGCTGCTGGCCAAGGTGGCCAGTTCGTTGTGACAGCGTTGCGTGCGGGTGTTGAATGCTTGACTAAGGCGCTGCTGCTGCCGCAAAAGCTGCATTTTTTCGGTGTTCAAGACTTCAGATGGACGGCCCAATCGAGCTTGGGCACGGTCAAGACGCTGCTCTTGGGTGTCGAGGTGTCGATGCACGAGGGTTTGCAACGCGCCACCCCAGATCTGCAAGTTAGACAACAGCTCGGCTTGCGGCAGTGCACACATTTCAGCAGCGGCCGTCGGCGTGGGTGCGCGCAAGTCGGCACAAAAATCGGCAATAGTGAAATCGGTTTCATGGCCCACGCCGCAGATGATGGGCACGGGACTGTCGACGATGGCACGGGCCAAGTTCTCATCATTGAACGCCCACAGATCTTCCATCGACCCACCGCCTCGCACCAGCAAAATGACGTCGATGTTGGGTTGCTGGCTAAGCTGTTTTAAGCCTTGAACCAAGGTGGGCGGCGCATCTGGCCCTTGTACCAGTGAGGGGGCCAACACCACAGGAATGTGGGGCACGCGACGCTGCAAAGCCGTGGCCACATCGTGTAAAGCCGCGGCACCTAATGAAGTGACCACGCCAATGCCGCGCGGCATCTTGCGAATGGGGCGTTTGCGCTCGGCATCAAAAAGCCCTTCGGCTTCGAGCTTGGCCTTGAGTTGCAAGAACTGCTCAAACCACGCCCCCTGCCCTGCGCGACGCATGTGCTCCACCACCATTTGCAGCTCACCACGCGGTTCATATACACCTAAACGCCCCTTGATTTCGACGAGTTCACCGTCCACAGGCCGAAAGTCAAGCATTTGCGCCGCACGCTTGAACATGGCGCAGCGCAACTGCCCGCTTGCGTCCTTGAGGGTGAAGTAGCAATGACCACTGGCCGCGCGCGTGAAGCCCGAAATCTCGCCCCGAACAGCCACAGGGTTAAAACGCGCATCCAAAGCGTCAGCAATGGCGCGGCATAGCGCCCCAACTGCCCAGATACGGGGCGTCAAACCTGGCAACTCAGGGGGTGTCATCGACGACTCATCCACAAAAAATATTTTTCTCTCAGATTAAGCAACAAATCAATCAAGCCACGAACCCGCGTAGCAAGTTATTGATTTATATATGTTTTTTTGCGCTCAATTTTCGGTCAATTTGTTCAATCGCCCCATTCATGCGGCATCAGGGGGGTGGCAACAAAGCTTATCCCCAAAGTTATCCACAGATGATGTGGATGGGTGGGTACGCCATAATTGGCGTTCACAAAAATTCTCTGGAGTGTTGGCTTTGTTCACCATCATACAAGCGGCTGGTTGGCCGATTTGGCCTCTGTTGATCTGCTCAATCTTGGCGTTAGCCTTGGTCATCGAGCGTTTGATGAGCCTGCGCCCACACCTGGTGTCCCCCGAGGGGTTGCTGGATCAAGCGCTCAAAGCCTCACAGAACAATTTGCCTTCCGAAGAGGCCATGCAGCAGCTGCACAACAACTCGATCCTGGGTCGCGTGTTGTCCTCGGGACTGCACGCGATGAAGGATGAACCACTCATCAGCGCCGAAGACTTGCGCTCCAGCATGGAATCAGCCGGCCGCAAAGCCGCACACGAGCTAGACAAGTATTTGGTGGCATTGGCCACCATCGCTTCCGCCGCCCCGCTCTTGGGTTTGCTGGGCACGGTCATTGGCATGATTGATATTTTTGGCTCCCAAGCGCCCGGAACCAGCAACCCCGTGCAACTGGCGCAAGGGATTTCGATTGCGCTCTACAACACAGCGTTTGGCTTGATCATCGCCATTCCTGCCCTGATGTTTTGGCGCTACCTGCGCGCCCGCGTTGACGCCTATGTGCTGGGTTTGGAACTAGATGCTGAGCGTTTTGTTCGCCACTTGCTCGCCATGCGTGCACGTTTGAAATAACAGGCGTCTGAGCGAGCCATGAAATTTCATCGCGACAAGAGCCCTGAACCCGAGATCAACCTGATCCCGTTCATCGACATTTTGTTGGTGGTGGTGATCTTTTTGATGCTCTCGACCACGTACAGCAAGTTCACGGAAATGCAGCTGAACCTCCCCGTGGCCGATGCTGCTGCGCCCAAAGAACACCCCCATGAGGTCATTGTGGCCATCAGCAGCGAAGGTCAATTCAGCGTCAACCGCCGTTTGGTGAACACGCGTGATGTACAAGGCCTGAGCCAAGCGTTGGCACAAGCCACCCAAAGCATTGACAACCCGATGATCATCATCAGTGCGGACGCCCAAGCCAGCCACCAAGCCGTGATGATGGTGATGGAAGCGGCCCGCCGCAACGGGCTGAACCAACTCACCTTCGCAGCCCAGTCGTCCGGCGGCAAGGCGGATTGAGGCTCGCGCCCATGCGAACACAGAGGCTGACACACGCACTCACCCAAGCCTGGAATGCGCCAAATGGTTGGAAAACCAATCCGCTCGGTGAGTTTCTAGCCCTTGCGCTGCGCCCCGTCAGTTGGATATTTGCAGGCCTTGTGGCCGTTCGACGCACGCTCTACCAACGCGGTTTTTACAAGACGCACGCCTTGCCTGTGCCTGTCATCGTGGTGGGCAATGTGATGGTGGGCGGGGTTGGAAAAACGCCCATCACCATGGCTTTGGTCCAGCATTTGAAAGCGCAAGGTTGGCGTGTAGGCGTGCTCTCGCGAGGCTATGGCCGAAAAACGTCAAGCACCTTGGCCGTCACCCCCAGCAGCAATCCACACAATGTCGGTGATGAGCCCCTGCTCATGGCGCGCAACTGCCAAGTGCCAGTGTTTGTCGGCATCAGCCGAGTAGACGCAGGTCAAGCCCTGCTGTCATTGCACCCAGACGTGCAAGTGTTGGTGTGTGATGATGGTTTGCAACACCTCGCGCTGGAGCGCGACTTGGAATTGTGTGTGTTTGACGAGCGCGGCGTTGGCAACGGCCACTTGCTGCCCGCCGGTCCGTTGCGCGAGGCTTGGCCTCGCAAGCCGCTGCGCGCACACGGATCAGCGCAAGAAGTACCCTGCTTAACCGTTAAGAGCTCAGGCGCAGCTGGCCCCAACGAGTTTGCTGTACAACGTCATTTGGCTGACTACGCACTTCAAGCCGATGGCACCCAACGCTCGCTCAGCAGCTGGTGGGACACGCCGGTACAAGCCTTGGCCGGTATTGCCAAACCCGAGGTTTTTTTTGCCATGCTGCGCGAGCAAGGCCTGAATGTGGGACACACCCAAGCCCTCGCCGACCATGCCGATCTGCAAGCCCTAGACATCGACGCTTCCCTAGGTGATGTGTTGTGTACTGAAAAAGACGCGGTCAAACTCTGGGCGCATCACCCAACCGCTTGGGCCGTGCCGCTGCAAACCACCTTACCCACTGAACTCTTGACCGTGGTTGACCAGCACCTCGCCACCGCGCAACACGCAAAGTTATCATCACCCCATGGACAACAAACTGCTTGAACTCTTGGTCTGCCCCGTGACCAAAGGCCCCTTGGAATTCAAACGCGACACGCAAGAGCTCATCTCGCGCAGCGCACGCTTGGCTTACCCCGTGCGTGATGGCATTCCGGTGTTGCTAGAAAACGAAGCCCGTCCTCTGACCGACGCGGAGCTGGAAGCGTAAATGTCGTTTTGCGTTCTCATCCCGGCACGCATGGCGTCAAGCCGTTTGCCAGACAAACCCTTGGCCGACATCGCAGGCTTGCCCATGGTGGTGCGTGTGGCGCAACGCGCCAAACTCTCTGCCGCCTCACGTGTGGTGGTAGCTGCGGACGATGCCCGCATCGTCACGGCCTGCCAGACACACGGCATTGATGCGGTGCTGACCCGCACCGATCACCCCTCTGGCAGCGACCGCTTGGCTGAAGCTTGTGAGTTGCTGCAACTGCAAGACACCGATGTGGTGGTGAACGTGCAAGGCGACGAGCCCCTGATTGACCCTGCCTCGATTGATGCTGCGGCCGAGCTGCTGCAAAGCCGCAACGACTGCAGCATGAGCACCCTTGCCCACGCGATTGACAACGTGGCCGACTTTGCCAATCCGAATGTGGTGAAAGTGGTGCTCGATGCACGTCACACCGCGCTGTACTTCAGCCGCGCCCCGATTGCTTGGTGGCGCGATGGCTATGCCAACGGCCAATTCACCGCCCTGCCCAGCCCTGCGCCTTTGCGCCATGTGGGGCTGTACGGCTACCGCGTGGGCTTTTTGCGCGAGTTTCCTAAGTTGGCGCAAGCGCCGATTGAAGTGACCGAGTCACTCGAACAATTGCGTGCCATGTGGCACGGCCACCGAATTGCGGTGCACATCACCGACCATTCCCCAGGCCCCGGCGTGGATACGCCCGAAGACTTGGCGCGCGTGCGAGCGCTGCTGAGCACGGCCGCGTAAGGGTTTGGAAGGGATGCACGTGCTATCCTCGACTAAGTATTAAAACGTATCGCTCTTTAGGACCACACATGAGACTCATTCTGTTGGGCGCCCCCGGTGCCGGTAAAGGCACACAGGCCACCTTCATTTGCCAAAAATACGGCATTCCTCAAATCTCTACCGGCGACATGTTGCGCGCTGCGGTGAAAGCCGGAACTCCTCTGGGCATCGAAGCCAAAAAGGTGATGGACGCTGGCGGTTTGGTGAGCGATGACCTCATCATCAACTTGGTCAAAGAGCGCATCGCTCAAGCCGATTGCGCCAACGGTTTCTTGTTTGATGGTTTCCCACGCACCATTCCTCAAGCCGATGCCATGAAGGCTGCTGGTGTGAAGCTGGACTATGTGCTCGAAATCGACGTGCCATTTGACGCCATCATCGAACGCATGAGCGGTCGTCGCGCCCACGTGGCCAGCGGCCGCACCTACCATGTCAAATTCAACCCACCCAAGGTGGAAGGCAAAGACGACGTGACAGGTGAAGCCCTGATTCAACGCGACGACGACAAAGAAGAAACCGTCAAAAAGCGTTTGGACGTGTACAGCGCACAAACCCGCCCCTTGGTCGACTACTACTCTGGTTGGGCCAAGGCCGACGCGGCAGCTGCCCCCAAGTACCGCGCCATCAGCGGCACAGGCTCTGTGGAAGAAATCAAAGAGCGCGCATTCCAAGCCCTCGCAGCCTAAACCGTTTCAAGCCTCACGCTTGCAAAGAAAAGCCGCTCTTTGAGCGGCTTTTTTGTGGGCTAGCCCTGCACCGCCAGCAAATGCAATAACAACGCCACTCGCGCTTGCACCGCGGTCAGCGCACCAGCATGAGGAAACACATCCGTCACGCGAGACTGCACGCCACCCCATGCACAACGCGAAGCACGCAACACGTGCGCCCCCTGCTTTTGGGCCTCCAGCAAGGCAGCCTCTAAGTCATGGTGCAGCGTCCCATTGCCCGTACCCGCGGCCACCCAGCCTTGTGGCGCATCGTGCGCGAGCAAAGCGCGCACCAGACGGCCGTCGGCCCCTGCATGGTTGAGCACCAGTTCCACACGCGGCCAATGGTGACAAGCCAGCACCTGCGCCACGCTAGGCACCTGCAAGGCCGCAGGATGCGAACCCAAAGCCTGTGAAGTGAATGGATTGCGCTGATGGCTGTGGCTTTTTTGCAGCGCATCGCCAGCATGCACTTGACCTGCACACACGACAGTCACGCCTTTGGCGGCTGGTTTTTGCACCCAAGACAACGCCTCTTTCAAATTGCCGGGACCATCGCTGTCAGGCGCATTGGCTGGCAACATGGCACACGTCAACGCCACCGGTTTGGCGGGGTGCAAGACCGTTTGCAAAAAATAAGCGGTTTCTTCGAGCGTGTCTGTGCCGTGGGTGATGACCACACCCTGAACGTCCTCGTGCCCCAACCAATGCACCAAACGACTCAATAAGTGTTGCCACACGGCAAATGACATGTCCTTGCTATCGAGTTGAGCCACTTGTTCCGTCAATAGTTCCACATCATTTGGGCCAATCTCCTTCAATAAATCAGAGACGCCAACCTGCCCCGCCACGTAGTTTTGAGGCTGAGCGACATCGCTTGCCAAGCCCGCGATGGTGCCTCCTGTGGCTAAAACAACGATTTTTTTAGTTTTTTTTGCATTCATGGCTTGCAAAACTCAAAAAGCTGGTTAAAAATACAGTTACTGGATATGCAAACAGGCACATCCCTCAAGACACACATTGTGCAGGAGTCGAACCGATGATTGAAATGCCCAAACTCACAGCCCGTCAGCAACAGATTCTGGAACTCATCCAGTCTGCCATTGCCAACACCGGTTCACCCCCGACCCGTGCCGAAATTGCTGCTGAATTAGGCTTCAAATCTGCCAACGCCGCTGAAGAACATTTGCAAGCCTTGGCACGCAAAGGTGCCATCGAACTAGTCAGCGGCACCTCTCGCGGCATTCGCCTCAAAGGCGGCAACTCGCGCAGCTATCAAGAAAACACGTTCAGCGCATCTCCCTCTGGTTTTTCATTGCCCTTGGTAGGTCGCGTGGCCGCAGGTTCGCCCATCTTGGCGCAAGAACATGTCGACCAAACTTACTTTGTTGAAAGTAGCTTGTTTGCGCGCAAGCCCGACTATCTGCTGCGTGTGCGTGGCATGTCCATGCGCGATGCCGGCATCATGGATGGCGACTTGTTAGCCGTGCAATCCACTCGCGACGCCAAAAACGGGCAAATCGTGGTGGCCCGTTTGGGCGAAGACGTGACCGTCAAACGCTTTCGCAAAACCGCCAGCCACATTGAGTTGCTCGCCGAAAACCCTGACTTCAAAACCATTGTGGTCGAGCCAGGCGAGCCTTTTGAAATTGAGGGTTTGGCCGTCGGCCTGATCCGTAACACCATGATGATGTAAAGAAGGAACGACCATGAGCCTCGCACTTTTTGGCGCTTATCGCCTCTTGAATCCTTTGCAAAATGCAGTTCGTGGCTTCATGCCCGCACAAGCCTTGCAAAGCACGCCTCGCCCCTTGCCTTTGCGCGTAGCCCGCGTGATGGAAGCCCAACACAACCGAACCCAAGCGGGTCGCATGGTGATTTCGGGTCGCATGGCCGATGTGTGTGCCGAGCTCGACCGTTTGGCCGAACTCGAAAATCGTCACTGATTTTTGCATCGAGCCTACACATGCAACGCGTGTAGGCTCACGCCACAAGGCACAATCGGGGGATGAATATTGTCATCCTCGACGACTACCAAGATGTCGTTCGCAAGCTGTCTTGCGCATCCAAATTAGAAGCTTATCCAGCCAAGGTTTACACCAACACCATCAAAGGCGTTGGCCAGTTGTCCGTCCGATTGCGAGACGCCGAAGTTTTGGTACTGATTCGTGAACGCACACAAATCACACGCCAACTTTTGGACAAACTCCCCAAGCTCAAACTCATTTCCCAAACTGGCAAAGCGGGCTCGCACATCGACATTGCTGCCTGCACCGAACGCGGCATTGCTGTGGCCGAAGGTTCTGGGTCGCCCATCGCCCCCGCCGAATTGACTTGGGCGCTCATCATGGCGGCGATGCGCCGCCTGCCCCAATACATCAGCAACCTCAAACATGGCGCTTGGCAGCAATCAGGCCTCAAAGCCGGTTCTATGCCCACTAACTTTGGCCTAGGCCAAGTATTACGTGGCAAAACGCTGGGCATTTGGGGTTACGGCAAGATTGGTCAGTTATTGGCCGGGTATGGCAAAGCATTTGGCATGCGCGTGGTGATGTGGGGCAGCGAAGCCTCGCGCGAACGCGCCGCCAAAGATGGCTTGAATGTGGCCCTCTCACGCGAAGCCTTTTTTGAAGAATGTGATGTGTTGTCGTTGAATTTGCGTTTGGTCGACGACACACGCGGCATCGTCAAACTCGCAGACTTGTCACGCATGAAACCCACATCTTTGCTGGTGAACACCTCACGTGCTGAGCTGATTGAGTCTGACGCCCTCATCACGGCACTCAACCGTGGCCGCCCCGGCATGGCTGCGATTGATGTATTCGAAAGCGAACCCATCATGCAAGGTCATGCACTACTTCGATTGGAGAACTGCATTTGCACACCACACATCGGCTATGTCGAACAAGACAGCTACGAGCTGTATTTCGGCTCGGCCTTTGACAACGTGGTGAGTTTCATCAAAGGCACCCCCACGAACATCGTCAACCCCGGCGCATTGCAAGTGCGTCGCTGAATTTCGTTTTCTTTTTCGACATGAACTCCATCTACAAAACCATTGGCATCTTGGGTGGTGCCACCGAAGCGTTGCAAATTGCCTCTGAAGGCGTGGCCGATTTCGCCACCATTGACCGCATCTTGCGTGACCAAGCCGGCTTTAAGCTCGGCCCCTTCCAACTCCTAGACATCGCGGGTATTGACGTGGCACATGAGGCCATCGCATCGGTCTATCAGCAATACCAAAGCGAGCCACGTTACCGCCCGAGCCCCATTGCGGCGCAACGCATCAACGACGGCAAACTCGGCCAAAAAAGTGGCGAAGGTTTCTACACCTACGTGAATGGCGAAGCACAACCGGCCTCGGAACCAGCCACGCCCAACGTGGCAGAGATGCCGCCTGTGTGGGTCTCTACCCGCGCCATGCGCCGACCTGAGTTGCTGCAACTACTCAAAGACTTGGGCGCGAAGATTGAAACCGGCGCATCGCCATCCGCGCAAGCCTTGTCCATCGTTGCCCCGTTAGGGTTTGATGTGACCACCGTCGCCATCGTCGAACGTCTCGACCCGGCCCGCACCATCGGCATTGACATGTTGATTGACGACAAACTCACACAGCGCCGCGTGCTGGCCACTAGTCCAGCCACACGCGCCGACATGCGCGATGCGGCGCACGCGTTGTTTGCCCGCGATGGCAAAGCCGTGACCGTCATTCGCGACAGCGGTGGTTTTGTCACACAACGCGTGGTGGCCCACATCGTCAACATTGCCTGCGATATGTGCCAACAAGGCCTGTGCACGCCTGAAGAAATCGAAGCCACAGGCGCTGCTGACTTAGGCCACAGCATGGGCCCACTGACCATGGGCAACAAATATGGCCCGACCGAAATCTTAGAAGTGCTGTTCAACGTGCAAACCGTCTATGGCGACACGCGTTACCGCCCTAGCCCTTGGTTACGCCGCCGAGGCGCATTGGGCTTGAGCCTCATGCACATCGAAAGCTAAATCCCCATGAGCGCTCAACTCAAAAGCACCAACCAAGGTCAGACCCTCATCCTGACCTTGTCAGACCCCGCGCTGCGCAATGCCATGGGGCCTGCCATGTATGCGGCGGGCATTGAAGCGCTCAACGTGGCAGAGACCAACCCTGACATTCGCAGCGTGGTCATCACCGGCGAAGGCGCCCACTTTTGTGCGGGTAGCGATGTGCAACGCCTCAAAACCAACCGCGAACAGCCTGCCGATGTGCAAGCACAAATCATTGAGAGCCTGCACAACTGGATGGAGGCAATTCGCACCTTCCCCAAACCCATCATCGCCGCTGTCGAAGGCGCAGCTGTGGGCTCGGGTTTTTCACTCGCCCTCATGTGCGACCTGGTGGTCGCCGCCGAAAACAGCGTATTTGCCACCGCCTATAGCAACTTGGCCTTATCCCCCGATGCAGGTGCCAGCTGGCATTTGACGCAGGCGCTGCCGCGCCAATTGGCGGCTGAGTTGTTGTTGCTGGGCGAGCGCATCAGCACACAACGTTTGCACGAGCTTGGCTTGATCAACCGTGTCGTTGATTCGGGGTATGCCTTGTCTGAAGCCTTGGCGATGTCTGAGCGCATCAATGCCCGCGCGCCCAATGTGATGAACAGCATCAAAGAACTCGTGAATGACGCCAGCGTGAACAGCCTGACAGCGCAATTGGCGCAAGAACGCAACCAATTTGTGAAAAACCTGCATCACCCCAACGCAGGCATTGGCATCCAGGCATTTCTCAACCAAGAAACACCGAACTACAAATAATCGTGGCACTCACACCCGCCACTGGCGCGGGTCTCCTGAGTGACAAATTCTTACTTTCAGGTCACACACAAGACAGGCTATGGACGATCCTATTCTTACCATCGAAGAACGCGAGGCCATCAACACAGGGCGTTGGTTCTCTTCCCTTTCACCTTCACTCAGGCACGACATTCTCCGATGCGCTTACATCAAACGATGCAAAGACGGCGATTTGATCGCAGCTCGTGGCGACTCAGCCGACGAATGGATGGCGTGCGCCAAGGGTGCGGTGCGTGTGAGCTCGACGTCACTCTCGGGCAAGCAAATCACCTTCACCTATGTGGAGCCTGGCATTTGGTTTGGCGACGTGGCGATCTTGGACGGCGATCGTCGTACCCACGATGTGTACGCGCATGGCGACACGTCCATCTTGTGCGTGGCAAAAGCAGACTTTCAGAAAATTCTCAGCCAGCACGTGGAGTTTTACGAAGCCATGCTGCGCCTGCAAGCGCGTCGCATTCGCCAGCTGTTTGGCTTGGTGGAAGACCTCAACACCCTGCCCCTGCGCTCGCGCTTGGCCAAGCAACTGCTGCACTTGGCACGCAGCTATGGAGTGCCCTGCCTCACCAATGGTCAAGAGATTCGCATTGGTTTGCAACTGGCTCAAGAAGAATTGGCACAGCTCCTGGGTGCGTCACGCCAACGCGTGAACCAAGAACTCAAAGCCATGGAGCGCGAGGATGCCATTCGCATCGAGCCGGGTGGCTTGGTGATTCGCAACCGCGACGCGTTGCTTCACATCAGCGAAGCCGACCACTGACAGGAGCCTGCGCATGAGCCGGGACGACACACCAAGCACCCAGCCCATGCCCAGCGCACACAGCATTGACACGGCCGCGCTGACTGCATGGCTCAGTGCCAACCTCACGGACTTTCAAGGCCCCATCTCGCTTGAGATGTTCAAAGGCGGGCAATCCAACCCCACCTACCAACTCATCACCCCTCGCAAGCGCTATGTGATGCGCACCAAACCAGGCCCTGTGGCCAAGTTACTGCCATCGGCCCATGCCATCGAGCGCGAGTTCAAGGTGATGCAAGGCCTGCACGGCACAGATGTGCCCGTCCCACAGATGCATGTGCTGTGCGAAGACGAATCCATCATCGGACGCGCGTTCTACGTCATGGAATACATCGAAGGCCGCGTGCTGTGGGACCAAACTCTGCCAAGCATGCACAACGCCGAACGTGCTGCCATTTACGATGAGATGAACCGCGTCATCGCGGCCTTGCACACAGTTCAATTCGCAGAACGTGGCCTTGAAAACTACGGTCGCCCTGGCAATTACTTTGAGCGGCAAATTGGCCGTTGGAGCAAACAATACCTGGCATCCGTCACGCAACCAATCCCTGAGATGGACAGGCTCATGGCCTGGCTGCCAGCCAACATGCCCGCCAGCGCCAAAGATGAACGCAAAGTCAGCATCGTGCATGGTGACTTTCGGCTGGACAATCTGATGTTTCACCCCACCGAGCCACGCGTGGTGGCATTGCTGGATTGGGAGTTGTCCACACTGGGCCACCCATTGGCCGACTTTAGCTACCTGTGCATGGGCTGGCACATCCCACCAGGCACCTTCAGAGGCATTGGCGGCGTGGACATTGCAGCGCTGGGTATTCCCAGCGAAGCCGACAACATTCAGCGCTATTGCGACCGCACAGGCCTCGCCAGACCCGCCGACCTCAAAGCCGATTGGAACTTTTACCTCGCCTACAACATGTTCCGCATCGCGGCCATCTTGCAAGGCATCGCCAAACGCGTGGAGGCAGGCACTGCCTCGAGTGACCAAGCCAAAGCCAACGGCGCAGGCGCACGTCCCATGGCCGAGTTGGCGTGGAAGTTTGCGCAACGTAGCTAACACTCAGCGAAAACAACACATAAGAGACAAGGAACACCCCATGAACTTCGACTACAGCGACAAAGTCAAAGACCTGCAAGCCAAGTTGCTGGCCTTCATGGACGCGCACATTTACCCCAACGAACAACGCTTCTTCGAAGAGATTGCGGCCAACCGAACCCAGGGCAATGCGTGGGTCCCCACCCAGTTGGTCGAAGAACTCAAGCCTCTCGCTCAAAAAGCCGGTTTGTGGAATTTGTTTTTGCCACACAGTCCACGCGCGCCCACGGGGCTAAGCAATTTGGAATACGCCCCTTTGTGCGAAATCATGGGGCGCGTGCCTTTTGCGGCCGAAGTGTTCAACTCTTCAGCGCCCGACACAGGCAACATGGAAACGCTGGAACGCTATGCCAGCGAAGTGCTCAAAGACCAATGGTTAGAGCCCTTGCTACGCGGCGAGATTCGTTCTGCCTTTTTAATGACAGAACCCGCAGTGGCCTCATCTGATGCCACCAACATCCAATGCAGCATCGAGCGCGATGGCAACGACTACATCATCAACGGCACCAAGTGGTGGAGCTCTGGCGCGGGTGATCCGCGCTGCGCGGTCTACATTGTGATGGGCAAGACGGACACCACTGCACCTAAACATGCGCAACAAAGCATGGTCGTGGTGCCTGCCAACACCCCAGGCGTGAAAGTCGTGCGCCCTTTAAGCGTGTTTGGATACGACGATGCACCACACGGGCACATGGAAGTCAGCCTCACCCATGTACGGGTACCCGTCACCAACCTGTTGCTTGGCGAAGGTCGAGGGTTTGAGATTGCCCAAGGTCGCTTAGGCCCAGGGCGTATTCACCACTGTATGCGCTCCATCGGCGCTGCAGAACGCGCGTTGGAATTGATGTGCAAACGCCTCAATTCACGCATCGCGTTTGGTAAACCTTTGTCAGCGCAAGGCGTGTGGCACGAGCGCATTGCAGAGTCGCGCATCATGATTGAACAAGCGCGCTTGCTGACGCTCAAAGCCGCCTACATGATGGACACGGTGGGCAACAAAGAAGCCCGCGCAGAAATCGCCATGATCAAAGTCGTTGCCCCGAATATGGCGAGCCAAGTGATGGATTGGGCTATCCAGGCCCACGGCGCAGCAGGCGTGTCTGACGACTTCCCGCTGGCCTACGCCTACGCCACCCAACGCTGGTTGCGTTTGGCCGATGGGCCTGACGAAGTGCACCGCCAGTCCATCGCTAAACTCGAACTCGCGCGGCACATCGCCAGCACACCGCAAGACATTGACATGCCCATCACACGCGGCAGCTAAGGAGCTCAGATGATTGACGTTTATTCATGGCCAACGCCCAATGGGCACAAAGTACACATCATGCTCGAAGAGTGTGGTTTGAAGCTGGGGCGCGACTGGATGGCACATCCTGTCAACATCGGCCAAGGCGATCAGTTCAAACCTGAATTTTTGAAGATCAGCCCCAACAACAAAATTCCAGCGCTGGTTGACCCACATGGTCCAGACGGCAAACCGATCAGCATCTTTGAATCGGGCGCCATTCTTTTGTACCTCGCCTCGAAAACAGGCAAGCTACTGCCTAAGAGTGACCGTGCGAAGTTTGAAGTGTTGCAATGGCTGATGTTTCAAATGGGTGGCGTAGGTCCCATGCTCGGCCAGGCACATCACTTTCGCATTTACGCACCCGAGAAGATTGACTACGCCTACAACCGCTACACCAACGAAGCAAAACGCTTGTACGGGGTAATGGACAAGCGCTTGCAAACCAGCAAATTCATCGGCGGCAACAGCTACAGCATTGCCGACATCGCCATCTTCCCTTGGCTGCGCAGCTGGCAAAACCAAGGCATCGACTGGGCCGACTACCCACACCTCAAAGCGTGGTTTGATTTGATTTCCGCTCGACCTGCGGTACAGCGTGGTGTGCAGGTCTTGGCTGATTTACGCAAGCCTTTACAGGACGATAAGGCCAAAGACATTTTGTTTGGTGCCACGCAGTTCGCCAAACGCTAGGAATACGCGATTCTGGGCAAATCCAGGGCGGGTCATCAGAAATATGACTGACAAACTGATAAAGTTGTCACCATTGCAACCGAATTCAAAGACGTCATGTTCAAAAAGTTTTTCCTGTTGACCAGCTTGCTTTTGTCTGTATGGACAGGCGTGCTCGCACAAGATAAGCCTGCAGCATCGCGTGCATTGTTGGCTCGCCCGCCTCAGTCAGGCGCCGAGCCCATGTTGTTATTGGGCCCTAAAAACAAGCCCTACACGGACATCTTGGTACATACAACCAAGTTGGATTACTACGACTGCAATGGCATTGTTGCCCCTTGGTTTCGCGAGTTGCTGGTGGCAGAGATGAATTACTTTGCCGAACTGGTCGAGCTTCCCTTCGTCAAAGGTGATGCCTGCGTTGTCAGCATTGGTACCAGCAAAAGTCTCACTCCAGGACGTGTCAACATTCATCTTTATGTGAATGAACAGCGTCTCACTGCTTGTGTACGGAACGAGCAATGCCCGGTTTTTCGCAGCGTCAGCCTCATCCCCAAAGACAAGGTCTTGTATCGGTCTTATTTCTTGTCTGACATGTCACGAAAGCTGATTTCACAGCAGTGTGTGACGGACAAAGGCAAGCACTTCCCCGACACAACTTGCTACACCGTGCCTTAAGGCTTTTCCCGCTTTAGATTAAAGCCTGAACAGAAGCTGCCGATCTCCAAGAGATATGCGTTTCCTTCATCACCCACTCATCGTGGCTTCTCTAGCCTTGGCAAGCCTGTTTGGCTCGTCGGCTTATGCCAGCGACCCCCCAAAAAAACCGGCCGCTAAAGAGGAGCCTCCAGCGCCTAAGTTCGACTATGTCGATGAAGAAGGTGAAAAAGGTCGCAGCGGCTACGTCTACAAACGTGTCGCCAAGCCTAAGTTTGAAGAGCCAGAGACCCTTCCCAAAGCACCATTCCCCGAGCCACCTGAGCCCCCCCCTAAGAAGGATGATCATGGGAAAAAAGACGACCATGGCGCTCCTAAAAAAGAAGAAAAAAAGGATGATGGTCACGGCGCTCCTCCCAAAAAAGAAGATAAGAAGAAAGACGATGGCCACGGAGGTGGTCATGGGGGCGGACATGGAAAAGAGGCTAAAAAGCCGGCAGGTCCGACCTTCAGCACGGTCTATGACTCCGCCGTCATCAAGTTGGACAGCAATAACCGACCCTTAACCCCTGTCGTTTTTTCCAACAAATATGCGGATTACTTTGTGTGCCACAAAACCATTAAGGCCAAGTACCGAGACCAGGTACTGGCCGAGATGAACACATTCGCGGACCGCATGGGTTTACCGCGAGCCCAAGACATGCCCTGCATGATTAAGGTAGCGAAAGCCAATACCAAATTCCCAGGCTCCATCTACATCGAGTTCTATGTGGATGAAGCGGCCGAAAAACAATGCATCAAAAAGGCTGAGTGTGCCTCCACGCGCCTAGTGATGTTGTTTCCCAAAGATAAGACTGGACTGAAAAGCCAAGAGGTGTATCGTTCTTACGTCTTGACGGATGACAAAAAGTTTCGACGAGCCAACTTTTGCGTCAGTCCTGACGGACAACTCTTGGGGGAAAAGCATTGCTACGTAGCACTTCACCCCGACTGGTTGTTCAACTGAATGCGCGAAACCAAATGGCCTGTCCGACAGGAATCGAACCTGTGACCCACAACTTAGAAGGTTGTTGCTCTATCCAACTGAGCTACGGACAGAAATGAAAAAAGGCCTCGCAAAAACGAGGCCTTTTTTACTTTTATGGTCGGGGCGATAGGATTCGAACCTACGACCCTCTGGTCCCAAACCAGATGCGCTACCAGGCTGCGCTACGCCCCGAT